>WNGH01010851.1_pt1 | contig 10117 bp, 8 predicted proteins | sample 5400631 | NCBI WGS metagenome assembly WNGH01 (sample SAMN13153373, study PRJNA577476) | soil metagenome | isolation source: 115 cm soil or saprolite under Garry oak tree replicate 1 | place: USA:California | collected 2016-06-15 | reverse complement strand
CCGCCATTGCGCGTCACCGCGACTGGCTCGGACAAACGGGCCGGCTCGCCGAGCGGCGCCGGGCGCAGGAATCCGCCTGGGTCGAGGAGACGATCCGGGCGCGGTTCGGCAGTCAGGGGCTCGCCGCCGCGCGCGAGCTCGTTCCCGGCGCCGGTGGGCCGTTCGCCAAGGAGCGCTTCATCACCCGGGAGCTTGCGGGGCGGCTCGGCCTGTAGCCCGGATGGAGCGAAGCGTAATCGGCGGCCGGAGGCCCGCCGTCCCCGCGAAAGCGGGGACCTCGATCGGCAAACTCGGTCCCGGATTACGCGCCGCTGCGCGGCGCTCCATCCGGGCTACCGGCCCGCGATATGCCTGTGGAAAGCGCCGGGAGAAGCCCGATTCGCGGCGCAAAATTAACACGATCGCAAGGTTAATCCGGCAGAAGAATTGACGGTCGGCAAATGCCGGCACGCCAATTTGCTGGAGCGCCATCCATGCGGCGGCCGCTGCCTCGCTTGAAGCTTGCGTGGTGAGTGCATGGTCGCGTTGCGCGCCGGACCCGATGGCGGCTTTGCTCCCCTTGCGCTCGCCGTTCTCATTTTTCTGCTCACCCCCACCTCGGCCGGCTATCAGGATCTCGGCTCGCTCATCGCCCAGCAGCCGCGGGTCGCGGCGCAATGGCGCGAGCATCTGATCGCCTCTCCGTTCGGAACGATTCACGCGAGCATGTTCAGCCTGCCGCGGCCGCTCGGCACCGGCATGCCCGACCCCGCCGGGTTCCGGCCGGCCAAGTTCGAGATCCGCGATACGGAGATCACCGGCACGGTCCAGCCCGTCAGCCTGCGGGAAATGCCCGATCCCGATCCGATCGTGTTCCCGGAGGTCGATCGCTCGCACAAAGGCGATCTCCTGGTCCCCAGCGCGCGTCCGAAACCGCAGCCGCCCGACGAGGCGGCACGGATCGAGCCGCTGCCGGATGAGCTCCAGGCGGCGCTCGAGGCCCCGGCGCTGCGGCAGGAAGAACCCGCGCTCGCTCCCGAGACAGATGCGGCATCGCGCAACCATGAGACGCCGGTCGATGAGCCCGATGCTCCGGATCTGTCGATTCTGGAGGCTGCGGCGGATCCCGACCCGAGCGCGCACGCTTCACGGCTGTTCTTCGGCGGCCCGCTGGCAAGGGGCGCCGGGGCGATCGAGCCGTGGGCGCAGGGCGAAGAACCGATCCTGATGCTGCCGCGGCGCCCGGTCGACAGCGACATCAAGCTTTCGGCGCTCACGCCGAGCGACACCGATCCCAGGACCGACGCCGGCGTCACGATCGCCGGCAAGGGCGAGGTGACCGGCGAGGGACGCCGGCCGAAGAGCCCGGCCGAGCGGCTCGGCCTCGACGGCAAGGTACGGGCGAAAGCCGAAAAATGTCTCGCCAACGCCGTCTATTTCGAAGCCCGCGGCGAGAGCGTGCGCGGCCAGATCGCGGTCGCGCAGGTGGTGATGAACCGGGTGTTCTCCGGGTATTATCCCCGCGCATCGCCAGTGCGACGCTCGACGGCAGGCTGTGGCTGCCGGAGGTCGGCAAGGCGACGCATTACCACGCCTATTGGGTGCATCCGTGGTGGGCGCGCACCATGCACAAGCTCTACCGGGTCGGCGTGCACACGTTCTATCGCCCGCGCCGCTGGGGCGACGGCGCCGACGCGCCGAGCTGGGGCAGCGCGCAGATGACCGCGGAAGCCGCCGCGAAGCTGTAGATTGGGCAACGGCGCGCCGACGCGCGCCTTGCCCACCGGCGGGGAACCGAAAGCGATGGTCCGGCGGCGGGGAGGCGCTGCGCACGCCTTTCCTATAGTGTTTGAATTGCAAATATTGGTAATGACAACCAAAACACGCAACTTGACGAATTGAATGGCCTTAACACCCTGATCTGCCTGCATTTCGTAAAAAATATACCTCCGCAAAACGCCGGTTTTCGCCGCTTTTGCTTGCCGCGATGGGTTTCGCTCTCGCGTTCGACCCATTCCCCCGCATTCGCTCGCGGCGCCTTTCGGCATTCATGAAACTCATGGCCTCCATCAGAACGTTTCAGTGTCGAGAGGCAGGGCGGTTTGCTAGCTTCCGGCTCGCAGCAATCGGGAAGGCACGCGCGCCCGAAGACCGCCGGCAATGATTCTTTTCCCAGCCTCCCCCGCCGCGCGGCCCGCGTGGCGCACCCCGGCCGTGATCGTCCTCTGCGGCTGCCTGATCGCGATCCTGACCTTCGGGCCGCGATCGACGCTCGGTTTCTTCCTCAAGCCCTGGTCGGAGGCGAACGGCTGGGGCCGCGACGTATTCGCCTTCGCGCTGGCGATCCAGAACCTGTTGTGGGGCATCGGCCAGCCCTTCGCCGGCGCCATCGCCGACCGCTTCGGCACCGTGCGGGTGATCAGCGCTGGCGCGATTCTCTACGCGCTCGGGCTCGTCCTGATGGCGAACGCGCGCACGCCCGGCCTGCTCGATCTTAGCGCCGGCGTGCTGATCGGCTTCGGGCTTTCCGGCTGCTCCTTCAACATCGTGCTCGCCGCCTTCGGCAAGCTGGTGCCGGAATCCTGGCGCTCGCTCTCGCTGGGCGCCGGCACCGCCGCGGGCTCGTTCGGCCAGTTCCTGTTCTCGCCGCTCGGCGTGCTGTTCATCGACCTGTACGGCTGGCAGACGGCGCTCGTGATCTTTTCGGCGCTGATGCTGCTGATCCTGCCGCTGTCGCTGGCGCTCGCCACTCCGCGCGCGGGCGCGACGGCGGCGCTCGGCGACGTGCCCTCGCAATCGATCAGACAATCGCTCGCCGAGGCGTTCGGTCATCGCAGCTACGTGCTGCTGGTACTCGGCTTCTTCACCTGCGGATTCCAGCTCGCCTTCATCACCGTGCATCTGCCGGCCTATCTGGTGGACCGCGGCTTGTCCGCCGAGGTCGGCGGCTGGACGCTCGCGGTGATCGGCCTCTTCAACATCCTCGGCTCGCTCTCCGCCGGCTGGCTTGGCAACCGCATGTCGAAGCCCTACCTGCTCTCGGCGATCTATTTCGCCCGCGCGCTGGCGATCGCGGCGTTCGTTCTGCTGCCGGCGAGCACGCCGGCGACGCTCGCCTTCGGCGCCGCCATGGGCCTGTTGTGGCTCTCCACCGTGCCGCCGACTTCGGGGCTGGTCGCGCTGATGTTCGGCACCCGCTGGCTCGCCATGCTGTTCGGCTTCGCGTTCTTTTCCCACCAGGTCGGCGGTTTCCTCGGGGTCTGGCTCGGCGGCATCCTGTTCGAGCGCACCGGATCCTATGACGCGGTGTGGTGGATCTCGGTGCTGTTCGGCGTGCTCTCCGCGCTCATCAACCTGCCGATCGTCGAGAAGCCGGTCGCGCGCCCGCTGCCGGCGGCCGCCTAGGGCGACGTTCTCTTCGAGTGTTGTAAAATAGCCAAATCGGCGCGCGAATCGTGTGCCGGATCAGGCAAACCGCAAGCGAAGGACGCTCCGGGCTTGCGCAGCGTGAAACTCCGGGCCACTTTCCCCGCCGCGTCGACGGCACCGGATAAGCGAGGAGCGCGCTTTGTCCTTCAAGGCGATCCGCATCGACAAGGCCGAGCAGGGCCAAAGCGTCGCGCTCGTCGATTTCGACGAGAAGGACCTGATGGACGGCGACGTCACGGTCCGGGTCGAATGCTCGACCGTCAATTACAAGGACGGCCTTGCGATCACCGGCAAGGCGCCGGTGGTGCGCCGCTTCCCGATGATTCCGGGCATCGATTTCGCCGGCGTGGTCGAAAGCTCGACGAACCCCGAGTGGAAGCCGGGCGACCCCGTCATCCTCAACGGCTGGGGCGTGGGCGAGACCCATCTCGGCGGCCATGCCGAGAAGGCGCGCGTCAAGGGCGAATGGCTGGTGCCGCTGCCGCCGGGAATGACCGCGCGCGAGGCGATGGCGATCGGCACCGCCGGCTATACCGCGATGCTCGCGGTGCTGGCGCTCGAGCGGCACGGCATCGTGCCGGCGCGCGGGCCCGTCGTGGTGACCGGAGCCGCGGGCGGAGTCGGTTCGGTGGCGCTCGCGATCCTCGGCAGGCTCGGCTATCACGTCGTTGCCTCGACGGGGCGGCCGCAGGAATCCGAATACCTCCAGGGGCTCGGCGCGGCGGAAATCATCGATCGCGCGGAGCTCGCCGGGACGCCGAGATCGCTGGGCAAGGAACGCTGGGCCGGCGGCATCGACAGCGTCGGCTCGACCACGCTCGCCAATGTGCTCTCCATGACCCGATACGGCGGCGCCGTGGCGGCGTGCGGATTGGCCGGCGGCATGGATCTGCCGGGCTCCGTCGCTCCGTTCATCCTGCGCGCCGTTTCGTTGCTCGGCATCGATTCGGTGATGTGTCCGCAAGTGCTGCGCCGCGAAGCCTGGAGCCGCTTGGCCTCCGACCTCGATCGCGGCAAGCTCGCGGCGATGACCACCGAAATCGGCCTCGCCGGGGTGCCCGATGCGGCGGGCGCGATTTTGGCCGGCCGAGTGCGGGGTCGAATTGTGGTGAAAATCGGGTAAACCTATTCAGGATTTGTCCATGATCGTGGGGCATCATCGGCTCGGATTCTTGGTTAACAGGGGGTTGCTCCCAATGCTCGTGCGTCTCGCGATCGTACTGGCCGGCGTGCTTGTGGCGATGCCGGCATTCGCCGGTCCAATGAACGCCGATGAAGCGCGCCGCTTCGTCATCGGCAAGCTGTTCTCGTTCAATTGCTTCGAAGGCACGTCGGGCGCGGGCCGCGTCCATCCCGACGGCTCGGTATCGGGGATCGTCCGCTTCGGGGGCGCCAGCGGCGCGCGCTATGTGACGCTGCCGCCCGGGACGCTGCGGGTGCGCGGCCAGACGATTTGCGGCCTGATGGGCGGGTTCGAGACGTGCTTCGATCTCTACCGCACGGACATCCAGAGCTTCCGCGGCTCGATTTCCGGGCTGGGCTTCGCGTCCTGTCAGTTCACGAATCGGGGCGGCCGCGCCGAACTGGTCAAGAACTCGCGGCCGCGCTCGATCCAGCCGGAACTCGCCGCCTCGACCAGCCGGTAGTGACGGCTGTCTCCTGCTTGAGATCCGGGAACGCATAAGCCGGGACACGTGAGCCGCCCCGGCTTTCCCCGATGTCCTGATTTCAGGAACTCGGACTGGGTTCCGGTGCCGCGGAGGCCCGGGCCGCCGTTGGCCGTGGAAACAGCAAACGCTGATAAAGCCAACCGATCCCGACCAGCACCAGTCCGAGGCCGAGGAACGACAGGGCGCGAAACACGCCCTGCAGGCCGGCGAGATCCAGCAGGAATACTTTGGCGACCGTGATCAGGATCACCGCCGCGGAAGCAAGCCGTGCCGGCTGCGACCGCAACAATATCCCGACGAAGAGCAGAACAACCCCGAACAACAGCCAGATCGCCGAATGGGTGTATTGCTCGGCCTCCGTGATCTCACGCAAGCTCAGCACCGACCCTTGGTAGAGCCGCATCACTTCGAGACTGAGATAACCGAGTGTCAGGCCGACGGCGAAAACCGCGGCGGTGACGCGATATTCCTGCGGCCGCCTCCCGCGCGCGACCAAAGCGAGCACGGCGGCCAGCATTGCCGGCAACCCATACGCGAGCAGAATCGAATTCAAGAACGGTCCGCCGACTTCTCTGCCGGTCGAAAGCGGGTTTTGCGTGATGCCCAGGCCCACTACGATAGCCAGCGCGGTAAGGCCCGCGACCGCCAGCGCGCCCGCATCGTGAACCACGCTGCCGGTTCTCGCGCGCACATGCTCGAGTCCGATGGCGATGGCGAGCCCGGTCGAGACTTGAAGCCCGAGCTCATCCAGGCTGCTGTGCGGGCGGTACATATCGCCGCCGGTCATCCAATGACGGATTTCCGTGAAAGCGAGAAGCACCGTGAACAAGATGGCCGCGGATTCCAGCATTCGCGTGGGGAGATCATCGGCCCGGCGGCGAAGCAAATAACCGCCCAGCCAGAACCCAGTCGCAGGCCCGCCATAGCCATAAAGCAACCAATTGAAGATCGGCGTGGTGCCGACATCGTGCCCGACAATTCGCGGCTCCCAGGCGACGCGCGCCAGCACCAGCAACATGACAATGGCCGCGACCCACCGCAGGATCGGCAACGGCCGCTTCTCGGCGATCCAGGCAATCCCCGGAACCATCAAGGCGAGACCAATTGTGAGCCATCCGCGCTCGAGCGCCAACGTGAGCGCCAGCGCCAGCGCGGCAACGGCGCCGCTTGCGAAGATCGCACCCGCGGCGGCAAGCCCCGGAAGAGTCCTGCGTCTTCCCAATATCTCGGTCGCGGTGGCGTAGAGCGCTGCGAGCAGCAGCGCCAGGCTCGCGAACGGAATGGAACGCTCGAAGCCGGCAATTCGGTAATAGAGCGCCATGAGAATTGCGATGGGTGCCAGCACCGCCGTCGCCGCCCACACCATCGGCGCCGATGCGCCTTGCGACCGGCCCTGGGCCAGGAAACCGGCCGCACCGAACAACACCGCAAACGTACCTCCGAACATCAGATGCCACTCGACCGACCGGAATCGGGGTTCGGGAACCGCGCCCGCCGCCGGTCCGCCCGGCAAGATGAGCTGTTCGAACACGGCCGGCACTGCCCAGTCGGCCAGCACCAGCGCGGTCAAGAGGCCGCTCGCGGCGACCGCCGGGATCGCCGCCTCCGCGCGCCAGGCAATTCCCACGGTTGCGGCGGCGACCAGGGCAAAAGCGGCGAGAGCTGCGCCGTCGTGGCGTGTTGCCAGCACGAGCACGGCCGCCGCCGACAGATAGGCGGCGAGCCCGGTCGAGGCGACCTCGTCGATTCTGCCTGGGATCGGCTCCGGCCCCAATGCCAGACCCGGCACGATGAAGATCGCGACGAGTGCAAACCCGATCACCGCATGAAACGCATGCGGAACGATCGCATCGCTGGCCAGCCGATCGACGCCGGGGAAAATCCACAGCATCCCGAACACGATTGCTGCGATAACGAGCCAGCGCCACAGCCGCGCGCGCGCCAGCGCGAAGGCGGCGGCGGTGACGAACGCGAGGTAAACGTACAGCGCCCAGTAGTTGGGCACCGGCGCCGCGACGAGGATCGGCGTCAAATACGCGCCAATCAGCCCAAGCGCCGCGAGCGCCGGCCCGTGCAGCAGAGCCGCTGCAAGCGTCGACAGCGCGACGGCGCCAAGCAGAAGAAATGCCGGGGCCGGCGGCAAGAACCCGTAGAGATCGTAGGCAGCATAGACGGTGGCGTAAGCCACCGTGGTTCCCGCCGCCGTCAAGATGCTGGGGATATGGGCGGTGGGGAGACCGATGAATCCCGAGAGGTTTTCACGGCGCCGCGTCCATTCGCCCGCGGCCATCAGTCCCGCGGCAAGCAGCGCGCCAAAAACGATTCGCAAGCCGGGCCCGATCAGGCCCTGCTCGATCGAGTAACGCACTAGGAAAATGCCGCCGAGCGCCAGCGCTATCCCGCCGACCCACACGGTCCAGCGGGTTCCGAAACGCTCCTCGAACCCCGGTATGGCTGGTGCATCAGCAGCGCCGGCCGGTGGCGGCGTCCTGGGAACGGAAGGCCTTGGCGGGCCCGCAGCCGGCGGGATGGCGGACGCCGATTCCGGTTCCGGGGGAGCTGGTTCTGCGGACGGCGGCTGCGCAAGCGGTTGAGGTGCCGGCGCGGGAGCCGGCACGACGGGCGCGCCTGCGCCGCCCGCTGTCGCAAGATCCGCGAGCCGCCGCTCCATTACCAGCAGGCGCGCTTCGACGCGGGTCAATCGATTGTGCGCAGCAACCGCCACGACCAAGGCGCCGATCATTGCGATCGGGACTGCCAGCACGAGCAGGTACAGGAGCGCCAATCGTTCCCCCCAAGCCGACTCGACCGCTGATCGTATCATCGCGGGCCGGCACGGGAACCCCTGGGCTCGAACGTCACTCCAGGTCGAGCCGGAACGGATGGGCCTCGAAAGCCTCGATTCCGCGGCCGATCGCCTGGATGGCGCCGATCATGCGGCCGCCGCGGCCGAGCAGGCGGTCGGCCAGCTCCACGATCCGAGCGTTGGGCGTGGCGGTGGGCGAGGCTCTGCGCAATTCCTTGGCGATCGCCGCCTCGTCGCGGTGCGGGTTGAGCGCGCACACCGCCACAAAGGCGCCCGCCGTCGACCGGCTGATGCCGGCGTAGCAATGCATGACCAGCGGCGCCCGCCGATCCCATCCGCGCAGGAATTTCACCAGCTCGCTCACGTGCTCATCGGCCGGTGCGGAATAACCCTCGAGCGGGACACTGATGTCGTCCATCGCCAGCACCAGATGATTGTCGAGCGCAATTGTGCTCGGCCGGCTGACCAGGTGGATGTCCCTGAGCAGGGTGACGACGTGGCGGGCTCCGGTCGCTTCGACCGTGGGATGCAGCCGCGCCAGCGAGCAAACGTGAATCATAAGTCCTGCCTTGGCGATTCCCGGGCTCGATATATACCGGCTCGGGCCGGATCGCGATGCGGCTCGTCATGCCCGGCCCTCGTGCCGGGTATCCACGATTTTGGCTCTATGCCGCAAGCCGTGGGTAGCCGGACAAGCCCGGCCATGACGAGTTGAAAGGGCGCATCACTCGCCGGCGAGCTCGCGAAAGCGCTTGAGAAACCGGGCCTCGACCGTGTTGGCGGGCCACGGCGTCAGGTAGTCGCGCTCGAGCGACGGCGCGAGTGCGGGCGGGCGCCCGAAAAAACGCTGCGCCTCGGCGGCATCGAAGCCCGCGAGCCGCGTCGCCTCGAGATAGGCGGCAGCCTGGTCGGCGGCCTTGATCAGGCGGTGGACTTCTCTCGGCAGCTCCGGGGGAAGCCCGAACCGGATCCGGATGGCGGCATGGAGGCGGGCTTCCACCGCCCGATAGGAATCGCCGATCACCGCCTTGAACGGCGTGATCATGTCGCCAATCACGTATTCGGGCGCGTCGTGCAGGAGCACGGCGAGCCGCAGGCGCCGATCGAGATTGGGCTCGCGCTGCCGCGCGATGCACTCGACCAGGAGCGCGTGCTGGGCGACCGAGAAAATATGCGCGCCGCGGGTCTGGCCGTTCCAGCGGGCGACCCGGGCGAGCCCGTGGGCGATGTCCTCGATCTCGACGTCGAGCGCGGAAGGGTCGAGCAGATCGAGCCTGCGGCCCGACAGCATGCGCTGCCAGGCGCGCGGCGCGGTCGTGTGCGTCGTCGCGCCCGCGTTGCGCTTGCGTGGAGTGGTCGGGGTGCTCGTGGTCACGGGCCGCATACTCTTCCCCTCCCCACCAAAGGGTGGGAGGGTGAAGGCCGCGTATGCCGCTCACCCATTGCCGAGCCTGGCGCATTGCGCATGGCGATAGCACGCGAGCAGATGATCGTTGACCATGCCGGTCGCCTGCATGAAGGCATAGACGATGGTGGGGCCCACGAACTTGAAGCCGCGGCCCACGAGTTCCTTGGAAATTTGTTTGGACAGCTCGGTCTCCGCGGGCACCTGCGAGACCGAGCGGAACCGGTTTTGTTTCGGCCGTCCATCGAGGAAGCCCCACAGCAGCGCCGAGAATCCCGGGCCCTTGTCCATGACGTCGAGATAGGCGCGCGCCGAGAGCACCGCGCCCGCGATTTTCGCGCGGTTGCGCACGATGCCGGCATCCGCCATCAGCCGCGCGACCTTTGCCGGCTTGTAGCGCGCGATTTTCTCCGGATCGAAGTCGTCGAAGGCGCGCCGGAAATTCTCGCGTTTGCGCAGAATGGTGATCCAGGACAGGCCGGCCTGGAAGCCGTCGAGCACGAGTTTTTCGTAGAGCGCACGGTCGTCGAATTCCGGCACGCCCCATTCCTGGTCGTGATAGGCGACGTAGAGCGGGTCCTGCCTGGGCCACGGACAGCGCAGAAGATCGTCCGGATGCGGCGGTGGGGGCACGGCGATCATGATAGCGCCTGCGCTTCGCCCGGGAACGGGAAGCGTGCCCAGCTGGGTTTGGCAAGGCGGATCGGCACGCCGGCGGCGTGAAGGCTGGCACCTTGGGCGAGCGCCTCCTCGACGCGGTCGATGCGCAGACTCGCCAGCGCGCGGCCCGCCGCGGACGATCCCATCGTGCCGACCGCCTTCTCGCCG
>WNGH01007843.1_pt1 | contig 10122 bp, 10 predicted proteins | sample 5400631 | NCBI WGS metagenome assembly WNGH01 (sample SAMN13153373, study PRJNA577476) | soil metagenome | isolation source: 115 cm soil or saprolite under Garry oak tree replicate 1 | place: USA:California | collected 2016-06-15 | reverse complement strand
ACGTTCATGGGCGTCCTGAGGACCTCCTCGAGCGCGCGGACCATGCCGATGTTCCGCGAGACGCCACCGGTGAAGGTCACCTCGTCCTCGACGCCGACGCGCCGCACGAGCGATATCGTGCGCGTGGCGATCGCCTTGTGGACGCCGCCCAGGATGTCCTCTACCGTCTTGCGCTGGGCGAGGTAGGACATGATGTCGGACTCGACGAAGACGGTGCAGACCGAGGTGAGCCGCACCGGGTTCTTCGCCTCGAGCGAGAGCGGCCCGATCTCGTCGAGCCCCACACCCGTCACGTCGGCGGCGGCGGAGAGGAAGCGGCCGGTCCCCGCCGCGCACTTGTCGTTCATCGAAAAGTCCACCACGGAGCCGTCCGGGCCCACTTTGATCGCCTTGGTGTCCTGGCCGCCCATATCAATGACCGTCCGCGTCGCGGGGAAGAGCGACTGGGCGCCGCGCGCGTGGCAGGTGATCTCGGTGATCTGCGCGTCGCCGAAGGTGACCTTGTACCGGCCGTAGCCAGTCCCCACGACGTACCCGACCACCTCGCGCGGGAACCCCGCACCCTCGCACGCCTTGACGAACGCGTTCTCCGCGGCGCGCGTGACGTTGGCGCCGGTGGCGATGAGCGAGCGGCCGACGATCTTCCGCGACTCGTCGACGATCACCGCCTTGGTCTGCGTGGAACCTACGTCGACTCCCGCGCCGTAGATCATGACGATCTCCTTACCATCGACCGCATCCTCACTCTCATCGCCGCTCTTCCGTCGCTGCATGCGCGGCGACGAGCTTCTTGTGCTCGAGCGCCTCGAAGAAGGCGTCGATCCGGTTCTTGAGCTGCGCCTCGGCGTAGTAGCGCGGGTCCTCGAGGTCGGACTCGACGAGAAGCGTCGATACGCCGAGCTCGCGCGTGAAGTAGTCGCGCATGTCCCCCTGCCCGGCGGAGAAGAGGCGGCAGGACTTGATCGAGTGGATGACCAGCGCGTCCGCTTCCCACTCCTCGACGTAACGCTTGATCTGCTGGTAGCGCGCGGTGATCGAGCGGTTGGTGAGGTTCTCGCGGAGCATCTGCTCGGCAATGGACTCGAGTGGCCGCTGGGGGTCGTGGCGGAAGCCCCACTCCCAGATGCCGCCGACGGTGGAGTACGTGGAGGCCACGGCGACGGCGCCCCACCTGGCGAAGAGGTTGCGGAAGTTCTTGTAGTACGGATACGGTGGCGGTCCCTCGACGACCGTGCGGAAGCGCTCCTCGGAGAGCGGCCCGAGCTTCTGCGCCACGAGGTCCTCGAACTCGGCCACGGCCGCGTCAAAGAACTCGGCGGCCTCCTTCGTGCCGCGCAGCACATTGATCGGGCCCATCATGTTGATGGCGTCGAAGTAGGCGTCGAAGGGTGCTGGATGGTGCTTGCACAGCACTTTGCAGCGAGCGTAGCCCTCCTCCGCGCGAGCTGAGTAGCCGAGGATCTCGCGCAGCTCGTCGATGTCGAACCTCTTGCCGGTGACTGACTCGCAGAGCGCGATGAGCTCATGGAGCTGGCCGACGACGTACTGGACGTCGCTCGGGCTAGGCTCGGTGGTCCGCGCGAACGGCACGTCGAGCATGAAGAGCTTCGAGCCCGAGAGGTCGGCGAGGTGCTCGAACCACTTCACGTAGACGTTGCAGCCGACGTAGTTGCACACCGTGATTGTCGGGAACGGCATCGGCGTGCCGGGGCCCATCCCGCCGTCGAGGAAGAGCCCGATGTCCGCCTTCACGTAGGCGCAGTTGTCGCTCGAGTACCCGGCCTGCTCGGCCTTGAGAATCAGCGGCAGGGACTTGTGGCGGATCGCGTTCTGGAGCGCCGTCACCTCTGGGAACATCGGCAGGATGTGGCAGGCGCGGAGGAGCTCCACGCAGTTGCCCGAGATCATGATTGCGCCCGTGGGTCGCTCTTCGCCCTCGGCATGCGAGAGCTCACCCATCCACGCGGACATGAGGCGGCGGGAGTGCTCGTGCACCCGGCCCTGGTACTGTCGTTCGGTCACCTGCGGCAGCATGACGTTCTCCTCCCGCTACTCGAAGAGCATGGATTCGACGAACGTCTCGATCTCGTTGCGCGCACGCTCGAAGGTCCACATCTTTTCCTCGAACTCGAGGATCATGTGCGGAATCCCGGCGCGCTCGAGCCCCTGCTTCATGAGCACGTAGTCGAAGAGCGCCGGCTCGCAGAACTTGGCGGGCATGAAGACCACCGCGTGCGCGTTCGCACGCCGGACCTTCTCGATGAGACCCACCGAGCGGTGCTCGCGCCCTTCGTGGCGGGTGGACGAGGGGACCGACTGGTTCACGTACGCGGTGCCGAGCCGGTCGAACGGATCGCCGTCCGTCGCGACGTCGGAGGTGAACCATCGCCAGCCAAGGAGGAGGTCGTCCTCGACGACATAGCACCCCGCCTCCTCGAGCACTTCGAGGAGTCCGAGCGGCGGCACCTCGCAGAACGCACCCTCGACTACCACGCGCAAGCGGTCGCGCGGGCGCGCATCGCGCCGGGGGAGGTCCGCGAGCAAGACGTCGAGCCAGGCGATCGACTCTTCGGGCGGCACAAGCGTCGCGGCTCGGAGGGCCGCGTAGAGCTCAACCGTCGAGAGCTTCTGCGGTTCGGCAATGCGCAAGGCATAGAGTGCCCGCGTCCTGGCCCGGAGCGCGTTGTATGTCTCGATGGACTTTGCCAGCGCTGCGTCGGTCACCTTGAGGCCGAACGCCTGCTCGAAGGCGGCGGCGAGCCGGCGGAACTCGGTCGCCGTATAGGCCGCCACGGCGGGCGATGTCGAGTTCTGTGGCAGATGCAGATACTCCACGAAGACGTCGGGGAAATTCCGCTTCCAGATCGAGCCGAGGTTCCGCGCGACGTCGCAGATGTTGGAGAAGACGAAGCCGTCGATCCCCGCGACGACACCCTGGAAACCGAGCTCGAGACTCGATTTTGCGATCGAGCAGACGAAGGACTGAAACCGCGCGTCGGCGTGCGTGAGCTCGACGGACGTGCCTCCGCCCAGGAGCGCCAGCGGGAGCATGCCTGCGGCGTGGATGATCTCCGCCGGCGCCCAAACCGGGTAAGCGGCGACCGCGCGTCCACCGGCGTGGCCAGCCTTCCACCGCTGGGCAACGGCGCCGAGCGGCTGGGCCACGAGTTCACGGCATTGTGCGAGCACCTGATCAGGACTCATCCTCGCCTCCGAAGGTCGGGGTCCCGACGCCGTTCCGGACGGTGGAGCGCTCCAGAAAGCCGTAGAGAAAGAGCGCGCCCACCTCGCCCGCAAGCGTGCAGGCGTCCTCACGCGAGCGCAGGAAGGGCCGGGTCGCGATGCCGTTGAGCATGCCGAGGAGCAGGATCGTGGCGCTGAGCAGCTCGTCGCTCGACCGTTCGTGCGGGTCGAGCTCGCGGAGGATCGCGATGCCACGCTGGAGGTACTCGCCGCGCCTCGCGACGATCTCGGAGCGGTGCGGCTCGGGAAGCCCCTCGTAATCGCGGTTGATGACCTTGAGCTCGGCGGCGTGGCGGAAGCCGAAGTCGAGGTGCGTTTGGACGAGAGCGAGGAGCTTCGTCTCGGGCGTGCGCGCGCGCGCCAGCGCCTCGTCGAGCGCGGCGATCAGCGTACCGAGAGCATGGTCGAGGACAAGAAAGAACAGTTCCTCTTTGCCCTCGACGTAGTGGTAGAGGCCGGCCAGCGAGAGGTGCGCGGCATGCGCGATCTCGCGGATCGAGGCCTGGTGGAAGCCGCGGCGCGCGAACGTGTCTCGCGCCGCCTCGAGGATACCGCTATACCGCTGCCCGATCGCCATACCGAACCTCCCACCGAACGCGCGTTCGACTTGCGCGTACAGTAGATCGTTCGGTGGGACGCTTGGAATCCGGCGGGTGCCTCATTTTCATGAGGCATTCGGCCCGGTTTCAACGTGCGCGCCGCGTCATCCAGAGGGCGCTGCTCCAAGGGCGCCGTCACCAAGACGGATCGCGGATCTCGCTCCGTTCAGGACCTGCCCCCACGAAACTGGACCATTTCGAGCTTGAGGACGTAACGGCTCCTGCGGTCCTCTGAAGGACAGGAGGATCGCGATGAAGAAGCCCCGGTTCACGGAGCAGCAGGTCGCCCAGGCCCTGCGCCAGGCCGAGCAGGGCACGCCGGCCAGGGAGGTCTGCCGCAAGCTCGGCGTCAGCGAGGCGACGTTCTACGCCTGGAAGAAGCGCTACGCCGGCATGGGCGTGGCCGAGCTCCGGCGGGTGCGCCAGCTGGAGGACGAAAATCGCCGGCTCAAGCAGGTGGTCGCCGATCTGACCCTCGACAAGCAGATGCTGCAGGAGGTGCTGCAAAAAAAGGTCTGAGGCCCGCCCGCCGGCGCGCGATCGCCCGCGATTTGGTGGCGGCGTATCGCGTGAGCGTGCGGGGGGCCTGTGGACTGGTCGGCTGCCACCGCGCGACGTTCTATTACCGCGCGCGGCGGCGCGACCTGACGCCGCTGCGGATGCGATTACGCGAGCTGGCGGCGGCGCGGCCCCGGTTCGGGTATCGGCGCTTGCACATCTTGCTGCGCCGGGAGGGCTGGCGGATCAATGCGAAGAGGACGTATCGGCTGTATCGCGAGGAGGCGCTCGGGGTGCGAGTGAAGCGGCGGCACAAGCGGGCGAGCCAGCTGCGGGTCGGCCCGGCGCGGCCGAGCCGCCCGAATGAGCAGTGGTGCATGGACTTCATGGCGGACCGACTCGAGGACGGCCGCGGATCCGGCTGCTCACGGTGGAGGACGTGTTCACGCGAGAATGCCTGGCGGTGGAAGTCGACGTCACCCTGCCGAGCGGGCGCGTGGTCAGTGTGCTCGAGCGGCTCGTCGGCGAGCGCGCGGCGCCCGCGGTGATCACCGTCGACAACGGGTCGGAATTCTACTCGCGGCGCACGGATGCCTGGGCCTACCAGCACGGGATCCGGCTGGTCTTCAGCCGGCCGGGCAAGCCCATGGACAATCCCTTCATCGAGAGCTTCAATGGGCGTCTGCGGGATGAACATCTCAACGTGGAACTGTTCTTCTCGGTCGCTGACGCGCAGCGCAAGATCCTGGAGTGGCAACGAGACTACAACGAGGACCGGCCACACAGCTCGCTGGGGGACATTCCCCCTCGGGAGTTCGTGGCCCAGTGGCAGTTGAACCAGGCCGCAGGAGGCGAAATCCTCAACCTCGAAACGGTCTAGTTTCTTGGGGCAGGTCCGGGGCAGGCGCACGACGGCGGTTCTCTCATCCTGAGTGGACCAAAGTCGGGGAGCAGGTCGAGGACGCTCAGAGGCGCCTATGGCGTGATCACCACAAGGTGGGGACGCTGACCCACGGGGACCGTGGCCACGACCTTTCTCTGAGCCGTGTCGACGACGACGACGACATTCGCATCGATCGTAACGACCCACAGCTCCTTGCCGTCCGGCGTCAGCGCAAGCCCGTGGGGTCCTCCGGCCACCGGGACCGTTCCGATGACGGCACCCGTTTTGGCATCGAGCGCCTCGACGTTCTGCGAGCCGGCGTTCGCGACCCAGACCACCGCGCCGCCCGGGGCGATTACGACATCCTCTGGATCCCTGCCGACGATGATCGACTTCAACTCGTGTCCATGAACTGCGTCGATGATGGAGAGACGGTTGGCGTCGGTGTTGACGACGTAGAGGAGCTTACCGTCGGGACTCACGGCCGCCTTGTGCGGGCCGGCGGCGGTCGGGATGGTCTTGGTCAGGCTGTTCGTGGTCGTGTCGATCACGGAAATCTCGCTGCCGTCCATATTGGCGACGTAGACCCGCTTCCCATCAGGGCTGATCTCCACGCCGTGCGGAAACTTCCCTACACCGATTGTCGCGGTCGGCTGGTGGGTCTGCATATCGTGAACCGTCAGGTCGTTGCTGCTGGGGTTCGAGACATAGAGGTAGCGGCCGTTCGGCGTCACCGCGCACGCATGCGGGTTGAGCCCCGTTCCGCCCATGGTCATCGTCGCGTAGTTCTCGGTACTAATGACCGTAATATTGTTCGAACCCATGTTGGTGACGTACACCGCCTTCCAGTCTGGGGAGGGCGTGATGCCATGAGGAAGCATGCCGACCTTCACCTTGGCCAGCACCTGGTGGGTCGCAACGTCGATGGCCCAGACGTCTTGCGATTCTTCGTTCACCACGTACGCCTTCGCGGCCGGGCCTGTGTAGGGGGCAGCCCGAGGCGCAGGTGCAGTTGTTGGCACGCTGGCAATGGCGGCGCCTGCGGCAGGACCTTGAGTCCGAGCGAGATAGTCAACGACCGTTTGCTGCTTGCTCTTGGAGGTGCGGATCGGGCAACCAAGCGTGACCATCTTGGCGACGATCTGTTGCCACTCCGCTCGGGTCAGATGCTTCGCCTGCACGCGCTCGGCCGTATGGCAAAGTTGACAGTTCTGCTTGAAGATCAGTTCACCATCGTCGGCGGCAACTCCGGACGTCGGCGAGACGACACAGCCGACGAGCATAACCGAGAGCAGCCAACGTGCCATTGCGATTACCCTCCCTCCGACGAGACGGGGAGGGCCCGTTGGGGCCCTCCCCGGCAACCGCCGGTCAGAACCCGAACACTGCACGCACGGTAAAGAAACTGTCCCGCAGGCGCTGATGGACCGGAGTGCTCTCGTCGTTCCGGAACTCGCGTCGGCTGTACTCGGTCACGACCTTGAGATTTTCAAGGACGAACCACTGCAGCCCGGCGACCGCCTGCCATTCGCGCGGCTTCACCGGACCCGTGACCCCGCCGACCGTCGTGTCGTCGAAACGATCGCCATGGAGCCACTCGTACCGGGCATACGCCGTGATCCACTGCAGGAACTTCGCGTTGACGGGGATCTTGCCGTTGAGCTGCGTGAACCCGCCCCACCACGAGAACGACTTTCGGAACCCGGTGGGATGGCTCTCTCGATCGAAGAGCACCTGGGTTTGCAGCCAGACCGGGATGTCGAGGGGCTCGAGGCTGAGCGTGAGATCCGGCCCGAAGGAGGAGAAGCTGTTTCCACGCTGGTCACCCGAGAAAATTCCCCCGTTGAGCAACGAGGCATCCTCACGTTGTGAATCGTCGTAGATGTCCGGACTTCGATAGGCGAAGAACCCGAGCCGCTGGCCCCACCACCGCACAGCTACGTGCCCGAAGAAGTCTTTCTGCGTATTGGGATCGGCATTGTTGTTGCTACCGTTCGTGACCCCGAGTTCGTAGTCGACGACGAGGCTTTCGAACTTGCCCACGTCCATCGGCACACCAAACGGTACGAACAGGCCATTGATTGCCACCTGGATCTGTGGCTCGGCAATCCGATTCAGTCGATCGGCCTGATTGCTGTTGGCGAGCAAGTCGTCGGTCTGGATCGGACTCAGCAGGTCGAGCGCTCGGCGCCGATAGACCAGATAGGGGACGATGGACAACCGGTTTGATTCGGGAGAGAAGCCGGTCGGCAGCTGGTCCACGCCCACTTTGATGTTCAGACTGTCGGGTGGCAGGATCGACACCGGCAGGAGGCTATTCCACATCGCCTTGCCGAGCTCGAATCCGGTCACCTCGCTTTCGCGTGTGATGTTGCGCTTGGAGGTGATGTCAGTCGCGTTCGCGCCCGACGGCCCCGTGGGAAAGTCATTGTCCGGCGCATGCGTCTCGAAGAGGGGGAACTCGAAGAACGCCGATAGATGGTCGCCGAGCGGCGCCGCCAAGAAGAGCGACACGCTGTTCAAATCGAGACTGCTGCCCGTCTGACTGGCCCGGGTCCCCTCGGCGGCACGCCGTCGGATGTTCTCGAGGTCGAAACCCGTGCTTGCGATCAGCGCGAGTGGCGGGACCGACGGCATCTTCAACGCCCCGGCCCCGAGGTCGATGTCCGGCGTGGTGGGTTGCATGTCCAAGCCGTTGAGTCGTCGATACCCGCTCAGCTTGAAGTTCAGTCCCGTGCTGTTGAGCTCCGGCCAAGAGCTGTGGCAGGTGGAACACGTCACACCGTATCGCCGACCGAACGCGGGGACAGCCGATGCTGGGGAACTGAACATGAGAAGGATCCCGCTCGATATCATGAAGGCCAAGCTGACTACCGCTATTGCCCTGCTTCTTCGCATACTCCATCCTCCCTTAGCTTTGCGCCCAACTACCGCCGGCGGAGCTCGAACCGCCCATCAGTCACGGCCCCCTCGCAGTCTTTCCCGCGATAGCCTCCGATGAAGGTGATGTCGGTAATCTCCGCCCAGCCTTCGAACGTTCCCGGACACTCGGGCGCGGTGTTCTCCATCCGGAGTTGGAGCCGCCGCCCGCTCGCTTCGGCCATTCCAGTAACTGGACCACCTCCTCCCGTTCTGAACCTCCACGACCCTGACAGTGTGGTGATGCCTCGCACGATCGAGAAGATGACGTCGCCGGAACCGCGACTGTCCTGATAGCGCCCGATCCATACCGTGGGGCCCGTGACATCCGCGTCGCGTCCCGGCGGTGCTGTCGAAGGCCGCGGTGCTTGTGTGGGAGTCTGGGGTGATTGAGTCCCTGATTTCAGGTAGACCGGGTCGAAGCTGCTACCCGGCAGCGGACTGCACCCGGCAGCGGCTACGAGTATCGCGACGCGTACGAAGACCGCCCTCCATAGACGTTGCGGTCGCTCATTCACCAGTGTCGCCTCCCTTGCGTTTTGGTCGATTACCATGCTGGACGACGGAAGGTCAAGGGAACGACGGGGCGACTTCGAAGAATGGGGGCATTCAATCCGCACTAACAGGCGGCGGGCGGCCCCAATTCGTTTCAAACCTCCCATCACCGGCTTCGGCCGCCATCTGGAGGAGGAAGGTGGATCGTTTGCTTTATCCACCGCGTCTGTCACCCATGATAGCATTTCGCCCTTCGTCGACGTGTTTGTCGATAAATAGGTCTCTACTTCACCATCTCCGCGAGCGGCTGACCCTTCATTGGCGCCTGAAAAATGAGAACCTTCAGCGGCACGGTCGTGCTCGCGTTTCGCGCATCATGGGCTTTCATGGGCGGTTCATGGAAGGCCTGGCCAGCATGGAAGGTGACTGGCGGCTCCCCTGGCTCTTGTATCGTTATGGAACCGCCCAGGACATAGACGAACGCGTGGGCGTGATGATAGTGGTGTCCGGCGTCTACGCCGGGCGCTATCTCGGTGACGTACATGTTGGCTTCTCTCCCGCCGCCCCCCACGAGATCCGTCTTAATCAGCATCGTCTGTTTGACGGGCACTTGGTCGGCGGTCGAAATGTGGCTGCTGATCATTCCCACCATGATTCCCGCAATCAATGTGAAGGTGAGGATCAGACCCATCTTAAGTGTGGTCATAGTGACCTCCGTCATCGGTTGTGAACATGGAACTCGGCTCCTCGTCGAGCAAGATCAATTGCCCCTCGCGCCGCCGACCGAATCGCGTACCCGCCGCTATAGCAACCGATACTTGGTCGCGTACGCGGCGGCCTCGAGGCGACTGTGCACGCCGATTTTACTGAAGATGTTTTGCACGTGGTTCCTGATCGTCGCGCGACTAACGTGCAGCTTGTCCGCGGTCCCCACGGTGTTGAGCCCCTGCACCATGAGGCGCAGGACCTCGAGCTCACGTCGTGTGAGCGCGTTCGCGGCATCGGGGCGCTCGCCGCCCGGACCAGGAGCCGCGAGTCGTTCCTGGACGAGCGTCAGGAGCTCCTTGGTCGCGGTGATATCGCGGAAGAGGTGGATCGTCATCGGCCCTGCGTTGCCTTTCGCCTGCGTCGTGAGGATGGAGATGTTGAGCCACACAGCCTTGCCTGCCTTCGTCCGCGTACGCATGTCAAAGCTCTGGACCGGCTCCCCCATCTTCACAAGCGTCGTGACGTGACAGCCCTGGTAACAGAGGCGATTGTCGTTCGCGTCGCGCCCCACGAATACGTCGCAGCACGGGCGGCCGACGACCTCGCGTGGGGTGTAGCCGAGGGTGTTCTCAGCCGACCGGTTCCAGAGAACGATCCGGCCGTCGGCGCCGATCACGAAGGCACCGTCGCCCGCGCGGGCGAGGGTCTGCTCGAGTGTCGCCTCAACGACGGGCATGGCGCTGATAGGTCGGGCAACGCGTGAAGTCGGGGAGGCAG
>WNGH01012592.1_pt1 | contig 10123 bp, 7 predicted proteins | sample 5400631 | NCBI WGS metagenome assembly WNGH01 (sample SAMN13153373, study PRJNA577476) | soil metagenome | isolation source: 115 cm soil or saprolite under Garry oak tree replicate 1 | place: USA:California | collected 2016-06-15 | reverse complement strand
GGAGGGTTTCCTTGATCACTTCGGGGTTGTGTCCCAGATTGAAGCTTCCGAAGCCCGAGATCCAGTCGTCGAACCGCCTTCCCTCTGCATCCTCGAGGACTCCCCCCTGCGCGTGGACCAGCCTGAGGTCCCGTCCCGTCAGATCGAGGAACTTTCCCAGCACCGGGTTCACGTGCCGCGTATAGGCGTGATACCCATCCATCACAATCCGCCATCCATGAGCACGGTTTCGCCTGTCATGTACGAGTTGGCGTCGGAAACAATGAACGAGGCAAAGTGTGCGACCTCCTCAAAGCAACCGATCCGGCCCAGCGCGCAGTGCTTCAGGTAGTCGGCCAGCCGATGGTCCGGAAGATTCCGGCCCACGCCGTCTTCGAGGAGGCCGGGGGCCAGGCAGTTCACGCGGATCTGGTAGCGCGCGACCTCTTTGGCCATGGCCTCCGTCAACCCCTTGATCGCCGCCTTGCTGGCGCAGTAGTGAACCGGGGCTTCGATCATGCGCTGACCGGCAAGGGATCCAATGTTGAGGATCACGCCGAACTTGCGGCGGATCATCCCTCGCAAGACGGCTTTGGAGGTGAGGAACGTCCCTTTTACGTTGATGTCCATGACCTTGTCCCAGTCCTCTTCTTCCATGAGGGCTATGGGGAGGTTCTGGCTGATGCCGGCGTTGTTGACGAGGATGTCGATCCCGCCCCAGGCGTCCTCGATCTCCTTCACCATCTTCTCCGTGCCCGGAACATCGAGAACGGAAACCTTGAACGCCTTGACTTCTCCGCCCGAAGCGCGGACCGCTTCGACCGTCTCGCGGGCGCTCTCTTCGTCACGGATATAGCTGAAGGCCACAAGCGCGCCTTCGGTCGAGAAGACGCGGCTCAACGTTCGACCCAGTCCGCGCGCACCGCCTGTAATGAGCATCCGTTTATCCTTGAGCGTCATGTTTTGTGCACGGCAACGGCAAAGTCGTGACCGCGGGCTTTCGAGGCCGTTAGTGAATATTCACTGTCGTGTTGCACGCGCCTCCGTGCAGGCTAAAGCCTGAACTCCATGCCTGCTTCAATCAGCTCCTGACTTTGCTGTAGCCCTGATGGTTCATGCCGGTGCAGATGTTTTTCCCCAAATAACGGCCTTTCCAGTCTGCCCCGAGTACCGGGTATCTTTGTGCCTGTAGAACATGTTGTACGCGCACCCCGGCATCAGGCGACCGTCGGGCATCGCGTAGTGCGTACAGCACTTCTTGATCCGGTCCACTTCGAACGTATGCTCGTCCATGAAGGCGTGGATGAAGATGGTTTTGACCAGACCCTCGCCGATGTGCAAGCGCTCTTCCAGCTCAAGCACGCGCTCCTCCGGATACATGAGGCTCAGCGCTTTCTTGAGCGTGCCGAGGATCCGGTCGCTGTCGGGAATCTGGCCGGCGCTCGACCAGAGCTGGTCAATCGTGGCCTTCAGCGTGTCTTCGAAGCCTTCGTCCGGACGGATGGTCCCGCGATTCGAAATGATCTCGAGATATTTATCAAGCTCGATGAATCGGGGGAAGGGGATGAATCCCGCATCGGTCTTGAGCAGGTAGGTAAGCCCGAAGCAACCGGGGTGGGAGCAAGGCAGCGGCAGGAAGTCGCTCTTCCGAAGAAGCCCGCCGGTCTGCTCTTCGGCGCAGCGAACCACGTCCGGTATCGTGATAACGTTGAGGGGGTCATGCGGACCGAAGTGAGATCCGCCATACCCGGTGTACGCGGCGGGCTGAAACATGAGAGAAAGGATGAAGTCCCTCTCGAAGAGGAGTTTTATGCAGTCTCCAATCTGCCCGTCATTGACTCCTTTCGCCACGGTTGAAACAATCGTGGTGCGCACGCGGGCCTTCTCGAGGTTGTCCAGAGCGCGCTCTTTGACGGCCTGGTGATCGCCGCCCCCGCGAAGAACCCTCAGCTCCGGATTGCGAAGCGCGTCGAGCTGGAGATTTACATAAATGTTTTTTCGGGCCAGTTCCCGGCAGAACTCAAAGTCCGTTGCGATCCTGAGGCCGTTCGTCGAGACAGAAACACGGGAGATCTCAGAGCGCCTGGCGATGTCGCAGAATTCCAGGAAAAGCGGATGGATCGTCGGTTCGCCACCCGAGAGGTTGACCGTGTCCAGGGATCCTTCCTTTTCAGCGAGTCCGTCGATCGTGGCGACGAACTCGTCCCGGCTCATGGTGTAGTTATTTTTGTTCTGAACGATGCAGATCGGGCATTCGAGATTGCAGTGGTTCGTGATCTCGATGATGGGAAGGCAGCTGTGCTGCTCGTGGTCGGGGCAAAGCCCGCAGTCTTTCGGGCAACCTTCGGCGACCTTTGTGGAATGCTTGAGGGGAATGGAACCTTTGGTTATATACGTCAGCGACTTCAAGAACCAATCCGCGTCGCCTGAAATGAGCGCTTCGGAGCGGCCGTCTCGAGGGCACTGCTTCCTGAGATAGACCTTTCCGGCGCGGAGGATGCGCACGCCGTCCACCAATTCCCGGCACCGAGGGCAAATCCCCTTCGAATAGGAGTGGAATACCTCATGCTCATGCGCATCGGATGTCTCAATGAACATGGGATCAATAATGGGGAGCTGCATGATTCTCTCCTTCCTTCGGGGGCATGGGGCGCGTGAGCTTCATTCGCTCCAGCATTTTCGGATCGGCGAAGCGCGGATCCCTTTCGCGGTAAAGCACGTTGTACGAGCACGTCGGAATGTTCGTTCCATCTGGGTAGGGTACGCCGACGCAGCACTTCATGACCCGCGCCACGTCGAAGTTCTCCTCATCCATGTGCGAGTGAATGTAAATGGCCTTGGAGGAGCGCTCCGCGATCTTCTGGCGCTCCAGGATGGAGAGAGCCGGTCCGTCCGACGGGAACATCTCCTTGATCAGGCGCTTGAGCGTCCGTAAGATAGCTTCACTTTCGGGAAGCCTGTCCGGGTTTGCCCAAAGGTCGTCGATCATTTCGCGGAAGACCTCTTCAAGCTCCTCGCGCGGCTCGATGTAGAGCGAATCCTGAAGAAGCTCGAAAAGCTTTTGGCGCGACGTGAGCCGCGTGAACGGCACGTATCCCCCACCGTCCAGCATCAAAAGGTAACAAATCGAGTAGCAGTGGGGATGGGCCAGCGGCGACGGAACGAAATCTTGCCACGCTATGCGGCCCCCGGTCGCTTGCTCGAGGCGCCGATGGAGGTCGGGGATCGTGATGCGCGCCGTGCGCTGAAAGCCGACTCCCCCTTGGCCCGTAAAGGTCATCGTATGAAGCTCCAAGGACCGGATATGCGGCCGCTTGAGAACAAGTTCGAAGAGTTGGGGGACCTCCACGTCGTTCAGGCCCATGGCGACGGCGGGTAGAATGGTCGTCGCCACATCGTACTTCTCAAGGAGGTCAAGGACCTTGAGCTTGGTCTGAACGGTGTTGGCGCCGAGCATGATCTTGTCGGTTTGGGGATCGAAGGTGTCAAGCGAAAGGACGATCCGCGCGTCCAGGGCCGCAAGCTTGCGGACGTAGGTTTCATCGAGGAGCTTGATTCCGTTCGTCGAAATGGTCAGGCGTCGAATGCCGGCGGCGCGACACATTTCCAGGAATTCAGGCAGCTGAGAATGCAGGGTCGGCTCTCCTCCGGTGAAATTGATAATATCGATCTCTTTATGGTCCTCGAGGAGGTGGTCGATGATCTTTTGCATGTCCTCCTTGGAGAGGTTGTGCGCCTGGTCGTTTTTGTTGATCGTGTAACAGATCGGGCAGTCGAGGTTGCAACCGGAAGTGATCGGAATGACCGGGAGATAGACTTTCTGCTGGTGCGAGGGACACGCCCCGCAATCGAAGGGGCAGCCCTGTTTGATCTCCTTCATCACGCGCTTCGGTGCAATATTGGGCGCGATGAACGAAAGGCAGTCGAGATACCACTCCGCGGACGACGAGACGAGACATTCCTGGTGGCCATGGGTTGGGCAAAACTTATCGAAGTAAATGGCCCCATCACGGACGATAATCTTCGCATCCACGGCGGCCTTGCAGACGCCGCAGAGGCTTTTCGTCATCGAATAGTAGACATGGCCGGTCAGCTTGCGTGCCGCGGGTTCAGTAGCCCCCTCTACCATAACTAGGTCCCTCTTTGTGTCTTGGTGGTGAATCCGCACTCACCACCAAGACACAAAGACACAAAGAACTTCAAGGATTCTAAGCGAGGCCAAGGTTTCGTTTAAGGGCGGAGTCCCCGCTGATTCGCCAGATCTTCTGGTCGAGATAATAATGATTGATGGCCAGGCCCCACCACAGGCAAAGTCCGAGTTGGTTGGCGGTAAAGGGCCCGACGCGTCTGTTCAGCAGGATTTGGAAATTCGGGAAAACACCGGTTGAAGCGGCGAATAGGAAATAGACGATCCCGGAGAATATGTGACAAGCAAGAAGGTAGCGCCCAAGGGACCGATTGACGGCCACAGCCGGGCCGAAGCTTTCAGATGCGGCGGCACCATACCGGTTTCGGTTATGGAACCAGACCAGCCCAAGATACTGGATGTTGTGAAAGATCACGACGAGGACCGACAGCAGCAGGAAATCCTGGTCGGGCCCTTGCGACTGCGCGTAGACGGGCTCGAAGCGCGCCACAAAGAAGTAGACCGCAGCGTACAGCAGGACCGTCACGAGAAGATATGCGACATGCGGCTGCCGGATCCGCGCACTGAAACCCGTGAACAGGCGGACGAGAAACGCGAGTAGGACTAGAAGCCATACCGCGATCATCGCGATTATCGCAGTCTGTTCGAGAAGCCCACGCGGCCCATCGACGGGCAGGCGTATGAGCGCCCGTGCCTTGGGGTGCGTGAACAAGAAGTAAAAATAGGGGGCCCAGCTCCCGATGTAAAGGAACCACTTGTCCACGTGGAAATCGATCTTGTCAAAGTCGCGATTACGGGCCTTGTAAAGCGAGAGAAACCCATAGTGCTGTCTCACGACGTGGTAATACCCGTAAAAGGTCGCCAAGCCTAGAAATAGCAGGAACGGATCCTGCGAACCCGTCACGACGTTCAGCAATAGGAATACTGGGCCGACCGCAAACGACAGCAGGCTCAGAAGGAGGACATTCCTCCGGGAACGCCATTCCTGTCGATCCACGTAGGTGCGCGTGAAGGCGGCTCCAATATGCGGTCCATCAAAAGCGAGGAGCCAAGTCCACCAAAGGACCACGATGGGGACACCAGCGCCGAAATACAGGCCCAGGACCAGGAGGGTCACAAGCGCGCCCCCAAAGAACCAGAACAGGTCGTAACGGGGGCTCACAATCCAGCGGGGTGAAACGGCAACAGCGTTTTCGCTCACGACATTTGTAGTTTATGACACGAGGCAGGACAACACAACGACAACAACCGGTCTCGTTTTCGTCGTGTTTTCGTCGAAAGTCCACCCAAGGAAGCCCGACGAGTTGTGAGAAGCCAAGCTCCAAGAAGAATTCAAGGACCTTATTCACCACGGAGACACGGAGTACACAGAGATGCACGGAGAACCCTGATGTCTCCGTGAAATCTCCGTGCCCCTCTGTGTCTCCGTGGTGAACCAGGACGTCTGCCGCTACAGGTCACTGTCTCAATCGCAGACCGGGCTTTAGCCATCCCTTCGCGCCTTCGCGGTTACTTCGGGCCAAGTCTCACCACGAAGACGCAAAAGGCGCTACTTCGCGGCCACATCCCACGCCGCGCGCAGAAGCCCAATGGCGCGCCCGCCGAAATCCGCGAAGCGAGCATCATGCGTCTGACCCAGTTGATAGCGGAAATAGATCTGCTGAATGACGACCGCGACTTTGAAGAGGGCAAAAGCCTCATAGAAATGGATCGCGGAAACGTCCCTGCCCGTACGGGAAGCGTAGCGCCGCACCAGCTCCTTGCGCCCCAGCCATCCGGGGAGGGTGGTAACCGCGCTGATCGATTCCTTCCTTGCCTCGGGATCGTCCGCTTGAGGCCAATAACACAACAGCAAGCCGAGGTCGACCAGAGGGTCTCCAACCGTACACATCTCCCAATCCAGGATTGCCACGGCGCGAGAGGGGTCCGCCGGCGCCAACATCACATTGTCGAGCTTGAAATCATTGTGCACCAGGGTTGGCCCCTGGGATTCGGGCATGTGTTGCAGAAGCCACTGCGTCAGGTCGCTCACCTCGGGGAGTTGCGTCGTCCTGGACCTCTCCCACCTTTCGGCCCAGCCCCGAATCTGACGTTCCACAAATCCGGCGGGCTTGCCGATCCGCTCGATACCCGAGGCCTGAATATCCACGGCGTGAAGCGCTGCCAGCGCGTCGATCATGGTTTCGCTGATGCGCTTGCGCAGTTCGAGATCCTCGCCGATTTCCGCGGGCACATCGCGCCGCACGACGATGCCGCGCCTACGTTCCATCAGGTAGAACGGAGCCCCAAGGATCCGGGGATCTTCACAGATGAAGTAGGGGCGTGGAGCGAGGGGAAATACCGGATGCACCAACGACAGGACCCGAAACTCTCTCGGCATGTCGTGAGCCGTAGGGGCCACCGGGCCGAACGGGGGGCGGCGGAGAACGAGCTCGCGCGAACCGAAGCGGATCAGATAGGTGAGATTGGAGTGTCCTCCCGGGAATTGCCGGACTTCAATAGGGGCGCGGGTCCGTTCGGGTTCCGGAAGGCATTCCTCAGGCAGACGGGACCGAAGGTGCTCCTCGAGCCAAACAAGATTCAGCTCTTCACCAGCTCGGACCGGCGTGGTATCGGAGTCGTAATTGGGCGGTTCGTGCATGCCCGGCGCTCTTTGAGGTATTCGGAAGGCCGTTAATTCCGAGGGAAATTTGTTTCCTATGTTGAGCATTCTACGCAGTAAAAGCTTGGCCACGAATTTCACGAATTACACGAACTTGTCTTCTTCACAAACCGCCGGAGTAAGCGGGACAATTTCGTGCACTTCGTGAAATTCGTGGCGAGTCTTTTGAAACCTGTGTTCGAACTGCTCAAGACTGGGGGAATCACCAGGCGTAGCGGCCTGGTTACTGGGCAACGACGACTCGATCGCGGCCTTCCTTTTTGGCTTCATAGAGCGCAGCCTCGGCGGCGCGAACCAATGCCGCTTCGCTGCGTCCGTGCTCCGGAAAGGCCGCCACACCGATCGAAACGCTGACCTGACCCACCAGCTCCCCTCGATGGGAAACAACAAGGTGTTTGACGCCCTCGCGCATCAGTTCCGCGCGTTGCTGCGTCACCTCCAACGATCCTCCAGGCAGCACGAGTCCGAATACGCCGCCGCCATAGCGGCAGGCGATATCGCCCTCGCGAATGTTGGACTGAAGAAAACGTCCCAGCTCGCGCAGCAGGGCGTCCCCGGCTTCCTGACCGAACGTGTCGTTGAAGGCACTGAAATTGTCTACGTCAAGCATTATGATCCCCAAAGGCCGGCGGCTCTTAAGAGACCGATCGAGCTCCAGTTCCAGGAAGTCTGCCAGGTAGCGGCGGTTGAACAAACCCGTGAGTGCGTCGCACAGAGACTGCAGGCGGGGCGTCCCCGGTTGTTTTAAATGTACGAGCGCCATAGCAATGTACTCCGCCACTGTCGCGGCAAATCTTCTCGTGGCGGGCGTCAAAGCGCCTTCCTCGGACTGCGTCAGATGAAGGAGCCCCAGGACTTCCCCGGTCGCGATCATGGGGACGCAGACGTAGGCCTCCGGTACGGGTTTTCGAAGGTGCCTGCAAAGAAGAGCCGCGTGCGTGTTCTCGACCCAGTGGACGCGGCCGGTCCGCAAGGCCCAGCAGTCGGCCAATGAAAACGTGCGTTGGTCGGGCACCACCTTCCCCCAATGGGCCACCGCACCCATGAGGTTCCGCCAGGGGCTGACAACGAAAAGGTCTCCAACGAGGTTCGGGAACAGGTTCGGTGCGGCGCGCGCAATCACCTGGTAGGCCTCATCTGCGCTGCTGCATGACCTCAGCAAATTGCCCAGCTCAAGTTCTCGAGTATGCAATTCCGGTTCGGCCCGCGGAGCTTCGACCTGTTGCGCGCTCCGTTCGAGCCTTTGCTCGGCGTTTGCCAAGGCCTCAACCTCCTCTTTCAGTACGGCCTTGACTTTAGCAAGCTCGGCAGTCCGCTCTTCCAGGAGCGCCTGCAGTTCAGAGTGCGATTTTCGCAATGACTCCTCGGTTTGGTCGCGCGCCGCAATCTGTTCCTTGAGCATTTCGCAATTTCGGGACAGCTCCGCCGTCTTCTCTTCCAGCCGGGCCCCGGATGCGGATGCGGCTTTTTCGATTTCTTTCTCCAGCTGTGTACGTTTCCCCGTTTCCTCTTCTAACAGGCCCTTGGTCCTGGCCAGCTCCGCCTGTTGCGCTTCTACGAGCGATTCAAGTCCCGCAGTCGTATTCCGCAACTCCTGCTCGGCGCGTTCGTGACCGGCCATCTGCTCCCTCAACTTGGTGTTGAGGCCGGAGAGCTCGCCAATCCGTTCGACAAGTCGAGCCTCCACTTCAGTCTCGAATCGCTTTAACTCCTCTTCCGCGCGCTGGCGGGCCAGGGTTTCATTCCTTAAACGATCTTCAACTCTGCCCAGTTGCAAGACGCGCGCGTCCAGTTCAGCCCTTTCCCTTTTCAGTTCGCCTTCGAGGCGCTCACGCAGGGCGGCCTCTTCTTTCAGGCTGTCTTTTGTCTGAGCGGCCTCGGCTCTTTGCGTCGCAAAGAGGGCCTCAAGGTCACGCAGCGCTTTACGGAGAGCTTCTTCGGTTTGCTCGTGCCCGGCTATCTGTTCACGCAGCATCGCGTTGGCTTTGGAAAGCTCGCCGGTGCGGTCCACGAGGCGCGTTTCGGATTCGGCGGAGACATTCTTTAGCTGCTCCTCAAGGGCTTCGCGCGCAGCGGTCTCGTTCTTCAGCGCTTCGCTGACTCTTGCAAGCTCCGAGCTTCGCTCTTCCACCCACAGCTCGAGCTCGCTCACGGTCCTGTGCAGCGCTTGTTCTGTTTGCTCGTGTGCGGCCACCCGCTCTCGAAGCGAGGCGTTTGCTTTCGAGAGTTCCCCGGTACGCTCTGCCAACCGCACCTCAAATTCCTGGGCGGTTCGCTTCAGCTCGTCTTCGGCCTTTTCCAGCGCAGCCACGTGCTCCTTCAGTATCGAGCGAGCCTCGAAAAGCTCCGAGCTTCTCTCCTCAACAGCCCGCTGGATCTCGGCGATGTTATTTCTCAACGTTTCTTCACTTTGCTCGTGTCTGGCGATCTGCTCGCGGAGTTGACCATTCGCTCTTGTGAGCTCCGCCGTTTCCTGCTCCAGCCGGATCACCAGGTCTGCTGAAGGAGTCCGCTGGGGCTCCTTGCCATGCTCGCTCCAGGCGATCTCATGGCCGACGGCCAGCACACCGATGGGATTCTCTTCCCAGCAGATCAAACGCGGCGAGATCCGGACCGGCACTCTGCGGCCGTCTTTTGTCATCAGACCAATCTGGTAGATGGCAGGCGCTTCCTGCGAACGAGGCGGGTTCATCATCAGCGCCAGACTTTCCCTGTAGGCCGGCGCTACCAGGTCGCCGATCTTCATTTGCAAAGCTTCTTCGCGCGCATAACCTGTAACTCGTTCCGCCGTCTTGTTGAAGGAGGTAAGCTTTCCCGAGGTGTCGCACGTGTATACGATATCGTGCGTGCTTTCGAAAAGCTCCTTGTAGCGGTCCTGGCTCGCCCGCACGGCTTTTTCCGCCTGCTGCCGCGCCGCGATCTCGTCCTTGAGCAAGTCGACGGTCTTCGAGAGCTCCGACGAAAGCTTGACAAATCTCGCTTCGAGGTCCGCGTGGACTTTCTGAAGATCTTCCTGCGGAGGCGATTGTTCGGCAGCCTCCCCCGCTCCATGCTGTTGCGAATCCGAGTGCTTGCTTTCCGTGTTCATCTGATGCTCCGAACCCGGTCCTCAGACAGAGTCGCTTTCTGCATTGAATCCTTTCGCTCTTCTTGCTGGCAAAGGCGCGACCAACTTATTAACAACGGTGTCTAGCGCGGCTGCCGGATGAGTCCGATAAAATTCTTAGTTTATACTAATATGTCCCGGGAGCGAACCGACACCGAGTCAGAGCCTTGGCTCAGCCTCTACGTTGGAATTCTCTCACCGAGTTGTTGGATAAAACTATAGGTCAAAC
>WNGH01007840.1_pt1 | contig 10123 bp, 6 predicted proteins | sample 5400631 | NCBI WGS metagenome assembly WNGH01 (sample SAMN13153373, study PRJNA577476) | soil metagenome | isolation source: 115 cm soil or saprolite under Garry oak tree replicate 1 | place: USA:California | collected 2016-06-15 | reverse complement strand
CGGGTCGGTTCGCTCTCGGCAACGCATTGTTTCAAAACGGACAATTCGAGGCGGCCGTCCCGGAATTGAATGAAGCCTTGCGTCTCGAGCCGCGGATGAAACAGGCGTATTTCCTTCTTGGGCGAGCTTATTCAAAACTGGGCCGCCAGGAGGAGGCGAGAGGGGCAATCAGAAAGCTAGACGAGCTCAACCGCTCCGAAATGCCGGAGAAAGAGAAGAAACCCGGCCCCGATGGCAATCCAAAGCAGCGACGATAAAGCTCTTTGAAGACATTTTGCGGATGAATTTTACTTAATCTAGGTTACTTGGAAACTTTGAGCAGCGCTACACCGTGCTTGGGGACTTCCGTTGTGTACGAATTTTGCGCGGTGCCCAGGTCCTTGTGATCCAGGAGGTCACGCAGTTTCGGCGCGGCAGGTCCGCCAATCACTTTGAAATCGAGCGTCATTTGGATCGCGGACTCGCTGCGATTGAAGAGTCCCACGGCTTGGCTACCGTCGGCTAGTGGCTTGGCCCAAATTTCAAGCGGACCTTCTTGCCAAACCCGCCGTCCTTGAATCCCCTTGCTGTCCTGGTCAACTGCAATGACCTCGGAATTCGTGAGGAGCCCCTTGGTTTCTGCAGACATGTCACGGAGGTCGTTTCCTGCCAAAAGGGGAGCGGCAAGCAGCGCCCAAAGCGCCATATGCGTCCGATATTCGTCGCGGTTCATATGGCCATTGCCCACTTCCAACATATCCGGGTCGTTCCAGTGCCCGGGACCAGCGAATTTTTCCAGTCCGTTCTGTCCAAACCCAATCAAAGACATGCTGTCGTAACTGTCGCTGATGTCTCCTGTAGTCCTCCACAAATTGCCGGTTTTCGGTCCCCACCGCCACGGCGCCTTCACGCCCCAGTTGCAAATGCTGAACACAATAGGACGCCCGGATTGCGCAAGCGCATCGCGAAGTTTTGCATATTGCACCTCCGGATCGAGACCCTCCGAGTTGCACCAGTCGATCTTCACATAATCGATTCCCCAAGAGGCATACGTCTTGGCGTCCTGGCCTTCGTGATTCAGGCTGCCAGGCCGCTTTTCGCAGGTGCCCGTGCCTGCGTCCGTGTAAAGGCCCAGCTTTAACCCTTTGCTATGAACGTAGTCCGCGAGGGCTTTCATTCCAGAGGGGAACCTTTGCGGATCCGCGACGATAGTCCCCTGGGCATCACGACTCACCTGCCAACAGTCGTCGATATTCACGTACTGATAGCCGGCCGCCTGCATCCCGCTGCTAACCATCGCGTCTGCCATCTCCCGAATGAGTTTGTCGCTCACGTTACAGCCAAACTTGTTCCAACTGTTCCACCCCATGGGTGGAGTCGGCGCCAGCAAGTAAGTTTGAGATAGAGTAGATGGGGCGAGCAAGGCCACCGTATTCAGTAGAAGGAATGCACCCAGGAAAGTACGAAAGGGAAGACATCGTAAAGAAATCATGGTTCCTCGCATATTTGCCAGACGTAAGCGCTTACGCAGCCTAGCACGACTTCGCAAAAAGTGCGATGCTATTTGGCACGGCTCCAGAAAGCTTCATCCTCAGATGCGAGCCTTTTTAGGGATGGGATGCCGCAAAATAAATGCAGCCCGTGACGTATGAACAGTTACCAATTCTGAGGGCTGCCACGAAAACGAAACGATTTGAGATGAGAAGAAATGTTCGTCGCTTGGGTTCTCTCGCGCTTGTCTTCATTTCGGCATGGCTCTGGCCAGGCTCCGCCGCCCAAGAACCCGAGGATCGTAAGGCGGAAAAACCGAAACCCACGGGAGTTGCCACTGGTGCTCCTCACGCCCCCGTGAAAGATGCTATGTCCCGCCCGATCACGGCGGGAGGATTTGTGGACGACGCCTCAATCGTATTCATCGACATCACGAAACAGGCAGGCTTGGACAAATTCCACCATCGCTCCGGGGGTCCCGAGAAGGCAACTATTCTCGAGACGCTTGGTTCGGGCGTGGCTTTGCTTGATTATGACAACGACGGCTGGCTGGACATCTATTTGCTCAATGGATCCACATTTGCTGCCCTCAAGGGGAGAGAACCAGCCCCGCGCGCTATGTTGCTGCACAACAATCACGACGGCACTTTCACCGACGTAACGGCCAAGGCGGGCGTGGCGAACGAACGATGGGGCTTTGGCGTGGCTGTGGGCGATTACGATAACGATGGCTGGCCAGATATCTACGTGTCTAATTATGGCAAAAACCGTCTCTATCATAACAGTCATAATGGGACGTTTACGGATGTGGCTGAGAAAGCGGGTGTTACCCTTGGGGGATGGTCCGCAGGACCCACCTGGGGCGACTTCGACCGCGATGGCCTTCTGGACTTGTTCGTTCCCGGCTACGTAAAATTTGATACAGACCATCCCCCGGTCATGGGTAAGGCTGGGCTCTCACTGAGTTCATGCCAATTTCGCGGCGTGACGGTCATGTGTGGGCCCCGCGGTCTGCCTGGAGAAAGCGATCATTTGTTCCACAACAATGGTGATGGCACGTTCACAGATGTGAGCCAGAAGGCGGGCGTCGCCGACCCGCAGAGCTATTACGGTCTGGCCTCGGTGTTTGTGGACGTGGATGACGATGGCTGGGTGGATTTGGCCGTGGCCAACGATTCCGTGCCGCGGTATCTCTATCGCAATCTTCACGACGGCACTTTTGAAGATGTAAGTTACTTGTCCGGCTTCGCTTTGACAAATGAGGGGCTGGCGCAAGCGTCTATGGGAATCGCCGTGGGAGATTACAACAGAGACGGTAAAGTGGATTTCTTCGTCACGACGTTCTCAGACGACTACAAAACGCTTTACAGAAACGACGGCGGTAACAATTTTTCAGACGTCACCTATCGGGCAGGATTGGGAGGTCCCACGATTCCTTTCCTCGGGTGGGGGGCCGGGTTTATGGACTTTGATAACGACGGTCTTCTGGACATTTTCGTTGCGAATGGCCACGTCTATCCTTCGGTGGACGAGCGGGACTGGGGCACAACATGGGCCCAACGGCCACAACTGTTCCGCAATCTCGATGGGACCAAGTTTCAGGAAGTTCCGCCGGCCACAGGAAGCGGCTTGGCTGACGTAATACCCGCAAGAGGTGCGGCGTTTGGGGACCTTTTCAACGATGGGCGCATCGATGTGGCGCTTAACAATATGGATTCTCCGCCCACGCTCCTTCGGAATGTCGTAAAGAACAGCAACCACTGGATCACTTTCAAATTGATTGGCGGAGCAAAGAGTCCGCGGGATGCCATCGGTGCGAAGATCTTCCTCACCGCGGGCGGTGTACGCCAGCGCGGTGACGTTTTCAGCGGAGGAAGTTACGCGTCGAGCTCTGATCTGCGTCTTCATTTCGGGTTGGCGTCAGCCATAAAACTTGAAAAAGTTGAGATTCATTGGCCTAGCGGCAAGCGTGAGGAGATTGTTGTACCGGGCGTGGACCGAATCCTGACAGTAGTGGAAGGACAGGGAGTCGTTGAGGAATAATCTCCGCAAGGTCCTTTGCGTCAACCCAGAGTTCAAACCGGGAATGTGATGTTTCCGCGCCGAGTAGCTCGACAGTTTGGCATCTGGGGCGGAGCCATGTGTGCGCTAGCGTTTCTTCTTTCTCGCTCAGCGCTCTCTCAGACGAAACCAGGCTACGCAGCCACTCTTTCCGACTTTCGACCGCGAAAGGAGGTACCTGGCGAGGGCTTTATAGGCTCAGGGGCGTGCGCAAGTGTCACGCACAAAAAAGTGGCTCGCATTTGCAGACCGCTATGGGACATGCGCTACAGAGGCCTACAGAAAGCCCTGTGTTGCGGAGTCATCCTAGGATGACGTTTCAGGCTGGGCAATTTTCCTATGAGATCGTAAGCGACGGCCAGCAAAGCATCTATCGTGTGACTGACGGGGAAGAAACCCTCAGTGAGCCGATCCTTTATGTGTTCGGTAATGCCCACCTCGCCCAGACCTATGTGTTCCGCCGTGGTGGAAGGCTCCGAGAAAGCCGCGTGAGCTACTACACGGCAATTGACGGGTTGGACTGGACCATTGGAGACGTTCTCAATCCGCCGCCAGGCCTGGAAGAAGCCGCGGGGCGCGACATTGACGGCGATGAGGCGCGCAACTGCTTCAGTTGTCAGGGCACTGCCGCTCTGGTCAACGGGAAACTTCAGCTGGACCATATGATTCCCGGTGTAACTTGCGAAGCGTGTCATGGGCCGGGAGAGAGGCATTCTCTCGCAAAGCTTCTCGAAACAGGAGAAGACTCAACGATCTTTAACCCCAAAGGGCTTGAACCGGAGATGCTATCCCAGGAATTTTGCGGGGCCTGTCATCGCGGTGTCGACACTGTCGCCATGATGCCGGACCTTGGCGGCATCAGCAATGTTCGCTTCCAGCCGTACCGGTTGTTTAACAGCCGTGGACACGATCCCAAGGACGCGCATTTGGTATGCACCGCATGCCACGATCCACATCTGGATTTTAAGCAGAATGAGGCAGGCAGCGACTCAAAGTGCACAGTTTGTCATGAACCCAGTGGCGCAGGGCAAACGCCCGAAAAGATCCAAAACAAGGGAGCGGCCAGCAAAAGATGTAGCATAGGAAGAGATACGTGCGTCACCTGTGATATCCCCAAAGTGGAATTGCCCGGTGCGCACTTCAAATTCACCGATCATCGAATCCGGATCGTTCGCCCTAAAGAACCGTACCCTTATTGAGTGGAAACCTTAAGATCCCTTGATCCCAGAGCCCTCGACGATGGTGATGTAGCGATCAGTGGGAAGATTTGTGAAGCTCTCGACGCGCCCACTGGGCTGGGGCCAACGAATGTCCAGCTTGTCCATTTTCGTCCTCTTGCCAATCCCAAGCACATCCCGCGGATCATGCGAGGAAAGATAGCTACCGCCTCCCACTTTGAGTTTGCTTCTTTTGAGATCTCCCGCCTCCCATGTGATGGTTGCACCGATGGCATCCGGGTTAGATTTCTTGCCAATCAAGCGCACGCCCAACCAGTGGTTTTCAAGAGCCGCGACATTCTTTAACAAGAGGGGAGGTCCGTCGTTGACGGCGACCAGAACGTCGACCGCACCGTCGTTATTGAAATCGCCGATAGCCATGCCTCTCGCCGCAAAGCTCTGAGTGAATGCGGGACCGGCAATCGCGCTGACGTTTTCCAATGTCCGGCCGTTGTTATGAAACAGCAACAGCGGTTCTCTGTAGCTGACATGACTCGAATGCGATTCGATCTGGTCATCGGGATGCCCGTTAGCAATGAAGAGATCCACGTTGCCGTCGTTGTCATAATCAAAAAACTTCACTCCCCATCCGCTCATCAGCCGCGTCAAGCGGCCGAGACGCATCGGCCCTGCCCGGTCTTCAAAGGAAAGGTCATGATTGTTACGGTAGATGGAATACATCTCCTGATCCACGTTGGTCACGAAGAGATCCTGCCAGCCGTCCTGATCAAAATCTGCCGAATCCACGCCCATGCCGGAGCGCTCGCGTCCGTTTTGACTGTAGGCCACACCCGCCTCGAGGGCAGCGTCCTCGAACTTTCCATTGTGCTTATTCACGAAGAGGAAGTTGGCAACCGTGTCGTTAGCCACAAACAGGTCCATCCAGCCATCATTGTTGATGTCCGTGGCGACGACACCCCAGGCCTTTCCCATCGCCTTGGAGATACCTGACTCGCGGCTGATGTCTGTGAACGTGCCGTCTCCATTGTTGTGAAACAGCCAGCTTGCCGCAGGTGAGTAAGCGCGCGGGATACAATAGAAACGTTCTCCGGTCTTCTCGTTGCCGCAGAATTTATTTTTGGACCTGTCGAAGTCCACGAAGCAGCACACGAATAAATCCAGCCGGCCATCATTGTCGTAATCAAACCACACGGCACTGGAAGCCCAGCCGGGAGCGGCCAAGCCGGCCTTTTCCGTCACATCCGCAAACGTCCCATCGCCATTGTTGTGATACAGAATGCTGCGACCGTACTGCGTGACGTAGAGATCGGGCCTGCCGTCATTATCATAGTCTCCTACGGCGGCGCCCATCCCGTAGCCGCCGCCGGGAACACCCGCTTTTTCCGTAACGTCGGTAAAAGTGCCGTCGCGATTGTTGTGGCACAGCGCGTTACGCAGCGGCGGATTTGGAGTGAGGAAATCGCACTTCCCGCTGTTGACCAGGTACATGTCCATCCAGCCGTCGTTGTCGTAATCGAGAAAGGCGCAACCCGCTCCTGTCGTCTCGGGCAAATAGTATTCCGGCGAGCGCCCGTTCACGTGGCGCCAGGTGATCCCGCTGACTGCGGAAGGCACTTGTTCAAACAGAGGCGGCGCGGGAGTTGGTGCGAACCTTCGCGGTCTCCCCCAGTTGAGCCCTAGGGGCAAGGAAATGCCAGCGAGTTCAGCCAAGGAACCGCTGCCGACAATAGACAGCCCCTTGAGGAATTGTCGTCGCGCCCACCGTGGCATCAGTATCTTTTCGCGGCACTGAGAGTTTGCGTTAGCATCTGCGGGCTCATCACGATTCGCTGTCAATCCGTTCGGCGGCGCGATTTGCCGACCGGGTGGCCGCTTCCATGCCCCAGTTGAGGTTGTCCGTGTAGGCTCCCGCGAAATGGATTCTTCCGTGAGGTTCGACGAGCGCCGGCCAAAGCCGCGTCAGGTCTCCGGGAGGATAGTTCAAGGTTTCGCACGCCATGACCCATGGGTCGCGCGACCAGTCGTGCACCAGCGCCACCCCGATGTCTTCGGATTTGCCGGGATAATAGCGACGGAAGGTCTTTAGGGCAGCTTCGCCAGTGGTTAAGGCGTCCGCCGTGGAAACGAGCAAGCCGCGCTGCGTATCCACATCATCCGCCATCCTCCAGATATGATTGAGCGCATGTTCGTTGAACTCGATATTGGGGCTGACTCCGTCCTTTTCCCAAAAGCGGCTGCGCGACTGAAAAAAGGGCCGCGAAGCCGTGTAGTACGGGACTGTTCCAATCGCATAACGCTTGCTCTCCGGCCACGCGGGATGCACTGGAATTTGCCGCAACATAACGGCTGACATGCAACAAACCAGGTACTCCGCTTGCATGGTTTTTTCTTCGCCCGATTCGCGATAGCGTACGCGCACGCCGCTCGGGCTGTGCTCGATTCCCGTGATGGGTCTTTCGAGGCGAACACGACCGCCGAGCCGCGAAGCGAACGCATCGGTCATCCCTTGGTTCCCGCCCTTCAGGCGGAAGACTTTCGGAGGAAATAGCGGCACCTTGCGCAGTTTCAGGATAGCGGCGTGCCATAGGACATGGAGCGCCGACACGCCTGTGCCCCCAATGTACAGAATCGCCGACGAAGACGCGCCCTGCTGCTTCAGCCATTGGTCCATCGCGACGTGATCCAGATGGTTTAGGCCGGCGTCGAACGGGCGGTACTCGTCGGTGAATTTGTCGAGGTAGGGATCGAAGTAGAGAGACGGCAGCTCCCACCAAGCGTGACGCGCAAGGAACTGAATTTCTCGCTGGTTAAAGCCGAGCGCCTTGAGCACATTTGGACTTTGCAGGTCCTCTTCGGAATACATTTTTCCTTGCAGCACGCGAAGCATGCGGTTCCTGCGAGGGTAGGGAAGTGCCGTCAGGTTGAACTCCTGAACGTATTGCCAATAACGGTCATAGCCAGGCTGGGTGAAGTGTTCGGCGCCGGCATCCACGTAAAGCCCGTCGGCGAGGCCTTCGCGTACGGTGCGGACGTGGCCTCCGGTGCGCCCTGACGCCTCGAGGACGGTCACGTCGTGCCCTCGCCTCATCAGTTCGTGGGCGCACGATAGTCCGGCAATCCCGGCTCCCGCGACTATGACTTTCTTGACTCGCTTTGTTTGGCTCTGCCCGGAGAGCGCCGGTAAGGCCGTGAGCAGAAGCGCCCCGCCAATTTTTAGAGCTTCGCGTCGCGGGATGCGATTGCGACCTTCGGCCTCCCTTGAGTTTTTCGATTGTTTGGCAGATTCGGTTGACATGAACGCCTGCGTCAATAAGGAATTGTATTGCGATTCTTCACGATTTAGGTTGCATGCTACCCAATCCAGCAATCAATTCCGTTGGATTATGATGCCGCGCCATTCTAATTGTTCGCGGAAGATTTGGACAGATCCGCCAACGTCACCCGCGGCGCGGTCCGGGAGAGACATCACTGAACTTCATTCAAGTGCCAGCCTAACATTGTCGGCGGACTAAAGTGGTGGATAGTTTGCCGTAAGTAACGTACCGTACTTTTTGCGACCAAAAAACTCCGTAAGCGCTTGCTTCTAAAGATACATAGTGGAGGTGGTGAGTGAATCACGAAACACACAAAAACACTTCACCACGCGCCCGGTAGACGCCTCCCGGACAATAGTCCTGGAACCCACATGGACGGTTTTCCGACTGACCGGGACTTGACGGAAACTCACTTTCGCTCGCGCGCGTTCGATGAATCCGTTTGAAAGTGGCCCAAGTTCACGAAATCCCGCTAATAAGCTCATTCTATTGAGAATATACAATTGAATGGCGAAAACTGACTGATCCGTAGCCGCGCCTTCCAAAGATTTGTTTACATTTTCCTTTTTCAAGGCCTCTGAAGTATAGGGAATCGAAGCCTTCAGAAAAAAGCCAGTTGAGCTTTCCTGAAAACAGGCCCTCTTAGTAATGAAGGGCCGTTCTCGCGGGACTCCTCCTCGGCTGGGTAGAGCCGTCCCACTTCGGTTCGCCACGCGGCCCGGTAGCGCATCAATAAGGGGCGTGCGTTGCGGTATTTCGCGTTGCGGCACCGGACAAGCGGTGCTGGATGAACGGCAAGGAAGAAAAGCGTGTCCCGAGGCTTTGACGGATTCGAGATCGATGATTTTCGCGACTTCGGTTGGGAACGTGACTCTCGCGCTTCCGAGCGTGAACCGAGTCGAGGCAGAGACGGAAATTCAGCAACAGAAAGAAGCACCGCGCGGAAGCTGGAGAAGCTGCGCGAGGCTGAACATAGCCTCGATATCTTTAACCGCCTGTCACAGGAGCGTTCTAACCAAACCCGCCCGCCGCTTCCTCGCGAGGAAGCCAAGGCAAGCCATTTACGCCGCTCGTGACAGAACCTGTTCACTCCGCGATTCCGAGGTTCACACCCTCTCGGAGGTCGGCAGATTCCGGGTGGTCGACACTGCGGACTTAACCCAGTTTGCTTATTCCGGTGACCGTTCCCGCATGGAGCGCGACGTCTACAACCTCGTGCGTCAGGGGCGGGTCGAGCAGCACAGAACTAGTGTTCTGAAACAAGAGTCACGCCAGGTACTCGCGCTCACCAAGCGGGGGAAACGCCTCATCCGGCATTAGAACTTCGTACCGGAAGACCAGGCCATCTACTCTGGCTTCGTAAAGCCCAACGAAGCAGATCATGACGCGGACCTCTACCGCCTCTACCAAAAAGCCGCCGGTGAGATCGAACGCAAGGGTGGTAAGGTCCTCGGCGTTCAATTGGATTACGAGCTGAAGGAAAAGCTCTTATCAAAGACTGGGCCGGGCTCAAGAACGAGGCCAACGCGAAACCAAGAGGCTCAAGGAAACTTTCGCGCGCGACTTACACCTTCCTGTGGTCCGCGGCAAGGTCAGTTTTCCCGATTTGCGTATCGAGTACACCACTCAAGAAAGCGAAATTGTGCGTCTTGATTTGGAACTCGCCACGAGGCACTACCACGCCGGGCACCTGGCGGAAAAAGCACGCGCAGTCATTCAGCGATATTTGGCGGAAGAGATACCTGAAAGGCCCTCGACTCCTTCACGGTATCGTTGCTGGCTAAAGAACCATGTTGAGCCGAAATGGCGAGACTATCCAATCGAGAAGATCAAACCGCTGCTTGTAGAAGATTGGCTCAAGAAGCTCAACCTCGCGCCGAAAAGCAAGTCCCATCTCAAAAACCTAATGCGCGTCTTGTTTAACGCGGCGATGCGCTGGGAGCTGATTCCCTATCAGCACAATCCCATGAGTCTCGTCCGTGTCAAGGACGGTTCAAAAAGGCAACGGCAACCGAAAGCACTTTCCGTTGAAGAATTTCGGAAGTTGCTGGAACACATTCCGGAACCTTTTCGAACGATGTGCATTGTGGCGATGTGTTT
>WNGH01010099.1_pt1 | contig 10125 bp, 8 predicted proteins | sample 5400631 | NCBI WGS metagenome assembly WNGH01 (sample SAMN13153373, study PRJNA577476) | soil metagenome | isolation source: 115 cm soil or saprolite under Garry oak tree replicate 1 | place: USA:California | collected 2016-06-15 | reverse complement strand
CGCCCCCGGCTACCAGCCGCCCGCCTGGCCCGACCCGTCCTCGTCCATGCAGATGCACCTGGACTTCCTCGTCGACGACCCGGACGCGGCCGAGGCCCGGGTGCTGGCGGCCGGCGCGACCAAGTTCGACTTCCAGCCCGGTGACCACTTCCGCGTGTACGCCGACCCGGCCGGCCACCCGTTCTGCCTGTGCATCGAGGGCGAGGGCCCGCTGAGCCAGGCCTGACGGGCCAGCCCGGGCCAGGCCCGGCGCGTCCTGGGCGGTCAGCGCCCCGTGCTCACGAGGAGGGCGGGGTTTCCGCGGAGTGATCGCCGCCCGCGTCCGCGCCGACCTCGGCGGGCGGTTCACCGCCGGGGCCGGCCTGCGCCGCGGGCCCGGCCGCGTCGCCGGCGGCCGCGTCACCGGTCGGCTCCCCGGGCCCGTCGGGCTGCTCCCCTGGGCCGCCCGCGGCGCCGTCGGCCGTCGCCTCCCCGGGCCCGCCGGGCTGCTCCCCTGGGCCGCCCGCGGCGCCGTCGGCCGTCGCCTCCCCGGCCGGGGTTCCCTCGGCCCCGGCGGCCTTCGCCACGGCGCCCGTGGTGGCGGGCACGCCCTTGCCGTAGCGCTGGGTGTACCAGAACCACAACCCGCCCGCGATGGTCCCGGCGATCGCCACGTACATGTTCAGCCGCAGGCCGAGGAAGTGCTCGGACGGGTCGACCCGCAGCGACTCCTCGAAGATGCGGAACGCCGAGTACCCGGTGACGTACAGCGCGAACAGGCCGGGCGCCTTGACGCCGCGGTGGTGGCCAAGCCACACCAGCAGGGCGGCGAGCGCCAGGTCGAAGATCAGCTCGTACAGGAACGTCGGCTGGAAGGTCTGGAAGCCGAGGAAGCCGGGTGGCCGGAACTTCGGCGGGATGTACAGCCCCCACGGCAGGCTGGTCGGCCCGCCGAACAGTTCCTTGTTGAAATAGTTGCCGACGCGGCCGACCGCCTGGGCCACCAGCAGGGCGGGGGCCACGGCGTCGGCGAACAGTCCGGCGTCCGCGCCGTGCCTGCGCACCCGCCAGATCCCGGCGGCCGCGCCGAGCGCGATCCCGCCCCAGATGCCCAGCCCGCCGTCCCAGACCGCGAAGATCCCGTACCAGTGGTGCGGGATGTACTTGGGCGTGGTGATGTCGAAGTAGATCCGCCCGCCGATGATGCCGGGCGCTGGGTGATGACGATCGCGAGGGTGATCCCGATCACATACATCAGCCCGTAGTAGTGGACGAACACCGGGCCGAGATGGAAGCCGTTGACCGAGGGGCTGGGGATATGCATGGCCATGATTCCGAGCGTAGCGGCCCCGGCCGGGGCCGCGCGGCGCGCCCGCCAGGCCCGGCCCGGCCGGGTCTCGACACGGCGCGGTAACCGCGAGACCCTACCTCCGTCGGAAAGGGGGGCCGGGACCGCGGAAGGACACGCGCCGATGAGCGTCAGGCAGGGGCCTTGGACGGTGGCGGACGTGCCGGATCAGGGCGGCCGCACCGCGGTCGTGACCGGCGCGAACTCAGGGATCGGGTTCGAGGCGGCCACCGTGCTCGCGCAGCGCGGCGCGCACACCGTGCTGGCCTGCCGTGACACCGGCAAGGCCGAGGCGGCGGCGGCCCGGATGACGGCGGCCGCGCCGGGAGCCAGCGTCTCGGTGGTGCGGCTGGACCTGGCCTCGCTGGACTCGATCCGCGCCGCGGCGGACCAGCTCCTGGCCGCGCACGAGCGGATTGACCTGCTCATCAACAACGCCGGGCTGATGTGGCCGGCCTACGGCAAGACCGCCGACGGCTTCGAGTTGCAGTTCGGTACCAATCATCTGGGCCACTTCGCGTTCACCGGCCTGCTGCTGGCGGCGATGCTGCCGGTGCCCGGCTCGCGGGTGGTCACGGTCAGCAGCAACGGCCACCGGGCGGGCCGGATCGACTTCGCCGACCTGCAGTCCGAGCGGCACTACGGCCGGATGTCCGCCTACGCGCAGTCCAAGCTGGCGAACCTCATGTTCACCTACGAGCTGCAGCGCCGGCTGGCCGCCGCGGGCGCGCCGACCGCCGCCCTCGCCGCGCACCCCGGCGTGGCGTTCACCGAGCTGACCCGCAACCTGCCCGGCGTGCTCCAGTCGACCTACCCGGCCGTCGGGGGCCTGTTCACCCAGAGCGCCGCGATGGGCGCGCTGCCCACGTTGCGGGCGGCCACGGACCCGGCGGCGGCGGGCGGCGAGTACTTCGGGCCCGCCGGGCTGGCCCAGGTCAAGGGCTACCCGGTGCGGGTCTCCTCCACCGCCAGGTCCCGCGACCAGGCCGCACAGCAACGGCTCTGGGCCGAGTCCGAGCGGCTCACCGGCGTGACCTATCCCGTCTGAGGCCCGTCTGAGGCCCGTCTGGGGCCCGTCTGGGGCCTGGCTGGGGCCGGGCGCGGCTAACCCGTGTATACGTCACAGCTCGTTATGCTCTGAGTGCTGTCCGTAATCACACTCAGAGCCCCCGAGGAGTGACGCGTGCTGCTGCTCGCCAGCCCCCGGACCGTTCGCGCGCCCGCTCCGGTCCCGAGCCCGCCCGCCGGCCGCGCAGGCAGGCGGGCCCGCACGGGTAGCCGGCGCGCGATGCTGGCCGGCCTGGCCCTGCTCGCGCTCGCGCTGGCCGGCTACGCCGCCGAGGTGGCCCTGCACCCACTGCGGGACATGCTGACCTGGTTCGATCTGCGGGTCTACGTGGCCGCCGGGCACACGGCGGTGCGCGCCCCCGGCATGCTTTACACCTGGCCGATGATGCCGGGCTTCCGGTTCACCTATACGCCGTTCGCGGCGCTGGTCTTCGCCGCCTGGGCCTGGGTCCCGTGGCGCGCGCTGCCCTGGCTGATGACCGCGGCGAGCCTGGCCGCGCTCGGGCTGTCGGCATGGCTGGCTCTTGGCGGGCTGGGCTGGGCGGGCCGGCGCAGGCTGGCCGGGGCGCTCGCGGTGAGCGCGGTGGCGCTGTGGACCGAGCCGGTGCAGCGCACCCTGCATCTCGGCCAGATCGAGCTGCTGCTGATGGCCCTGGTGATCGGGGACCTGTGCCTGGCCGACCGGCGGTGGTGGAAGGGGGCCGGGATCGGCCTGGCGGCCGGCGTCAAGCTGGTGCCGCTGATCTTCATCCCGTACCTGGTGCTCACCCGCCGGTTCCGCCAGGCGGCGGTGGCCACGGTGACGTTCGGCGCGCTGGCGGGCGCGGGGTTCGCGGTGCTGCCGCAGGCGTCGTGGCAGTGGTGGTTCGGGCTCGATTTCATGCGGGCCGGCCGCACCGGGTTCGTCGGGTTCCTGGCGAACCAGTCGCTGCGCGGCATGTTCACCCGGCAGTCGGGCAGCCTGGCAGGCGGCCTGTGGTGGTGGGCCGCGGCGGCCGGCCTGGCCGCGGCGGCCGGGCTGATCACCGCCGCCCGGCTGCACCGGTCAGGCCGGCCGGTGCACGGCTGGCTCACCTGCGCGCTCACCGGGCTGATCGTGTCGCCGGTGAGCTGGGACCACCACTGGGTGTGGCTGGCGCCGGCGCTCGCGGTCCTCGCCGACGCCGCGATCCGGGCCGCGCGTGCCGCGCGGTGGGCGTGCTGGGCGCTGTTCGGCGCGCTGGCCGCGGTGTTCGGCGCGTGGCCGATGCTTGGCCGGCCGGGCCCGCTGGTGCCGTGGGGCCTGATCTGGTACGCGCCGGGCAGCGGCGCCGCGGGCAGCCATCCGTGGAACAGCGAGTACCACTGGCACGGGTTCGACTGGCTGGCCGGCAATGCGTACATCCTGGCCGGGCTGGTGGCGTTCGCCATCGCGGCGGTGCTGGCGCGCCGCTGCGTGCCGCGGCCCGCCGACCCGGCCCGGGCCGCCCTGCCCCGCGCCGTGCCGCTGCGCGCCGACTGGCCCCGGGCCGGGCCGGAGGATCACCGCGGCCGCCGGCCTTTCTCCATGGCCGAGTAGCTGCCGGGGGTCGCCGGGCTCGATCGGCAGGGCCGCTCCGCCCGGGCGCGCCAGGGCGTGCCCGGTTGATCCATGCCGGGCCGGAGACCTGCGAGAAACGACCTAGGTCTCGCTCACAACGAACGCCTGCCCGTGACGGGAGCCGTCGAGGTAGGCCCCGCCGGCGCTACAGTTGCCCGGCGCGGCGCACGACACCGAATCGGCCGCAGCCCGGCCGCCCTTGTTGAGGGTGGCGGTGCCGGGGACTTCCTTGGCGGTGCCCCAGGTGCCGTTCGTCTCGCTGACGACAAACGCCTGCTGGCCGGTGCCGTCGGTGTAGAACCCGCTGGCGCCGCAGTTGCCCGCGGTGGCGCACGACACCGAGTCGAACGAGGCGAACCCGCCCTTGTTGAGGGTGGCGGTGCCGGGGGCCTCCCTGGCGGTGCCCCAGGTGCCGTTCTTCTCATCGACGACGAACACCTGCTGGTGGCCGGAGCCGTCTGCGTAGTTCCCGGCCGCGCCGCAGTTGCCGGCCGAGGCGCACGACACCGAGATGACCCCGGCGACCCCGCCCTTGTTGAGGGCCGCGGTCCCCGGAACCTCCGTCGCGCTGCCCCAGGCACCGGCCACGGTGGCGGATGCCGTCGCGGCCGCGTGCGCTCCGGTTGCCGCAAGGCTGGCCGCGGCAGGCCACACCGAGCAGAATGCGATCGCAGCGCCCACCACGATGGAGCGTCGTCTCATCGGTTCCCCCCAACCGCGTCCCGCGCGGCGGCCCCGCCCAGTCCCAGCACAGTAGCTGTCACGCAACGAGTCAGTCCATACCCGCCCGAAGGGTGCCAACCGGCTACGAGCGGTCTCAAGATCTATGCGACACGCCCTCGGTCCTGGCCGGGGCGGCCGCGCCGTTGGCGGCGGACCGCTGCTGCGCGACCACGTAACGGGGGTCCTCGGCCGAGGCGACGCCCGCCCGGAGCACCGCGAACTTCGCGGTGAGGCTCCCGCCGGCCAGCAGCGCCGCGCTGAGCGCGGCCGCGCCGCGGCTGCGCCGGGCGGCCAGCGCGCACACCCCGCCCGCCACGGTCATGGCCCGTGCCGCGCGGAGCACCCGCCCGGCCGAGCCCTCGCGGTACGGCTCCCCGGCCTCGCCGAGCCGGTGCTCCAGGCCGAACCCGGCCGTGCTCTCGGCGGCCACCCCGAGCAGCGCCAGCCGCATGGCGGGCCCGGGGTCCGCGCGGCTGCCCGGCCAGGCCGCCGCGGCCAGGCCAGCCGCGGCCGCCGCGGTCATCGCGCCGCCGGTGAACAGCAGCGGGAGTTCCCGGTAGGCGCTGTGCCAGGCGGGCACGGCGGTGTTGGCAAGCAGCACCCCCGGGTAGGCCGCGAGCACCGGCCCGGTGACTGCGGACGCCGCCCCGGCGGCCGCGCCCAGGCCCGGCAGCAACCCGGTCAAAGAACTCGCCGCGGACGCCGTGACCAGGCCGGAATGGGCGGCGAGGGTCCACGAGCCCATGCTCATCGGCGAGGTCGGTTTGGCCACCCGCAGCATGTTGAGGAACCGCTCGGGGCGGCCAAGTTCCGCGGTCAGGAAACCCGCCCCGGCGAAGGCGGCCGCGGCGGCGACCAGCCGCCCGGCCCGGGCCAGCGACGGCCGGCCGGTCGCTGCGGCGGCCGCGCCGACGACCGCCGTGCCCCCCGACAGTTCGCCGAGAAACAGGTAGGCCGGCAGGTGCGGCTCCTTCCACCGCGTCACCTTGAGTATCGGCCGGCCGTAGTAGGAGCCGAACGATGCCTCGGGGACCTGTCGTTCCTCGGTCATCCCCGCCTCCACGGCAGCCCGGCCGGGCTGCGCCCGGCGAACGCCGCGCCCACGCCGGCCACCAGCACGGCGGCCGCGACCCCGGCCCACTTCCACATGGCGGGCAGGTCGGCGGTGGTGACCACCGGGTCCGGGGGCAGCCCGTAGGCCTCCGGCTCGTCGAGCAGCAGGAAGAACGCACCGGCTCCGCCGATCCCGTCGTCCGGGTCGTGCCCGTAGAGCCGTGCGCTTTTCTCACCGGCGTCGTGCAGTTCGGCGAGCCGCGCCGCCGCGGTCGCGCGCAGTTCGTCCAGCGGGCCGAACTGGATCGAGTCGGTGGGGCAGGCCTTGGCGCAGGCCGGCTCCAGCCCGCCGCGCAGCCGGTCGTAGCACATCGTGCACTTCCACGCCCGGCCGTCGTCCTCGCGCCGGTCGATCACCCCGAACGGGCAGGCGGAAACGCAGTAGGCGCACCCGTTGCAGACGTCGGACTGGACCACCACGGTGCCGAACTCGGTCCGCACCAGCGCCCCGGTGGGGCACACGTCCAGGCAGGCGGCGTGGGTGCAGTGCTTGCACACGTCCGAGGCCATCAGCCACCGGGTGGCCTCCCCGGCGGCGCCGTCCCCGTCGCCGCCCGCCGGGCCGGCCTGAATCGGCTTGGCCTGCTCGATGAAGGCCACGTGCCGCCAGGCGTTGGCGCCGAGGGCCTCGGTGTTGTCATAGGACATGCCGGTGAGGCTGAGCACGTCCGTGTGGGTGTCGGGCAGCCCGTTCCACTCCTTGCAGGCGACCTCGCAGGCCTTGCAGCCGATGCACACGCTGGTGTCGGTGAAGAACCCGACCCGGGGCGGGTGCTCGCGGTAGCCGGCGTCCCCCGACACGTCGGCCAGCGGGCCGGACAGCCGGTTACCCATGCGCGGTCCCCCCTTCGGCAGGCCCCTCCGTGATGAGGTCGCCCAGGCCGGCCGCGCGCCGGTACGAGTTCACCAGCGCGGTGAGGGCCCGGCCGCGGGGCCGGCGCCCGGGGACGATCTGGCAGGTGGCCACCTTGCTCTCCTGGATGAACACGTTCGGGTCCACCGCGAACGGCAGCAGGTCGTTGACCGTGTCGCCGGTGACCAGCCCGGTGCTGCCCCAGTGATAGGGCAGTCCCACCTGGTGGATCACGGTGCCGTCGGCCAGCCGCAGCGGGCGGACCCGGCGGGTGACGAGCACCCGCGTCTCGATCGCGGCGCGGGCGGTGATGATGGTGGCCCAGCCGCCGTTCTCCAGCCCCCGCAGCGCGGCGAGCGCCGGGGACACCTCGCAGAACAGTTCGGGCTGCAGTTCGGCGAGCCGGGACAGGGTCCGGCTCATCCCGCCGGCGGTGTGATGCTCGGTGAGCCGGTAGGTGGTGACCACGCACGGGTAGGTGGCGTCATGCCCGCTGACCTGCTCCTGGGTGATCTTGTGATCTGGGTACAGCTTGCTCACCGGGCTGTTGTCCTGGGCATACACCACGTTGCTCACCGGCGACTCGGCCGCCTCGTAGTGGGCGGGCAGGGGCCCGTCGGCCAGTCCCGTCGGGACGAACAGGTGCCCGCGGCCGTCGTTCAGCATGATGAACGGGTCAGTGCCGGCCAGCGCGGCGGGCCCCGTCGCGCCGGGCCCGGGGACATAGTCCGGCGGCTTGCCGCGCTCGAAGTCGGGCACGTCATGGCCGGCCCACTGGCCGGCCTCGGCGTCCCACCAGAGGTAGGCCTTGGCCCGGCTCCACGGGCGGCCCTTGGGGTCGGCCGAGGCGCGGTTGTAGAGCATCCTGCGGTTCGCCGGCCAGGCCCAGCCCCACTCCGGGGCGACCCAGGACTGCTCGGTGTGCGGCTTGCGGCGGGCTGCCTGGTTCACCCCGCCGGCGAAGCAGCCGGAGTAGATCCAGCACCCGCACTCGGTCGAGCCGTCGTCGGCAAGCTCGGTGAAGCCGTTCAGCGGCCCGTTCGGCCCGCGGCCGTTGATCTCCTGCAGGACCGCGGTGGCAGACGGCTCGGCGTGGTCCCCTTCCTCGGGGTATTCCCAGGTCACGTCGAGCACCGGACGGTCGCGCGGGTCGGCGGAGCCGGCCAGCCTGGCCCGGATCCGCTTGCCCAGGTGGTAGGCGAACCACAGGTCGCTGCGCGCGTCGGCGGGCGGGTCCAGCGCCTTGTCGTGCCACTGCAGCATCCGCTGGGTGTTGGTGAACGTGCCGTCCTTCTCCACGTGGGAGGCGGCGGGCAGGAAGAACACCTCGGTGGCGCACTGCCGCGGGTCCAGTTCGCCGGTGGAGATCTCCTGGCTGTCCTGCCAGAACGAGGCACTCTCGATCATGGCCAGGTCGCGCACCACCAGCCAGTCCAGCTTGGCCAGGGCGAGCCGCTGCAGCCGGGCGCCGGCCGAGCCCACCGCCGGGTTCTGGCCCCACAGGATGTAGCCCTTGATCTTGCCCTCGATCATGTCGAGCACGGTCGCGTAGGTGCCGTGGTCACCGGTGGCCCGGGGCAGGTAGCCGTAGCAGTACTCGTTGTCCGCGGTGGCCGCGTCGCCGAACCAGGCCTTGAGCAGGCTGATCATGTATTTCCGCTTCAGCCCCCAGAACCCGGTGTCCGGCAGCCGGGTCAGGTAGGCGTCCAGGTCCGCGTCCTCCGGCCGGGGCGTCGGCAGGTAACCGGGGAGCAGGTCGAACAGGGTGGGGATGTCGGTGGAGCCCTGGATGCTGGCGTGGCCGCGCAGGGCCATGATCCCGCCGCCGGGGCGGCCCATGTTGCCAAGCAGCAACTGGAGCATGGCGGCGGTCCTGATGTGCTGCACCCCGGTGGTGTGCTGGGTCCAGCCCACCGCGTAGACCCAGGCCGTGGTGCGCTCCCGGCCGCTGTTGCGCACCAGGCTGCCGGCGATCGCCGCGAAGTCGGCCGCCGAGATGCCGCACACCCGTTCCACCATTTCCGGGGTGTACCGCGCGAAGTGCCGCTTGAGCACCTGGAACACACACCGCGGGTGGGTCAGGGTCTCGTCGCGCTCACCGGTGGGCTGCCAGGTGGCGTTGTCGTAGCGGCGGGCCTGCGGGTCGTACCCGGAGAACAGCCCGCTGCCGTCCTCGGTGTCGGTGAAGGCCTCCGGCAGGATGTCGGCCGCGTTGGTATAGGCGGTGACGTACTCACGGAACTCGTGCCCGCCGGACAGCACGTGGTTGATCAGCGCGCCGAGCAGCACGATGTCGCCGCCCGCCCGTGCGGGCACGTGCTGAGTGGCCAGCGCGCTGGTCCGGGTGAACCGCGGGTCGATGTGGATGATCGTGGCCCCGCGCCGCTTGGCCTCCACCACCCACTGGAACGCCACCGGGTGGCATTCGGCCATGTTCGACCCGCAGATCACGATGCAGTCGGAGTTGATCAGGTCACGCGGGAAGGTGGTGGCGCCGCCGCGGCCAAAGCTCGTCCCCAGACCGGGGACGGTGGCGGAGTGTCATATGCGGGCCTGGTTCTCGATCTGGATGGCGCCGAGCGCCGTCCAGAGCTTCTTGATGAGGTAGTTCTCCTCGTTGTCGAGGGTGGCGCCGCCGAGGCTGGCCAGGCCCATGGTGCGCCGCACCGGTGCGCCCTGCCACTGGTCCTGCCAGCCGGCCGCCCTGGCCGCGATCACCCGGTCGGCGATCATGTCCATCGCCTGGTCCAGGCCGAGCCGCTCCCACTGCGTGGCGTACGGGCGCCGGTACAGCACGGTGGTCACCCGGCCGGGATGGGTGACGAGCTGCTTGCTGGCGGCGCCCTTGGGGCACAGCCGGCCACGGCTGACCGGCGAGTCGGGATCGCCCTCGATCTGGGTGACCACCTCGGTGCCGCCGGTCTTGGCGACGTAGACCCGCTGGCCGCAGCCGACGGCGCAGTACGGGCAGACGGACTGGACCACGCGGTCCGCGGTCTGCGTGCGCGGCGCGGCGGCGTCGGTGCGCGGCGACCGGGCGGCCGCCCCGCGGCCCAGCCGGTCCAGCCCGGTCACCTGCCGGTACACCGGCCAGCCGGTCAACTTCCGTCGTGCCACGACCCTATCCAAGCAGGTCCCGCCGGAGCGCGGCAATGCCGCACCGGCCGGGTAAGCCGACCCGGGGCCGGGTCAGCCGTGCCTGAGCTGGAACGACACGATGTCACCGGCCGCCAGCGGCAGCTGGCCGTCCGTGGTGGCCAGGACCCCGTCCAGGACCGCCAGCACCCGGCCGCCGAACTCCAGCCCGGCGGCGGCCGCGGCGCCGGCCACGGTCGCCGCGCGCACCTGCCGCGGGCCGTGGTGACCGCCGGCCAGCGCACCGGCCCGCCGGACGGTCACCGGTGGTGCCGGGCGGGCCCTGGCCGCCCGGTAGTCGGCCCGCTCGTTCACGTTGACCAGCGA
>WNGH01034249.1_pt1 | contig 10126 bp, 10 predicted proteins | sample 5400631 | NCBI WGS metagenome assembly WNGH01 (sample SAMN13153373, study PRJNA577476) | soil metagenome | isolation source: 115 cm soil or saprolite under Garry oak tree replicate 1 | place: USA:California | collected 2016-06-15 | reverse complement strand
TTCTGGTCGGGGCGAGAAGATTTGAACTTCCGACCCCCTGCGCCCAAGGCAGGTGCGCTACCAGGCTGCGCTACGCCCCGTCAATTGACCAGAGTCATTCTACATGGGCAATGCCTGAAATCAAGGTTTTGCGTTCAAATCGACTAGCGATGGCAGCATTTCTGCCAGTTTTCTAAGCGCCTTACCGCGATGACTGACCGTGGCCTTGATCGCGCGATCGATTTCGCCGAAAGTCTTGCCCAACGACGGGTAGAAAAAAAGCGGATCATAGCCGAAACCGTTTTCCCCTTTGAGCTCAAATGAGATGCGCCCTTCACAGGAATCCCGGACGGTCCATTCCTTCATGCCGTGAGACTTCGGCGCGCAAAGCGCGAGGGCTCAGTTTTTCGTTATTTTTTTTATCATTCCCCTCTTCACCGCAATAGCGCGCCGAATAAATCCCTGGTGCTCCGTTGAGAGCATCGACCTCGAGACCGGAGTCGTCGGCCAAAGTTAAATAACCAGAGTATTCGGCCAACGATCTCGCCTTTTTTAGAGCATTTTCTTCGAACGTGGCGCCATCCTCGATAATCTTCGGCCAAGTGGCAAGATCGGATAATGACAAGACTTCGAGCGGAAGCTGTCTGAGGAAATCTTTGACCTCGGCAAATTTCCCCGGATTGGTCGTAGCGACAAGTAGTTTGATCACGATGAAACGAAGTTAGCCACCGAGTGAAGCCAGAACTTTTTTCTGCGCGCCGAGCAGCTCGCGAATTCCGTCTTGCGCCATCTCCGCCATGCGCTCCATCTGTCTTTTGGTAAAGGGAGCGCTTTCGGCCGTTCCCTGGACCTCGACAAACTTACCCGAACCGGTCATGACGAAGTTCATGTCGACATTCGCCCGGCTGTCTTCCTCATAAGATAAGTCCAAAAGAATTTTGCCGTCGATGATGCCGATACTCACAGCCGCGACGGAATCTTTGATCGGATCTACTTTGATGATTCCCCTCTCGAGCCAGCGCTTAGTCGCGTCAACGAGCGCGACATAGGCTCCCGTGATCGAAGCGGTTCGCGTTCCGCCGTCGGCCTGGATCACGTCGCAATCGATCCAAATCGTCTTTTCACCGAGACTCGGCAGATCGGCAACTGCCCGCAAGCTTCGGCCAATCAGCCTCTGGATCTCGTGGGTTCTGCCGCCGACTTTGCCGCGGGATGATTCCCGCGCGATACGGACCTGCGACGACCCGGGCAACATGCCGTACTCCGCGGTAATCCACCCTTTGCCGCTGTTACGCAGAAACGGCGGCACTCGCTCTTCGAGTTTTGCCGTGCAGATGACCTTTGTATCGCCGAATTCAATTAACACCGAACCGTCCGCGGTTTTGATATAGCCAGGCGTAATCGTTAACGGTCTTAGTTGTTTCGGTTGTCGTCCGTCCGATCTCATTCCGTCTAATTAAAATCGTTCAAGCTGTTCAAGCCGTTCAATAGGTTCAAACCGTCGAGGCCAATCTATTGTCTGCCTGATGGCTATTGCCTGCCGTCAACTATTCAAATGAAAGACAACCATCTTCAATTCCGTCATTTCTTCCACTGCATATCGCGGGCCTTCCTTGCCGAAGCCGGAATCTTTGAGCCCGCCGTAGGGCATCAAATCGACGCGCCACTGCGGCCCCCAATTGACGTGGAGGTTGCCGGCTTCCGCTTCGCGGGCGAATTTCATCGCCCATTCGACGTTCTCAGTGAAAATACCGGCCGAGAGCCCATACACGCTGTCATTCGCCAGCGCGATGGCGTCTTCAATCGCGTTGAACGGCGTCACCGCCACCGCCGGCCCAAACAATTCGTCGCGGGAAATGCGCATCTCCGGCTTCACGTCTGCCACGACGGCCGGCATGTATATCGCGCCGCGTCTTCCGCCACCGGCCACCAGGCGCGCGCCTCCGGCAACCGCTTCGTTAATCCAGTCCTCGACCCGCACCGCCTCACTTTCCTTAACCATCGGCCCGACCTTTGACTTTTCGTCGAGTTGGTTGCCCGTGGTAAGCGCTTCTACCTTGGGCTTCAGCACGCCAAGAAAATCGCCGTAAACCTGCTTCGACGTCAACACCCGTTGCGTGGAGATACATGTCTGGCCGGCATTTCCATAACCGGTCACTGCCACCGCGGCTGCCACCTTGTCCAAATTGGCATCGGGCATGATAATGAGCGGGCTGTTGGAGCCGAGTTCCATCGTTACCTTCTTGATGCCGGCCATGCGGCAGATTCGGTCGCCGATCTCCCGGCTGCCGGTAAATGTAATCTTGCGCACGCGCCGATCTTTGACGATGGTATCGCCGATTTCTCCGCCGGATCCGGTGATACATTGAATCCCTTCGGGGGGGAGTCCGGACTCGAGCAAAATCTCGGTGAGCTTTAAAGCCGAGAGCGGCGTGTCCGACGCCGGTTTCACAATCACGGAATTGCCCGCGGCCAAAGCCGGACCGACTTTATGACAGACCAGGTTGAGCGGGAAGTTGAACGGCGCGATCGCCGCCACGACGCCACAAGGCACGCGCAGTGTGAATCCGAACTTTTTGCTTCCCGTGGGATCCGCGTCCAGCGGAACGGTCTCGCCGTGGAGGCGCTTCGCTTCCTCCGCCGATCCCATTATCGTTTCAACCGCCCGGCTCGCCTCGCCTCGCCCTTCGGCGATGATTTTCCCCTCTTCTTTGGAAATCAGCTGGCCCAGCTCTTCGTTGCGCGCGGCCATCGTATCCGCGGCTTTGCGCAAAACCTTCCAGCGCTCGTAGCTTGAAAGCTTGGCCATCACTTTGGCGCCACGCTCGGCAAAAGCCAACGCCTTTTCGACGTCGCCACCGTCCGCTTTCGGCACATTATCAATAATCGAGTTGTCGAAAGGGTTTCGCACCTCGATCTTATTGGGCTTGTCCACCCAGTTTCCGCCTAGAAAAATCTTCATGTTTCCAAACCTCCTAAATGCTCATTTGGGAACGACTAGTGAGACTTCATGGGAGCCTTCACTCACCCCTAATGCAGCGAACGCGCCAGATCATAGAGAGTCTGAACGAGAAAACGCTGCAGGAAAATAATTGCGATCCAGACTACGAGCGGCGACAGATCAAGTCCCCCCGCAACAACCGGCACTACCCGGCGGACTCTATCCAAAACCGGTTCCGTCGCATTGTACACGAAACGAACAATTGAATTGTACGGATCCGCATTCACCCACGAGATGATAACCCGCGCGATAATAATCCACATGTAGGCCCACAATATATATTCCAGTACGTAAGCGACGGCAATGATGAAATTGGCGATGACAAACATATTTAGGTCTTCCTCGGACCAAAAAGCGCCGTGCCGATCCGCACGATGGTCGCCCCTTCTTCAATAGCGACGGTATAGTCGTGGGTCATTCCCATGGAGAGCTCCTTCAGACCAATGTTGGGAAGCCGGTGCTCTTGCAGCTTCAATTGCAACTCCCGTAGCTCCCTGAAGTAGGGACGAACCTCTTCGGGATTCTGTTTAAATGGCGGAACCGCCATGAGTCCCTCAACTGTAAGATTCGATAATTCGCTGATGGTCTTCAACAGATCCAAGAGCTTATCTTTAGCGAGGCCGGATTTGGATTCTTCACCGGCCAAATTTACTTCGACAAAGGCCCGGACATTTTTTCCCTTTTTGCGACCTTCCTTCGCCAGCTCACGCGCCAAGGCGACACTATCCAAAGATTCAATCACACCGAACAGCTCTACCGCGACCTTGGCCTTGTTGCGCTGCAAGTGGCCGATCATATGCCATTCGGCCGTTTCTGAAATGGCGCGTCTCTTGTCCTGCGCTTCCTGGACATAGTTCTCGCCGATGAGCTTGATGCCGGCCGCAATGGCCGCCCGGATCGCTTCAATACTCTGCGATTTAGCGGCCGCTAGGAGCTTGATCTCGCCGGGTTCCCTGCTTGACCGCAGCGCCGCCTCAGCAATCCGACCTTGAATCGCGCGGTAATTTGCGGCGACATCGACCATAGGCAAAGTTTGAAATATCATATCCCGCCAGGCAAATCACTTGCCGTCATAGTCCACGTTCGGCCGGTCCATTCGTGTAGGGAAGTTCCGTATTGCGCTGTCAGAAATTTGCGTCTAACTGCAGGTTTGGCAGCCGCGCGCGTGTTCTACGCTTGGGATTTCACTAGTCCAATGCAACAGAAATGGGACAATCGAGACGCTTGAAAATAAAGCCTCACCAACAAAATCTTCCGGTACAAAAATTGCTCCTAAAGAAAAAGAAGGAGGATGAGCCATGAAAAAAACATTATATCTGCTATTGACGGTTGCCGGCTTAGTGCAATGGGGTTGCAGCCCTTCATTTTGGGGCGGCGCAGCCGTGGGCGCTCTCGGCACAGGCGGGGGATATGAATACAACGCCAAGCGGCAGATGGATAAGCTGGAAGATGACCGCAGAAGCGGCCGGATCAGCCGGGACGAATACCAGGATAGAAAACGTCAAATAGAAAAAGGGTCGATCATCTACTAATCCGAGATATGATCTGCCGATCGCTTTGCGCTTTCGGCAGTTTTGCGTGTAACGCGGGTTGTTTGTCGGTTTCTTTGGAAGGGCAGAGCCGCTGGGCTTGTTGGAGGCGTCTATCCGTATGATGGAACACGTCGCCGGTATAGTTTAGCTCCTGAAAATTTTTCAAAATGCTCACCCAGGTGTGGCAGTTCCAGTCGAGTTTATTCCAATAGGCCAGACCTTTTGCGTCCGCCTCAGTCTCGCGAGCTTGTGATTTATGTAAATGCGCCGATTACCGATACTCATTCCCAGAATATCTTTCCGGGGGAAGTCGGAGAGAAAGATCCGATAATCAGCAACGCGATCCTTATCCTCGCTGACGGCTATAATCCGTGCCGCCTCGTCTCGGACCAAACGTTCGACTGAATCATCGGATATCGTCGGGATATCAATCTGCGTCGAGCACGATGTCAAAAGCAAACAGAAAATAATCAACCCGCAGAAGGGAAGGCTGCCTCGCGTCGATCTTGGGTTTGGCATCTCGTTATTTGATCACTTCCATGATCGTTACTTTCAATAAAATAAAGTAATGCAACCTAGCACATATTCTCTCCAGCCGCCAGAAGTCCGTCACAATTCCGGGGGTAGGCTTAGCGTTTTAGTTTGGTGATGGAGAGGATGTCACCAGCGCTAACCTGGATGACGCCTTGTTCCGACTTTAGCGAAAAGTTTCCAGAGTCATCCTTTTGCGTGATTTGACCTTCCATAGGATTTGGAAACCGACCAGTTTCCGGCCGAAGGGTAACCTTAACCCGATCACCGACGGCGAGCAGTTTCAACGCATTTGCCAGCGATTCGAATATCGCCATTGCCCCTCCTGAAAGAGCATTTTCAAAGACACGACGTCATTTCGTATTATGATATCGGCACGCAAATAAGTTATTTCCGCACCATCCCTCTGCGCAGTCACATTAACTCTTTTCAGATTCAATTTCTGCCTCACGTACGTCATTGACAAATTTCGCGGAATTGTTCGAGAGCGGCTCCAAGATCGTCGACGATCATTCCTACCGTCACTTGATCGCCTATCCCGCCCGTCCGAGCTGTCCTATCGATCCTATCCTCCAACCGGGAAAAAGGCGTGACTTATAAGGATCAGAATCACCATCAGCACGATACCTAGCCCCAGACTCCACCCAATGAGCTTCTTTTCGATGGGCAGAAGCGGCTCGTAGGGCATTTTCTGCATTTCTTGACCGATCTTCGGTTGTTGTTCCATGATTTTTGCCTCCTCACCGTGGCTAGCCTGCTACCAACGGTGGATTAACGCCGCCAAAAAAGATGAAGGAAATCACCAATCCCACCCAGATGACAAAGCCGAACAGGCAGAGCAGATAAACCGCCGCCAGCCTGCCGATACCTTCCTCCCAAAGCTTTCTGAAATTGCTCATCACGCCGATCGTGAAAAACGTCATAACGAAAAAGATACCGCGAAAAGTATTGGCTTCCCCCATGGCCGTCTTGAGCTTCCCGGTAAACTCAGGCGTAGCGCCCAACGCCAGGACCAGAATCACCACGAAAGTCACAACGTAGCCGATGATAAACTTCGGAAAGCGCTGCCAGATCTCCCCAACCCTGGCCTTCTCACCCACGCGCACATCGATGCGCGTCGTCCAGATATAGGCGAGAATGAACGCCCAAATGCCGATGAAGACATCGATGAAAACCTTAACGGTCGCGGTGGTGCCAAGGATCCAACCTTTCTCGAAATTCATTCCTCGCGCCGCCGCGCTCGCCAGGATCAGCGATTCTGTAATGCCGCCGCTCGCGACTGCGGCGCCATCTGTTTTTACCGCCAGTCCCATCCAGGCACCGGCTACCATCGGTTCGTGGGACAGGAAGGTCTGCGCAGCGAATGGCAGGATCAGTAGCTCAACGACGGCAAAGATCACAACCAGCGAGGCTACCATGATGGGCACCACCGGCCGAGCGCGGATCGCGCTGCCGGTAGCGATCGCTGCCGATACGCCGCAGATGGAGATTCCAGAGGCGAGCGGCGCTGCCCATTCGCGGCTGAATTTGAACCACTTGCGCGCTACGAAATAGACGACGGCCCAATAGATCAGATATGCTTCGATGATGGCGGCGAGGCCTCTGAACATCAGCGACGTCGCAAGGCTCAGCTTCTCGGCCGCTGTGATTCCAAGAAAACCGCCGAGTATGACAATCGCGGTTTTGATGTACCACTCCGGCCGCACCGCCTCTTTCATCCACTCGGCAAAGCCGGCCAGGAAGTTTCCCACGATGAGGCCGGCGATCAGCGCGACAATAAATCCGCCTTCATTGGTGAGTTTAAGGGACCAGGTGATGCCGAATTTTTGCATGTCAGCTGGCGTCGTCACCGCGAAGTTGGCGTAGCTCCCGATGATCCAGCACAGGTAACTGATCAAGAACACCGCGCTGAAGCCGACCAGAAAGCGCTTGATATCGGCCTTGAGCGCCACCGCGCCGGCCGTCATGGCGGCACAAGCAGCGCCACATATGTCGCAATCAGAGCGCCTATCCCGCCGATGCTCGCATAAGCCTTCGAAGCTGGTGTGAGAGCTTTGGAAAGATCGTTCCACACGCCGGTGGTGACGACCCATCCTAGGATGTCTGAGCCAACCAGCACTCCCAGCGAAAGCAAAAAAACCAGCAGGCCGATCCATACCGACAACCAATCTTCACTCATGGCCTGACGAGTTTGTTCCATACTCCCTCCCTTAGTTTTTCACGGGCCGCCAAGGCGATAGAAAGTGCTCCGGTATCGAGTCATTGTCGCAATCACCGTTTGGACCTAGTCGACACAACTAATCGCTCTGCGGTTACCATTAAGCAAAACGTATTAGCCAACTAAGTAAACAGATTGGTTTAGTTAAGAATAAATAGACGCTTACACTCAAACGCTAGATGATGTCAAGATAACGTGAAGGTAGGTAGTGGGCTACTTTCAATTAACCGTTGATTTCTCTTTAGCGTCAGAGCGGCTTATATAGCTCTTGTTCGACTACGGGATATATGAAGGTACCTTCCGGGATTCCTCGATTTCCATACAGAGCGGGCAGACGCCAAACTGTGGGCCGTTGCCTCTAATTTCCTCAAAGTTTTCCGATGGCCAATATTTGCATCTGCTAGAGAAATGCCAGACTGACTTGCCCCTCCTTCTCCGGTAGGTTTGGTCGGGTGTTACTAGGAACGCTAGTAAACGGTAACCAAAATGCAGGGCCATTCGGACCAATTTCATAACTATCGTCGGTTTATTCTCTCGCGGGGGACGATTACAAGTTTGAAAGTAGCCCACTACCTGAAGGTGATCGGGTAGGATCTCAATGCCGGTAATCCGTTGCCCGCCAACGCGAACTGCAGCAGTCCATTGACGCCGCCTGCGATAAGAAATCAAAGAATCGATTTCCTGAGAAATTTCCGCAAAGATCACATTTTCATTCTATTCGACAGAGCTATTTGAGTTACCAGGCGTAGCAGGAGATCCACCACCCTGTGGTGTTGTGGCATTTTGCTGCGTTGTATTTTGATCCTTTTGCTCGTCAGCGGTCCGATTACAGGCTGCGAAAGACAGAGTCATCAAAACCAAGAGAGTAGATATCAAAACTCTCAATGACTTCATTTTTATTTCCTCCTTCTCTTCGATGATTCTCTTACTCACGGAAACAACTCTGATTATGCGCAGCAATTGTGATTCCAATTCTATTCGTTATTGATTTTGCATCACATTTAAACGTCATTGATGTAAATGCCGCTCTTTTTGCTGTCGCAAACATCCACGCCGTGTAGAGATTCTCTACGGTGATGCGGGAGACCAAACACTAAATTATTGTGAACACGCAAAACGTCATGGCGCCGCCGGCGAAACCGACTGTAAGGATGGTTTGAATCCTGGATCTGTAAGGGAAGATCATCGCTTGTGCAGAGGTGAATCGTGGAGCGATGAAAAGAATTGCAGAAACTGAGTGTAAAAAAGAAAAGGCCCCCTGTCCCGGGAAGGGGCCTTTTTCTTCGCGCTTCTAGCGCCGTAAATAGAACTCTTTATTCTCTTCGATTGCCCGCCTGTCACTGGAAGCGCTCAGCGCCACAGTTGCCTCGGACTTCCTTACAGTCCATTAAGTAAATCCTCCGCTTTGGTGATCGCCAAAACGATTTTGTGCCTTCGGGCACTAAAGTTGAGGCTACTTGAGACAACTCTATTCTATGCTTATGACGCCGCCCCGTGGCAAGTGGGCCATCTTAGCCAGGCGGAGTAACCTCGTTCATGGTACAACCTCCGTCATTAATAATATTCAGGGGCATCTGACGTGCGCGCTTCGTCTGCCCCTGGCGCTCTTTAGGAGGATTGAACGCTAATTTTTTTTATATACCCCCAAAACGTCTTGTCAAGATAGATGAGGTTCAGAAATCGAGATTTGTGTTCGCAGCGCGTCATCGATGTTGGTTTGACATGCGAGATGGCGTTCGGATAGGCTCTGCCCAAAATTCCGGCATCTGGCCAAGAAGGGGTCCGTGATGAACAGGCAAAAGTTGAAGCTTTTGGTTCATGCGCTCGTAACGTTTCTCCTGGTTGCCGCGGGACACTCCGCCCAGGCTCCGAAGGCGGGCGGCATCTTAAACGCCACGCTCATCGAAGCCCCGCCGAGCTTCTCTATTCACGACGAAGCCACGATCTCCACGGTTTGGCCGATGATGTCTTGTTACAATAACCTGATGCTCTTTGATCCATTAAAAAAACAGGAGAGCTTGGACACGATCATTCCCGAGCTGGCCGAGAAGTGGTCGTGGCAGGACGGCGGGAAGAGTTTGGCCTTATCCCTGCGGAAGGATGTGAAGTGGCACGATGGGCAACCCTTTACATCAAAGGACGTGAAGCACACCTTCGATACCGTTCGCGAGAGCGAAGGAGTGACGGCCAAGCTGCGGGTTAATCCACGCAAGCTCTGGTACGACAACGTGACAAGTATCGATACGCCAGACCCCTACGCGGCGACTTTCAGATTGAAGAGGGCACAACCGTCTCTGCTGCTGATGCTGGCCTCTGGGTACTCGCCAATCTATCCTGCTCATGTCCCTGTCAATGAGTTACGTTCCAAGTGTCTGGGCACCGGTCCGTTCAAGCTCAAGGAGTACCGGCAGGGCGAGCTGATCGAGATGGTGAAAAATCCCGACTACTTCGTGAAGGGCCGGCCCTATCTCGACGGAATTCGTTATACGATCATCAAGGAGCGCGGCACACGTTACTCGGCGCTTCAGGCCGGGCGGCAGGACATTCCGTTCATCTGGGAAGCTTCCAAAACGATCGCCCAGACGACGAAGCGCGACGTGCCGCAGCTCGTGCTCGCGGAGTCGAGCACCAATGTCAATGATCATATCCTCGTGAACTTTAGACGGCCGCTTTTCAAAGATCCAAAGATTCGAATGGCCATCACTCTTGCCGTTGATCGCAAAGGATACATCCAGGCCGCACGGCAGGGAGGGGCGGTTATCGGAGGCGTGATGCTGCCGAAGCCGTACGGTGTGTGGGGATTGCCTGAAGCCGAGCAGATGAAGCTTCCCGGCTTTGGTGATCCGGCCAAGCAGAAAGATGAAG
>WNGH01012747.1_pt1 | contig 10127 bp, 7 predicted proteins | sample 5400631 | NCBI WGS metagenome assembly WNGH01 (sample SAMN13153373, study PRJNA577476) | soil metagenome | isolation source: 115 cm soil or saprolite under Garry oak tree replicate 1 | place: USA:California | collected 2016-06-15 | reverse complement strand
TCGGAGACACGCTGAGCTACATCTTCCTCGAGGACGTCTACGCGCGCCTCGATGCGATCGACGAACTCGTCTCGAACACGTTCAACGGCCAGCTCTTTTCCTTCTCGGAGACGAACTTCACCCAGATCCGCTCGGACCTGGGGACGGCGGGCAGCCCGATCGACGGGATCGCACCCGCCCTCCTGAAGATCATGCCGGTCCGGAACGTCGCGGGGAACAAAGGCAACCAGCAGATCACGGTGATGGGACTCAACGCGACCCTTGAGAGCGGCTTCGGTTCGCTGACGACCGTCGACGGGCGGACCGTCGACACGAACGACCTCGCGCCGACGGAGGTGTACGCGAACGAGCGGGCCGTGGTGGACCTGAACGCGACGGCGGGACAAGACCTCACCTTGTTCTACGGCACCACGAACCAGACGATCGTCCACGCGACCCTTGCCGGGATCGTGCAGGACACGGGCAAGGCCGCGTACGAGGACCGCGCGATCCTGCTCATGGACCTGCGTCGGGCGCAAGCCGCCTTCAACGAGAGCGGCTCGATCAACCTGATCCGCGTGTCTAACCTCGGCGGCATCGCCGACGGCGTCGCGTATTCCGATCGCGTGACGCAGGACCTGCGGCTCAGCATCGCGACGCGCCACCTCGCCGTGCGCGTCCAGGCGATCAAGGCGGACGAGATTGCCTCGGCGATGCAGGTAGGCCGCGACGCGACGGACCTCTTCCTCGTCATGGGGGCGTTCGGCATCCTCGCGGGCGTCCTGCTCATCGTGAACATCTTCGTCATGCTCGCCGAGGAGCGGAAGCCGGAGCTCGGCGTCGCCCGCGCGGTCGGCTTCCTGCGTTCCGATCTCCTGACGACGTTCGCCCTCGAGGGGACGTTCTACGCGGTCGTCGCGGCGGCGCTCGGATCCCTCGCGGGACTCGGCCTCGGATACGTCATGGTGTACTTCTTCGACAAGCTCGTGCCGCACGGGGACGTCGTCGTGACGTTCCACTTCGACTTGTCGTCGGTGATCACGGCGTTCGTCGCTGGGACCGCACTGACCTGGATCACGATCCTCCTCGCCTCGTGGCGGGTGAGCCGTCTCAACATCGTCCGGGCGATCCGGGACCTCCCCGAGCCCAGGACTCCGGAGCGGTCGCGGGACGTCTTCATCGCGGGACTCCTCGTGTCCCTCGGAGGGTTCGCTCTGACCGCGTGGGGCTTCGCGACGGACACGGGAATGGGGAAGATCCCGGGGCCGCCGGTCTTGGCGCTCGGCCTCGGCATCGCCGCGGCATCTCACGGATGGGCCCGATCGGCGATGACGGTGGCCGCGGCCTTCAACCTCGCGTGGATCCTCCTGCCTTTCACGTTACTCAACCAGACCACGGACAACGTGTCGATCGCCTTCGTCCTCGTGGGCGTCATCCTCGTCGGCTCCGGCATCCTGATCGCCGTGTTCAACGTGAGCGAGGTCTTGCGGGCCGTGCTCCGGAGGGCGAACCGCGGCGCCGGCCGGCCGGTGCTCAAGACCGCGATCTCGTATCCGATGGACAAGCGCTTCCGGACGGGCATGACGGTCGCGATGTTCGCGCTCATCCTGTTCATGGTCACGTTGATCTCGATGCTCCAGGGCCTCCAGGCCGCGAGCCTCGACTCGTTCGTGCGGCAGCAGTCCGGCGGGTACGACGTCATCGCGTACACGACGACGTACGGCGAGATCCCGAACTTCCGGCAGCGGCTCCAGGAGAACTTCAGCGACTCTTTGTTCCTCAACGGGTACAACGGGACCTCCAGCGCGAGCGTGATGCCGGCGAAGGTCCAGGCCGTCGGCGGCAATCGGACGTACGACTACACGCTCTGGGGCGTGGACAACTTCCTGATCCAGTCGAATCAGTACGACTTCACGAGCTTCCTGCCCTCGTACATCAACGAATCGAGCGGGGTGCCGGAGACCCTCGCGACGCGTGAACAGGTCTGGCTCTCCCTCCGGTACAACCACACGCTGGCGATCGTGGACCGCACGGCCGCGGGCCCGAACCAGTTCGTGCCGGACGAGAGCCGCCTCCGCGTCGTGCCGGGAGACCGCATCCGCGCGTTCGACGCCGCCGGCCGGAACGTGAACCTGACAATCGTCGGCATCCTGGAGCAGGCGCTGCAGTTCACGTCCGGGGTGTTCGTCGACCAGAGCGTCGTGCGCGGCGTACCTCGAGCGCACGTTCTTTGTGTACGGCCTTCAGACGATCGATATCCGCGAGCAAATCGGGCAGGCGTTCGACGCGTCGCAGGAGGTCCTGACGCTCATGCAGGCGTACCTGGGGATCGGGCTCCTCGTCGGGATCGCTGGCCTCGCCGTGATCACGCTCCGAGCCGTGGTCGAGCGGCGCACGCAGATCGGGGCGCTGCGGGCAATCGGCTTCACGCGCGCGATGGTCCTCGGGACGTTCCTCGTCGAGATCGCCCTGATCGCCGTGCTGGGAATCGGGATCGGGGTCGCCCTCGGGATCGTCTTGTCGTACAAGATCTACATCGTGTACTTCGCCGACATCGTCATCTTCAGCGTGCCCTGGCCGAACCTCGCCTTGATCGTCGGGGTTGCGTCCATCGCAGCGATTGTGAGCGCGGCCCAACCCGCCATTCGCGCATCCCGCATCCCGCCCGCGGAAGCGCTGCGGTACATCGAGTGAGCCCGTCCGGGCGTTTCCGGAGACGCACCGAGAAACATACCTCTAAGTGGAGGTATGCTCCGCGGCGATGAGCTGCTCGATCCGGGCCCGTCGCCGGGCGAACTCCTGCTCGGCCTTCCGGTGGTATGCGGCCATGCGCCGCAGGAGATCCGCCTTCGCCTTGTCCGAGTCCACCCGACCCACGTATTCCTCGCGGCGCATCGATTGGCCATTCGCGCGCTCGTAGTGCCAGAAGTAGAAGTACCGCCGGCCATCGAAGTCTCGGACCCTCGCACCGCAGCCGATTTCCATCGTTTATACCTCTAAGTAGAGGTATATCGTACACAGGCTTGAAGCCTTCGACGAGGTGTGTGAATCGACTCGGGGGAGTCGCGCGGAACAATCCTTTTATGGACTCCGCGACTCTCGACGCACGTCGATGGGTGAACCGAAACTCCGGGAGAAGGCATGGGAGCCGGCCTGCGAGGAAGACGTCCTGAAGGCGTGGCGGGCCGATGCGGACCTGTACCGGTTTGCCCCGGAGCCCGGGCAGGACACCTATGTCATCGACACACCGCCTCCGTATCCGAGCGGCTCGTGGCACGTTGGCGCCGTCATGGCGTACTCAATGATCGACATGATCGCGCGCGCTCAGCGCATGCTCGGTCGTGCCGTCCTGTTCCCGTTCGGCCTCGACCGGAACGGCATCAACATCGAGCGGACGGTCGAGAAGAAGACGGGCAAAGCGCTCCACCGATGGGACCGGGAGGCCTTCATCCAGGAGTGCCGCAAGGAGATCGAGGCGATCGGCAACGGCCTGCTCGAGCTCGCGGTACGCGTCGGCATGTCGGCGGACTTCGAGCACACGTACTACACGGACTCCGATGAGTACCGCGCCTTCAGCCAGGCGATCTTCCTCGAGCTCTGGCCGAAAGGGCTCTTCTACCGCGGCGAGCGGCCGACGTTCTGGTGTCCCGTCTGCGAGACCCCGCTCGCGGAGGCCGACATCGACTACGAAGAGCGGCCCTCGAATCTTGTGTGGATGAAATTCCCGCTGACGCCGAAAGGAGAGATCCGGATCGCGACCACGCGACCGGAGCTGCTCGCGGCGTGCCGCGCGGTGATCGTCCATCCCGACGACGCCCGGTTCGCGGGCCTCCACGGGAAGAAGGCGCGGATCCCGCTGTACGATCACGAGATCCCCATCCTCGCGCATCCGACCGCCAAGCCGGAGTTCGGGAGTGGGGCGGCGATGATCTGTTCGTACGGGGACATGGTGGACCTCCAGCTCTTCCGCGAACTGCGACTCGACCCGGTGAAGGCGATCGATGAGCACGGGAAGATGACGGACGCCGCGGGACCGCTGAAAGGATTGAAGGTCGAGGCCGCCCGCGCGAAGGCGATCGAACTCCTCCGGGCCGGCGGCTTCCTCGAGAAGCTCGAGCCGATCCAACACCAGACGCCGATCTGCTCGCGCACCCTGAACCCGATTGAGTTCCTCTCCTCCGACGCATGGTACCTGAAGCAGCTCGAGTTCCGCGAGGACCTCCGGCGTCTCGCGGGCGAGATGGAGTTCCGGCCGACGAGGCATCGGCAGCTGGTCCTCGACTGGATTGACAGCCTCACGATCGACTGGCCAATCTCCCGCCTGCGGTACTACCACACGGAGATCCCGCTATGGTACTGCAAGAAATGCGGCGAGACGCTCGCCCCGCCTCCGGGGAAATACTACCGGCCGTGGAAGGACCCCGCGCCGTTTACGCAGTGCCCGAAGTGCGGCTCCAAGGAGTTCGTCGGCGAGCAGCGCGTGTTCGACACCTGGATGGACTCGAGCGTCTCGAACCTCTACCTCACCCGGTATCGCACGGACCCGGAGTTCTTCGCCGCGAACTTCCCGCTCTCGCTCCGGCCGCAGGGCCGCGAGATCGTCCGGACGTGGCTCTACTACACGATGCTCAAGTCATGGCTCGTGCGAAGGTCGAAGCCGTTCCAACGCGTTTTCATTCACGGTCTCGGTCTCGACGCCCGCGGTCGCGCGATGCATCGCACCCAGGGGAACGTAATCGATCCGTGGCCTTTGCTCAAGAAGCACGGCGCCGATGCAATCCGGCTGTTCGTCGCGGGGGAGACGAACCCAGGAGACGACTTCCGAATCAGCGAGGCGAAGATCGGGGGCGCCGCGAAGTTCGTCACGAAGCTCTGGAATGTCGCGCGCTTCATCTCGTCGTTCGAGGAGCCCGAGGCCGGGAAGCTCCAGCCGTCCGATGAATGGATCCTCGCGGAGCTCAACCGGCTGGTCGAGTCGTGCCGCGGAGCCTACGAGGACCTGAACCTGTTCCTCCCGGCGAACCGAGGCCGGGATTTCCTCTGGAATCTGTTCGCGCCGCACTATGTGGAGATGGTGAAGGCTCGCGCGTACGAGGGCGACACGGGCGCACGATGGACGCTTCACGCGTGTCTGCGGGACCTCCTGCGCCTCCTCGCGCCCGTCACCCCGTTCTCGACGGACAAGATCTGGCGTTCCGTGTACGGCGGGAGCGTACATGCGGAACGCTTCCCGATGCCGAGAGATGGCATCCCGGCCTCGCGGGCGGACTTCACCGACGGACTCCTCGCCTTCAACGCGGACGTCTGGAAGCGGAAACGGGATCAAGGCCTCTCATTGAACGTCGAGCTCGCCGGGGTCGAAATCCCTCCGAGTTTGAAGCCGTTCGAAGAAGACCTAAAGAGGATGCACCGCCTCCAATGAGGGGGCGATCATGACCGTTGGTCCGGATCGACTCGCGGGAATCCTCATTTCCGCGGGGGCAATTGTCGGCCTGATCGGATCGATCGCAACCCTGTCCGTCCTCCTCGGCGTCCCCTCGTTCGCGGTGGTCCTGTTACTCGGCATCTACGTATCTAGGAGGCAGAAGGAGGGTCGGCTCCTCGCAGGGGGGGTGGTTTGGTTCGCCGCCCTAGGCTCCTTCGAAGGCTTCTATGCGATTTTCCTGTATCGGGGCTTCGTCCCCCTCCCGGCGGACTACTATTGGAAAGTCTCGATCACCATCCTCGGGATGGCGCTTGCGGTAGCAGGAGCGATCCTCAAGCTACGTCCCATGCGGGACTGAAAAGCGCCCGGATGCGTCACCCTTTCCGCAGGACGATCGTGAGGACGTCGGAATCCTTCAGCGGATGGTCGAGGCCGACCTTCTGGCCCGGGAACTGCGCGGACGGACCCCACACGTTCGCGTACCGGAATCGCTTGCGCCAATCGCGGTGGATCGCGTCGCACACCATGCCGACGTCGGAATCCTGCTTCACGATCATCGGATCGACCATGTCCGCGTCCTTCCCCTGCGGTTTCAGGAAGACGCGCATGAACCGGAGCGTGGAGTAGATCTCGTCCTTCAGCCGTGTGAGACCGACGCCTTTCTCGGCGGAAATCGGGATGAGCTTCCATCCGGGAAGCTTGGTCTGGAGCTGCTTCACGTAGTCCGAGGAGACGAGGTCGATCTTGTTCACGACGACGAACGCCCGAAGGAAGACGCGGTTCCCCGCGAGGACGTCGATGAGCTGGTCTTCCGTGATGTCCTGCCGCACGACGACGGTGCCGTTCAGGTAGCCCCACTCGCGGCAGATGTCCGCGACCATCTCCGCGTCGAGCTTCGTCAGCTTGACCGTCGGATTCACGGTGAGCCCGCCGCGGTTCGCCTTCGTCAAGGTGACGTCCGCGGGCCGCTCATTGAGGCGGATCCCCGCGAGCTGCAGTTCGTCCGCGAGGACGTCGACGTGGGTCTCGAACACGTCGATCATCAGGAGGAGCAGGTCGCACGAGCGGGCGACGGACAGGACCTCTTTTCCGCGTCCGCGGCCCTTCGAGGCGCCCCGGATGAGCCCGGGCATGTCGAGCACCTGGATCTTCGCCCCCCGGTGCTCCATGAGGCCGGGGATCACGTCGAGGGTCGTGAAGTCGTACGCGGCGACCTCGCTCGTCGCGTCCGTGATCTGATTCAACAGGGTAGACTTCCCGACGCTCGGGAAGCCGACGAGGCCGACCGTCGCGTTCCCGCTCTTCTTGACCGCGTAGCTCGGCCCGCCGCCGCCCCCCTTCAGGCGCCGCGTCTCCTGCTCGTCCTTGAGCCGCGCCAGCTTCGCCTTCAGCCGCCCGATGTGGTGCTGGGTCGCCTTGTTGTACGGCGTCTTCTGAATCTCGTCTTCGACCGCCTTGATCTGTTCCTCAATCGCCATCTGGACACGGGCCCAATCAGACGGAGCGCAAAAACATTCCTTCCCGAGTCCGGCTACCAAACGGTGCGGATGCCTTCGGGTTCCAAGCCCTTGACCGCGTACAGGACCATCCGTTGGGAGCGTGCCGTGTACGCCGATAAGTCGAGCCCTCCGAGGACGCGATGGACAAAGAGGCCTTCGGCGTCGAGCATCTCCTTGAGCTCCGCGAGCGTGTACGCACGGACGGATGCGGTGAATTCCCGCGTGCCCTTCCGGTCGATGATCACCTGGCGCGTCTCGAACCGCCCCCGGAGCAGGTCGAACGAGGCATCCTCGAGGACGACGGTGCTGTCGTCCCGGGCCTGCCAGCTCTGCGACGGCAACCTCGCCACGAGGCTGTCGCGGTTGAACAGCTCCATCAGGAACTTGCCGCGAGGACGCAGTGCGCGGGCGATCCCACGCAGCACCTGACGGTCCTCTTCCTGCCGATCGAAATATCCGAACGAGGTGAACATCGAAATCGCGGCGTCGAATGCGTTCCGGTACCGGAGGCGGCGCATGTCGCCCTGGACGAACGTCGCCTTGACGCCAGCTTGGCGCGCGGCCTTCCTCGCCTCCGCCAGGAGGGGCGACGACAAATCGAAGCCCGTGACCCGGTACCCGTGCTTCGCGAGCTCGATCGTGTGCCGTCCGGCGCCGCACGCGGCGTCGAGGATCCGTCCGCCTTTCCGCAGATGGAGAATCTTGTCGATCGCCTCGACCTGGGCTGCGGTCTCCGGGTGGACGTACCGGATGAGATAGTCGGATCCGAAGAAGTCCTCGTACCAGCGCTTCGGGACCTTCGCCATCGGTGCGCCGCGAACGTCGTGGGCGGGGAAAATCCTTCCGCGCTCACGTCCGCCCGAGTTGCGTGCCGGCCTTGCCGGCGACCGCGGGGACGAGATGCTCGAGGTCCGTGATGACGGCGTGTTGCCCGCCGTGCTCCAGGAATTCGACGACGGCCTCGATCTTCGGGCCCATGCTCCCGGGCGGGAACTGGCCGTCCGCGAGGTATTTCTTCGCCTCGGCGACCGTCATCCGGTCGAGGAACTTCTGGCTCGGCTTGCCGAAATCCAGGGCGACCTGGGAGACGTCCGTCGCGATCGCGAGCTGCTTCCATCCGATCGCTTGCGCGAGGACCGCCGCCGCATGGTCCTTGTCGATGACGGCCTCGACGCCGACGAGCTTGCCGTCCTTGCGGATGACCGGTATCCCACCGCCGCCCGCGGCGATCACGATGCGTCCATCCCCGTTCCCGACGAGCGTGCGGAGGATGTCCTTCTCGACGACGTCCACGGGCCGGGGCGACGGCACGACCCGGCGCCAGCCGCCTCGCTGGTCGTACACCATCTTCCATCCTTTCGCCTTCTTGACGAGGATTTCGTCGTCCCGCAGATAGTACGGGCCGATCGGTTTCGTCGGATTCGCGAAGGCCGGATCGCCGGCGTCGACGAGAACTTGCGTCACCACGCAGGCGACGTCCCGACGGATCCTCCGAGAGGCGAATTCGTTGCGAAGGGCTTGTGCGAGGAGATAACCGATCAACGCCTGGCTCTCCGCGCCGCACACGTCGAGGGGCATCGGAGGGACCAGGTGCCGAGTCTCCTCGTTCTGCAGGAGGATGTTGCCGACCTGGGGGCCGTTGCCGTGCGTCAAGACGACGTCATGGCCGGCCGCCACGAGGTCCGTGATGCGGGATGCGGTGGCCTCGATCCGGCGTCGCTGGGCCGCCGCATCTGCGGCCTCGCCCGCGGGCTGGAGCGCGTTCCCGCCGATCGCGACGACAAGCTTCGTCATCCCTCAGCCCTCGATGGAAGTCTCGTCCTATTTTGCAGAGTCTATTTGAACGTTCGGCCACTGAAATTCGTTTCCAGAACCGCGTCCTCCATGGGGCCGGCATAACTATTTATCGAAAAGCCCGCATCGCATCGTTCTGTGAGTGACGAGACACTCTCGGCGCAGCTATGGAAGCTCCTCTTGCGGTTCCGCAAGACCGTCTGGTTCCGGGTCACCTACCTCGTCCTCCTGGGGCTCATCGTCCCCAACCTGCTGCCATTCACGGCCGGCGGACTCGGGTGTCTCGTCATCATCCTCGTGCCGCTCGCCGTGTTCCTCGTCCCCTATTATCTCGGGGAGCGGTCCGTGCGACACTTCGCGGTCAACGCTCTTCCCGTCATCCTGATCGCGGTCCTGGTCGGAGGGGCGCAGTCGACCAATCTTCTCCTGTCCCAGCCCGTCGCGGTCCCGCTCTCGAGCGCACCCGGTTCGTTCGCGAGTCCAACGATGGCCCTGGCGAACGGGACGGTGGCGCCCTATCACGCCGATCCGCCGCAGGCGTTCACATTCCGTGTCCGGCTGACGACGACGGGCAACGCAACCCCGACCGACTTCCGGGTGTTCATGAATCTCACGACGATCTCGGGCCTCGCATCCTATTCGACCTCGGACTACCCGATGTCGTTCAGTCCGGGGAACGGCAGCTCGAACAACACGCACATCGGCACCTTTTACGAGTTCACCACGCTCAACCTATCGAACCAGATCTACGGCTACGGATTCTCGGTGTGGGACAAGGACAAGAACTGGACGTTCACGAACCTCGACTTCGGCCCCCTGACCGCGCCGGGGGCGAACTTCTACGGCTTGTTCGTCTACTTCACCGCATTCGCGATGATCCTGCCGTTCGCCTTCTATTACATCATCCTGTTCATGTGGTGGTACACGGTCCGGCAGCGCGCGACGCGTACTCGGATACTCGCCAGCGAGCCGCAGATTCCGAAGGAAAAGCCGAAGCCCAAGGTGGAATCGGCCGAACCGACGAAGAGCGAGAAGGCCAGTAAGGCGGCCGCGTTCACGTGCACGAACTGCGGTGCCGACGTCGACGAGAGCGCCGAGAAGTGCCCGAAGTGCGGGGCCGTTTTCGAAGAGTGAACGGTCGCGAAGCGGACACTTTCACCCACCTCCACGCGCGCGCGTAATAACCCCGTCCCTCCATAGAAATGGCATTGCGAAACGGGCTGCGAAGCCTTAAATGGACAAGCTCAAATACGCGGGGCCCAGGGATGGGAACGCCCACCGTTCTGTTCAGCCGTCCCGTGTGATGGTATGCCATCGATCTCAATCGCGGAGGAACTCGCGAAGAAACAACGCGAGATCAGCATCTCCGAGTTTTTCGAGCGGAACAAGCAGATCCTCGGCTACGACTCCGCGACGAAGGCCCTCCTCAC
>WNGH01019645.1_pt1 | contig 10128 bp, 6 predicted proteins | sample 5400631 | NCBI WGS metagenome assembly WNGH01 (sample SAMN13153373, study PRJNA577476) | soil metagenome | isolation source: 115 cm soil or saprolite under Garry oak tree replicate 1 | place: USA:California | collected 2016-06-15 | reverse complement strand
CGGAATGTCTCGACAGACGCTGCATGAAAACCGCCGGCGCTGCGGCGGCCTGCTCGTAGAGCAGGTCGACGAGCGGACGCGACACGCGCGCCTGATCGGCGCGGGCTCTTGCCAGCTCCTCCGCGGTGAGGGGCAGGATTCCCGGGCTCGCGATCGCGTTCACTGGATCGCTCCGGCAAGCTCGAAGATCGGCATGTACATGAGAACGACCACGCCCCCGACCGACAGGCCGAGAATCGCCATGAGCGCCGGCTCGAGGAGCCGCGTAAACCAGTCGACGAAGCGCGAGGTCTCCTCGTCGTAGAAGCGCGCGATCCGCTCGAGCATCTCGCCCAACTGCCCGCCACGCTCGCCCACCGCGAGCATTCGCGTCGCCACCGGCGATGCGAGCCCGGCCGCGGTGAGCGCAGCGGAGAGGGACACGCCTTCCTCGATCGACTTCCTCGCTCTAGCGAGCTGCGCGCGAAGATGCTCGGCGAGCAGGCCCTCCACCATGCTGACGGCGCGCACGAACGGGATGCCGGCGCGCAGCAGCATGCCCAGGGTCCGGTACATGCGCGCGAGCTGGTACGCCTTGATCTTCTCGCCCATGCTCGGAACGCGCCACAGCCGCTCGAGCACGATCGCCCGCATGCGCGGGTCGGTCGCGACGTACGCGAGGGCGATCAACGTTCCGGCTATCAGAGCGGCGATCAGCCAGCCGTGCTGCGTGACTGCGCGCCCCACCGCGACGAGCGCCTTGGAGAACACCGGCAGTTCCTTCGAGATGTCGTCGTAGACGCGCGCGAAGCGCGGCACCACGTAGAAGACTAGGAACGAAAGCACCAGGCCGCCGACCCCGGCGAGGATCGCGGGATAGATCAGCGCCGAGACGACTTTCCTGCGAACGCGGTCGATCTCCTCCTGGTAGGCAATATAACGTGACAGTGCTTCCTTCAGATTTCCGGTCTGCTCGCTCGACTTGACGGTGGCGATGTAGAGCGGCGAGAAGTGCTGGGGAAGGCGCGACAGGGATTGGGAGAACGACAGGCCTTCGCGCAGGCCGCCGAGCAACTGCTCGAGCACGCGGCGCGCCTCGGGCTGCGATGCCTTTTCGTAAAGCGCCTGGATCGCCTCGACGAGGTTCAGGCCCGCGTCGATCAGGGACAGCATTTCGACTGAAAGAAGAGTCGAGGAAAAGCGCGAGCGACCCGAGGTGAAGCTGAGCAGTCCGGAAAGAGTCGGCCGCAGCGACAAAACTCGGAGACCCTGGCGGGCGGCCAGTTCCTTCGCAACCAAAGCGTCCGACGCGCGAAACTCGAGCGCAACGATTTCGCTGCGGCTGTTGACGGCCTTGACGAGATAATTCATGAGGCCGGAGTCTCCCTGATTGTTATTTCAACATTACAAGAAATCGCCTTTCGTAAAAAGAGTCGGCGCTATTTTTTTTGGACGGCCGACGCAGCGAACGCTCGCGTTTGCACGCTCGCGAAAAAACATCGACGCAAAAATAAACCGCTAAGCGGGATAGACGAGGTACAGCGTGAGCAAATTCGCGGTAGCGTGTTGATTCGGGCACCGAAGTTCGCGCCGCCTATCATTTCTTATAGGGGTCATCGGCACCTGGCACGAGTCGACTACGGTGCCTTCAAACACGTCGTCGCCGCACGAGACTCTAATACTGACTGACGAAGGGTCCGAGGTGCTACTCCATCCTACGGCGAAGAGGTTCGGCGCGAAGGCACGGGCTAAAGCGAGGATTCTAGGCCAGAACGGGAGAGCGTGAGGCCACAACAACAACGACCAGCGCAAGGGTAGGCGCTGGTATCGACGTCTGGATTTTCTAATTTGTAAGTCGCTAATAATCGACAAGACTTTCGCTGTGCGAGGTACGGGAACCAGGGCGCTAAGAGGACAATGCCCGCGCACACTGGCGGCCCTTCGATTATTTCATGATCTTTTTTGCAATCTCTTTAAATAGCTCCGCCCTGGCGATTACTGATGCATTCCCGTCTTTAGGGCGAGAAGCTTTGAGTTGACGGATTAGCAGCAGGAATATCGAGCCCGCGCCGATCAGCAACAGCACTACATTTGCGAAGGATTGAAACTCCCCTGATATAGCTCCGCCAAAGAAACGATTGAGCGTGATCAGCCCAACGAGGGTCAAGTAAAAGAGAGCAACTTTGAGAAAGTAAGCCCGATCCATGATCATCATAGTTGCAATGGAAGGGTGCTACATCGCCGCACAGTATATGGCCGAACCAATCGCATACCCAGCAAGTCCAGATGCGGCAATTCCTACACCAGCAAGAACTTGCGCACCAGTCAGGGCACCATAGACAATGCCTGTTTGTAACCCCGCGGCGCCCCCAAAGGAAAATCCGATATAGCCGCCTGCTAATGCACCCCCGACCTGCGCGGCAGTGAGGACTCCAGCGGCGCCAACGGGCGTAGCACCAACACCATATAGCCCGCCAAGTACGGCCAAGTCGTACGCGTAAGTCGACAGATCACCAAGGCGATCCCCCATGCATTGGCTGTAGCACTCTGCACCTCGGCACAAAGGCGCAGGTTTTTTGTCAGGCGGGGGTGGTCTGTTCGATCCGTCCCCCTCCCCTGGCGGTGATCCTCCCGGCTCTCCCCCAGATGTTCCGCCACCAGCCGCAGCACCCATCGCCGCTCCACCCGGGCTCTGATAAAAGGGGGCTTCCCCTCCGTCTCGCTTCCCCCAAATTACAATAGTTCCGTAGTCTTCGTCGTACCCTGTCGGATCAACGAATTTCAGCGGATTGTTTAGTACATAGGCATACCGGTTGAAACTCTGAAGGTCTCTCGGGTTGCCAATGAACGGATCCGCCGTCACGAAGCGTGTGATAAGCGGATCATAGATGCGCCCGTTCATGTGAATCAGTGCGATCTTGTCCAGATGCTCGTGCGAGGTGAAGCCGCGATCGGTACAGTCACCCGATACAGTGTTGTCGTCGGCGCCGTTCGTCAGGCGGCGCTTGCCGTAGGCATCATACGCCAGCGACTGGCATGGTGCGCCGGTGTTCGAAGTAACTACCTGGATAGAGCCTAGCTTGTCCTTCAGGAAATAGCGAATCTCTGTCGTCGAGTCGCTTCGCGTGAGGTAGACGCCGACGACACCCGAGCCGCCGTTTATGTAATGCTTGTGCTCGACCAACCCCCCTGGCTTGATTTGCTTTTCGTAGAAGAGTCGTCCCGCTCCACCTGGATGGAAATAGATGAAGGTCCCGAGTGTCGAGTGAACCAACTTTGCGCGCTCATGTTCCGCGGTGTAGGTGTATGTGTACGTAAAGCCGTTCCCCGTGATGGTCGCGGCCATGTTGAACGACGTCGGCGTAAACGTGCGACCGTTCCCTGACGTCACGTTGCCGTTGGCATCGTAGGTGTACGTGGTATTCACGGTTCCGGAAATGCTTGCGACCGCGTGCGGCCTCGTGCCATACGTATACACGCCCACGTCGGTTTTGTAGACGATATTGCCGATCGCGTCGTAGTCGTACGCTTTCGTCGCGAGATTGGGGCCGCTCGATAGAGTGAGCCGGTTCAGGCTGTCGTAGTCGAAGTTCTCGGTAACTTGCAGATCGGTTCGCTTCGTGACGTTGCCGAGGAAGTCGTAAAAGTAGGTGTCGTTCTGCACGGTCCCCGACGGGCCGGTTGTAGATACGGTACTCATTCGATCGACGGCGTCGTAGGCCCTCGTTGTGTTGATGGCGCTGTCCAGCGTTTCCGTAAGTACCTTGTCCGATGCTGATTGGCTGGTGGCTTTCCAGTACACCGTGGTCGGCATCGTCGCGTTTACCACCTTTTCCAGGTATCCATTCGTCTTGTAGAGGTACTGCACCTGAAACCCGGTCGGATACGTGACGATATCTATACGGCCCGCGCCGTCGTAGCTCGTCGTCACGTTGTACGTGGTGTCGATCGTGCTCGTGATTGAAGTTGGACGTCCAAAATTGTCGTAGCCGTGCGTGCGCACGTAGTCATTGCCGGCACTCGCCTGGCAAAGCTTGCCCATTCCGTTTGTGCACGAATCGTACGTCCACGTGCTGTTGAGCTCGGGCTCGCCTCGGGTCTTCATGCGTCCCAGGGCGTCGTATCCCATGGTGGTAACGTTGGTTTTGGCATCGGTCCGCCGGATCAGCTCGCTGAGCGCGTTGTAGTCGTAGGTCCAATTACCAATATCGGGATCGGACATTGACCTCTGGCGTCCCCGCAAGTCGACGACGAACGTCGCCACGATGCCGCCCGCATTCGTTTTGACCAGTACGCCGAAAGGGTCATACTCGTAGGTCACGGTCCCCGCCGTGACATCGGGCATCGTCGCGACGATGCTCACTTCGTTGGAATAACCTGAATCTCCGGCAAAGTTCGTGGACCGGACCCGATAGGTGTAGGTCGTCCCCGCCGACAGGCCGGAATCGTCGTACGTGATCGCGTTTACCGACGGAGCGGCGATCTGCGCGTACGTTCCGCCAGCACCGGTCTTGCGCTCGAGCCTGAAACCCGTTTCATTGTCGCTGTTGTCCATCCACGCCAGCCGGATTTGTGCGGAGGGCTGGTCCGTCGCAGTCAGCCCGCTGGGCGCGTTCGGAAGCACGAAGCTCGCGTTCGCTTCGTTCGAGTACGAGGAGTCGCCGATGGCGTTGTTCGCGCGCACCCGGTAGTAGTACGTCCCCGGCGCCAGCCCGGCGTCGCCATAGCTCGCGATATTGGCGCCCACGGTTGCGATTTGAGAGTAGGTGCCGCCGAGGCCGGTCTTCCTCTCGATCTTGAATCCGGTTTCATTGCCGCTCGTATCCGTCCAATTTAGATTGACCTGGGCGCCGGCTGCCGCGGTTGCGGTGAGCCCGCTCGGTACGCCCAGGGCCAATGCGTTGACTTCGTTCGAATAATTTGAATTGCTGGCGTTGTACGCGCGGACACGGTAGTAATACGTCGTTTCGGTCGACGGCGCAGTATCACCGTAAGAAGTGATACTCGCACCGACCGTTGCGATTTCACTGTAGGTTCCGCCTGCCCCGGCCTTTCGCTCGATCTTGAATCCCGTTTCATTGCTGCTGTTGTCCGTCCAGCTCAGGTTGACCTGCGCGCCCGAAACGGAAGTCACGCTGAGATTTGTGGGCGCAAAAGGGAACGTCGTGCCGCTCGCGAAATTGCTGAATGCGCCCCAAACGCCGTCGACGCTCGCTTGCACCCGATAGCTGTAAGTGGTCCCGGCAGCACGCCCGGGATCCGACCAGCTTTGGCCAAGTGTAGTACCCAGCAAAGTCGAATCCCGAAACACCCGGTAGTTGTCGCCACCAGCTGTCCAGCTGAGATTGATCTGACTCTCAGAGACTCCGGTCGCAGTCAGAGTAATCGCGAGCGCACTCACGCTCTCGCACATCAACAACGCAAACGTAAGGGCGCGCAGCAGAACGGCGAGCCGTTTGTCTTGATTATGCATTGGGCAGCTCCCAGTGGTAGATGCGGCTACTGACGCGTCACTTGGACCAGTTGCCCTTGGGTGTTCTTGATGCGCGTTTCCGTCTGACCCAGAGCATTCGTCTCCGTGACAGTCAACCCGTTGTAAGCGGTTGTCGTCAGTGCGGGACTATCGCAATTGCTGTTGTCGTTTAAGTCCGTTGGCTGCGCTTCCGAGGTCATGCGATGGAGCGGGTCATAGCCGTAGCAGGTCCATTTCGGAGCCGCGGTGGCTAAGTACGGGCGCGAGACCCGGCGAACATGGCCCAGAGAATCGTATTCGGTGTCGGTTCTCGCCAACGTATCGTCGAAACTGGGGTTCTCCGAACGAATTTCCCGGTTGAGAGCATCGAAATACTTCGTCACCGCTGGTCGACCAGTCGTCGTCAACGTCAAGAAGTACTTGCCGTTGGGCGGGCATGTCACGCAGAGCTGGTAGTCGGAAGTGGTGACGATTCCCGCCCCGCTTTCCGACGACTTTCGTCCGAAGTCGTCGTAGAGCCAATTCGTGACCAACGGATTCGGACCCCCAGGGTCTACCGTGCGTTTCGTGACTGTTCCGAAGCGCGCGTCGAACTCTCTGGTCTCGGGTTGGGTGAGGGCGTTGGTGCTGGATGTCGCGAACTGGCCGGGGACCGGGTTTGCCGTCGTGGCCGCGAAACTCGTGGTCGTCGTACGCGCCAGAAAATAGGCATCTGCTGTCGGCGCCGGCGCTGCGGCTTCCCCGGCCGAGCCGTCACAGTTTCTCGTCGTCGACGAGGTCTGGTTTCCGAAGACATCGCCGTATCCATGAGTCGTGACGAGGCAAAGGTTCGAGTCGCCTGGCTCTATGGCTTCCTTCGTAAGACGTCCGGTGCCGGACTNNNNCTCTGCTGTAGCCGTCCCCGGTCGAAACGTTAACCGTCTGCGCATTGCCGTAGGTGTCGTAGTTCGACAGCGTCGTCGTGACGGTAGTCACGAGGCTCCCGTCGAGCTCGTAATTTTTCTCTACGGCCTGGGAGAGCTCGATCTTGTGGTAAAGACCCCCAGAGCCCGCGGCGGGCGTCAGCGCGGTCTTGGTCCAGGTGTTGTCGATCTGCTGGACCACCGTATTGTTCGACTGCTTGCGCAGCAGCTGGGTGGTCAGCCCTTGGTACGGATACGCTTGATCGAACGTTGTAATGCTCTTCAAGCTCGAATTCGATACCTCCGTCACTTCGACCTGCCTGAATCCCAGGAAGCCGCCCCCGGTCATGTGCGTCTTCGCGCCGCGATAGAAGTTATCCGTGGTCCGGTTGCCGCCGATACCGTCGCTCGTGAGCGCACGCGACACCACGTACATGGGTTGTTTCGGATTCAGGAAGGGCCATGCGGCGTCGTTGTCTTTCGTATAAACGGTCGCGTCGGTCAGCGGCTTGTAGGTGAGTCCGATGGTGGCCCCGAGACTGGTCGTAATGGTCGTCACGCGATCCGGCGTCGCGGGGGCCAACGTCCATAGGGCCGTTTTCGCAAAGAGCAGGTCGTCCCGTCCGTCGCCGTTGAAGTCGCCTGAAGCGCAACCACAGCCGAGACCTGAACCGAAACTCGCTGGCGAATCGAATCCGTTGCCATTGGAAAATGCGACGACCCACATCCCGCTCCCGGCCGGACTCTGGTATGTGATGTCGGCACGTCCGTCGCCGTTGAAGTCGCCCACGATCACCTGCCCTGTTCCGCTGTTTGCCCAGGTCTTTTGCGAGAAGCCCGACGGCGTGGAAAGCCAAATCGCTCCGGTGCTGTCGAGAATGTCTGCGCGCCCGTTGCCGTCGAAATCTCCGAACATCAGGGGCGGTACGACGGGCCCCACGGTAACTGGTGCCCCGAATCCGCTGCCGGTCGAGTAGCGCACATAAAGCGTTCCTGCCGATTCATAGGCAATGTCAGCGCGCCCATCACCGTTATAATCACCGACGGCACCGAGTTGCGTGCCTGACCAGGTCGTCTGCGTAAATCCCGACGCGGTCGACAGCCATATAGTGCCATTGTCCGCAAGGATGTCCGCGCGTCCGTTGCCGTCGAAATCGCCGACAATAAAGGCCGCGGTCGGAGGGAGCGAGCCGACGGTTACCGGATTCGTCAAATCGCATGTGTAGCTGACATGGACGATTCCATCGGTCGTCATCCATGCGCAGTCGGTCACGCCGTCTCCGTTGACATCGCCCGGCACAGACGGCGACGCCTGAGGTCGCGAGGACGAGGTAAAACCGCCCCCTGAAGGGTCTTCCCAAGCGAGGCTGATCGGATTGAAGCACTTGGTACCTGCGCCATTGCACTCGGTGATCGCGATGACGCGGCTCGGACCGTTATTAGGCGAGTAGTTATACGTCAGTCGATAATCGGTCACCGGGTTCTCACCGACGTAAGTTTTGACGTTGACGAGCCGTTTCATCGTCTTGATCATCGACCCGGCGACATAGGCCGGCGTCGCGTCGTCCCGACCATCGTATGTGAATCGAACGCTTGCAAAGGGGGATACCAAAGGTAGGGCGTTTGGGTTGCCGGTATAGTCGATACGCTGGGGCCGATAGTCGACGTTGTTCGGCGCCGGTTCCTCTTCATAGAGGATGGTCAAGTAGTTGCCTGCCGCGTCGCTCACCTTGTTCAGCGCCCAGACGCGCCCCACGGTTAGACCCTGCGCTTCGATGCGCGAGTCGGCAGTATTGCCGTACTCGAAGACCTGACCGGCTCTGGTCCACGCTTTGAACCAGATTGAGCCTCCCGATACGTTAGAGAACACCTTTGTAAAGCTCTCGCGCTCGGTGCGGTATTCGGTCCCGTCCGCGCCGTAGGCGCCCGCGACCGCCACGAGGCGCTGGCCATCGACGCAGTAGCGGTCGTACGAATCGAAGTTCACTCCGCTCGTGAACGTGTCCTGAACAATGGTCGTCGAACAGCGCTGGATTGCTGAAAGGCCCGCTAGCGCCCATCCGAGGCCCAGCAGCCCATTTCCTCTTTGGCTGTCGAAGACGAAGGCCAGCCTGGGCTCCATCCCCGCAATGCCCGGTGGGACGTGGATAGGAATGGTGTATTCGGCGGCGCCGGCGGCGGTTACACGAAAGTTCCCCGGCGTATAACCCGCCACGGTCGTAGGGGTCTGAGAGTCAGCGTCGATCGAGACCGACACCAACAGGACGAAGAGCGCGACCTTGGCCAACGCTTGGAGTAATTCAAAGGAGAAATTCGTAAAACGCAGGACGTAATCATCCCGCCACGTTCTCACCGCGCCCATGGTGATCTCCCCTTCGTTCTCAGTTCTTTCAATGGTGCCCGCCAGCTGGCGCGCACTTCCCCGTGCCGATTTCCGGCACTGCCATCAACTTACGGAACGGACTTCCGATGGGTCAAGCGACGCAGAATTTTGCGGAGGAGTTTTCGCTAACTGATTTCGTGGTATGGAAAAGAAGGCGTAGCCGGTGAAGAAATCCGCGGCTGATGTCGGCGACTCCTATAACTTCCTATAGGGGTGCCGGCGAAGAATTAGCAGCTGAACGAGTACTTTCGTTCAGCGCAAAGACTGAAAGTAGAAACCTTATCCGGTCTTGATCGTATTGACGAGCACTCCCACCTTGCTCACTTCGATCTCCACCGTATCTCCGGGCTTCATCCACACCGGAGGATTGCGGCGCGCGCCGACGCCGCCCGGGGTACCGGTGACGATGACGTCGCCTGGCTCGAGCGTGGTGAAAGCGGAGATGTAGTTGATGAGCCGCGGGATGCGGTGGATCATCTGTTCGGTGGTGGCATGCTGCATGACCTGGCCGTTCAAGCGCGTCTCGAGCGTCAGTTCCTCGCCGTCAGCGATCTCGCTGCGCGTGACCATCCACGGGCCGAATCCGCCGGTGCGGCTGAAGTTCTTACCCGCGGTCCACTGCAGCGTGTGGCGCTGCCAGTCGCGCACCGAGCCGTCGTTGTAGCAGGCGTAGCCCGCGATGTGCTGCCAGGATTTTTCCTGGGAGATGCGACGCCCGGACTTGCCGATGACGACCGCGATCTCGCCCTCGTAGTCGAGGTTGGTCGATTCGGGCGGCATGACGATGGCCTGCTTGTGCCCGACCTGCGACTCGGCGACGCGGATGAAGAGCGCCGGGTTCTCGGTCTTGTCGCGGCCGGTCTCCATGCGGTGTTCCTCGTAGTTGAGGCCCACGCAGACGATCTTTCCCGGGTTCGGGATCACCGGAAGGAAAGTCACCTTGGAGAGCCTGAGATCGGCTCTCTTCGCGGCCTTGGCGATTTTTTCGGCCTGGGCGAGCGCGCCGCCCGCAAGCAGGGCGCGCAGATCCGGAAATTTCCTGCCGATGCGCCGCGTGAGATCGACGATTCCGTCGCCGGTGACGACTCCGTATCCGACGCCCTTGGGAGTGCGGTAGCTCGCGAGCTTCATTGTTTTTCCCCGCTTGAGTGAAGCGGGCTAGTTTACCGCAAGGCTCAGAAGCGCATGGTCGCGCCGGCCACGAACGCCCAATCCACGCTCAGCTGGGTGCCGTTGTAGAAGCGGTAGATCGGCAGCTGCACGAAGCCGTAGAGCTGAAGGTCGTGGGTCAAGGAGTAGATGAGGCCCGGGCTCAAGAAAACGGACTTCGATCCGCTCAGATCCGGCTCCGCGTTTGCGCCCGAGTCCTTTCCCTTGATCAGGCTATTGAC
>WNGH01026746.1_pt1 | contig 10132 bp, 10 predicted proteins | sample 5400631 | NCBI WGS metagenome assembly WNGH01 (sample SAMN13153373, study PRJNA577476) | soil metagenome | isolation source: 115 cm soil or saprolite under Garry oak tree replicate 1 | place: USA:California | collected 2016-06-15 | reverse complement strand
TCCGCGCCGATTGCGGCGCTCGCGCCTGCCCGATTTTCCGGAACGATTGGTTGGCCGAGACGCGGCGCAAGATACTCGGTAACAAGGCGGGCCGTGATATCGGTGCCGCCTCCGGCGGTGAATGGAATGATGAATCGGATCGGCCGGTCCGGATACGTCTGCGCGACGGCAGGCGCCGCGCCGATGGAAAATGCCAACGCCGCGGCGCCGGACAAGTGCCTCAAAACCTTCGTTCGCTGGAGCCGGACAAACCAACTCTCGCTTTCACGACCGACCATTAATCTCCTCCTTTGCAGCCAGGCGACAAAACCTGTGCTGCATGGCCCAGAACGTTAGGCGGGACGAGCGGGCCTGTCCAGACGGTTTTTATGCATCCGCTGGTAAGCGTGACTTAACGTGCGAACGCGCAAGGCGCAGTTACTGCGCAGGTGGTGCTGTGTCAACCGAAGAAGTTGGACCTGTCCCTAGGTTACGATGCCACTACCCGCTCTACCTTCCTATTGTCGTCGCATGTAAGCCGTCCCTAGCACAGCGCCACGAGGACGCCGGCAGAGTTCGACGCCTTTGATGCCTTCGCGGGCACAGACGCGTCGTGGGCCGTAGGTAAGTCAAGCTGAATGTCGAAGCGACAAAAACCGTCTTGACCCTGGCAGGTCTGCCGTCGACACTTCCGTTGCGTTTCACGCAAGAACACCGACGAGAAGAGACAGACACGGTCATGCGCGACAAGATCCAATTCGCTGGTGGGGAGTGGCGGGGACAAGCTATCGCGCTCGACCAACATTGACGCGTGATGAACGACCAATACGGGACACGAGTAGTAGAAAGCGCGAAACATACGGCCGTTTCGAGGTAATCGTCACCACTTTGCCAATTCACTCCTGAGGAGGGCAGATGGAAGAGTCCGCGCGAGAATTGTTGCGCAATGGTGTCAAGGACAAGCTGGCACGCAACGAGGTGGTACTTTCCATGACGGTCAAGTTGGTTCGGACGGTCGAGATTGCAGGAATAGCTCGGACTGCTGGTTTTGACTCCATCTACATCGACGTGGAACACAGCAGCTTCTCACTCGATACCACTGGCCAGATATGCATGGCGAGTTTGGCTGTTGGAATTACACCGTTCGTCCGCGTACCGAGCATTGCGCCGGACTTCATTTCTCGCGTGTTGGATGGCGGCGCTCTTGGCGTGATCGCACCGCACATTCAGTCACCGCAGGACGCTGCGCGAGTTGTTCGCGCCGCAAAGTTTCCTCCGTTGGGAGACCGCTCATTTACCGGGTCGTTGCCGCACTTCCAATTCCGAACGTTCCCTACCACCGAAATGTTTGAGGCACTGAATGAAGCCACCATGGTGATCGTCATGATTGAATCAGCAGAAGCACTGGCCGCGGTCGACGAGATAGCCGCTGTCGATGGAGTTGACATGCTATTCATCGGCACAAACGATCTTTGTTCCTCGCTTGGCATCCCTGGCCAGCTGGACCACGATTCGATTCGCGATGCGTACGCCCGAACCATTGAAGCATGCCGAACGTATGGAAAGCATTTGGGAGTCGGAGGACTCAGTGCACACCCCAAGCTGGCTGGTGAGTTCATCAAGCTTGGTGGTCGCTACGTCTCGACCGGCACTGATTTGTCGTTCCTGCTTAGCGCGGCCACAGCAAGAGCAAAGCAAATGCGTGACGTCTGAGTCGAGCCCAGATCAATCCTCAGTGATCAGTCGTCTCGGAGACGTGTCCCAACCAGTTGTCCAATTGAAGCTCCGCCTACCGCCCTGGCGCGCCGTACAATTGACGGACCGCGCGTTGTACACCGTCACCGGCTCGACGGATTGCGCGCGCGACGTCGATGACCATGTCGACGCTCCGACTCGCCTGCGTATACGTAATCATCGCTAGCTGACGTTCTTCCGGTGTCATCCGGATTGATTCCAATTGAGCCCAGGGGAAATCGTTATTCCCACCGCGAGTTGCGTGCATGTAGTACTCCCACCTGACGAATAGTGGGCCCAGCTTATCTGTTGCGCCTGATCAAAACCATTCGCAATTTCCGATGGCGTCGATCAGGATTTTCGATCGCGTAACCTGACCGCAGCGTACCGTATTCGCGATCACGATCGGCAAGCCACAGCCGATCGCCTTCATAGAGACAGGTTCAGATCCCTCAAGATGTGCTCGAGCAGCAAATTCATTGTCTGAGCACCGGAAACGAGCACCGGAAGGATGAAAAACGGCTTCAGAGCGGCTGCGCTCCTTCCTAACGCAAGAATTCGATCCCACCGTCATACAGTAATTTCACTCCAATCCCGAGCAGCGCCCAATAGCTGACTTGATAGAAGATTTTCTCGTCCAGCTTGCCTTGGATGATGACGCCGAGCTTTACGCCGATGGGTACCAGTGGCAGCAATACGAACGCCGTCACAAGATTGGTAAGATCGAGTTGCCCAAGAAATGCGTAAGGGAGGATCTTCGAGTAATTCGAAACGAAGAAAAACCATACTGTTGTACCAACGTAGATCCTTCGATCGAGCTTCTGCGGCAGCAGATACGCCATAATCGGCGCGGCTCCCGCATGCGCGACGAAGCTCGTAAGTCCCGAAAGGCTGGACCAGAAAACGCCACGCGGCCACGACGCGGTCGCGGGCGGACGATGACGCGCCCAGCCAAATATGTTGTTCAGGGCGAACGCGACGGCGATCGCGCCAATGAGAATACGTGTGGAGTCTCGCGGCAGCAGGGTGAAGACGAGGATTCCCACAACGATCCCGATGGTGAGGCCTGTGAGCATGATCGGCATGTTGCGACGGTCGTAGATTCCTCTGAAAGCGCGCAGCCCAAAAACATCGATGAAGCACAGAATGGGCAACATTAGCGCAGCGGCTTGTAGCGGCGGGATGACTAGTGAGAGGAGCGGAACCGCCATTCCGCCAAAAAGCCCCGGAATTCCAGTCTTGGAAATGCCAGTCAACAAGACGACGGGAATTGCGATTGCGTAGAAGAGTGGATCGGTAATGAGCATTGCGGTGGCGCCGGTGAGGGCTAGGGTCGCTGATTGTTTCTGTCTTTTCGCTCGCATGGGCCACGAAGTGAATGCGACTACCGAAGTTCATGATGCTTGCGGTGGTAGTCTCAGCCGCGGCCGTCGGGGCGATCGCAACACCTATCAGCGCTCACCCGCCTGACAGGATCGGCAGGCGGCCTATCTTCATGTTGGCGGCGCGCGCCATAGAAATTGGGAACTCTTCAGCGCGCATGAGTCACAGGAAAATCTGAAGCGACTTTTCCTCGGTGTAGGAGTAGAGCTCCTCGAGGCCACGTTCACGCCCGACGCCGCTGTTCTTATAGCCGCCGAACGGAACGGCGCGCGCGTAGCTGTTGACGCCGTTGATCCAGATATAACCGGACTGAAGGCGTTGCGCCGTACGCAACGCCTTCGTGATGTCTTGGGTCCAGACCGCAGCCGTTAGCCCGTACTCGACCGAATTGGCCATCTCGATCACGTGATCGACATCGGACCAACGCAGGATTGAGAGTATGGGGCCGAAGATCTCTTCGCGAGCGATGCGCATATCCTGCCGGACATCGGCGAATACGGTGGGTTGGAACCAAAACCCCTTCTGGAACTCGGCGCCAGCCGGCCGCTTCCCACCTGCAACGAGCCGAGCGCCCTCGCCGTTTCCGATCTCGACGTAGCTCTCGATCTTCTCCAGGTGCGCTCGGGAGTTGATCGCTCCCATCTCCGTCGTCCATTCGAACGGATCGCTGATGCGGATCCCTTTCGCCTTAGCGGCCACGCGCTGCACGACTTCCTCATAGATCGAGTCGTGGACGAACAGGCGGCTGGTGGAGCTGCATGACTGTCCCTGCCAGATGAAGTTCATTCCCAGCACGGCCGCCTCGGCGACTTTCTCGACGGGAGCGTCGGGGAAGACGATGAACGGGTTCTTGCCGCCCAACTCGAGCGAAATCGACTTCACGGCGACCTCGGCCGCAGAGCGCTGAATGGCCATTCCCGTGCGGACCGATCCGACGAACGACAGACGCTTGACGCGCGGATGCCGCACGAGCGCGCTGCCGACCTCCCCATCGCCGGTGACGATGTTGAGGACTCCGGGAGGCAGCACCTCGGTGGCGATTTCGCCCAACAGCGTCGCCGACAAGGGAGTTTGCTCTGAAGGCTTGAGGACGACCGAATTGCCCGCCATCAGCGGTGAGGCGACGCCATGGGTCGCCATTGCGATCGGGTGGTTGAAGGCCACGATCCTACCGACTACGCCATAGGGTTCCCGCATCGTGATGCTGAGCTTGTCCGAGCTGCCGGGAATTGTCGTGCCTTGCAGCTCGTAGCCCAAACCCGCGAAATAGCGCAGCCTGGCGATGCAGGCCGAAACGTCACCCTTCATGCCCGTGATCGAATTGCCCGTGTCGGCCACTTCCAGCATCAGCAGGTCGTCCGCCCGCGCCGCGAGCGCGTCGGCAAGTCGAAACAGGTATTCGGCGCGCTGGGCCACCGACAGCTGCGCCCAAGCCAGCTGAGCCGTCTCTGCTGCGCCGACCGCCTGCTCCACGTCTGCGGCGGTCCCGCGCGGAACCTTGCCGATGCACTCCTCGTTGGCGGGATTGATGGATTCGATCCAGTTTCCGCCGGAACTCTCAACCAGCTGGCCGCCAATCAGCATCCGTCCTGTCGCCGGCGCGCTCTTCATGCGATTGCGCATAAACTTCTCCTCATCGCTTTGGCTTGTAAATGAAGGCCACCAAGAGGCAGCCCGAAGTCGTCCACTAAGGTCAACCCGACGCGGCGAGAGGGTGTCCCGCGGTTTCCGCGGGCAGCGCGGCGTGGCCGCGGATCACGTCGGACGCCCACTCGGCGATCGCGAGCACGGCCGCATTGATATTGCAGCTCAGGATCTCGGGCATGACGGAGGCGTCCACTACGCGCAGACGCTCAATGCCGCGCACACGTAGCTGCGCATCGACAACCGCTAATTCGTCGCGACCTATCCTGCATGTGCACGATGCATGCTGGACCGTCGTCGCGGTCATACGGATGTGGGCGTCGATGTCAGCATCGGAGGTGCAGCCCGGGCCAGGTGACAGCTCCTCACCGCGAAAGGCATCCAGTGGCTTCTGCCGCACGACCTCGCGCACGATCCGGAAGTCGTTAAAGCCTGGTACCCACGGCCGGGCCTCGAGGGCCCCGGCGCCAAACATGATCTGGATGTCGGGCGCGTCGAGATCCGGCTTGGTGCGCAGGACCGCATTAACGCCGCTCGGCAGCACGGTGGCTGGGCCTTTGCCCGCGAAATATGCGCTCGCGAGCGCGATGAGCACGCGATCTACGCGCAGCATGCGATGCAACGGGCCCTCTTCGCCTATGCGCCGGTGCGTCAGTGGGATCGAGAGATGGTCCTGCAGGTTGGCACCAACGCCCGGAAGGTGCTGGAGCGGTGCAATCCCCAGCTTACTCAGAGCGTCCGCGTCGCCGACACCGGAGAGCATCAGCAATTGGGGCGAGTTGAACGCGCCGCTTGCAACGATCACTTCCCCCCGGACACGCACCTTCCGGAGCGCGCCTCGCCATAGGTACTGCACCCCCACGGCGGTCTTGTGCTCGAACATGATTTTCGTGGCAAGCGAGCGCGTGCGGAGGGTGAGATTCATACGTCGGCGGATCGAGTGCAGGTACGCGTTGGACGCGCTCGCGCGCCGACCGCGATCAATTGCCGATTGCGCGAGACCGAACCCATTCGGTTCCGGCCCATTCAGGTCCTCGTTGATCGAATATCCAGCCGCTTGCGCGGCGTCCAAGACGGCCCAGCCTAACGGGTCGCCGCGGCAGGTGTACGTGATGCCGACCGGGCCGTGGGTGCCCCGGTGCGGAGCTTTCCCCTCGCGCCATGTCTCGAGGCGCTTGAAGTAAGGCAAGAGGTTCTCGTACGACCATTCGCGCACACCAAGCCGCACCCAGCGCTCGTAGTCGCTGCGGTTTCCTCGGTTGTGGGCCATGAAGTTGATAGACGACGAGCCTCCCAGTACCTTTCCGCGCTTGAGCTCGATGCGCCTGCCGTCGAGATTCGGCTGCGGCTCGCTCACGTAGTCCCAGTCGAACATCCCCGCTTGGCGGATCTGGCCCACCCCGAGCGGGATGTGGATAACGGGATGCCAGTCCCGGCCGCCGGCCTCGAGAAGCAGAACGCGGGTGTCCTGATCTTCGCTCAACCGCGAAGCGAGCACGCAGCCGGCGGACCCGCCACCGACGATCACATAGTCGAACTCTTTAGCGGCCATGGGCCCCGGCAATAACTAAAGCAGATTGTTTTGCGCTAAAACGCTAGCTGCCGGCTTTGATATTGTTGTCCTTGATGACCTTGCCCCAGCGAGCCGCTTCGCTTTTCATGAACGCTGATACTGCTGCAGAATCCTTTAGCTCCGTCGTAAAGCCGAGCGCGGTTAGTTGCTTTTGAACAGAGGCGTCCATAGTCGCCTTAGCGAAGGCATCATGCAGCCCTGAAACAACGTTGGCCGGCGTCTTTGCTGGGGCCAAAAAGGCGTACCACAGTCTTGGATTAAATTGCGCAAAGCCCAGCTCTTTCATCGTGGGCACATCTGGCAGTACCGGAACGCGCTCTTCCGATGTCACCCCGAGCAATCTAACCTTGCCTGACTTCGCGAGTGAAAGCGCCTCGGCCGTAGAAGGGAAAAACAACTGGACTTGGTTTCCCAGTAGGGCCTGAATCGCATCGCTGTTACCGCGATAAGGAATATGGTTGCCGGTCCCGTTCAATTCTTTGATAAGTCGGACGGCCGAGAGATGGGCCAGGGTTCCAGCGCCGCCGGACGAATAGGTTAAGCCGTCCTTCGATTTGACCGCGGCAACAACATCGGGGAAAGAATTGAGTTTTGAAGCAACCGGCACAGCCATTACCATCGGGAACGAGCCGACGCCGATGATTGGCGTGAAGTCGCGCTCGAGGTTGTAAGGCAACTTCTCTTGTAACACCGACGCGACTACGCCCGAGGCTGTCAAGCTCAGAATGGTGCAGCCATCCGGCTTTGCCTTGGCGACCACTTCCGTGCCAATCACCGTCGTAGCTCCGGCTCGATTTTCGATAACGACGGGCTTACCCAGTTCGGCACCCACCTTCTCTCCCAATATGCGACCAATGAGGTCACCGACGCCGCCTGCCGGATTTGGAATAATCATTTTGATAAACCGCGCAGGACAGACCTCCGCTGCTGTCGCAATACTGATGCCGCCAAAACTCCCAGTACTCAACACCGCAACGCAAATCAACCTTTTCAGCGTAGTCATGCCGCTTCCTCCTGTTTGCTCCAGCGGCATCGATTGCACGCTGAATGGATTGCCTGCCCAACAGCTGGTCGTCAGGCAAAGCGGTTAATCAGCGTCCCAATGCCGGCGATCGATATCGAGACCTCATCTCCCGCCTTGAGAAAGCGAGGCGGATTGAAGCCGATTCCGACCCCGGCCGGCGTGCCGGTGGCGATGAGATCGCCCGGCTGCAAGGTGAGCCCTGCCGAAATCGTTGCGACCAGCGTGGGGATATCGAAGATGAGATCGCTGGTATTCGCGTCTTGCCGCAGCTCGCCGTTCACCCAGCATTTCACGGTGAGATTCGCTGGATCGAGCTCGTCGGCCGTCGTGATCCAGGGACCCATCGGGCAGAAGGTGTCGAGCGCCTTCCCCAGGAACCACTGCTTGTGATTGCGCTGCCGATCGCGCGCGGTCACATCGTTGACGATGGTGTAGCCCCAGATGTGGTCGTAGGCTTGCTCGGGCGCGATGTCGCGCCCCGTCTTCCCGATTACTACGGCGAGCTCGGCCTCGTAATCGACAGCCGAGGTGACGTCGCGATGGAGGTTGACCGTGTCGCCGTGGCCGACGACGGTAGTCGGTGGCTTGGTGAATACAGCGGGGTACTCATCGATCTCCCCTCCCTTCACAGCGCCGGCCTCGTAGCCGCTCCCTGCGAACTCCTTCGCATGCTCGCGATAATTCTTGCCGACGCAGAAGATGTTGCGCCGCGGAGAGATCGGGGCAAGGAGCTTGACCTGGTCCAGCGGAATCTCTGGGCCCTCGACCGAACCGAACCCACTGAGCTCGTTGTATCGCTCGATGAGATCGATCATGTCGTGCACGTGTGGATCGAGAGGGCGCACGTACGACGCATCGACATTGACGACGCCGATGCGATGGCGCGAGCCTTCCAGGAAGCTTGCGAACTTCATTGTCGTTCCTCCAATTGTTTGATCCGCCGCGCGATAGCAGTCGGGCCAGGAGACCGCCGTGAGCCGCGACGATCAGAACTGCGGCAGGATGATGCGAAGAAATTCGCTCTCCGCGACCGCTTTCAGCGGAATCGGTCCCTCGTTTGCCAGGAACTCGAAGGCTGACTGAGGCCCGTACTCTCGGCCGTCGAGTGACAATAGCCCCTTGCTCACAAACAGGAGTTCGATCGACGACTGTTCTCCTGCAGGAAACGTCGCGCCGGCTTCAACGCGAGTGAACGCCATTCGCGTGTTTCGCTCGGTGAAGGAGCCAAGCCATTTCGTTGACACGCCAGGGGTGGCTTCGGGGATCCATTCGAAGTTGGACGGGTCCATGAGGACCAAGTCATCGTATCTCGGCTTGGGATAGCTCAACTTCCGTCCCATGGCCTTTTCAAAGCAAGCCTCGAAGCCGTCCTGATTGTGTTTCTTGCCTTCGCTGTCGAAATAGGTAAAGACGCCGTCCTTGAACTCACCCTTTTTCTTGAGCGCTTCATTCGCTGCTTCTCTCTGCATGACACTCAGAAAGCCGCTTCCGCTGGCGCCGCCGAACTGGCATACCATCATCTCCAGCCCCTCAGGCCTGTCTTGGGGACCGTAGTAGACCCCTTCAGGGAAGTAACCCACCCAACCTTCCGGCATGCTTTTCCCTTTTGCGTAGGGATAGGTGCCTTTCATTACGTACCGTACCTGGTCGAAGTTGTGCCTGTGACGCGGCGTAGTCCATCCACCTTCACCGGTGCGCCCCACATTCAACAGGTAATTGTTCGGGCTGCCGTCCTGCCCCATCAGCAGAAACTTCTGCTCCAGAACCCCCGCGCGCATGCTCCCAACCACGCCAAAGTCGGCGGATGATGCTTCAGACACTCGCATGTGATGCTCCTTAGGTCGCTTGCAACAACTGTTGCCGCATTTATAGCTGGTGGGCCGACTTCTCAGCCCACCCCCTCGATAATTCGCACGTCGCGTTCGGCTGCCTTTCCCAACACCCTCAACGCCTCCTGATAACCGGGGCTGTCGTGCGCGGCGAGCGCATGCTGGACGCTATCGAACTCGATGAGCACGGTGCGCTGATTCACCCCTGCCTCGTAGACAATCGAGGGCGCTGCGCGAGCGAGGAAGCGTCCTCCCGCCGCTTGCAGCGCAGGCCCGGCGAGCTTCCCGTATTCCGCCAAGGCGACGGGATCGTTGATGGCCCGGTACGCAGATATCCAATAGGCTTTGGGCATGATTCGGTTCCTTTGTGAAGTTGATTGCGCGAGATACCGGCTCAGGCATCGGCAAGCCTGGTGCCCGCCGCGGACTCATACAGGCGCCGCATGTCGTCAAGGGTCGCAGTCTCACCGAATTGATTCGCCGCAGCCTCGTACTGGCTGCGCACAAGGTTCGCGATGAGAACGGGCGCCCCAGAGCTCATCGCCATCTGCGACGCGCGCCTGAGATCATCCACTGCCTCGCCGAGTTGCAGGTCCGCCGTGCGAACTCCGGTATTGAGAGCCGGAAGTACGGTCTCGGAGGCGGTATTGCGCCCCGACGCGTTGTTCAGCACTGTTGCCATATCCTCGATCGAGAGGCCCTGCTTGAGGCCCACCGCCGCACACTCGTAGGTGATGAGGCGGTTGCACGCCGCCACGGCCGAGGTGAGGAGCTTGGCCGCATGCCCGCTCCCCGACCCTCCTACGTATACGATCTTGCGGCAGACGGCTTCGAGGATCGGTCGGACTGCGTCGACCGAACCCAAATCACCCCCGCACAGGATGGCGCCCGCTCGATCGAGGTCATCCCACGACTCGCTATGTACGGGCGCGTCGATCAGTTGTACCCCACGCCTGAGAAGGTCGG
>WNGH01013916.1_pt1 | contig 10133 bp, 8 predicted proteins | sample 5400631 | NCBI WGS metagenome assembly WNGH01 (sample SAMN13153373, study PRJNA577476) | soil metagenome | isolation source: 115 cm soil or saprolite under Garry oak tree replicate 1 | place: USA:California | collected 2016-06-15 | reverse complement strand
TACGAGTAATGGAATGCGGAGTCATGCTACGGAAATGATCGTACCGAATCGTACACCAATGCGCTGTGATGGAAGTTCGCGGGTGTACGTACTCACCCTTACAATCTTGGCAATCACGAGGCCCAACGGCATAGGGTCCGTGTTGAATTGCTACGAATTTCTTTGCCCACAGAAGACCGCTCTCTCAGAACGCTGCATGCCGCAGCTTCACTCTGCGCAATAACTGTGCATTCGCAGCTACGATGATGGTGGAGAGGCTCATCGCGACTGCACCAACGCTCATGGGCAGATCGAGTCCCCATCGGACGATAAGGCCGCCTGCGACAGGGATGGCGACAAGGTTATAGGCGGTCGCCCAAACGAGGTTTTGAATCATCTTTCGATATGTAGCCCGAGATAGCTTGATCGCTCCCACAACATCGCGCGGATCGCTACGCACGAGCACGATTCCAGCTGACTCAATTGCCACATCGGTGCCCGCGCCGATCGCGATTCCGACGTCAGCGGTTGCCAGCGCCGGTGCGTCGTTCACGCCATCGCCAACCATTGCGACCCTCTTACCTCCCGACCGAAAGCGCTTTACTGCCGACGCCTTGTCGGCAGGGAGAACCTCGGCCGCGACCTCATCTATGTCAATGCGTCGGGCGACCGAATCGGCAACCGTCTTGGAGTCTCCGGTGATCATTGCGACCCGGATACCAAGCCGATGAAGTTCTGCGACGGCTTCACGGGACTCAGGCCGAATCTCATCTTCGACGGCGAACGCGCCGAGCAGTCTGCCTTCGGCGACAACATATAAAACCGTCTTTCCCTCGGATGCCCAGGCGCTGGTCAACTTTTCAACTTGAGGCGGCACTGTCACCCTGGTCTCGCCCACCAGACGGGGTCCGCCGATGGCGACCCTTTTACCGTTTACGAGTGCCCGTGCCCCTCGACCAGGCAGTGCTTCAAAGCCGGTAACTTGCAACATGGGCAGATTTCGGCGCTTGGCCTCGGCCACAACTGCTTTAGCGAGCGGGTGTTCGGAGTTGGCCTCGACGGCAGCAGCGTGGGCAAGCAGATCGCTCTCGTTGCTGCCAGGCGCAGCAACGACTCCCGATAGTGCGGGGGAGCCGCGTGTAAGCGTTCCGGTCTTGTCGAAAATCACCATGTCCAGATTGCGGGCCCGTTCGAGTGCGAGTCGATCCTTTACGAGGAGACCATTCTGAGCCCCGAGCGATGTCGAAATTGCAATGACCAGCGGAATGGCAAGTCCCAGCGCGTGTGGGCAAGCAATAATGAGGACGGTTGCCGTCCTGATCAGGGCGTGTTCGTTGTCGCCCGAGAACCACCAGTAGGCGAGAGTAATCGCCCCAGACCCGACTGCAACATAGAAAAGGATTGCGGCCGCACGGTCAGCGAGGGCTTGGGTGCGAGAACCAGAAGCCTGCGCTGCGGCAACGAGCCGCATTATCCCGGACAGTGCGGTCTCCTCCCCAACTGCCGTAATACGCACTCGAAGGCTTCCGCCACTAACGACCGTTCCGGCGATGACGGTCGCATCCGGTCCCTTCGAGACTGGCCGGGATTCGCCGGTAATCATCGACTCGTCGACGTCGGCGGCGCCCTCGATGACCACGCCATCTGCCGGGACGCGGGTCCCGGGCCGGACAAGGACTATGTCGCCCACGTGCAACTCGGAGAGCGGAACGGTTTTAATTTCCGCACCGCTTACACGTTCGGCAGTGTCCGGGAGCAGCGCTGCTAAGGCATTAAGTGCACCACGAGCCTGGGAAATTGCGCGCATTTCCAGCCAGTGGCCTAAAACCATGATCGTAATGAGAGATGAGAGTTCCCACCAGACATCTATCTCGAAGACGCCGAATGTTGCGGCGATCGATGTACCAAACGCGACTGTGATAGCCAGGCTGATGAGGGTCATCATGCCGGGCTTGCGGTCGGCAAGCTCGCTCCATGCTCCACGGATGAAAACGAGCCCGCCGTAAAGGAAGACAACTGTTCCGAGGACTGCGGGGATAAACTTCGAGCCCGGGAAGGATGGTGCTGTGTAATCAAGCCAATGTTGTACGTCGGGCGACCAGAAGACCACCGGAATCGTGAGAGAGAAGGTCAACCAAAACTTGTCACGAAACATAGCGACAGAGTGGCCGGCGTGGCGGTCGTGACTCGCGTGAAGCTCCGATATCTTGTGCTCGACATGTAAGTCGCCCGTTTGCGCATGAGCTTTGTGTTTCATGGTGGTTCATTTTCAATGTATAGGAATTCATTTCAGGAAAGCGATTGGGAGCAGGAAAAGATTCGGACGTAAGTGTTAGGCTGCGCGTTGACAATCTCACAGCTCTCGCAAAACGCCTGCTCCATTTTCGTGGCGGTGCTGCGCCACGGCCTTGAAACATGTCCATTGGAGGCTTAGTATTTTTCTGTGCTGATTCGCCGGACAATCGCCTTGTTCGTTTCGCTCGTTCTTATGCAAGCCAGCGGGTGGGGTTTGATTTGCGCAATCAAGTGCAATCTTCTCGATCCAGCGAAACACGCTGCTAATAGCGATCCGGCGATGACCGGGCACCGACATTCTCACGAGCACCATACCTCGACGGCGAGCTCAGCATGTTGTCCTGCCGGTGCGCAATTTGTAAAACGGGGTTGCTTTCCTCAGACCCAGGCTTCAGCTGAAGAAGCCCGCTTGCGGGTAAATTTGGTTTCAGTCGCAGTTGTGGAGAACTCAATTCTCTCGGTTGTTGCTGCAAATCCAGAAACGGCCTTCTTGTCGTCCTCCCCACCCAGTTCCTTTCCCAAGTCTCTTTCGCTAATTCTCAGGATCTAGTCGCCCGCCAAGAGGCGGTGTCTTTCTCCTTTAGAACTTTCAGCAGGACTCTCCCCACAGCTGGCTTCGGGTTGCATTCCTGTCGCTAAAACCTTTGCTATTTCGTTCAAAACAAAGACTCGAGGACTTATGGAAAGACGCAATTTTCTAAGAGCTGCTCTTACCTTCGGAAGTACTGCACTTGCTTCCTCGAAGGCTCTAGTTGCCCAGCACACGGGCCACGATGTGGCTGCCGAGCACAACATGCACATGGCAAATGGCAACGGGCGACACAAGCTCCGCGTGTCGGAACCGATCCTCGTGGAATCGCCGGACATCGCCCAGCTTCCATGGCGAATGGATGGGAATGCGAAGGAATTCCACCTGACTGCAGAGCCGGTGAAACAGGAATTGGTGCCTGGCAAGGTCGCGAATCTGTGGGGATTTAATGGCAGCGCTCCTGGTCCAACCATCCAGGTAAATCAAGGTGACCGCGTTCGAATCATCGTTGATAACCATCTACCAGAGCCGTTCTCGATGCACTGGCATGGATTCGAAATCCCCCACGACATGGACGGGGCGCCAGGTACCAGTCAGGACCCCATCAAGCCAGGTGGCCGCTTCATATACGAGTTCACTCTCAACCAGGAAGGCACTTACTTCTATCACTCGCATATGGCGATGCAGGAAATGATCGGCATGCTAGGCGCGTTCATCATGCACCCGAAACAGCCCTATGACCCGCCTGCCCACCGCGACTTCGTCATTCTGCTGCAGGAATACGCCATTTTGCCGAGCAATCAGACGCCTAACTCAATGAATATGGAATTCAATTGGCTCACCTTCAATGGAAAAGCAGGACCGGCGACCACGCCCTTGATAGTCCGCCTTGGAGACCGCGTTCGAATCAGAATGATCAATCTGGGCATGGATCACCATCCGATCCACCTGCATGGGCACACGTTTTTTGTCACGGGAAGCGAAGGCGGAAGGCAGCCAAAGACAACGTGGGCACCCGGCAACACAGTACTCGTTGGAGTCGCTCAGGCGCGCGACATCGAGTTTGTCGCGAATAATCCAGGCGATTGGATGCTCCATTGTCATCTGCCCCACCACATGATGAACCAGATGTCGTCAACTGTGGGACCACTAACTCGTCGTCCCGGTATGCCCATGGGCGTCTCCATGGAAAACGGAATGGGGATGCTCGACGGCACTCCCGGCGCACCACTCGGAGACGACTACGGAACGAGCCTGGGGCGCGGCATGGGAGTCGGTTCCACTAACGACCAGCCGACTCCGAATGGCCCGCTGAGTCAAGAGCGCGCCAAAGAAGCCATGTCCTCGATGCAGGATCAGCAAATGCCCGGCATGTCGGGGATGCAACATGGGGAAATGCAGGGCATGCAGCACGGCGAGGAGGAGGTTCCAGAAAACGCCAATCAGGTTCCTGGTTTTCCGCAGGACGCATTCATGGAAGGACCAATGATGGCGATGGACAAGGTGGTAGATAAGCCCGAGAACTACGGCCTGCGTCCGGGATGGAGCGGGTTCATGCAAGGAATGATGACCTTTGTTCGTGTGCTACCTCCTGACATGTACGACAAGATCATGGCTATGAGAGCGCAACGCTCACCAGATAAACAACAACAGATGCCTGGTATGGAACACGAGCACGATCACAGCTAAGACGAAGAAAGGAAGAAAGCGATGAAGGCACGTTTCGTCCAGGGACTCGCGTTGTTGCTCTTTGCGCAAATGCTTTACGCCCAGAATCCGCAATCGAATGAGCCTACACAGAACCCTCCGATGCCTGGTATGCAGATGCAGGACAGACCTGAGCCACAACAACCGGAAACTCAGCAGATGCCCCCACGTCACGAGCACATGCCGGGAATGCAGATGCCGCAAATGGCTGAACCGCAGCAACCGCCGGCGAACGCTGGCCCGACCTATGCTCTGGAGCAGTTGCAGCAATCGGCCATCGATCACAACCCCACGCTGAGACAGGCGCAGGCGGAAATCCGCGCGGCGGAAGGCCGAAAACGGCAGGCAGGGCTTTACCCCAATCCCACTGTCGGGTATCAAGGCGAGCAGATTCGTGGCGGTTCCCAGGGCGGCGGTGAGCAGGGCGGCTTCATCCAGCAAGACATCGTTCTCGGGGGAAAACTCGGGGCTGCCCAGCGCGTATTTGAGCAAGAACGGAAGCAGGCAGAAGCTGAGCGCGAAGAACAACTATTGCGCGTTCAGAATGCCGTTGCCATGGCCTACTATCAGTCGCTCGGAGCACAGGAAACCGTTGCCATTCGAGAACGACTCGTCAAGCTTGCTCAGGACGCATTTACAACGGCCCAACAATTGTTCAACGTCGGCCAAGCCGACGAGCCGGATGTACTACAGGCGCAGGTGGAAGCCTCACAAGAGGAGGTCGCACTCGTCTCTGCGCAGCAACGCCAGCAGATGCTCTGGCGGTCGCTAACTGCTATCGTTGGTCAGCCCAACTTGCCGTTTGGAAATCTGGCCGGAAGTTTGGAGGAGCTGCCGGAAGTTGATATGCAGCGATGGCTCGACAACATCCTGCAAAACAGCCCCGCAGTAAAGATCGCCAGTTTAGGTTTGTCCCGCGCTCAGGCAGAGCTCGACCGAGCTAAACGTGAGCCCATCCCCGACCTGCAGCTACGTGCGGGAGTGCAGGAGAACCGCGAACTCCTCGAGAGCTCGGGCCGGCCAATAGGACTGCAGGGCTTCGCCGAAGTCGGGGTGCGGATCCCCATCTTCAATCGCAACCAAGGAAATGTCCAGGCCGCCAGAGCGAGTATCGAGCGTGCTGATCTGGAACAGCAGCGAGTCCAACTGTTGCTCCGTGAGCGGTCGTCGTCCGTGTTTCAGAATTATTTGACTGCCAAAGCAACGGTCGAACGATATCGGAGTCGGATGATCCCGCAAGCGGAAAAGGCATACACGCTCTATCTGAATCGATACCGCAATATGGCGGCTGCCTACCCACAGGTGCTGGTTTCACAGAGGACTTTGTTCCAGTTGCAGACTGACTACATCACGTCTCTCGAAAGGCTATGGGTAAGTACTGTTGCCCTGAAGGGATTTTTGCTAACGGATGGACTTGAGGCGCCCACTTCACCTTCAGAAATTGACCGGCCAGTACGCGAGACCAATTTGCCCACAGGCAGCGGCATGAGCCAAGGAAGGTAAAAGCGATGAGCCGCGAACACCTGAAACAGCTGCTGCTCTCGGCAATGATCGTCCTTCTGCTCATCGTCGTCCTAAGATGGATGACAATTCGCCACGGCTTCAGTGCTCGTGACAAGCCGTCGTGGATGGAAACGATCGTAGCAAGGGCCACCCGCGAGCTGGCCTCACCTGCGAAAGCCACACATATGCGGAATCCGATTCCCAACACTCCCCAAAACGTTGCGGAAGCGAGGGCGCATTGGGCGGATCACTGCGCGATTTGTCATGCCAACAACGGCAGCGGCAATACCACCATAGGTCAAAACCTCTATCCCAAGGCGCCTGACATGAAGTTACCAGCCACTCAGAACATGACCGATGGAGAGCTGTACTACACGATCCAAAACGGCATTCGACTCACGGGAATGCCTGCGTGGGGTCAGGCCGTTGACAACGACCAAGACACTTGGAAGCTCGTGCACTTCATCCGGCATTTGCCACAGCTCACGGCGGAAGAAGAACGGGAGATGGAAGGGCTGAACCCCAAAGGGCCAGAAGAGCGACAGAAGGAGCAAGAAGAAGAACAATTCTTGAACGAAAGTCAGCCTGGCAATGAGGTACCAAAACCACCAACGCATCACAATCACTGAGAAGGACTTATGAAACGCACAGTCGCAGTCACTACATTGTTGTTGGCACTGTCCGTAATGGTGTTTGCCCACGGAAAAGAAAGGCACGTCATGGGCAAGGTCACCGACGTCTCTGACAATTCAATCACCCTTGAAACCACCTCCAAACAATCGGTAACCGTCGAGGTCAATGACCAGACCAAGTTTGAGAGGAGCGGTGCTGCCGCCACTCTGAAGGACTTGAAGGTTGGCGATAAAGTTGTGATCCATGCCGATCCTTCCGGTAACAAGCTGATCGCACACGAAGTGCGTTTCGGGATGACGAAGGCCAAACGGTCTATGGAGGGTATGAAGGGCATGCAGAAAATGGGTCATCAGTGAGATTCATGCCGCCTGGGCGATTGCGCTCCGGTCGGTGTCTTTGATCTTGTTGTGAGGAGGGCAGTGATAGGGCTAAGGCACCTCCTCTTATGCATCTCGACATCGACTGAACTGTTCGCCGTAGACTGGAAATAGTGGAGTGTGTTTTTACTCTCTGCTTTTCGGATTCGTCAGTGGTCGCGGACTTATCCCTGGTCCCGCACTAGCGGGCCACCACTGTCCAAAAATTGCAACGATGCAACGAAGGGTTCCCCATGAGAGCTGCAGTTCTGAGTTCGCCGCAGGATGTTTCCCGCCATCCCCTTAGGATTACCGAGGTTGAGAAACCCAGAACCCGACCGGGGCATGTACTGTTGAAGGTCCGGGCGTGCGGTGTCTGTCGAACCGATCTGCATATTGTCGAAGGCGAGTTGGCTCCGCAGCGCGACGAAAACCTCTGCGACTCACCCACCTACACCGGGTATACCGTAGATGGCGGCTATGCGGAGTACGCTCTCGCGCGCACGGACTTCGTGTTTACGCTGCCGACCGCTCTCGATGACCTGCAAGCCGCACCGCTCTTGTGTGCGGGAATTATCGGTCCCGCTCAGCTGTAAGTCAGGTAACCTCACGTGCGAGGCTTTGGTACTCGCTGCGGCACTGGTGCCAGCTATGTACATTACCCTGAGGGCGGGCCACTACAGTACGCTCCAGCCCGCCTGCCCGTACTTGGTCAGTCCCCTTGGCTAGTGCCTGCACGGCTGCGCTGGCCGTGGCATCCGTGATCCGCAAGTAGGCTCCCGTACTTGACAGACTCTTGTGACCGAGATGCTGCTGGGCCACTTGTATGCCGACCCCGTAATGCGCAGAGGAGTGCTGGCCAGAGTCTCTAGAGCCTAGCCCAGAGCCTTCCTGAGGGTATTGACCGAAATGCCCATCTGCTTAGCTCGGAGCACGCCGCATCAGCGCCTCGACCAGGGTCTCAGGCTCCGCGCAGCCTGGCTGAATGTAGACACGCATTCCAGACTTGACGTGCCTCAGTGCCTCGTCTGCTGTTTGCAGCCTCTTCGTGTATTCAGTTTCCCAAGCCATAGTTTGTGCCGCTCCCTATCGCATCGCTCCTGCTGCGGCTTGTGCGATCGCGTGCTCTGCAACCACCCGCTCGTAGCCGACTGCAGCATAGTAGATCGCCCGATCGAAGAAGTGATCAAGCATCTGTAGCATCTCCAGTTCCCCAAATACCTCGACAGGCCGGTGCGGTACCGATTCCTTTTTTAGGAATTCCCAAAGATTGTCTTTGGTCAAAGTGATCGCCCAAGCCACCTGGCTGAAAGGAACTTTCTGCTGAGCGCGCCGTGCGCCGATTTTCAAGTATCGCTGCTCAAGATCGAATTCATCTTTCGTGATCAACCAGTCCCCCAAATGGCGATAGATTTCGTACACGCGCTCCTTCAACTCCTCAGGCGGTACGCTTTTGTAATCGGGTGTTGCTTCGGAGCTCTGGACTCGATCAAGCAGGCACGCGGCCAGGGCTTGGGAGTTATTCTCAATCAGGCGGACTAGACGATAGAGCATCATCATGGCAGTCTCCTATCACTGGACTGAACTTAATATCAGCTTTCATCGGAAATTGGGCCATGATCGGGGCCACAGGCGGGTGTGATCGCAGTCACAATGACTAGGCCGAAACCGAATGTGTTTTCTCTGATTGCAGTGCTGGGGCTTCGCAACTGCGAGCCGGAAGACTAATGACCCGCCATTCGGGCCAACTGCACATCGTGCATCGTAGGGCTGCTCCCTAGAGCAGCGCCGAGCTTTATGATCCAGTGGCTAGGACGTGGAGCAGACACATGAACTCATCAGCGCCGAAACCTACGCCCCGTGATGTGGGATGTAGTGACAGAGCGCCGTAAAAAGGGGCCTTCCGGCCCTTTCTTTAGAGCGCGTAACAAAACCCGCATAATGGCGGCATAGACGCGTTCCGTTGGGCGCAGTAACGGGCGGTGACAGCCATCTGCCGCTTCGGCGGTCGATCGCCTCCGAACGGAACGATTGGAAACGCTCGGCTTGTGGGCTAGTATCAGCGCCTTCACCGGGGTCGTTGGTTGCGACGAGGCAGCGCGGTCTACTCTAATACTAGTCACGCCGCACAAGCTCGAGCGCCCGCCAAGGGAGGAACAGGTCCGTGAGACACACGCGCATCATCGTCACTCACTACGGCGGGCCCGATGCACTTCGGGTGGTTGAAGAAGAGTGCCCCGAGCCAAAGGATGGTGAAGTGCGGGTGAGAGTGCTGGCCGCAGGTGTTTCCTTGCCCGACCTGCTGATGCGCGAGGGCGTTCATCCCGAGACGCCCCGGCTGCCCTTCACGCCAGGGTGGGATCTGATTGGCGTGGTGGATCGGCTCGGCGCCGGTATCTCCGGAATCGAACCAGGCCAGATAGTTGCCGCGCTGCCGATCAGCGGTGCATACGCGGAGTTCGTCTGCCTGCCGCAGCGTGAACTGGTTCCGGTGCCATCTGGGTTGGACGCCGCCGAGGCTGTCAGCCTCATCCTGAACTACGTCACGGCGTACCAGATGCTGCATCGTTCCGCTAAGGTCAGATCGGGCCAGCGCGTGCTGATCCACGGCGCGGCAGGCGGGGTCGGCTCGGCGCTATTGCAGCTTGGGCGCCTCGCCGGGCTGGAGATGTACGGTACCTGTTCATCGCGAGGGGCGTCGGCCGTTTCCGACCTGGGCGGTATCCCGATTGATTACCAACATCTCGACTTCGTGAAAGAAATTCACCGCCTCGCGAGCGAGGGCGTAGACGTTGTCTTTGACGGCATCGGTGGCGCCCATATCTGGCGTTCCCGCAAGGCTCTCCGTCCTGGCGGGAGGGTAGTGGCCTATGGCTTTACCTCCTCGCTACGTGGGGGACGATTGGCTTCAGGTCGTCGTCATCGCTATCATGGAATCGCCATCTTCGGGTTGTACATTGCTGGCGGCTGGCTTCTCCCGGGCCGGAAACGGGTGGTCCCCTACAGCATCCAGTGGCTTAAACGGCTGAGACCGGCATTGTTTCGACAGGATTTGATCGCCTTGTTTGACCTCCTTCAACAGCAAAAGATCAAGCCACTAATCGCGCAGCGATTTCCTCTTGCCGAGGCGA
>WNGH01039079.1_pt1 | contig 10134 bp, 12 predicted proteins | sample 5400631 | NCBI WGS metagenome assembly WNGH01 (sample SAMN13153373, study PRJNA577476) | soil metagenome | isolation source: 115 cm soil or saprolite under Garry oak tree replicate 1 | place: USA:California | collected 2016-06-15 | reverse complement strand
AACCACTTCACGCTCGAGCAGCGCGTAGAGCGCCTCGGCCTCGGCCGTGTCCCAGCCGGGATCGTCCCCGTGCTCATGGCCGTCGCCCAGCGCCCAGCCGACCTCCGGGTCGTACGCCTCGGCCCACCAGCCGTCGAGCTCAGAGAGATTCAGGCCGCCGTTGGCAAGCACTTTCATGCCGCTTGTCCCGCTGGCCTCCCAGGGTCGCCGAGGCGTGTTCACCCACACATCGACGCCCCGAACCAGGTACTCGGCCAGGAGCAAGTCGTAATCCTCGATGAAGATCACCCGCTTGCCCGCTTCGGAGTGACGAATGAACTGGATCCATGTCCGAATCAGCTCTTGCCCGAGGCGATCGGCGGGATGCGCCTTACCCGCCATGATGAGCTGCACCGGGTGTTCTGCGTTCGTCAGGATGCGAAGCAATCGAGCGGAATCGTGAAGCAGCAGGTTGGGACGCTTGTAGGGAGCGAACCGCCTGGCGAATCCGAGCGTGAGCACGGCTGGGTCCAGCTCCGCGCCCATCCCCGATGCCTCCGGCGCCGGCAAGCCCATGAACGTGACCTGCTGCGCGATGCGCCCTCGCGCATGATCGACGAGGGTCTTGCGCGCACTGTTACGCATCGCCCACAGCTCCGCATCGGACGCCCGGGCGACGTCGCGCTCGATCATCGTGAGCTCCTCGCGCCAGCGCTCCGCTCCGCACGTCTTCGTCCACAGCGCGTCGGCAGCCGCGGACTCCCATGACGGCGTGTGCACGCCGTTGGTGACGTGCCCGACAGGAACGTCGACTTCGGGCCATCGAGAAAAGAGCGACTGGAAGATGCGTCGGCTCACGTGGCCGTGCAGCCGGCTCACGCCGTTGACCGCGCCGCTGCCGCGGATCGCGAGATGCGCCATGTTGAATGGTTCATCGGGGTCGTCGGGATTTTCCCGACCGAGTGCCAGCAGGTCGCGCAACGAGAGCCCGAGCTGGTCCTCGGCATAGCGCCGCATGAAGCGCTCGATGAGGGCCGGCGAGAAGCGATCGAAGCCTGCCGGAACCGGGGTATGCGTGGTGAAGACGTTGCCGGCCCGCGTGACGGCCAGCGCGACTTCGAACGGATGCCGTGTGTCCTCCATGAAGCTTCGAGCGCGCTCGAGCACGGCAAAGGCCGCGTGTCCTTCGTTGAGATGACAGACCTCGGGCTCGAGCCCGAGCGCGCGCAGCAATCGCCAGCCGGCGATCCCCAGCACGAGCTCTTGCTGCAGCCGCAGCTCGGGCCCGCCTCCGTACAGCTCACTGGTGATCCCGCGGACGGCAGGCGGATTCGCCGGGTCGTTGCTGTCGAGGAGATAGAGAGGAACGCGTCCCACCTGGACACTCCAGGCGCGGAGCCAGACCTTACGGCCCGGCAGCACGATCGGCAGCCTTAGAACGTCGCCGCTCCGAGTGCGCACGGGCGTGATCGGGAGCTGGTCCGGGTCGTTGTAGGGGTAGAGCGCTTCCTGGCTGCCGTCGGCGGCGATCACCTGACGGAAGTATCCCTGCTGGTACAGGACGCCGACGCCGATCACCGGCACCCCGAGATCGCTGGCCGCCTTGAGCTGGTCTCCGGCGACATTGCCGAGACCGCCGGAGTAGATCGGCAGGGCCTCGCTCAGCGCGAATTCCATGCTGAAGTAGACGACCCGCTTGAGAGGCGACAGCGGCTGCGTCTGCTGAAACCAGGCCGGCGACGTCAAATATTCATGCCGTCGCTCAATCAGATCCTTGACCCGCTGTCGGTAGTCTGGTCGCGCCAGGAGCTCCTGCACCCTTACCGGAGACACCGTCTGGAGCACGGCCCATGGATTGTGCGTCAAGGCCCAGAGCTCCGGGTCGAGCTCGGCCCAGAGCTCATCCGTGCTCCGGTTCCATGTCGAGCGCATGTTCAGGGCGAGCTCGGTGAGCGCTTCGATCCCGACGTTTCGCGTCTCGCTCATCACCAGAGCCCTCCACGGGCTCGAGCTGCGGCGACCGTTGATCGGCGAGCGCGGGCCCCGAACATGAGCATACCTCCGGCCGGAAGTGCCTCGCCCTCAGACCGCAGGCAGCTGCTCCTCCTCACTTCGTCGTGGCCTCCCCCTGACCCGACCACTGCGCATCCGTCAGCGCCCAGCCGCCGCCGAGCGCCCGGTAGAGCTGTGCGTAGGCGAGCAGGCGGTTCTGCCGAATCTGGGCGAGTGTGTTCTGGGCGGGGTAGAGCTGCTGCTGGGCCTCGAGCACCTCGAAATAGTTGGCCAGGCCCTGCCGATAGCGATCCATCGCATGCTCGACGGCCTCCCCGAGCGCCTTCACCGCCATGTCCTGCGCCGTCTCGGCCGCGCTCAGCTTGGCCAGCCTGGTGAGCGCATCCGAGACCTCGCGCAGGGCTTCGGGACCTCGGACCTGATCGCGGCAAAGACGCTGCTCGACACGCTCCGTTAGCCTTGTGCTGACCGGGTGGCAGGCCGATCACGACGATGGTGTTGACGAGCGGCAACATCGATGCCCCAGCGATCGTCATCGCGGAGCGAGCGGCCGAGGTGCTATGGCGCGCCGAACGAGTCGCTTCCCCGACTTTCAAGTGAGAAACTTGTCCCAGAATCCGGTAAGCGATGGATACGCCAGCCCGCACCAGATGCTCGAACTCCGCTGCGGCGACGACCTGGATCGGCTGCTCATGATCGACGGTGCGCTTGTCTTTCTGCTCGGCGTGCAACTGCCAATGGTCGTGGTCAACCTCCCCTTGAACAATCAGCTTCAGAGACTCGACGTTGTGAGCCTGAGCGAGACGCCGCTACGGCACGCCCGAGAGGCGTTCGAGCCCCGTTGGAATCGATGGAACGTAATCAGGACCGCATGCGCATGTCTCGCGACTGTTCTCTTGCTGCTGCTCCCCCAGCGACTATGACGTCATGCCCCCTGTCCCGACCCCGATGCGGTGGCGGCCGCGCTTGGACTGAGCGCTTGAGGGCGCATCATCGCGTAGGGCGAGATCCAGCCGCGCGAGGCGTTCCGGATCGAGGAGGCAGTCGATCTCAACGATCTTGTCGCGCGCAACCGTAAACTCCATCACCGAGAACCCGCGGCGCCATTGATGATCACAGGACGCCGCACTGCGAGGGGCAGCGCAAACGCGAGCGCGAAGACCTTCACGGCCAGTTGCGCCGCGTCATGGGCCGCGTGCTCATCGACCACGTCGAGCGGCGCGGTGCGCGCGTGGTCGCGATACTTTTGCACCACCTCTTCGAGGCGGCGAGGATTGCGAGCCGTCGCGACAAGGCGATCGCCCGATGACCCCTCCGTCCGCTCCGACGCCGACCTGCCTACCGTGGCACTCGCGCTGACAGGGGAGGCGCCGGAATGCGGTCGCCGACATAGGCCACCGGCGTGCGTGCCACGAAGTTCCACCACATCAGGATCCGCTCGCCGAACGGCTCGCCCCCGAGCAATACCACCCGAGACCCCGCGCTCGCCGTCAGCGCCACGACGTCACGGCCGGTGCCGAGATAGTAGAGCGTCGATGGCTCAAGTGTGCGGTCGCCTAGGGCGACATTGCCTTCGATCAGCATGAGGGCATGCTCGAAGCTCGGATCGAGTGGCAAATGTACGTCGCCATCGTTGTCGACGACCACGTCCGCGCCCACCATCTTCGAATAGGCCTTCGCTGGTGAACGCGCTCCGTTGAGCTCGCCGATCAACACCACCGCACGGGCGGCGCCGATTGTCGTCACGGGGAGATCCGCGTAGTGGTCGAAGCTCGGTGCAACGCGCCGGCGCGCGTCCGGGAGCGCCACCCAGAGTTGCAGACCGTGCAACCTCCCCGAATTACCGCTCGGCGTATCTTCGGAGTGCGAGATGCCCCATCCGGATGTCATCAGATTGAGCTGACCCGGCTGAATCAACCGTTCATTGCCGAGGCTGTCCTTGTGAAGCACTTCGCCCTCGAGCAGCCAGGTCACGGTCTGCAGCCCGATGTGGGGATGCGGTCCGATAGCCATCGGCCTATCGGTCCCGAACGCGACCGGGCCGTAGTAGTCGAGAAAGCACCACGGCCCGACCAACCGTCGTTCGGCTCGTGGAAGCGCCCGGCGGACGATGAGACCCCCAGGGAGAGCAGCCTGCCGCGCCGGATACGACTCGAGGACCGGCGCGGATGCCAGGCCGGGCGTGCACTCGAGGACGTCGGCCGACGGTATGAGGTCACTCACGCGTCAGGCCGTATATCCTTCGACCGTTTTCTCGTCGCGAACGTGCGCGCCGTCCGGGTCGAGACCCGCCGCGCGCCTCGCCCGTCTCTGACGCAGCAAGTCCCAGCACTGGTCCAGCGTGACCTCGAGCCGGCGGAGTCGCGCCCGGTCGGCGTCGGTCACCTGCCCATGAGATTCGCGCTCGAATAGCTCGTGCTCCTCGCGCGCAAGCTCGTTGATGCGACCGAGGACTTCTTTATCGTCCATGACCTACTCCTTCCTTCTTCTCGCGCTTTGGGTTGGATCGCTCGCGACGCCGCGGCAAAGCACGTTCCCCCCCGCCCGGGGCTCCATCACCGAGTATGCGCGAGGAGCTATCATGCCCGGGGAGATACCAAGTAGTGAGACGCCTGGGGTGCGGATGACGGACCTTGCACTGTGGTCGCTGGTTCTTCTTTGCTTCTCGGCGGCCGCCGCCCTCGGAGGGGGCTTATTCGAACACTTTGTCGTTAGAGGCCGACGAGCGTTCCGCACCCCCCAAGCTTCACCTCACTACTTGATCAGTTCGTATTCTGCTTTGCCGTAGCTCGGGTCCTCGGGCATCACGGTGAGAATGGTCTTGCCGCCGTCTTCGGAAAGACTCGCCGTCCCTGCCGTTCGCGACGATCGATAGCGCAGCTTCCCGTCTTGAAGATAGAACTTACCCTCGGACAACACGCCTCGCGTGGTCGAAGCCTTGTAGCTTCCGTCCGCGGAGACGATCATATTTGCGCGCTCCTGTGTCTGCTCGGTGACCCAGCCCCGCCAATTTCCGGCGAGTTCCTTGACGTCACGGATCTGCTTTTCTCCAGCGATTCCATCAAGCGGGAACACTGCGAACACTGCAGCAAGAAGTAGAGCAAGACGCATCCTCATCGCTGATCCCCTCATGGCTTCCTCAGGTGGACGCTCTAGACGCGGCCCGGCGCAACCAGTCGAATGACCCAGAGCAGAATGACCGCCCCGACGAAGGCAGTGAGCAGGCTGACTATGAAGCCCCCGCCGACCACGCCGAAGGCTACGGCGAAGAACCAGCCGCCCAGGAACGCGCCGACGACCCCCACGACCAGGTCGCCGAGCATGCCGTACCCATGACCGCTCACCACTCGCCCAGCCAACGCTCCGGCGATCAGCCCGATCAGGACAAACAGGATTAAATGCATGGGCTTCTCCTTACTCCTCCGCGAGGTCGTCGAGCAGCTCGACATTCCATTTCGCGGAGCGGTACTCGACGGCGATGGTCTTCGCATCGATCCAGCCCAGCTCGCGGAGACCGGCGAGGAAGGCGGCGCGCTCCGGCGAGGGCGATTCGCTGAGAGGGGCAAGACCGAGGTACCCGAGCTGCGGGATCCTCGCTCGCGGCTGCGCGTCGGCGGCGAGCGGCACAAGAATCAGGCTGAGAGCGAGAACGACCGCGAACCCGATCATCCGCACGGCACCTCCGAGGAGGATGGGTGGCCGGAAGTTTAGCAGACCTCTGCGAGTGCCGTCTCTAATCAGCCGTCGTCTGCTAGACTCTCCGCCCGCCAGGTGCCCATACGGCTGACCGCGCTCGCGGTCGTTCTCACTCGCGACCGGCAACCGAACCGTCACCAACGGGAGGCGCTGACGAAGGCCGGCGCGCAGCAGCGTGAGGCGCCGCCGGCGATTCGAAGCAGTACAATCGGTAAGTGTTCGAAATCGCGCTCTCGGTCGCTGGACTTCTGCTTTCGGTGCTGACCTTCTTCCTGGGCGTGCGCCGCGGCCAGAAGTATCGCCAGGAAGACCTGGCCGCGGCGGCGGAACACGAGGCAGATCACCGGATCGACAGGGTTGTCCAACAGTACGCCATTCTCGTTCGTACCAACCAGACCGGCGCGCTGCACGGCCTGCTCGTAGCAGGAATCAGGAACCTTCGGTCGTCTGACGAGATTCGGTTGGCGCGGGAGCGAGCCGCCGCGCAGACCGGAAACGATCCGCTTCGCCAGTACTCGCTCGCCGGAGTGGACCTGAAGGAGTTCGTCGACGCGTGCGTCTTCGACAACACGTCCGTGAAGAACGACCGCGAGCTACTCGAACGGTTCGGCAAGAAGTAGATGGCTCGGCCTCGTCCCGAGAAGACGCGCGAACCGTCTATTCCGGCGGCGTTACTGTGGCTTCTTGCGCCGAATATCGTGTTGTTCTTCTTGCGGTGGAGTCGGTCCGGGGGAGTCATGCTTCCCGATGTAGTCTCCTGAGCGGTCGTTCATCCGGCACCTTGTCGACGCCCTCTTGACACCGGCAGGTGTCGCAGGCAAAGTCGCGCCACATTCCGAACGTCCGATCTCGCGGCACCGGTCCCGGGCAAGATGTTTTCCGAACCGTCGGGCCGCTGGCGCCCGACGCCAGACTACGAAGGAGGACGACGCCATGAGACGCCCGTCCGCAGCGCTGATCGCTCTGCTGCTTTTGTTCGTCGCCGCCACGCCTGTGGTCGCCGCCGAGGGGCAACTGACCTGGGCCGTCCACATCTCGCTCGCCCCGACCTGGTTCGACCCGGCGGAAACGCCTGGGATCGTCACGCCATTCATGATCCTGTACGCACTCCACGACGCGGTCGCCAAGCCTATGCCGGGCAAGACGATGGCGCCGAGCCTGGCCGAGAGCTGGACGGTCTCGCCGGACGGCCTCACCTACGACTTCATCCTCCGGAGCGGGGTCAAGTTCCACAACGGCGAGACTGTCACAGCCGACGACGTGAAGTTCTCCTTCGACCGCTACAAGGGCGCCGGGAACAAGGCGCTGAAGGACAAGGTCCGGACGGTGCAGGTCGTTGATCCGCTCCGGGTGCGGTTCGTCCTCAAGGAGGCGTGGCCGGACTTCATGACGTTCTACGCGTCACCGGCTACCGGCGCTGGCTGGGTCGTTCCCAAGAAGTACGTCGAGAAGGTCGGGGACGAGGGCTTCAAGAAGGCGCCTATAGGCGCCGGACCATACCGGTTCGTGTCGTTCATCCCCGGCATCGAGCTTGTGATGGAAGCCTTCGACCAGTACTGGCGCAAGTCGCCGTCGGTGAAGCGACTGGTCTTCAAGTCGGTGACGGAGGAGTCGACGCGTCTGGCCATGCTGAAGCGCGGTGAGGCCGACATCGTCTACTCCATCCGCGGCGCGCTCGCCGAGGAGCTTCAGCGGACACCGGGGCTGACCTTGAAGCCGACCATCCTGCACGGCACGCAGTGGGTGAACTTCGTCGACCAGTGGGACCCGAAGTCGCCGTGGGCTGACAAGCGCGTGCGCATGGCGGCGAACTACGCGATCGACCGCAAGGCTATCAACCAGGCGGAGACGCTCGGCTTCTCGCGGATCACCGCGAGCATCATTCAACGCCGGGGAATATTCGGTCGATAGCGCGTACTCGTCGGTGGTCGAAGCCATCGCGAACTACTTCGGCGTGGTCGGAATCACCGCCAAGGTGCGTCCGCTCGAGCGGGCTGCGTTCTTCAGTCAGTTCAAGGAAAAGAAGCTCAGGAACCTCGTCCAAAGTGGGAGCGGAGCGGCCGGCAATGCCGCGACTCGGATCGAGGCCTTCGTCGCCGCCGACGGCCTCTATAGCTATGGCAGCTACCCGGACATCGAGGGCCTCTTCCGCGAGCAGGCGGCAGAGCTGGACCCCAAGCGCCGCGAGGCGATCCTCCAGAAGCTCCAGCAGCTCATGCATGACAAGGTCATGTTCGCGCCGATCTGGGAGCTGGGCTTCCTCAACGGGCATGGCCCCCGCGTCGCCGAGTCCGGCCTCGGGCTGATCTCGGGCCACGCCTACTCGGCCCCTTACGAGGACGTGAAGCTGTCGACCAAATAATCTGGAGCTGGCGGCTGGCCGTGCGCCCACGGACCTCCCGCGAACCCGTCGTCGCCGGAGTCTCGGTATCGATGAGCGGACCGTTACACCGGCAAGGGCAAGACGCGTACGACGGGATCCGGCTGTGGGTGGATCACGTCGCGGGCGCCGGCGGTGTGACGCTCGGTCAGAATCGATCGAACCGCCCACTCCGCCTCGTCGCTCTCGATGATGCGAGCAGCGCGTCGCGCGCGCGCGAGAACGTGGTGAAGTTGCTGACCGAGGAACACGTAGACTTGCTCCTCGGACCGTATGGGAGTGGATCGACGCTGGCCGTAGTGCCCCTCGCCGCTGCGCACGAGAAGATCCTCTGGAACCACGGCGGCGCGTCCGACGCGGTCACCGAGGCCGGCTCTGGGCATGTCGTCAGCGTGCTGAGCCCGGCCAGCGACTATCTTCGAGACCTGCCAAGACTCGTCCGGCACCGCACCGGTGCGCGGCGGGTCACGGTCCTCTACGCCCGGCGCGGCACCTTCGGGGCTAGCATCCGGCGCGGCGTAGAAGTGGGAGCTCGGGCTGCCGGGTTCGATGTCGTGCGCGCGATCGCGTTCGACACGCCGCTTCGCGACACGAGGACGCTCCTGGCCGCCGCGCTCGCTGACAGTCCCAACCTTCTCGTGGTGGCAGGGCGATTCGAGGACGACATCGCGATCACGCGGGAGCGACGGCTGCTCGAAACGGTCGGGACGGTCGCGTGTGTCGCGGCGGGAACGGACGCGTTCCACCAGGAGCTCGGCGTGCTTGCCGAAGGCGTGATCGGACCGAGCCAATGGGAGCCTCGTGTGTACGAGCGACCTTCGATGGGGCCCGCCTCGACCTGGTTCTGCTCCGAATTCCGGCGGGTGTTCCAGCGCGACCCGGGCTACGTCGCCGCGCAGGCGTACGCGCTGGGCATCATCATCGGCGAGTGCATCGGGCGCGCGGACAGTCTCGCGGACCGGGAGCTGCTGGCGGCCGCCCGCGGGCTCGACACGACGACGCTTTACGGTCGATTCCGACTCGATCCGGGCTCGCTACGGCAGATAGGGCACGAAATCCTTCTCGTCGAGTGGCGAAACGGCCGGAAGCATCCGCTGGAGTGACCCCCTTCGCTCACTCCTGCCCCCCCCCCATGGCAGGCCCAGGAGGGAGGCAGGAGTGAACGGAGAGGTTCACCTCTAGAGATTTGCCTGGAAATCGACGTAGTCGCGAACCTTGCGGTATACCTGCAAACGGTTCCGCTGGCTGTCGGCTACGATGATGCGATCGGTTTCCGGATCGAAGTCCACCGCCGTCGGGAAGCAGAAGCGATATTCGGGCTCCAGGCTTCGCACTCGACGACGAGCTTTCATCATGTCGGGGTTGGCGTCGATGCTCATCTGGCCCCACTTCGACATCACCTGGGCATCGCCGATGAGATTGGCGACGGGGCTTCCCTCAGCGTCGAAGACACTGACTCGATGGTTGCCCCAGTCGGCGACGTAGATATCGCCGTCGGTATCCACAGCGACGTCGGTGGGATGATTGAACAAACCGGCCTTGGGATAGCCAGGCGTGCCCAAGGGCGAGATGTACGGGCCCATGTAGGAGACGGCGAAGGCTCCCGCGGGCGCAGGAACCGTACCGTATTCGCCGATCTTCATCATGAACTTGCCCTGAGGTGACAGCTTCTGGATCCGGTGATTCTTCCAGTCGGCGACGTAGATGTTGCCCGCCTGGTCGAGGGTGACCCCCCAGGGCTGGTTGAACTCCCCGTCTCCGCTCCCGGCTTTGCCGCACTTCGCCAAGAACTTCCCCTCGCCGTTGAACACTTGAAGGCGATTGTTCCCGCTGTCGACCACGATGAGGTTGCCGTTCTTCTCGCACACCAGACCGGCAGGACGCTGGAGCTCGCCGTCGCCGCTGCCCGTCTTTCCCCATCTCCGGATAAACTTGCCTTTGCTGTCGAACACGGAGATGGTGTTGGTCCACTCATCTGAGACATAGACGTGGTCCTGCCCGTCGACGGCGACGCCGAAGGGCCAGGTCGAACGGCCGTCCCCTTCGCCCCACTGGGAGAACTCGGC
>WNGH01038761.1_pt1 | contig 10134 bp, 10 predicted proteins | sample 5400631 | NCBI WGS metagenome assembly WNGH01 (sample SAMN13153373, study PRJNA577476) | soil metagenome | isolation source: 115 cm soil or saprolite under Garry oak tree replicate 1 | place: USA:California | collected 2016-06-15 | reverse complement strand
GCGAGGCGCGTGACACAGCGGGCGAGGCGCCCGCGCTCCCCGATCGTTTCGCGAACCATTTGTCGAATCGTTCACTCGCGTAATGCGGCAAGGAACGCTTTGCTGAGATTCCAAGCGCTGTCTCCATTAAGGCGCGCAACGGTTTAAAATCGAGGATTGGATTTGTGAGCGCCGGCATCGCGCAGCCGAGGCGTCCAAGATGATCAATGTTGCTTAAGATTCGCTCACGTAACGGGAGGCCGTCGCGGCGCCACCGCGCGCAAAGCATCTCGGCTTTCAGCAGCGCCAGATTAACGTTCGACGGACATTCTGGCGTGCAACCTTTGCAGGAAAGACAATTACTTAGCGCGGCGTCGAGCTCTTCAGATTTCAAGGGATCGTGTCCGTTTACGCGCAGCTCCAGCGCGGCGCGGATGATGTTCGCAGGCAGCCGCCGCAGCCGTTGCATTGCTCGAGGTTGCCGATGAACGAATGGTCCTTGAACGCGAATGCGAGCACCGGTTGGAATGGAAGCTCGAGCGGGCGCGTGAAGTTTTCGCGGAGATGATTGTCAATCCTGGTAGGGACGGCGCGATCCGCCCTCCAATGTGGGAGGGGTCTTAGCGCCCCGACCGTCGCGGCGCTCCCACATTCGTTGGCATCGAAAATTTTCCCAGGATTAAAAACGTTCTTCGGATCGAATGTGCGCTTAATCTCGCGCAAGACTTCAAAGAGCTCGTCGCCGAGTTGGTCGCGCATGTATTCGGTGCGCGCGATGCCGACACCGTGCTCGGCGGAGAGCGAACCTTTGAATTGCCGCACCAGCGCCGAGGTTTGATCAGCGACTTGCCGGAATTTTTTCAGATCGGACACCCTATGCAGATCGAGCACAGGCCGGACATGCAACAATCCGCTGGCAGCATGGCCGTAGTAACTCGCCTCCAGCCCGAGCGGTTCCATGATCGACTGCAGTCCGCGCACGTATTCGGGCAGTTGCGCCGGGCGCACCGCAGCGTCTTCAATGAATGCGACCGGCTTTGCTGGCCCAATGCAGCCGGTCAAAAGCGAGAGACCAGATTTGCGCACCGACCAGACCAGATTCATCTGCGCCGGGTCGCTCAGAATTTTCGTGCGCAGCCCGATCTTTCTCGATTCCAAGATCGACAACCGCTCTGCAATCTCGTCGTAGAACTCGACGATCAAAATCGCTTCGCACGGTTTTGAATCCAATTCGAGCAAATCACGCGCCGCCTGAAAATGGAGTTGGCCTTTGGTTTGATCGAGCAAAGGCCGATCGATGTGTTCAATCGCCGTAGGCTTGAGATCGAGAAGCTCGACGGTGGCCTGCATCGCTTCTCCAACTGATGCGAAGAAGATCAGTCCCAATCCTTTTTCGCGCGGGAGCGGAGAGATCTTGAGTTCGGCGGAGAAAATCGCGGCGAGCGTGCCTTCGCTGCCGGCGAGAATATTGGTGAGATCATTCGGCGCGCGCAGGAACCCCTCGATGCCGTAACCCGGCCAGCGTTTGATCAAGCCCGGCGGCCAGCGCTCGGTCATCTCTGACTTCGCTGCGCGAACGAAATCCTCAATCTTCGCGCGCTCGCTGCGCAATGATGCATGCGTCTGGCCGATCTTTTCGACCCGACCATCGGCCATCACGATTTCGAGCGACCGAACGTGATCGGCTGTCGTTCCGTAGATAGGACAACGCGCGCCTGAGGAATTGTTGGCAATCATTCCGCCCAGCGTTGCGCGCGAGCTGGTGGCGACGTCCGGGCCAAAGCAAAATCCGTGCGGCCTCAGAAAATCGTTGAGCTGGTCGAGCACCACGCCCGCTTCGACACGCACGCTGCGCTTTTCCAGATCGAGATCGGTGATCTGGCGGTTATAGCGCGAAAAATCAACGATCAATCCTTCGCCAATCGCACTTCCAACCAGACTCGTGCCGGCGCCACGCGGCGTGACCGAAAAACCCGCGTCAGCCGCTGCGCGGATAACGAGACTTGCCTCTTGTGCACTTTTCGGAAATGCGACGCCTACCGGCTCGATTTGATAAATGGACGCGTCAGTCGCGTATAGTTGACGCGTCAGATTATCAAAGCGCGCGTCGCACCCCGTTTGCTTGATTTTCCTTTCCTGCGCGGAAGTCATTTTGTCATTCTGAGCGAAGCGAAGAATCTCGAGCTTGAGGAAATAATCAGAGATGTTTCGCTCCGCTCAACATGACAGTTACAGCCAAGTAGTTCCGCTACAACAAATCCAGCTGTGCGGTTTCCGGCATTGCCTCCGCAAAACGAACGCCGACGCCGATGAGGCGCACGGGTTTTCCAGTGCGGGCAAAAGCTTCCGCAAGCAGCGAGCGAAAATCTTGCAAAGTAAGCGCGAGACCCGCGCGCTCGGCAGTCGTCCGTGTGAAATCGTTGAATTTCAGTTTCACGAAAATTTTTGTGATCTCACGCGTCGATTCTTTTTGCGCGAGATCGGCCATCAAGTCCTGGAAGAGTTCTTCCAGTTTTTCTTCGCATTGCTCGAGCGTGGTCAGATCGGCAGCGAAGGTTTCCTCAGTGCTAAGAGATTTGCGCGGACGATCCGGTTCGACTGACCGATGATCGATGCCGCGGCAAAGATCGTAAAGCTCGAGACCGAACTTGCCGAAAACATCGACAAGCTCCGGACGCGAAAAGCGCTGAAGTTTGCCGCATGTTTTAACGCCGATCTTCTCTAACTTTCGCTCGGACTTCTCGCCGATTCCCCAGATTTTGCGCACCGGCAAATCTTTCATGAACTCGGACACGTCTTCAGACCTCACTTCGAATTGGCCGTTCGGCTTTTTTATTTCGCTGGCGATCTTAGCGATGAGTTTGTTCGGACCAACTCCCGCCGATGATGTCAGCTTCGCTTCGTGAAAAATCGTGTTGCGGATCGCTTGCGCCAACGGCCCCGGCGCGCTCGGGTGCGCAGTGACATCAAGGTACGCTTCATCGAGCGAGAGCGGTTCAATCAACGACGTGAACCGATGCAGGATTCCACGAATGACTGCGGCTTCGCGCCGATAAACATCGAAGCGCGTAGGCAGCACGATCAAATTCGGGCAGCGTTGCAGCGCCATGAAAGTTGGCATCGCCGAGCGCACACCGAACTTGCGCGCTTCGTAATTGCAGGTCGTCAACACACCGCGCCGGTCGCGCGCGCCACCCACGCCCACCGGTTTCCCGCGCAGCGACGGGCGATCACGCACTTCGATCGCCGCATAAAAGCAATCCATGTCGAGGTGAATGATTGCTCGCGGCTTCTGTTCGATTTGCACGAAGAAATCTCGCACAACACAAGAAGCAGACCATCTGGCGTTTTCTCTTTCCCATCGCAAAATTCAGGCTTTGCAAATCGCTCGTCCGTTTAGATATTAAACCGTAACTTTTTCTGAAATGGACGCTTCCACTTCTGTCGAAACTCACCAAGACCCACACGCACACGCCGCCGAGCATGAACATCACGAGCTCGGGTTTTGGCGAAAATACATTTTTTCCACCGACCATAAGGTGATTGGGATTCAGTACGGAATCACCGGGCTGCTTTTTCTGCTCCTCGGTTTTTCCTTGATGATGCTCATGCGGTGGCAACTGGCGTATCCCGGTCAGGCGCTGCCGGTGATTGGTAAATGGCTCCCGCACATCTTTGGGGCGGGCACAATGCCGGACGGGAAAATGACGCCGGATTTTTACAACTCGCTAGGCGCGATGCACGGCACGATCATGATTTTTCTCGGGGTCGTGCCGTTGGCGTTCGCCGCGTTTGGCAATTTCGTTGTGCCGCTCCAAATCGGCGCGCCGGACATGACCTTCCCAAAGGTAAACATGGCGAGCTATTGGGCACTTTTTGTCGGAGGCAGCATCATGCTGACAAGTTTCTTCGTTCCCGGCGGCGCGGCCAAGAGCGGCTGGACTTCCTACGTGCCGCTGGCGGCATTCTCCGATGCTGGCCCCGGGCATAATCCGGTGTTTAACGGTCAGACGCTCTGGCTGATCGGTTTTATTTTTCTAATCACGTCGTCGTTGCTTGGCGCCGTCAATTTCATCACCACCATCATCCAACTGCGCGCTAAAGGCCTGACCTGGATGCGGCTACCATTCTTCGTGTGGTCACAATTTGTGACCGCGTTTCTGCTGCTGCTGGCGTTCCCGCCACTCGAGGCTGCGATCATCATGCAATTGATGGACCGAGTTGCGCACACGAGCTTTTTCCTTCCGGCTGGGCTTGTAGTGAATGGCGCGCCGGTGTCAATCAGCGGCGGGGGGAGTCCGCTTTTGTGGCAGCATTTGTTCTGGTTCCTCGGGCATCCCGAGGTTTACGTGCTGATCCTGCCTGCGTTTGGGATCGTCGCCGAAATCTTGGCGAACAATTCACGCAAGCCGCTTTGGGGTTACAAATCATTGGTCTTTTCTGTGCTCGTGATCGGCTTTTTGTCGTTCATTGTCTGGGCGCATCACATGTGGATGACGGGCATGGGCACAGCAGTCAGCGCGTTTTTTCAGACGACCACATTGATGTCATCGCGCATTTCCACTACATCGTTGCGCCAGGCACAATCTTCGGGCTTTTCGCCGGCGTTTATTACTGGTTCCCGAAAGCGATCGGCCGAAAAATGAATGATTTCTGGGGCAAGGTGCATTTCTGGCCGACGCTCATCTGCATGAACGTAATTTTTCTTCCGATGTTCTTGCAGGGCATGGCCGGGATGCATCGGCGCTGGTATGACGGCGGGCAGGGATGGAACGTTTCGAATGAACACACGATTTGGGGGCTAACCGGATTTCAATGGAACGCACCGATCTCATGGGCGGCCTGGATAATGGGTCTCGCCCAAATCCCGTTCATCATTAATTTCTTCTGGAGCATCAAGCACGGCGAAAAAGTAAACGACAATCCATGGGAAGCGACCACGTTGGAATGGACTGCGCCTTCGCCGCCGCCGCACGGAAACTTCGTCCACACTCCGGTTGCTTATCGTGGTCCTTACGAATACAGCCTTCCCGGTCGCGAGCGCGATTACACGATGCAAAACGAACCGGTGGAACCAGCCGAGCGAACTCGCCGCAAACCTCCCGCCGAGCTTGTTCCTGCGTAGCTGGTTTAATGGCGATCTGCTGAGCCGTGGAAATTCCATACACAATTTCGACTCGTCCCGACACCGGTCTTTGGAACGCTAAGATCGGGATCTGGCTTTTCCTTGCGTCCGAAGTCATGCTCTTCGGCGCACTTTTCTCCGCCTACATTTTTCTGCGCATTGATGCAGCGCCGGGGACATGGCCGCACGGGCTGCTGAACGTTCCCGTCGGTACGGGGAATACTGCTATTCTCATCGTATCGTCGGTTACGGTCGTCCTGGCTTGGGCGGCGCTGAAGATGAGAAGATATCGCGTCTACTGGTGGTACATGCTGGCCACCATTTCGTGCGGCGTGATTTTTTTAACGGTCAAACTCGCTTATGAATGGCCGCAGAAGTTCGAGCACTTCGGTGCTTACATTAAGCCGGACGCGCTGGGGAAGTACGAAAAGTATTTGGGGAACGAGCGGCGCGCCGAAAAAGGGATGGAACCGCGAATCGAAATCACCGGCCACTTGCACAGCCAGAACGCAAAGGAATACGAAGTTGCACTCGATCCGGTGAATGCCGACCCAGACAATCCAGTGATGGATCGGCCGCACTTTTTGCCGCTGCCCGTCACAGACAAGATCGCGACGATCGAGAAAGAAGACGTCGAGCGGGCGACGATGTTTTTTTTTTTATTTGCTCTAAGCCATGAACAATCCGCCTGACGTCACCCAAGATCCCAAAGAGTACGAGGAATACGCCCACGGCGTGCAGAAGCACGTCAGAGGTTATTTGATGGTAGGCGCGCTTCTGCTCACGTTCACCGCGGTCACGGTTGCTCTGTCGTATGTCGATTTCGGAACGCGCAAAGCCAACATCGGCATCGCCATGCTGGTGGCGACGTTGAAAGCGGGCGCCGTCGCCGCGGTTTTCATGCATTTGGCCGCGGAAAAACGTCTGATTTACCGCATCCTGATTTTCACAGGCTTTTTTGTGCTCGGCCTCTTCTGGCTTATATTATTGGCGTGGTACGACTACCCGATCTTTCGGTAAATGTCGCTTAAGGCTTTCCATATTGTTTTCATCATTTTCTCGACGCTGCTTGCGATCGGGACCAGCGCCTGGTGCGTTTGGGTCGATCTCGTTGAAGGCGCACCGATTTATCTTGCTGGCGCAATCGCGTCGTTCGCGACCGCAGTTGCGCTGATCATTTACGGCATCTGGTTCTACAAAAAAATGAAGCGGCTTCGTATCATCACATGAAGAAGTTTTGGTCGATCCTATCGTTGTCGGCGTTGGTTTCGGCGCATCAGGCGTTGGCGTGCCCGTTTTGCTACGGCGCAAAGGACGGAAAATCCACCGAGCACATGGCGATTGCGATCTGGTTTCTCTTTGGCGCTGTGATGTCCGTGATTGGTGGGATCGGCGCATTTAGTTTTCACTTGTGGCGCCATGGGCGCATGCCGACGGAACCTCACCAGGAACTTACCGAGGAAGATCTGAGCAAATATGAATAGCCTCGCGCTGATCAATGAATTCCTCGGACAGCCGCCGAATGCCTCGTCGCATGGATATCAGATCGACCATATCCTCGAGTTTTGTCACTGGTTCATGGGCGCGCTCTTTGTTGGCTGGTCGGCATTTTTTATTTTCGTGCTGATTCGGTTCCGGAAACGTCGCCACCCTCAAGCGGATCACCTGGGCGTGAGGAGCGGCATTTCATCGCATCTGGAATTCTCCGTCGTCTTAATCGAAGCGGTGCTCCTGCTCGGCTTCGCTATTCCGCTTTGGGCGAAACGCGTGAATCAGTTTCCGCCAGGCAAAGAGGCGCTCGTCGTGCACGTGGTCGCGCAACAGTTCAGTTTCAACTATCACCTGCCCGGGCCAGACGGACAATTTGGCCGTCGCGATGTTGGTTTCGTCAGCAACTCAAATCCGCTTGGTCTTGATCCGAATGATCCGGCTGGCAAAGACGATATCGTGACGACTGGCGAACTGCACGTGCCGGTGAATCGCCCGGTGATTGCCGAATTGTCGTCGAAGGACGTGATCCACGATTTCTTTTTGCCTAGCATGCGAATCGCCGGCGACGCAATTCCTGGTTCGCTTATTCCGATTTGGTTTACACCAATCAAGACTGGGACCGACGAAATTATTTGTGGCCAGCTGTGCGGTCTCGGCCACTACGGAATGAAAGGCACGCTTGTCGTGGATACGCCGCAGGATTTTCAAGCGTGGCTGAAAGAACGCACCGAACTCGCTGGTGGCGCGCAAGGCGCTGCTCCGTCGCCATCTCCAGGTGCACCGCAGCAGCCGCAGCCACAAAACAAACCACCTGCGCCCGCGGCCTCGCCAAGTCCCAGCGGCGAATAGGTGGCACTTCTGTAGCGGCGCTCTGTCAGCGCCGGATTGTCAATGCGACAGTCGACGCTAGCAAACTCGGCAGTCATAGACCGCCGCTCCAGCAATTGGCTCAATGGTTTCGCGTGGCTCACATGCGTCGCGACGCTCTTACTCATTTGCAGCGGCGGAATGGTCACCAGCAAAAATGTCGGGCTCGCCGTCCCCGATTGGCCGACCACGTTCGGCTACAACATGTTTTTGTTTCCAGTCTCGAAATGGGTCGGCGGAATTTTATTCGAGCACACGCATCGCTTGATGGGCTCGCTCGTTGGATTTCTGACCATCATTCTCGCTGTCTGGCTTTGGCTCAGCGAACATCGACGATGGGTGCGCAACTTGGGCGTAATCGCGCTGGTCGGCGTGATCTTACAGGGAATTCTTGGCGGCCTTCGCGTCACCATGATGAAAGATGAAATCGGAATCTTTCATGCCTGTGTTGCGCAGGCCTTTCTCGGGCTGCTCGTAGTGATTGCGCTAGTGACGACAAATTTCTGGCAGGCGATGGATTGTAGGGCGTCTGTGTCAGACGCCAATCTCAGAGTGGTCCAATTGGCGATGGCAATCACAATTGTGATTTACGTACAGCTCGCGCTTGGCGCAACGATGCGCCATCAACATCGCGACCTGTCGATTCTCGATTTTCCGACAGCCAACGGCGCGTGGATCCCGGACACAAGCGCGGCTTCTCTCGCAAAGCTCAACGCGTGGCGCGACGCCCGCGGCTTATCGGACGTGACCGCATTCCAAATCTGGCTGCAAATGGCGCACAGATTTCTCGCGTTCATCATCGCGATCGCTGTGATCGCGTTTGCTCTTCGCGTTTGGAGAGATGCGCCGCGTTTCGCAGCGCTGAAGCGATTGTCGATCCTTTGGGTTGCGTTGGTCATTTGCCAGATCGCGCTCGGCGCCTGGGTGATCTGGAGCAACAAAGCAGCCGATGTCGCCACGGCGCATGTCGCGCTCGGCGCGATCATGCTATCTTTTGGTGTGAGCATTTCTGCGATTCGCTGGCGAATGTTGGCGGTATCGCTGCACGGCACTCCCGGAGTTCGCGCCCTACCAATCTCCGCATGAAAACGGTCGCGATTGAAAATGCCAACGTGGCGCCGCCGCGGAATCGTGTCGTTGCCGATCTGGCAGAACTCGTCAAAGCGCGTCTGACGCTGCTGGTGCTGCTTACGACTGCCGTTGGTTTTTACCTGGGATCTGAGTCGCCGATCAATTACGTCGCACTGTTTCACGCTGTATTCGGAACGGCGGCGGCGGCAGCGGGCGCAGCCGCTCTCAATCAATGGTGGGAACGCAGAGCCGACGCGCTCATGCGCCGTACAAAAATGCGCCCGATCCCGGCAGGGCGAATGCCGCCGCTGCAAGCGCTGGCGCTCGGGATCGTTCTATCCGTTTTTGGCGTCGCGTATCTGGCGATTGTCTGCAATGCGCTGAGCGCGGCGCTAACGGCAATAACAGTCGCGATTTACATTTTTGCTTACACACCTCTGAAGCGCGCCAGCACTGCAAACACTGCGGTGGGCGCAGTCCCAGGCGCAATTCCGCCGCTGATCGGGTGGGCGGCCGCGCGCGGAAACATCGGCGCCGGAGCGTGGGCTCTCTTTGCGATCGTTTTTCTGTGGCAACTGCCGCATTTCTTCGCCATCGCGTGGATGTACCGGGAAGACTATTCGCGCGCAGGCTTTCGCATGATCTCAAGCGATGATCGCAGCGGCGAACGCAGCGCCAGCCAGAGCGTGTTTTTCTGCATCCTGCTATTGGTAATTGCGGGGCTGCCCGCGTTTCTTGGAATCGTGACTTTTGTCTATCTGGCAATCGAACTTTTGCTCGGGGGTTTATTCGTCGCAGTTGCAATGCGCTTCCTGCGGATGCGGACGCCGAGCGCAGCGCGTTTGCTGTTCCTTGCGTCGATCATTTATCTTCCACTGTTACTGGGAGCTTTGGTTCTAACGAAATCATGAGCGCGACTTCTGCGACAATGCATCGGGCGGCGTCCGGCAGCGGCATCATCTGGAAAGTGACGCTGATTCTCATCCCGCTGGTGACGCTGGCGTTGTTGCTATGGCTGCGGAACCTAGAAGTGAATGCGCTTCGGCAGCGCACTGTTTCTTCTTACGGGACAGTGCCTTCGTTTCAGTTCACTAATCAGAACGGACAACCATTCGGTTCACCGCAATTAGCCGGCAAGATTTGGATCGCCGATTTCGTTTATACAACGTGTCCCGGGCCGTGCCCGATGATCAGCAGCCGGATGAGCGAATTGCAAAAGCCGTTGGAGAAAACCGACGTGCATCTGGTCTCGTTCAGTGTCGATCCGGACAAGGATACACCGGAGGTTTTGCGCCGCTACGCAGAGAGATTGCAGGCCGAGCCGGGCCGCTGGGATTTTCTCACCGGACCAAAATCTGCGATCTACAAGCTTTCGCATGACGGCTTCAAACTAGCGGTGTCTGATGGCAGCGATGCAAAGGGGATTCCCGTGCACAGCACGCGGATAGTGCTCGTGGATCGACATGGCCAAATCCGCGGCTATTACGACGCGACCGAAGCAGATGCAATGACAAAATTGGTCGCCGATACGAATCATTTGTTACGCGAGCAACCAAAGTGGCTATAGCCGTCCCGCTGTGCGCGACGACCGCTTCGCGCAG
>WNGH01009394.1_pt1 | contig 10136 bp, 10 predicted proteins | sample 5400631 | NCBI WGS metagenome assembly WNGH01 (sample SAMN13153373, study PRJNA577476) | soil metagenome | isolation source: 115 cm soil or saprolite under Garry oak tree replicate 1 | place: USA:California | collected 2016-06-15 | reverse complement strand
TCGAGCTCGGTCTGTTGATCCCCGTAAATGTTCACACCTTCAGTCATTCCCAGCGTCCTAGGAATCTCTCGAACGATCCTCAGGCTCAGCTCGGCGAGAAGGTCCACAAGCTTGCTGAGACTTCGGTCCTCAGTCTCAAGAAGTTCGCGGAGTTTCCTTGCGGCCATGAGCGGACCTTACTTTCTCATTGCGCGACAATAAGTTGTAATGCCTTATCGACTTCGCGGCCGTTGAATATGATCTCCCGCAGAGCCGACGCCATCTTGAGTGGTTCTTGGTGCTGCCAAACGTTTCGGCCAACCGCCAGGCCCGCGGCTCCTCCCCCCATCGCTCCCTTAACTTGGCTGAGAAAGGTTTCGTCAGTTGCAGCCTTGGGTCCGCCCGACATGAAAACCTTGATCAGCCCAGCAGCCTTAACGGCCCAGCTGAACGTCTCAGGCGACCCAGAGTACTTTATCTTGACAGCGTCCGCCCCGACTTCTAAGCCAGCTCTGGCAGCGTATGAGACTATTTCCGGACTGGTGTCACTCTTCACAGCCTCACCTCTCGGATAGATCCAGGCGATAGCCGGAATCCCGTCGTCATGAGCTTCTTCCTGAATCTCGCCGAATTCTTGAAGCATCAGGCTCTCATGAGCGCTACCAAGATAGAGGGTGTAGCCCACACCTTTCGCACCCAAGCTAACAGCTTCCTCCACGCTGCAAACCTGAGTTGAGACCGGTTCACCCCTGGGCAGGCTGGTCTTGCCGTTGAGTTTTACAATGAGCGGAATTTTTCCCGTATAGTATTTTTCAGCGATTCCCTTGTGCAAAACAAGTCCAGTGAAGTCCCCTTTTGTCGCAATGTCAAGAATGTAGTTTGGGTCGATGTTCTTATCGTTGAAATCCGCCGAGGGCCCATGTTCGAACCCCTGGTCATATGCGAGCAGCATCCCTTTCCCATCTCGCAAAAAATTGTTCATGTTAGCCTTCAAGGAGTCTCTAGGCTGAAAATTCGCTCTTCCCCACTTTAAACTAATCCCTACCCTCAATCGACGTTCAGCATAGTAGGGAAACGGTTATCGGAAGAAGGAAATGAGAAGACTGCATGTCCAGGCGGATTGTAATCATTGGATGCGGAGTCTCTGGCACAACTGCGGCGTTTCAAGCACGAAAAACAGATAGAACCGCGCAAATCGTTCTACTAGGCGAAGAGGAGTTACCTGAGTACTCTCGGTGCGGTCTTCCGTATGCCTTCAGTCATGTTGTGCCGAGCCTTGAGGCATTGATAGGATATGACGAGGCGTTCTATGAACAAATGAACCGGATAGACCTCCGCCTTGGCTGGAAGGCTACCAGAATCAATACGGAGAAGCGAACTGTAGAAGCGTTCAGGACTAAGGACGACTTGAGCGAGACCTTCGAGTACGATACGCTAATTCTTGCCATGGGAGCGCGGCCAAGCACGATACCAGTACCCGGATCCGACCTCAAAGGAGCATTCACCATACGAACGATGAATGACATTGAGAGACTGACAAATGATCTAGCCGAAAACGACGCTAAGCGAGTCGCAATAATCGGAGCAGGACTTACCGGTTCAGAAATGGCTGAAGCACTACTTCAACGTGGCATGGCTGTTCTTGAAGCAGAAATTGTCCCGGAAATTCTACCCGTAATACTCGATCCAGACATGGCCTCAATTGTCAGGACGCGAGCGGAGGAACACGGCGTTGAGTATCATCTCAACTCGACTCTCGAGGAGATTCTGGGTCGGAATGGCAGAGTTTCTGGAATCCGGATTTCCGGAGAGGAGTACCCTGTCGACGCAGTCGTTGTCGCTGTGAGGGTGAAGCCAAACACCGAGTTGGTCAAGGAAGCAGGGATTGTTCTTGGAGAATCGGGTGGAATTAAGACGGACGAGCGTATGAAGACTTCTGCAGCGAATGCGTACGCTGCAGGAGACTGCGTAGAAACATATGACAGGATCACCCGTCGTCATGTGCTCTTTCAATTGGCAACGACAGCTGTGCGACAATCGTTGGTTGCGGGGATCAACGCTGCCGGGGGAGACGCGAAGTATCCTGGATCGACAGGTGTGACAACCGTTAAGCTATTTGGTCTGGAAGTCTCCTCGTTCGGCCCCACGACAGCGCTTTGGGAAAAGCTGGGAATTCATCCCGTTTCTGTCAGAGTGACAGGGTCTACGAGACTTCCATATTACCCGGGCGGCAAGGATCTCACGGTCAAGCTTCTAGCGGACTTGAAAGATGGTCGACTGTTGGGAGCTCAACTGGTGGGCGAGGAAGGTGCTACTTTGCGCGCCAACCTGGCTTCTATGGCCGGACACTTGGCGTTGACCGTAAAGGAGTTCGAACAGATAGAGACCTGCTACTCGCCGCCGCTAGCTCCAGTCTGGGACCCAGTAACCATAGCGGCCCAAGCATTGCTACGGAAACTCCAAACTTATCAAGCTGCAAAGTCGCCGCTCCTTACACGGGTGGAGAAATAGGAACATGCGAGTCCTGGTTTGCGACTCCATACACCCCGATGGACTGGCGATTCTCCGCGCAGCTGGCTTCCAAGTCGATGATCAAGCGGGGATCGACAGAACCAAGCTCGTCGAGCTGATACAGAACTACGAGGTCGCAATTGTTCGTGGCCGAACGAAATTCGATGCTAGCATGATCACCGCGGCAAGAAAACTAAGAATCATCGGGAGAGCTGGAGTAGGACTCGACAACGTAGATTTGGAAGCAGCAAAGGCCCGGGGAATACGGGTCTGGAATACTCCAGGTGCGCCCTCGACCAGTGTTGCTGAGCTAACGATTGGTCTCATTCTGTCGTTGTTGAGGAAGATTCCCTTAGCGGATGAGGAGATGAAGGCTGGTCGCTGGATCAAGAACCAGTTGATGGGTGAGGAGTTGCAGGGAAAGAGGGTTGGGGTCATAGGACGCGCAGGCCGCATAGGGAATGAGGTCTCAAGGATTCTCACAGTAGGTTTCCAAGCAGATGTCCTTGGGTATGATGTCGTCAAGCCACGCGGTGTTCCCGGACTTAGCTATGAGTTCACCGAATCGATCGAGGAGCTTTTGCAGAAGTCCGATGTCGTCACGATTCATGTTCCGTACACTCCTCAGACTCACCATCTTCTGGACGGTAAGCGGCTTGCGATGATGAGGCAAGGGTCCTACTTGATCAATACATCGAGAGGGGACATCGTCGATGGTCCCAGCGTCCTGGAAATGCTTCGCCAAGGACGCCTAGCTGGCGTTGGGCTCGATGTCTTCCACCTCGAACCACCAGTTGACGAATGGGAGAAAGCAATAGTATCCCTCCCCAACGGGGTTACGGTAGCAACCTGCCACATAGGTGCGCAGACGAGCCAAGTGCAACGAAAGGAGAGCGTGGAACTTGCCCAGAGGATAGTGTCTGAAGCATCAAAAACCATCATCCAAACACCAAGGCCCTAGATCCTAAGACAAACGGGACCGAGAATCGCTCATTATCAGCCCCGATCCCAAATCTAAGCCTGCGATTTTCAGACCACACTATTCCACGCTTATCCCTAGGGGAATCCACGGGGATCGAAACAGGCCAGACAAGCCGATAACGAACCCGTCTCGAAAGAACAAGCCCGGAATCCCACCCAGACAGAATGAGGATCTCGACAAGAAATTCCTATAACTTTGCAAGGTCCTTGTGTGCGAGAGTGGCGACTAAGGAAGCCCCAACAAAAAAAATTGTGAAATCGCCTATTATTAGCCCTGATCTCGAATCTGGGAGGTCACCGCAAGATCACCCCCTAGATTCGCTGGGCTGATCGGGTTTTTCGCCGAGCCACCTAAGCCCAGATTGCGCCTTGAATCGCCTGTCTCGCCCATTATCACCGCCAGACAGCGAGCCTTCCAGAAAATAGGGGGTCTTAGCGACCGACCTTTGCGTCGCATGAGTGGCCCTCTCGGACTCGAGTAAAAGTCTTGGCTTCTCTCGATGCAAAGCCGCGGTTTCTCCAGCCCAACCCAACATTATGGGTATATTCGGTTAATCAAACGCGGAAACGCTATCGCATCTCGAATGTGGTCGAGTTTGCAGGCCCAAGAGACTACCCTCTCCAAACCTAAACCAAAGCCGGAATGCGTAACGCTGCCGAACTTTCGAAGGTCCAAGTACCATTCGTAGCCTTTCGGGTCTAATCCTTCCTCGCGAATCCTCGTGAGCAACGCGTCATATTCCTCGATCCTTTGCCCTCCACCTGTAATCTCCCCATAACCTTCGGGGGCCAAACAGTCCACGGACAACGTAACCTCCGGGTTCGCAGGGTCAGGCATGTGATAGAATGCCTTCGCCTTCTTTGGATAGTGAGTTACAAAGAAGGGCCGATCAAATTTCACAGTCAACAGTTTCTCCTGTTCGTATCCGAGATCGTCGCCCCACCTTATCCCGGACTTCTCCTCCCCAATCATCTTGAATGCTTGATCATAAGTGATCCTCTGGAACGGAGGTTTCACCTTCTCTAGATCCTCTACTTTCCGCTCGCACAGCGCGAGTTCGGTCTTGCACTTTTCCACCAGAGTCGCCACAATATGGCTCAACAGTTGTTCTTCGACGTCGATGATACAGTTCAGGTCACACCAGGGCGCCTCAGCCTCCACATGCCAGTACTCTGTCAAGTGTCGCCTCGTCCGAGATTTCTCCGCTCTGAAAGATGGAGCAACTGTGTAGATGTTGCCTACACTCGCGATTAACGCCTCAGCGTATAGCTGCCAGCTCTGGGTCAAGTAGGCTTTCTGGTCGAAATATTTCACCTCGAACAACGTCGCGCCACCTTCCACGGCGGCTGAGGTAAGGGTTGGAACGTGAACCTCGGTGAACCCGTGATTCTCAAACCATTGTCGAACCGCGGATAACACGACCGCGCGTACTCTGAGAATCGAGCGCATCTTGTCACTCCGAACGAACAAGTGCCGCTTGTCCAAGAGAAACTCCGGACCATGGAACTGCTTCGCGATCGGAAACTCTTCGAGAGCTGGATGCACGATTCGCCCCTCATCTACCTGGACCTCTCGCCCTCCCGGCGCTCGGGGATCAGCTTTCACCTCGCCATGTAACTCGACACTCGACTCTATTCGAGCCGATTGGAACTCCTCGAAGATCTTCTCGTCAACCTTCCCCTTTCGCAGCGTACACTGAATAACCCCCGAGCCGTCGCGCAAGAGGACGAAAATTATTCCACCGCCCGTACGCTTGTTCTGCAGCCATCCGCGCACACGAACCTGCTTTGCGTCAAGGGTCCCACTCAGAATTTCTCTTACGGTGACGACTTGTTGCATCTCAGGACCCCGCAAAACTCAAGCTTTGCCTACCCTCGGATTATTTAAGAATCCCAATGCGACCTTGCGGTAGCAAGACATGTCAGAGCTTAGAGAACGGTCTACAAAGAAACTAGCCGAGCTGAAGGCCTATCTAGAAAAGAAAGTCGTAGAAAACGAGGAAGAAATTAGGACATTCAGATCCTTCCTCGAAGTAATTGATCTCTTACTTACTGAGCGAAGCTATCGAAAAGTCGAAGTTCCGAAAACACTGCCCGAGACTGGGAAGAAACAAGAGGCTCCCCCGCAGAGCATCAGGACAATCAGTGGAGTAGTACTCGCCGACATGTTCGTGAGCGGACCAAATCTCCGCGTCGTGCCCGGTGAAGGAATGAAATTCGACACTAACACTCCACCGTTTCGGCCATTCCTCCTGGGAAAGGTGCTTGAGCCAATGCAGAAGAAAGACGAGGAAGCAGTCCGGAAGGGAGGATTGTCCCCCGATCGAGTTCTATCATTCGACCTCGACCAACAGGGCAACCTGCTAAAACAGTTGCACGTGAAGAACTATGGTGACGATACTCGTCTCAGCGAGATAAAGAACGCTGTCCGCTGGACATTTCGGAAGATGTACGAGAAGACTATCGGCACATAGAAGTCCATCGAGGTATGGAAGCTAGCGACCTGCAGCGCGACTCTGGAGATCGCTCTTCACAGCCGAGGCGTAATCTATCCCATATGTCGTCTGAAGGTAATCTCTCAACGACATGGCCGACCGTGCTTCTGATATGAACCCCTCCTTCGGAAACTGAAAGGCTTGTGCCTGTCCACAGGACTTGCATTTCGCGATGACGCTGTCGTATATGGTTCCTCCTGACATTCCGAAATCATGATCAACCGGCTCCAATTGGCCTCCGCAATGGCACTGGGTCTTCAAAACCGTTGCATAGGTGGCCTGTATTTCCCGGAAATGCCCTTCAGCGTCGCGGAGCAACTGTTCCTTTAGCTCCAGATACCTCGAGTCGTTCCCTAGCTCCGGCCTCTCGGTTTCCACCCTTCGAAGGCCATATTCCAGCAAGTACGCCATTGGATTCCCGGATGAGGCCATAAGCTACCTTCGGGGGGGGCTTTGAAAGAAGAGATTGGTACCAGTCTTGAACCCTTCAAGTTCTAGAAGATGGCCCTGCGTCTGGAAAAGGTCTGTTTCGACCGCGCCTGAAAAGTGCATCATGCACATCACTCACAGTCTGATTGTTCAATCCTCCCCTCCGGCGGGCAAGATCACTGTCACCAATTAGCAGTTTGAAAGTTGTCAAGCGGGTAAACCTTAAGAAATCCCGTTTCCCTCTTGTTTTCGATTTCGGATTCAAAAAGAGGTATGCGAGAAATGTCTGCACAAGGAACCCAAGGAGTGCCCGTACTCATTCTAAAGGAAGGAACCGGACGATCCACAGGCAAGGAAGCCCAGAGGAACAACATAACTGCCGCAAAAGTCGTGGCGGAAACTGTCCGCTCGACCCTCGGACCCCGAGGAATGGACAAGATGCTTGTCAGCTCCATCGGAGACGTAACAATTACCAACGATGGTGCCACTATTATGAAAGAACTTGATGTCCAGCATCCGGCGGCGAAAATGCTTGTCGAAGTCTCGAAGACACAGGATAACGAGGTTGGAGATGGAACCACGACCGCTGTAATCCTATCGGGCGAACTTCTTGAGAAGGCTGAGAAGCTCTTGGACAAGGATGTTCATCCAACCGTCATCGTCGACGGTTACCAGAAGGCCGCGGAAAAAGCGATCGAGATACTCGACAAATTATCTATCCCTATCGCCGAAAAGGATGATGCCATCCTCCGACAGGTCGCGACAACATCGATGTATAGTAAGGGCATAGCGGTCGCGAAAGAACACTTCGCCGACATCGCGGTGAAGGCCGTCAAGCAGGTCGCGGAGAAAAGTGATGGTAGGCTGAGGGCAGATATTGATCTAATCAAGATTTTGAAAAAGCACGGAAAGAGCTTGGAGGAAACAGAGCTTGTCAAGGGTATTGTTATCGACAAAGAGCTGGCGCACGCTCAGATGCCGAAGACGATAACTGGTGCGCGAATAGCTCTTCTCAATGCTAAACTCGAAGTTGAGAAGACGGAGTTCGACGCGAAGATCAACATCAACAATCCTGACCAGATGCATCTGTTCATCGAGGAGGAGGAGAAGATGCTGGTGGACATGGTGAACCAGATCGAGAAGACTGGAGCGAACATCGTTTTCAGCGAGAAAGGGATCGATGATGTCGCGTTGCACTATTTGGCCAAGAAGGGTATTGGCGCAGTCAAGAACGTGAGCAGTGGTGACCTTGAGAAGCTGTCAAAAGCGACAGGTGCAAGAGTGGTTGCTAGCGTCAAGGACCTTGCAAAAGACGCGTTGGGAGAGGCAAAATCGATAGAGGAGACCAAGATTGGCGACGACAAGCTCCTGTATGTCCGGGACGCTAAGAACCCGAAGGCTGTCACGATAGTTATCCGGGGAGGAACGGAACATGTCGTGGACGAGGCGGATAGGTCGCTTCATGACGCACTGTGCGTTGTGAGGAACGCTTTAGAAGACGGTAAGATTGTCGCGGGAGGCGGCGCGCCTGAAGCGGAGTTGGCTAAGCGATTGCGAGAATACGCTGTAAAAGTAGGTGGAAGAGAACAGCTTGCTATCGAGGCGTTCGCAGAATCACTAGAAACAGTACCGACGACGTTAGCGGAGAACGCTGGGTTTGATCCGATCGATGTTCTTGTCGAGTTGCGTTCGAAGCACGAACGGGCGGGGAGTCCGTGGTTTGGGATCGATGTTTTCTCGGGCGATGTGAAGGATATGAGGAAACTGAATGTTCTCGAACCTCTGCGTGTGAAGCAACAGGTGATAAAATCGGCTTCTGAAGCCGCGTCGATGATTCTGCGAATTGATGATGTGATCGCTTCCAAGGGTGTCGATAAGGGAGCTGGCGGCGGTAAGGACTCTATGCCGCCCGGTGGCGACGAAGACTACTAGGGCGAAGCCTACTCCGATTTCGGAGCACCCCTTGAACTAGTGCGTGTCAAACCCGAGCCGCGGTCCTAGACCCTTGAGTGGCCAGTCTTCCTTGCCGTGAGGATTCCCCTCTGGTTTCGGGGCGAGAAAGGCGATTCGGCGTCGATAACAAAGACGAAACGCGCGGTTATCTTCGCTGGGTCCGAATCGCCTGAGGCGAGAGTTCGGAGAGGGCCAGAATCAAGATGAGGGCGCTTAAGGGGACCTCGCAGACTGAAGTCGTCCTCAACCACTCTTGCGTCGCGAGAAGTCTGCGCTATACCCCCCTCCCCTCAACGATTGATTCCGTGTCTGGCGGTGATAATGGGCGAGAAAGGCTGATCAGGGCGCAATCCAGGCTTGGATGGCTAGGCGATTCTAGTGGTCTTGCCGAACGATTCGAGGGAAATTAAGCGACCCCCTCCCACTTCCAAGATCAGGGCTGAAAATGGGCGATTTCCAACCGAGTCAAGTCTCTTTCATCAGCTGAACTGGATTCTATTTTGGAGCCGTCTTCGAGAATATTGCGGCATTCTGCTCGAGTTGGATTCTTCCGGTTAAAATCTAGACTTCAGTCAGCTTTTTTCTGACATGATGCAAGATGTTTGGTGGAGTCCACACGGAGAACACTCGTACGTAGCGAGGAGACGCAGCAGCTCTTACCGCTAGATCCCAGGAATAATCCCCTCTGTACCGTGCTTGCTCTAAATCAACAAGAGTTACATCGCCGTTCTTCTCCACCAGGAAGTTTTCTGGCTTCGTATCTCCCAGCGCAGCTTCAAGCTGGTGAGCGCCAGCCATCAGTCTTCCCGCCTGGTATGCCGCCTCTCGTTCCCTCTGGCCGATTTGGGTGTCCCCTGCCATCTTTGGAAGGAGATTTGACAATTGGTCGCCGGAGACATAAGAGAACAGTATTGTACGCGATTTCTGGTCCGCCCCGAGAATAGACGGAACGGGTATCCCGCGCCGTGAGAGTAGGTCGTTGAACGCGTATTCGGCTTCCATTCTTCTCTTTCCCGATATCGAGAAGTGAACCGACCCTAGCCCGAACAGACTCAGCGTCACCCATTTCAGAGACACCCAGTTCGTATAGCGCTTAGCGACAAGCCTCTCACCATCCACTTTCACTAGGAAAACATCGTTGACGAAACTACCGATCCGCCGAATCGACACACGACCACCGGGACGATACCTCCTAACGATCTTCAGAATGAGATCCATTTCTTCAGTCATGGGCAGCTCTCTGTTAACTTTCCGCGGTTGACACTGGGACCAGTTTTCCTAAATATCGTCCAACAAACCATCGTGCCACTCGGACAATATTGTCGATGGAAAGAAAAGGTTCCCACAACCGACGAAACATTCTCGTCTGTTTTATTGGTACATTCTCTCTCTTTCTCGTCGGCTCATCGACAGTGCTAGTGTTTCTGGCATCGGCAAGTGGAGTACTACCTCGGAACACCCAGGTTGGACTTCTTACGTTCGCATTGAGTGCGACGCTGTCAATCGTAATCTCTCTTGTAGGCATCCCTATTGGGTTCACGTTCATGTACTTCTTCGGTGGTGTCGTATCAACGAAGGCGATTAAGCTCTATCTCTTCATAACGAAAGGAACTCACGTCATAGGTTCTAAGACATCGGAACTCTCGGCAGTGCAAGCTTCACACGGTTTGAAACTGAAGCTTCGCAGACAAATCATGTACTTCGGCTTCATTCTCGCAGTAGTGGTGCCTTTTGCAAGCTACGAAGCCAAACACAAAGACATCCCGTTTTTCTCGCCTCTTGCCCGGA
>WNGH01024597.1_pt1 | contig 10139 bp, 7 predicted proteins | sample 5400631 | NCBI WGS metagenome assembly WNGH01 (sample SAMN13153373, study PRJNA577476) | soil metagenome | isolation source: 115 cm soil or saprolite under Garry oak tree replicate 1 | place: USA:California | collected 2016-06-15 | reverse complement strand
ATCGCGCTGCAACCCGCCGAGAAGCTCGCCGCGCAATACCCGGGAAGCCGCACGCTGCGCTCCGCGGACGGCCAGCACCTCGTCCACGCCAGCGGATTCCTGTTCGAGGCCGGGGCGCGCGGACCGGAGCAGGCAGCTCGGTCGTTCCTGGCCCAGCACGGAGCGGCGTTCGGCGTCGCCGGCGGCCAGGAGCTGCTCCTCGCGGGCGCGCCCGCGGCCGGAGAGCCAGGCGCGGTGCGATTCCGGCGCGCGATCGCGGGACTCCCCGTGTTCGGCGGCGACCTGGTGGTCGGCGTCGATGCGCAAGGGCGCGTCTTCGTGGTGAACAGCGGCAGGGTGGCGGCGCGCGCCAGCGGACGCCACGCGCTCGGGAACGCCGCCGCGCGCGCGGCCGCTACCGCCTCGGTGCTGCGCGCGTCCGGACGCGCCGGATCGGCCACCGTCACCGCCGGATGGCTGCCCCGTGTCGGGAGAGACGCGCACGACCTGCGCCAGCCCGGTGACCGTGACCCTGCCCAACCTCGCCACCGGAGCGAACCTCGCCGGCACGCAGACCACCGTCTACAACTGCGGCGGCGCCGACGCTCCGGACGCGGCGGTCGGGGTCCCGGGGCCGTGCACGCCGGTCCCGGCGGTGGGCAGCGCCTTCAACTTCAGCCTGGACACCACGTACAGCTCGGCCACGGACGGTTTCGCCGCGGCGATGGCCTACTACCACCTCGACAAGCACGTGAGCTTCTTGAAGCGCCTCGATCCGACGCTCCCGCCCGCGAGCGCGACTCAGACGGGCTCGAGCCGCGCGGTGCGGGGAAGCCTTCCCGCGCTCGTCAACGCGCACCAAGGCGGTGTTCCCCTGGAGAACGCGTTCTACTCCGGGCTGCTCGACGCGATGGTCTTCGGCCAGGGAGCGGCAGCCGATTACACGTACGACGCGACGGTCATGTACCACGAGCTGACGCACGGGGCGGTGTTTGCCTGGGGCGGCTTCGACCTCGACGTCGACGCGCTCGGCGCCGTGTTCGAGCCCAAGGGACTGAACGAGGGCACCGCGGATGCGATGGCAGTCTCGGAGACCGGACGGAGCGCGATGGGGACCTTCCTCGGCGGGACCGAAACGCCGCCCAGGCCGTACATCCGCGACATGGACGATCCCGCGGCGTCGCGCACCTGCCAGGGCGACCTGGTGCCGGGCACCACCCGGGTCAGCGGCCTGAGCGGCGAGGAGCACCAGGACGGCGAGATCTGGAACGGCTTTTACTGGGAGGTCTACCAGGGCCTCAAGACGGCCGGGCTCAAGGGGTGCAACGGGACCTGCGAGGCCGGGCCCGCGATCCAGTACAAGACCATGCAGCTCGCCGGTGGGACGATACCGACGTTCGCCAGCTACTGGCAGACCTTCAAGTCGGCGGCGACCGCGCTGTTCCCTTCGCAGCCGGCGGTGGCGACCTACATCGATTGCGTGGCGAAGCGGCGCAAGCTGGACAAGTGCGACCGCACCGTTCCAGTCTTCGCGGGCGAGAGCAAGGTGCAGTTCGTCCAGCTCCAGTTCTCTCCGTTCCAAGTGACGCTCCAGGCCAATGGAGCGACCCAGTTCGCAGTCTGCAGCGGGGAGGACCGCGAGAGCGTCGCGTACTGGCGCAAGGGAGAGCCGGTGAAGCTCTCCGCGGACCAGCACGGCGCGCCCATCGTCACGGCGGCGGACTTCGGCACCATCTTCAGGCAGCCTTGCTCTGGCACACCCGCGTCTTTCAATATCCCGACCTCGGGCACCTGGTACGTGCTGCTCGAATCGGCTGACGGAAACGTGTTCCGCCTCGACGCGAACGCGACGGGCATCGCGGCTCGCCCGACCTCGGTGGCGGCGCCGACCTGCGCGCTCCCTTCGCTGCAGACCACGCCTCCCCCCGGCGGCGGCGGTGGCGGCTGCAGCTCACCCGGCGTGGCCGGCCTCCCCGCGCTCGCGACCGCGCTTGCCGGTCTCCTGCGCCGCCGCCGCAAGAGCGCCCGGCCCGGCCTCAGCGCGCGTTCGTGACCAGCGCCGCGCTGCTGAGCTTCGCCAGGGCTTCCTCGCACCGGGCGATCTCGCGGGCCAGCTCGTCGGGCTTCGTCGACTTTCCCCTCGACGCGAATACCGCGTACGCCGTTCCCAGGCCCTCGGCGGACAGGGCGACCTGCGCCCGGGCCATCACGTTCGACGGGTCACGCGCCCGGCTGGACTCCTGGACCGCCAGCGCCTTGCGAAGGAGGGGAAGGGCCTCGTCCGCCTGCCCGAGCACCGCCTGTGCGGTCCCGATCCTCTGCTCCAGGAGCGCCTCGTCCGACCGGTACTGCGCGTTTACCGGATCCGCGATCGGCGCCAGCACGGCGAGGGCCTCGCGGAAGCCCTCGAGCGCAGGCGCCGTCTCGCCGATCTTCATCTGCACGTCGCCGAGCAGCGTCAGGCCGACCATTAGATTATGGCGGTAATGCGAGTTGTTCGGCTGCGCCGCGACCAACTTCCGCTCGATGGCGATCGCCTTGTGGTACGCGGCCACCGCCCCCGCATCGTCGGATGCGACGCCCGTGAGGATGTCCGCGAGATGCATGTACGCGATCGTCAGGCGGGACTGGATATTGGTGTCCGCCGGCGCCGCTGCCTCGAGCTCGTGCAACAGCGCCAGTCCCTTCCGCGTGTTTTCCAGGCCTCCTTGGGCGTCACCGCTGGCGCCCAGCATGTAGCCATAGGTGACGTAGCTGCCGGCGAGGCGATCCCGCCCCCTCTGGCTGGAAGGCTCCTCGGTCGCGAGCGCCCGGTCGATGGCCACCGCTTTGCCGAGCACCTCGGCCGCCCCTTTCGGATTTCCAGTCGCGAAGAGGCCCTCGCCCGTCTTGAGATAGCTCGCCGAGAGGTCCCGGCGGAACTCGATGTTCTTCGGTTCGGCGGCGACCAGCGCCTCGCGCATGGCAAGAGCCTTGGCCTGGCTTTCTCGAGCCGCGCTCGTCTGTCCGAGGTTGGCCTCGAAGACCCGCCCTTGCACGTCGCCGACCCGCTCGTACGCGGCCGCGAGCTCGCGCTGCAGCGAAGTGTCGCCGGCCGCCTCCTGCGTGAGCTTGTCGAGGTATTCGAGCGCCCTCTTGATGACCAGCTCCCGCGCGGCGGTGGAGCCCGGCAGTCGTTCGATCGCGTCGTGCACCTCGAAGAGGAACGAGTTGGCCAGCTTGCGCACGTCGTCGAAGCGCCGCTCGGCGCGCGCCCGCTCCGCCCGGGCAATCCGCGCCTCGCGCAGCGTGGCCAGGATCCCGCCCACCAGGGACAGGAAGACCAGCGCCACCGCGGCGACGCCGACCTTGTGCCTGCGGATGAACTTCCCGGTCCGGTAGGCGGCCGTCGCTTTGCGCGCCACGACGGGCTGCCCGAAGAGGTGTCGCCCGACGTCCGCCGAGAATTCCTCGACGGAGGCATACCTCTCTCGCGGCTCCTTCCGCAGGGCGCGCAAGACGATGTTGTCGAGGTCCCCCGCGAGCCGGCGCACGATCGTGCTGGGCCTCTCCGGCTCCTGGTCGCGGACGGCCTCCACCAGCTCGAGCACGCTTCCGGTGGGGATTCGGTACGGTCCCCGGCCGGTGAGCAACCGGTACAGCAGGACACCCAGCGAGTACACGTCGCTCGCCGTGCTGATCGGCTCGTTGCGCACCTGCTCGGGGCTGGCGTAGTCGGGCGTCATCATCGGGAACGCCGTGGCGGTCTTCCCGCGCGCGGCGAGGTCGGGGCTCAGCAGCTTCGCGATGCCGAAATCGAGCAGCTTGGGCGTGCCGTCCGCCGCGATGAGGATGTTGGCCGGCTTGATGTCCCGGTGGACCACCAGGTTCTGGTGGGCGAACTGGACCGCCGAGCATACCGTGCGGAAGAGGGCGAGCCGCTCCCGGATGGGCAGGGCGTGCGCCTCGCAGTACTCGTCGATCGGGACTCCTTCGACATACTCCATCACCAGGTACGGAAGGCCCTCGTCGCTTGATGGCGACCTGCTTCCGGTACGCGTCGTCGTCGCGGACCGCGAGGAACACGGCGCCCATCCCGCCGTGCCCGATCTCGCGGAGGACCCGGTACGAGCCGATGCGCCGGCCCACGACCGCGGCCGGGTCCGCGGCCGGCGGCATGGACGCCGCCGCGGGCTCTTCCATGAACCCGGCGGATTCGCGCTCGGACGACAGCAGCGTCTCCACTTCCTTGCGAAGCGTCGTGTCGCCGGCGCACGCCCGCTCGAGGTAGTCCATCCTCCCCTCCGGTGCCTGATCGAGCGCGTCGTGGAAGAGCCGCTTCACCGTCTGCCAGCGCTCGGGCGTCATGAGGGCTGCTCCTCCCCGTGCAGGGCCCGGTGGAGCCAGGCTTTGGCCATGCTCCACTCCCGCTTGATGGTGGCCGGAGAGAGGTGCAGGACCTCCGCGGTCTCGTCGATGGTCAGCCCCCCGAAGAAGCGCAGCTCGACCACCCGGCCCTGCACCGGGTCCAGCGCCGCAAGCCCGCTCAGGGCCAGTCCGCTCGCGCCTCCACCGCGCTTCGCCGCGGCGCGCGCCCGCGCATGATCGACCAGGATGCGCCGCATGAGCTGCGCAGCGACGCCAAAGAACTGCGCGCGGTTCTGCCACTTCACGTTCCGCTGCCCGATGAGTCGGACGTAGGCCTCGTGGACCAGCGCGGTCGGCTGCAGCGTGTGGTCGGGCCGCTCGCCGCCGAGATACCGGCGGGCCTGGCGCCGCAGCTCGTCGTAGACCAGCGGCAGGAGCCGCTCGAGCGCAGCCTGGTCCCCTCCGCTCCACTGCGTGAGGAGCTGGGTCACGTCCTTTGCTGAGGACATCCGCTGCCCCCCGGCTGCAGCGCTCCAGCATAGGGCCGCCGCCAGAGTGACTGCAATGGACGTGAGCCGGTTTGGCGCCTTCCGCCGCGTCAAGGACAGGAGGCTGTCATGCGCGCATTGGCCGTCGGTTGTGCCGTGCTGTTGGCCCTGGCCTGTGGCAAGCAGGGATCGCGCGATACCAAAGTCGGATATTGGGGCGGTTCGCCGCCCGATCCGAACGTGCAGCTGCCCTCGCTTCCTTCGCCTGCGCCTGCACAAGCGTCCACCCCGGAGGGAGCGGCTCGCGAGCTCGCCGGGCGCGTCCTGGCCGGAGGCGAAGGCTCGCTGCCCGCCCTGCTCGCCGCGCTGCAAGCGTCGGGCATCGCAGTCGCGGATCCGGACCGGTCGATCCTGATCGCGCCGGGCTCGCCCGCCCAAGGATGGGGCATCGAGCGGTGGGAGGCGCTGGCCCTCGGGCTCCACCCCGAGGCCCAGACCCTCATCGCCTTGCCGGATCTGTTCGCGGCGCTCGCTCCCGACGTCCCCGTCGGCTCGGCGGACGACGCGGCCGCGAAGCTGCTCGCGGACATCGTCGCGCTGGCGAGCAGCGACAAGCCGACGCATCGCTTCTTCGCGCTCTTCGTGGTCGAGCTGGGCAGGCAAGGCCCGCAGGGCCAGGATCTGCTCGGCGCGGTGCCACCACACGACGTCGTGCTGGGCGGGGTGCAAGCGGGCTTGATCCTCCGCCGCCTGGTCGCGGACTTCCAGGTGCTCACGACGAAGCTTTCCGCACGCACGGCGCTTTCGAGGCGGGCATTGGGTCGCGCGTCGGGATCGGCTGGATCGGCGTCCAACGCGCCGTGCCGCATGACGGAATCGGAGTCGCTGATCATGGACGGCTCCGCTCTCGGCGTGACGGCGGGGTTCGATCACTTGATGGAATACCTGGCCGAGGAAGGCCACCTCGCCGGCGCCGCGGCGTTCTCGAAAGCGACCGGGATCGCGAACGTTATCCTCGCATACACAAAGCTGTTCCTGTACTTCTCGAACCTGAAGGTGGACTTCCAGCTGAAGGGCGATCCTCCGCTCGTCCGCACCAAGAACACCCAGGCCGGCGAATCGCACGACCTCACGGCGGAAGTGAGCTTCGACCTCGGAAACCAGCAGCTCGTCAACTGCTTCCGCATCATGATGAACATGGCGGGCATGGACCTGAGCCTGCCGAACTCCGGCGCGCTGGCCGGCTCGCCGACCGAATGGATCGGGCTGGACGGCTTCGGGGCGTCGAGCACGCGCATCGTGCAGTTCCACGGCGATCCGGAGCACGGGCGGACCGACGAGGAGGGCAAGGCGAAGATCGTCGTCGAGGGCGCGCCTCAGAACCAGACGCTTCCGGAGACGAGCGCGCCGGTGATGAAGCAGGCGCGCGTCCGCTTCCTGGTCGCGCCCAAAGCCCCTGGTTTCAGCCAGGACCTCATGGACGCGGCAAGCGGAGCCGCCGCGGGTCCGGTCGGCCTGATCGGCTCCGTCCCGGCCGAGATCATCCTCCGCACGCGCCTCTTCAAACCGTTCGATTACCGCCTGGACGTCAAGGATTGGGCTTCCGCGTGGAAGGGAAAGATCGTCTTTACCCAGTCGGGCGACGGCAAGGTCGAGACGTCCGACCCGGATCCCCTCGAGCCCTCGACCACGACGACGACCGCGCACTACGACATCACGGCCGAGACGACCCTCACTAGCGTCGTCCTCGAAGTCCCTCCCTTCCCGGTCCCGGGGGTGCACGACGACGACTACTTCCAGTTCGGCGTGAGCACCACGGCGACCGCGGCGCAGAACTATCACTGGCACCGGAAGCAGACGGTGATCTGCGATACGGAGGGCTGCACCGATCCGCCGCACATCGAGGAGTTCACGTACGACGACTCGGTCTTGGGCGCCGAGTCGCAGAACGCCTCCGGGTTCGTGGTTCTCACTCTGCACCCCGACGGATCGTACACGCTGGAACTGAGCTTCCCGGCGCCGGAGATGGCGGGGCTCTGGTCGGCCACCACTCCTCAGTCTTCGGACGGCGGCAAGCTCGAGACGGACACTTTCCAGGTGCACCTCGTGCTCGAGATCGCGGGCGACGGCCCGAATCCGACGACGCTCAGCGGAGAGGTCAGCAAGCCGGTGCTCCGGACAATCAGTCAGCTCCACAGCGGCGGCGACCCGCTGCAGGTCGAGACTACCGAGAAGGTGACCTGGAACTTCGTGAAGGGTGCGCCCTGAGACGACGCCCTCCTCCACACCTCCTCGTCCGCTGCTTCGGTGGTCGAGGTGGAGTGCGCACCGGACGGCGACGCGCGCGCGTTCCTGGGCACCATCGTCGCTCAGAAGATCGACAACCTGACGGTCTTGTAGCCCGCGGCGGAAGGCGAGGCGCTGCGAAATGCCGCGTTGACACCCTCGGAGGGCGCGGCTATTTTCCGCGGCCCTTCGAGGGAGTTCCGCGCCCGTGGACAGCTACCTCACACCCTACATCCCCGTGCTGATCCTGCTCCTGCTGGCAGGGGTGATGTGCGCGGCCATCAGCTTCCTCGCGGGCTACCTGGGCCCCAAGCGGATCTTCGGGGTCAAGGAGAGCCCCTTCGAGTGCGGCTCCCCGACGACCGGGGAGCCGAACGCCCGCCACTCGGTCAAGTTCTACCTGGTGGCGCTGCTCTTCATCGTCTTCGACGTGGAGAGCGTCTTCATCTATCCCTGGGGCTCCCTGCTGCGCGACTTCCACGCCGAAGGGCTCGGCTGGTTCGTCTACGTCGAGATGCTCTCCTTCATGGCCACCCTGGCGCTGGGGCTCGTCTACGTGTGGCGCAAGGGCGCGCTGGAGTGGTCGTGAGTCGGCTCCCCATCCTCAAGCCCGAGGGGAACGTCCCGGAGAGCCCGCACCTCCCTCCCGAGGACTCGATGCCGGTGCTGCTCACCCGCACCGACGAGGCCCTGGGCTTCTTCGAGCGAAAGCTCTCCGGCGCCTTGGGCTGGGCGCGCGCCAACTCCATCTTCCAGTACCCGTTCGTCACCGCGTGCTGCGGCATGGAGTACATGAGCGCGATGGCGGGCCGGTACGACATCGCCCGCTTCGGCGCCGAGTTCCCCCGCTTCACCCCGCGCCAGGCGGATTTATTAATGATCGTCGGCACCATCAACGTGAAGCAGTCGCCGGTGCTCAAGCGCGTCTACGAGCAGATGACCGAGCCGAAGTGGGTGATGGCCTTCGGCGTCTGCGCTTCGTCGGGCGGCTTCTACGACAACTACGCCACCGTACAGGGCGCCGACCGCGTCATTCCGGTCGACGTCTACGTGCCCGGCTGCCCGCCCCGCCCGGAGCAGGTGCTCGACGGGCTCAAGATCCTGCAGGAGAAGATCCAGACGCAGCGCCACCAGCTCCACACCGTCGAGAAGTCGCAGGAGCTGGAAGACGACGACAAGCACAAGAAGAGGTTCCTGAGCAAGTGGCTCAAGCGCTGATCGATCTCCTCCGGGAGGCGCATCCGAACGCCATGATCTCGACGCCGGGCCACCGCGGCGACGAGGTGGCGGTGGTGCGCCGCGAGCGGCTCGTCGAGGTGTGCCGGTTCCTCAAGGAGGACCCCCGCGCCGACCTGAAGCTGCTCGCGCAGATCGCCGCAGTGGACCTGCTCACCTACGCGAAGGAAGCGACCGGCGGCGCCGCGCTCGCGTCCAACGAGGTGCCGGCCTACGATCTCGAGCACAAGCCGCCCGTCGAGCCCCGCTACCACGTCGCGTACAACCTCGGCAGCGTCACGAAGAAGCACCGGCTGCGCCTGCGCGTCGAGCTGCGCTCGGACGACATGAAGGTGCCCACCGTGACGGGCATCTGGCGCACCGCCGACTGGTGGGAGCGGTACGTGTACGACATGTTCGGCGTCGAGTTCGTCGGCCACCCGAACCTGACGCGCATCATGATGTACCCCGAGTTCCAGGGCTTCCCGCTGCGCAAGGACTACCCGGTGCGCAAGCGGCAGCCGCTGGTGCCCGAGCTGGACTTCCCCGACCTGGTGCGCGGGCCTGGACCCGGGCCGGGCGGAGCGGGCGTGCCGATGAGCCAGACGCACGTGGGCCGGGCCAACGTCGATCCGGACGCCTATGACTGAGCACGCCCCGCGAGAGCATGATCCGCTCGCGCTCGAAGCCGAGCTGCCGTCGAGCCCCATGACCGTGAACCTGGGGCCGTCGCACCCGGCCATGCACGGCACCTTGCGGCTGGTGTTGACGCTCGAGGGCGAAAAAATCCTGGAGGCGGTGCCCGAGATCGGCTTCCTCCACCGCGGCTTCAGCAAGTCCTCCGAGAGCTCCACCTGGACGCAGGTGCTGCCGTACACGGACCGGCTCAACTACGTCTCGCCGTACCTCAACAACATCGCCTACGTGATGGGGGTGGAGAAGCTGATCGGACTTCAGATACCGGAGCGCGCCGAGTACATCCGCGTGCTGACCGGCGAGTTGAGCCGCATCACCGACCACCTCACCTGCATCGGCGCCATCGGCCTCGAGCTGGGCGCCTTCACCGTCTTCCTCTACGCCATCGAGGCGCGCGAGCTGCTCTGGGACCGCATCGCCGAGCTGTCCGGCGCGCGCGTCACGGTGAGCTGGATGCGCATCGGCGGCTGCGCCAACGATCTGCCGCCCGGCTGGGGGGAGAAGCTGCTCGAGTGCCTGCCCCGCGTCCTGGAGCTGACCAACGAGATCGACGTCCTGCTCACGCGCAACCGCATCTTCGTCGACCGGACGCGCGACATCGGCGTGATCGGCGCCGAGGAGGCGCTCGACTGGGGCTTCACCGGCCCCTGCCTGCGCGCCTGCGGAGTGAACTACGACGTGCGCAAGGCGCACCCCTACTCGGTGTACCCGCGGATGGACTTCGAGGTGCCGCTCGGCTCCCGCGGCGACACGTACGACCGCTACGTGCTGCGGCTGGAGGAGATCCGGCAGTCGCACCGGATCATCCTGCAGTGCCTGGAGCAGATGCCGCCCGGACCGATCATCGTCGACGACTGGCGCTACGCGCTGCCTCCCAAGAAGGACGTCTTCAGCTCCATCGAAGGCGTGATGGCGCACTTCAAGCTGATCATGGAAGGCATCCAGGTCCCGCCGGGCGAGATCTACGCGTACTGCGAGGGCGCCAACGGCGAGCTGGGCTTCCACATCGTCTCGAACGGGAAGGGGAAGCCGTACACCATCCAGGTGCGCGCGCCGGGGTTCCCGATCCTCTCGGCGCTCCCCCGGCTCATCAAGGGGCACGCGGTGGCGGACATCATCCCCATCTTC
>WNGH01013283.1_pt1 | contig 10140 bp, 14 predicted proteins | sample 5400631 | NCBI WGS metagenome assembly WNGH01 (sample SAMN13153373, study PRJNA577476) | soil metagenome | isolation source: 115 cm soil or saprolite under Garry oak tree replicate 1 | place: USA:California | collected 2016-06-15 | reverse complement strand
CGGAATGGTGTATGCCGAGCTAGGCGCGGCGATGCCTGGAGCAGGCGGGGCATACATCTATTTTCGAGAGGCCTTCAACCCGCATACTTGGGGACGTTTGTTCTCCTTCCTTTTCTTGTGGGAGATGATTTTTGTCGCCCCTCTCTCCATTTCCGCTGCGTGCGTTGGCTTTGCCGAATACTCGCATTACTTCTTTCCGGAGTTGAATCACACGGGTGTCGCCGCCCTGGCGGCGTCGGTCAGCATTATTGTGGCTTTTCTTCTCTATCGTCCGATCAAGACCGTGGGGCGGCTTTCAGCCATCATGCTCGCGCCGGTGCTGACGGCGATGTTCTGGGTCATCGGCGCAGGCTTGATTCACATGAATACGCGTATGGCTTTCGATCTTCCGCCCGGGGCACTTCATCTCTCAAAGGCATTCTTCTATGGATTGGCCAGCGCGACCCTAATCGCGATGTACAACTATGGCGGGTATAACAACATTACTTATCTCGGAGGCGAAGTCAGGAATCCCACAAAGAATATTCCCCGCGCCATTGTGCTTTCGGTCTTGCTGGTCGCGGTGCTCTATCTGGCGATGAGCATCGTGATCATTGGGACAATTCCCTGGCGGGATGCTGCTGTTTCCCACGCCGTGGTCTCTGAATTCATCGCCAAGCTGTACGGCTCACGTGCAGCTTCATTGATGACTGGCTTGATTCTCGGCGCGACGCTTGGCGGTATCCTCACCATGACCTTGGGCTACTCCCGAATTCTCTACGCCGCAGGCGCCGAGGGTAACTTTTTCAGGATTTTTGGCCGGGTTCATCCCAAGGGTCACTTTCCCACTACTTCGCTCCTGGCGATCAGTACGTTGGCGATTCCTCTGTGCTGGTTCCCGTTGGAGAGACTGCTATCGGCTGTGATGATCATCCAGATCGTGTTTCAATTCATCCCGCAAATTGTTGCGCTATTTGTCATCCGCCTATATCGCAGGGAGATACCTCGTCCCTTCAAGATGTGGCTTTATCCCGTCCCAGCAGTCGTTGCTCTCCTTGGCTGGATCTATGTTGCGTCAACTCCCGATCAGCGTCAGTATCTGGGTACTGCCGGTGTTCTTCTGTTGGTCGGATTGGTGGCTTATCTCTTGCGCGCCAAGGTCGCCAAATCGTGGCCACTCGAATCGAAGTTCGAGGATCGCTCTGCGCGGGCGGATTGAGTTTGGCCTGCGGCCAGCCGCCTTCTCAACTGCAGCAATCCTTTAAACTGTATGCGTGCTTTGCGCTATGATTCCGAATGTGACGGCTCCTGCCTCCGCCCGAAACGTCCGGAGTCTCGTGGTCTTTGGCGAATTTTTCCTTGATCTAGTCTTCTACGAGCTTCCCAGCGTCCCCAAAATGGGAGAAGAAGTGAAGACCCGGAGTTTTGCGGAATTCCCAGGGGGAGGCGTAGCGACAACGGCCTTGGTCGCTTCCCGGCTGGGAACCTCTACCGCGATCATCACCAGGATTGGACGCGACGCGACCTCAAGTCCAGCCTGGAAAACGTTAATCCAGAGCAGAATTTTAGTGGACGCATGTGAATTACACTCGCGACTGCCGACCGCTAGGAGCGTCTGCGCTGCCTACGACGGTGATCGCATGATGATCACGTACGACGCCATTAATCACAACTTGGAAATGCTGTTGATGCGACGCGCGGTGCAGCGACAGCTTCAACACGCAAAGCATGTGCACTTCGCTTGCGCACTCTCGCCTCCCCGAGCATGGATCGCAGCGCTTCGCAAACTGCGGGCGCGAGGACTAACGCTGTCCGCAGATATCGGCTGGAATCCGGCTACAATTGGTTCCCCTCAACTTCCCTTCTTATTGAGAGAATTTGACTTTGCTTTTCCGAACGAAATGGAAGCTCGCGCGATGACCGGCGAGAAGATGATTGAAAAAGCGGCAAAGAAGCTGGCGCAATGGGTTCGCGTGCCTGTCATCAAGCTTGGCCGACAGGGATGCATCGCCGTGCAGCATGGGCGGATCGTGCGCGTGAAGTCGTTTTCCGTTTCCTCTGTGGATGCAACCGGCGCCGGCGACGCCTTTAATGGTGGTTTCCTCCACGCCTACCTTGCCGGATGGTCGCTGGAAGACTGCCTCCGAGCGGGTAACGTTTGCGGCGCGCTAGCCACAACTCGTGCTGGAGGATCATCTGCCATTCTAATGCGCAACAGACTACGGGGACTCATGAAGAGCCTCTAGGCACCGCTGGAGAGTACAGCGAGACTATGAAGATCACTCTTATCGGAGCCGGCGGGGTCAGAACTCCGCTTTTGATCCACGGGCTGGCCGAAGCCGGGGCCGACCTGCGCATCGAACAGCTCGCATTTTGTGATACCGACTCCGAACGCCTTGTGATCACAAGTATTCGGGTGGGTGGAATTGACGCGCGCGTGAAAGACGAAACCATTGCGCTCGCGCACGGACTGGTGGGGCAGGAAACGGTGGGCGCGGGCGGTTTCGCCTGTGCGATGCGCAATCTCGCGGTCATGCTCGAATACGCGCGCTTGATCGAGCGTGTTGCCCCGCGGGCGACGGTGATCAATTTTACGAACCCAGTTGGAATCATTTCCCAAGGACTTCTGAACCACTCCGAAGTGAGATTGCTAGGGGTTTGTGACACTCCCCTGGAAACTTTTGAGGCGATAGCGAAAGCGCTCGAACAAAATCCGTTCGAACTTCAATTTGACTATCTCGGTCTCAATCATCTTGGCTGGGTGCGGGGGATCCGTGACGCACATGGCGCAGAATTGTTGCCGAAGGTCTTATCCTCACCGGATCTCATTCAGAAATGCTATCGGTATGGTCTCTTCCCGGCGGATTTCATCCAAAGACTGGGCCTGCTTCCGACTGAGTATCTCTACTTCTACTATTTTCCTGAGGCAGCGTACAGAAATACCAGGCGTAGCGGCCAATCACGTGGCCAAGCCATCGCCTCCATGAACGTGCAATTATTCCAAGAGCTCGCACATGCTTCCGAATCGCAATTGATCCATATTTATGAAAACTATCTGCGCGAGCGAAACGCCTCCTATTTCAGCATCGAGGCCACGGCAGGTGAGCATCGCAAACAAAACCAGGAACTCTATTGTCAGTTCTCTGGGTACGAGCGGATAGCCATGCTTGTGCTGCAGGCACTCCAGTCTGACTCTCCCGCGCTGATACCTCTAACCGTTCGGAATAACAACGGGCTGGAAGATCTCGACGCTAATGACGCGGTAGAACTGCCGTGCCAAATCTCCGCCGCCGGCATCCAAGTGCCTTCGGTTGGACGTGCGCCAGAAGCTGTGCGCTCCCTGCTGCTGCAGGTCAAAGAATATGAGCGTCTTACCGTCCACGCCTCAGTGAATTGCTCATACGAAACCGCGCTCGCAGCCCTCGTGAAAAACCCCCTGGTCCGCCGCCCGAAAGTAGCTCGGCACGTCTTGGCGGATTACGTCCACGCCTTTGGAGATCAGATGCAATTGCAGACAGCATCGGCGAATTTGATTTCATAGCTTCTCTTCCTTCTGGAAGCGCCAAAGTCACCTTCGCTCCGCGACTGGTTACCATCACTTCTTCAGTAAACCGATACGTCCAAGTGAACGGATCCGTACTGACGCTTCCCCGAAACGGATTTGGGACCCGCTTCGTAGGACTCTGGCCAAGTGTCGCATCCGGCCCTGCGAGGATTTCTTCGAATTCATCAACAGGACTTCGAGGACAACCCGGTCAGCGCCGTTTCTTGCGTTCGTTCTGTGCGACCCGCGCCTTCACCATTTTCTTAACAAGTGCAGTCGGCAGTGGCTTGTCTGTGGGAAAGTGGATGGTCCCTTTGGATATGGAGAAGCCCTTAAGTTCGTTTTTAAACGCTTCGACAACCGAGGCAGTGGGGAACAAACTGCAGTGGTTCGAAAAGGCGGCGAACCACACCAGCACTCCTTTGTGCTTGAACGCAGGAAGCCGATAGCTGATGGTCTCGGTAGCCTCCGGTGGCACAGCGGATCGAATTGCCGCGCGAATCTTGTTCAAGGTGCTGCGGGCGGGTTCCGGGACACCAGCGAGGTATTCATCAACGTTTTTCGGAGCACCGTTGCCTTTCGCCACAGAACTGCGATTGCCAGATTTCCCTTTTTTCATGGGGGCGATGCTACAAGGACTTCCACTTCAAGTCCATGCACCGGGCCACCGTGCTGGCATCCGAGGGTTTGTCTGGGTTCAGTCGCCGCAGTATGCATTTCCGCCGGGTTGATGGCTGGAATGGGCGGAGCGTTACTCTATCTCTTCAAATGCTCCCACCGGGGAATAAGCTTTCCACTGACTCGAGAAGGCACAACTTACATTACCTGCCTCCGATGTCGTGCTCACCGCTTCTACGACCTCCGGCTGAAACTTGGGAAAGGGCTATTATCAGCGGTGACGCTGGAGCATAATGCGTGAGCGTGAAACATCCTCTCGCAGGGGAGCCCTCAATGAGCGGGCACACCTCAACGGCGGTCGTACTATTCTTTTTCGAAGTCAAAAAGGAAATTCCGGCTAAGGTGAAGCAAAGCATGAATGCATTGAGGGGAGACAGCAATGGTACCGGTTGTTGAAACTATTCTGACCGAATTCCGCGAGGAGGTCCCCGCAACCCGGCGCATACTCGAACGAATCCCGCCGGATAAGCTCGCCTGGAAACCGCATCAGAAATCCAGATCGCTCGGCGAGTTGGCCATGCACATCGCCAACATTCCCGGCATGGCTGAAAGAATCGCAAAATCTGACGAGTTCACGCCTGGCAGCATTCAGCCGCCCTCCGCCAATAGCGTGGAAGAGATTCGCGCCACATTCGAGACAAATGCTCGCACTGCCGAGGAGCTCCTCAGCAACATGACCGAGCAAACCGCCTTGGGAAACTGGCGTATGGTTTTCAAAGGGAAGCAGATCTTCCGTAAGCCTCGCGTCGCGGTTCTGCGAACGAACCTGCTGAATCACCTGTATCACCATCGCGGTCAATTGTCGGTTTACCTCCGCTTGCTGGATGTGCCCGTTCCGGTAGTCTACGGACCCACTGCGGACGAAAATCCCTTTGCTTGAGAGTTTCGTCAGCTGAAGAACACCTACCGCTGCCGCCACACTGGCTGAGTTTCAGTGAGTTATCCGGCTTCACGACCAATGCTCGCTCGGAAGCACATACATACTCGGCAAAAGGCTCCTTTGCACGTGCCGAACACCTCGTCGCCTGGTTTGAACTGAGTTACCTTCCTGCCAACCGCTTCAACTTGGCCGGCCACATCAACGCCGAGTCGCGTGACCGTTGGTTTGCGCAGCCCGGCCATTATGCGAATGAAGTGGCGTGCCTCTCATGAAGTGCCTGTCGTAAGGATTGACGGAAGCGGCGCGGACTCTCATCAAAACTTCATCGTCATTGGGAACAGGCTTTTCAACGTCCCTGATTTGGAGAACGTCCGGGGGACCGTATCTGCTGTAGACGGCGGCTTTCATGTGCTGATGGACGCCCCCGCTGCGCCAGCTTGCTCCTTCCATCGTTGAACGTTTAGGCCGATCACGAGGAGCCACAGCATCAGCGATATTTCCCCGAGGGCGGCGGGGGGCCAGATTGTAGGGATACAGATAGTCTGCGACAGATGCATGGGCAAGCAGGGGAAGAACGAAATCGTGCTGCAAATTGCAGGCTTGGAAGCAAACCGACTTCCTGTTGTGGATGATCATGAACCTCAACCTGGAGGCATTGGAGGGCCAGCGGGAACGTCTTCGAAGGCTGTCACGTAACGCGGGACATCCCGTCTCTGATCAGACAGGGCGGCTTCCAGATAGACCAGATGGACACTGCATACCTTGCGGCATTTCCGAAGTCATGGACTTACTGTTTCTGGGGCACCGCCATTTCCTAAAGATGGGCGGGAAATTTGATACCAGCGAGTGCGCCAGAAAGCGTAGCGCTTTTGTGCCGATCGCGCGGGGTTTTCACATTTGCGCAGCGGAAGCACTTTTTGGTTGTGCGTGCTGCTGGACGCCCGCAGGCCCGATCTGATGGGCGGGTTTGTGGTTATGCGAATCGCGAGTTTGTTGCTCGTCTCGCGCCCTGGAACTTTCGCGGTGGGGAAATTCTCAATCAGTTTACGGGCAGGGCGCAGAAGGTCAACGCTGGAGTATTTTTAGAGCACTAGATCCATGAAGTCCTGGGCGCCCAGTCTTGACTCCATTCGTCTTTTCAGCCAGGCAGCGACTGGGGTTTTGAGGCTCAAATGGACCAAAATCTCGTCCGCTGAGAGTTTCCGCCAAGGGACCGTCATGGGCCGGGCGGCGCGTCCCTGCATCGGCTTTCGTCCTGGCGAAGAAAACGTACGTAACTCAACCTCATGACCTCGGATGCGGTAGTCATTGATGGGCAAACCGTTGACTGACTCTACCCGGAGGGTTGGTGCAGCTCCGGAAAACATGCTTCCCCCCTTCTTTATGTACAGTAAATTGTCGCGGAAAGAACAAAGATGCCGGATTAAGCCGGCGCCATCGGCGGATAGCCTTGTGGAGAACTAAGGAGATTAGATGCCCAGCCCAAAAACCGGTTGTCCCCGAAAATCGGAGTTGCTCCCGTCAGACTTGCCACATTTCGAGTACGCGTGGAGCGGGCCGGGGGGCGAGAATGGATGGAGATGAACATCAGAAGGAACTCCCGCTTACGCAGTTCCCGTCAACCTCAAATCGTCTGATATCTCACTTGCCTTCTTCGGGCAGCCGCCTACGCTGCTTTCTCGTAGTCAGAATAAGCTACCAGCGACTCCTTCAATTGCGCCTCCAAGCTGTCCATCATCGCCACCAAATCCGGAAACAATTGCGAAAAATCCAGATCAAGAAGATTGCGCTGTAGGATGAGAAACACCGTACGCCGCAATATGCGGGTCTCGTCGGCCAGGTTGGCCACGCTGTAACCTTGCCTCCGGCGAGTTTTCCCGTGTCGTCGAGCCCCCTCCAGTTTGTGGGCGTGGGCCGCTTCGCCGGCTTCGCTTACCTCGCGCAAGATTTCTGGCAAATGGTCAATGCGATCTTCATCACCTATCGCAATGCCCGCCAGCTCGGCATTGGCTTTCACCTGTTTCAGCCATTCTTCTTGAATGCTGCCGGCCTCCCCGCGCAGTATTTCCTCTAGACGTTTGCGCTTGGGCAGTCGCGCCGTCTGCCGCCGCTCTAAACAGCGAGAGATGGTTTGGATGACTTCCTCAATTGACGTGGGCTTAACCAAGGTAGGCATCAATGTGGGCGTGGATCAGGCTCATGGCGCCGTTTATATCCGGGTAACCGGTCAGGATAATTATCACTCCATCGGGATTAACGATCTTGAAGCTGGCAGCCACCAGCAGCCCGTCGCCTTTCCGCGAGATGTCAAAGTCGGTCAGCAATACCTCAAATTTGCGCGCTGTGACCAACCGCTCCGCCTCCTGTGTGGTGCCTGCGATGGCCACCTGAAAGCCCTTTTGCTCTAAGATTTGCGGCCAGGTCTGGCGCAGCGAGGGTTCATCATCCACATAGAGGATGCGTGCCGCTAGTTTTGGCATCTCTTACTCCTTCTGATAACAAGCGTGACCGCTAACTTCCTCTATCCTTTGCCGGATGACGCGGAGCTGCGAGCAGGCGAAAAAGTCTTCTCTGAGGAAGCATCGCTCGCCCTGGCAAGCGCCGTGCATTTTGCTGGTGGAAAAAGGCTTTCTCAACCCAAAGGCAATCTTTGTTCTGGAAACCGAAATCCCCTCTGCCGGTAATCAGCTAGGCCTACATGAAGATGCGATTCTGTTCTTAGAAAGGAACAGTCATTCGGATGGGGCTGCGGGACGTTTCTAATGAAAGATCGCGAAGCCGTCAAAGCCTCACTGGATCCGCGACGTCCTGGTGCCGTAGAGCCGGAGGCGAGACACCGCGTACAATCACTCTCATGGAACCACTTACGACGGTCGCGACAGCGTGGACAATCGCAAAGACTGCCGGAGAAATCTCGAAGAAGCTGTACGAGTTCGGAAAAAATCTGAAAGATCGTGAAGCAAAGCAGCAACTTGATGAAATTCTCGACAAGGTACGCGGGTTGCAGCAATCAGCTTTGGAACTCCAGGATGAGAACCGCGAACTTCGAGAGAAGCTCCGCTTTAGGAGTGACGAATACGAGTTCCGTACTCCGTTTTGGTTTCACAAAGCACAGCCTGACCAGCCGCTTTGCCCAAAATGCTTCGCGAGCAACATTCCTGCCCCGAGCGGCGAACCGGGTCAAGGATGTGGCAACGGTTATCGTCTCTGTCTTGTCTGTAACCAATCTGTCGAAGTGAGTCATCAGAGGCGACAGTCTCGATCTTCCTATGAGTGGTAGACCAATGGTAGCGGACGCCCACAATTTAGCGGATGCAGCCTGTATTGCGGCGATTAGGAGCAAGAGTCCGTACAATGCGCGAGAAGAAGGGCTGGTCTCAGGAGCGCTTAAACAAACAACCTCGAGGACATTAAACATGACGATTACCGATCTGCTTCAGGGGTCGCTTAGCATTTGTCTCACACTCCCCCCGCACCTCTGGAGTTCTGCGTCGCCTCTTTATTTTAGAAAGTGACGTGTAAGAAAGGTGATGATACTGCCAATAGCTGCTCCAATGAGCATTTTTATGAAATCGTCTTTATTGCGCTGCCAGAAATTTTCTTCTTCATGGCGACGTTTAAGCGAGATGAAACAGGCCGTTTGTTTTGTGATGAGCTCATTGAAAATGACAAATGGAAGTAAAAGACAGCTCAAAGCGACTAAGGCCCAGCCGCTGTTAATGAATCTCTTGTAAGCCAGGCCAGCAACAAGAACAAAGAACACAACGAGTAAGGGCATGATACCCCTCGTCCACCGAAACAACGGGCGCATTTTGGAATGGAGAAGGTCGTGCGCTTCGTAATATGCCATGTCTGCTTCATCTGTCGCGTCTGCGGTGAACAGAGTAAGGATGTTTCGTGACTTGTTGAGGATCAGGCCGATATGGGGCTTTCTGCTTCTTATTGTGAGACCTCGAATATGGGGACCTTTGAATTGGGCAAGGTCGTCCAGAGAGTCATATTGGTTATCGTGGTCAGAAATCGTAATTATGTCGCCTGCTCTGGTGGGATTGAAAATTCGGATTAACTGTTCGAGATCTTCCCGATAAAGGATTAGAGAGTCGTAGTTCCACTCTTTCGTAGTTCGAATCGGCTTCAATCGAGTCCTACCGACGGTATGGTAACCGGCAGGGCGGAATAATACGAGATCTCCTGCCAGCGTCCACGATGTGTATCCCCTGCGATGCCAACATCGTCCTTCAGCAACAAGACCTGAGGACCGTCGGAATGGGGCTCCAGATCGTTCGAGAGAGGGGTTACAAGCATCCGCGCGGCGCGGTGCTTTTGTTACAGAGGTACACGCGGAGACGACATCCCAATCAGTTGCGCAACCGCCTGCCTATGCCGTTACATGGGGACCGCGCCGGTCCCGAACGAATATCGGCAAGGACCGTAGCGCCGACGCGATAATTAAGTTCGCGCTGCCTCATGCCCGCGACTCCACAGCAAATAATTTTTCCTTGACAAGTTCCGAAGCGAGAGCTACTATCAAATGTTATTTAATAGCTATTTGAAATACAACCACGGATATCCGACGGATCTCGACGGATTTTTTCCTTGTATGTAGCTGATTCCGCCCGGCACCACCCCCGGGGGTGGGGGTATCGCTATCCGCCGTAACCTTGGCGGGCTGGGCCTGCCAGGCGGTAGCCGCGGTATCGACGGTAATACCGTGGCTAAGTTGAGGCGCTAGCGGGCGTCTGAGCCCGCTGCCGAAATCCTGAGCGTAGCGAAGGACCCCGCGCGATCACGCTGGAGCGCCTGATCAGCGAAGAATTTTAGGAAGCAGGAGGCAGGCGGCAGGAGGCAGTAAAGAGATTTTCCTGCATCCTGCCTTCTGCCAGCTCCAACCCCAGCCGGCTGTTCTCTCATGGAGAGACGCGTGTCGCTTGGAACGCAACCTCTTGCCACTTACCGGCGCGCCTTATGAAAACCCGCGTAGTACGGTAAGAACCGCTAACGTCTTGCCCTTTGTAGGTTCCTTTGAGGGTTGCACCAGAGGTAACCACTGCTGCGTCTC
>WNGH01007825.1_pt1 | contig 10140 bp, 9 predicted proteins | sample 5400631 | NCBI WGS metagenome assembly WNGH01 (sample SAMN13153373, study PRJNA577476) | soil metagenome | isolation source: 115 cm soil or saprolite under Garry oak tree replicate 1 | place: USA:California | collected 2016-06-15 | reverse complement strand
GAGCGCAAGCGGGTGATCTACGTGTTCAACAAGGCGGACCTTCTGCCCGATCCGGAGGCGTTTCTCGCCCAGGTTCGGGAGCGGTATCCCCACGCGGTACTCACCTCGACTGTTCCGCGTTCCGCGTTTCGCGTTCCGACTTCCGGCGTCGAGGATCTCCGCCGCGCGCTTCGGACTTCGGCTCAAGCCCTCCGTCCCATCGCGCAGATCCACGTGCCCGTGGCGGACGGGAAGCTGCTCGCGGCGTTGCACCGCGACGGCGAGGTGATGGCCGAGGTGCAGGTGGATGGGGTGGTGCAGGTGACGGCGCGAGTGGAGGCGTGGCTGCTCGGGAAGCTCAGGCGCGAAGGGGTGGAGGTGGTGCTGGGGAGCTAAGGCTCTCTGACGCTTCAGCCGGCCCGCAGCGTGAAAATCGGCAGCTCGGGCGGGCAGAACAGCCGCACCGGGGCGGAGATGGTCCCGATGCCGCGCGACACGTACAGCGGCGCGATCGTGTCGCGGTACCAGCCCGCCACGAAGCGGCCGCTCCCGACCGGCGTATAGGGCGTCCAGAAGGGCAGCCGAATCTGCCCGCCGTGCGTGTGTCCCGTGAGGATCGCGGCGGGGCGGGGCGCCGCGTCCCGCGGCACGCCGTCCACGTATCCCGGCGCGTGTACGATCCAGATCGTCTGCTCCCCGCTCCGCACCGTCGCCAGCCCGGCCGCGAGATCGGGAGTACCCTGCACCGGGTCGTCGAGCCCGACGAACGTCAGCGTCGCGCCGCCGCGCGTCACCCGGCCGGTGGAATTGTAGAGCAGCTCGACACCCGCCTGCGCGTAGGCGCGCTCCGCCCGGCTGCGGTCGATGCCGGCGCTGTGCTCCCAGTTGCCCAGAGTGGCGAAGGCGGCGGCGCTCCCGCGCGCGTGGCGCGACCAGGCGGCGAGCGTCGCGAGATCCTCCCACGCGTTGCAGATGTCGCCGATCAGGACCACCACGTCGGGCCGCTCGTGCGCCAGGCGCTCGAGCGTGACGTGCCCGCTGCGCGGGACGCCGTGGCTCAGGTGGACGTCGGTGACGCAGGCGATGCGCAGGCCGTCGAGCGGCGGCGCGAGTCCGGCGACCGGGATGTCATGGCGGGTGACCTGGACGGCGCCCGGCTCGACCAGGAAACCGTCGCCAGCGGCCGCGGCGCCGAGCGCGCCCACGGCCGTCGCGAGGAAGCGGCGGCGGGTGAGGGACAGTGGCATCGGAGAAAGCTAAGGCGCCGGGTGCGCGGAAAAACGCGAGTGCTCGTTATCCCCGGAAGAACAGCGCCCCCAGTCCGAGGAGGGTGGAAACCCAGAAGCCGAGCATCCAGCGCACGAGGCGGGTCTCGAGACTCCGGAGCCGATCCCCGAGCTCCGTTTTGAGCTCAGCCAAACGTTTATCGAAGTCCGCGCGCAACTCGGCGAGCCGCTCGCCCATCTTGGCATCGAAGCGGGCGAAGTTCACCTCGTTCAGCTCCCGTAGTTCCGCTCGATACGTCGCATCCACGGCGTTGAACCAGTTCACGAGCTCGTTGGTCGCATCCTGGCCGAACTTCTCATAGAACTTCTTCGAGAGTACCGCCGTGACCGGCACGAGTGGCTCCAGTGGTGACCAGTCACGAATTTCTGGTTTGCCGAGTGCCCTGGCGTAACCATTGCACTGCATGCGGGCACCGAGTATTGCGTGCGCCTGTCCCAATGTCGGCTCGGCGGGGGTGCCGAGTCAATCCTCATCCGCGGGGTTCCCCAGGCCGCCGGCCCGGGGTCAGCCGAGCCGTAGGGGCTTCTGCTCGCAGTGTCCCCGGGGCGTGGCCCCGGGGTTGGTCTACCCGGGCGGATGTCCGGTGATGTCCACCCCCTGCCGACATCACGCGATGTCGGAGAGGTTCCGGTCGGCGGTGAGCAGCCCTGCGAGCAACGCATACTGGACCAGCTCCGCGCGCGTGCGCACGCCCAGCTTGCGTGCCAGGCGGGCGCGGTGGGTCTCGATCGTCTTCACGCTCACGCGTAACCGCCGCGCTATCTCGCGATTGGCGAACCCGCGGACGAGGAGCAGCAGGACCTGGCGCTCGCGCGGGCTGAGGGGTTGCTGGGTGGATAGGGGGTGGTGCGACGCGGGGAGGGATCGGTCGGTGGGGGCAGGCGAGGCGGCGGGCAGCGCCAGCGCGACGTCGCTCACACGGTCCACGTCGACGAAGGTGCGCCCCTCGTGGACCGCGCGGATGGCGGCGAGCAGCTCCTGGTCGGGCACGCGCTGCAGCACGTAGCCGGTCGCGCCGGCGGCGAGTGCCGCGGACAGGTGCCGGGGATCGTGACCCGTCGCGAGGACGAGGACGCGCGTGGGCGGACACTCGCGCCGGATCCGCTCGATGGTCTGGACGGTGTCGGCGTCCGGGAGCGCGGAGTCGAGCATGATGACATCCGGCCCCAGGGCGCGAGCCTGCTCCGCCGCTGCCCGGGCGTCCGCCGCTTCCGCCACGACCTCCATATCCCCCTGCGCGTCGACCAGTGCCCGGAGCCTCTGCCGCTCGGGTGCGTGGCCGTGCGCGAGGAGGAGCCGGAGCTTGGGCATCGACGCAGCCTATCTATAACATCGACCGGAAGTCGCTATCGGGGATTTCCCGACAGCCCTTCCTGCTAGCGGGCCGGGGTTGGTCTCCCCCGATGGCCTACGGTGAAAGGTTAGCGACGAAGCAGCGGGCGGCGGAGGGCGGCTAGCGCCTCAGCAGGAGCGCGACTACGGCCAGCGCGGTGGGCGCCCAGAAGGCGAACATCCGCCAGGTGAGCCGTGACTCGAGCCCGGCCAGGCGATCCGCGATCTCGCTCTTGAGTTCGGCCAGCCGCTGCTCCAACTTCGCGTCGAAGCGCGCGAAGTTGAGCTCGTTCAGCTCGCGTAGATCCATGCGATAAGTGGCGTCCACTTGATTGAACCATTCCACCAGTTCGTTGGCGACGTCGTCGCCCAGCTTGTCGTAGAGCTTCCGAGACAGTTTGGCCGTGACCGGCACGATCGCTCCTGGCGGTTGCCGGCCACGAAGCTGCACATCGGTACCCATCGGTGCATACCCGAAGTATTGCGAGCGGGCCCCGATCGTTGCCGAGCATACGCTCGGTGGGGGCGCCGAGTCAATCCTCATCCGCGTTAGTTCCCCCTCTCCACACGTGGAGAGGGGGTCAGGGGGTGAGGACCCCCATTGGTGAGGACCCCCATTGTGGAGAGGGGGCCAGGGGGTGAGGACCCCAACTAAGGAGAAGGGGTCACGGGTGGGGTTCCCCGGGCCGCCGGCCCGGGGTCAGCCGAGCCCATGGGAGCTTCTGTGCGCGATGAGCCCCGGGGCATGGCCCCGGGGTTGGTCTACTCCGACGGACTACGGTGAAGCTTAGCGACGAAGCAGGAGGCTGATCACCCCGGCGCCGGTGCCGATGATGGCCAGCGCCGTCGGGGCCCAGAAGGCGAACATCCGCCAGGTGAGCCGAGACTCGAGGTCCGCGAGCCGCTGCCCAAGCTTCGCGTCGAACCGCGCGAGGTTGAGTTCGTTCAGTTCCCGCAGGTCGGCCCGATAGGTGGCGTCCACGTCGTTGAACCAGTTCACGAGCTCGTTGGTGACGTCCTCGCCGAACGTCTCGTAGAATTTCTTTGACAGCCTGGCCGTGACCGGCACGATCGCTCCTGGCGGTTTCCGGCCACAAGGTGAATCGGGGTGCCTCCCCGTGCATAGCCGAAGCATTGCGGGAGGGCGCCGATCGTTGCCGAGGATACGCTCGGCGGGGGCGCCGAGTCAATGGCGAGATGCTGCTGTGGTCCGCTACCGGACGGTGCACGGGAGGGGTCGCGGGTGAGCCCCGGTGCATGGCCCCGGGGTTGGTCCACCCCGGCTGGCTCACGTTGCCCACGTCGGTCAGCGCGAACGTACCCTGGCTGACCGAGGCGGCTATCAGGAATTTCCTGACAGCCAGCGAGCGGGTCTCACGGTCTCGTGCAGCGCCGCGGACCCTAGCGAGTCGCGCAGTCGCGGATATATTCACCGCTCCTTGGGTCGCTGCCGCAAGCCCTTGAGCGGGCGGCGATTGGCTGTTCGGTGGCGGTGGTCCGCAGTGGCGGTTCCGCGTGAGCCGGTCCGATCAGCAGCACGCCCGCTCCAGTCCGGTGTCGCAGCCCTCGAGGACATTGCGACGCGTGTACGGCGCGTGACGCCTCCTAACTCCGGGGAGACTCGATCGTCGTGGAATCTGTGCCTCGCGAGGTGAGGAGCGCGTCGTCCCCGCATTTGCGGGCGCCCGCCCCGGCGGCCCCGGCGCCTCCGGCGACCGAGCCATCGTTGCTGGAGCGCGAAACTCCAGTGCGCGTGCGGCTCGGCCTGCAGCGGCGGGCCTCCACGAACATCCGCCGCCATTTGTCGCGTGCCGTCCGCCGCTTCGGCGCGTTGGTCGTTGCCGATCTGGCGACGTTCTACGTGATGCGCGCCCTGGTGCGCGCGGTGCGCGAGGGTGTCGTGCTGGGCGATTGGGTCGCGGGCGAGGTGCACGCGATCTTGCCGTCGGGAATCCTCAACGGCTGGCAGTACGCGGCCGCGCTGTTCGTGGGCCTGGTGGTGACAGGCAACTACGGCCCGGGCGACCGGCGGCGTGACCCGCGGCGGTTGTTTTTCGCGTGCGCGCTCGCGACCGCACTGCCCCTGTGGATGACGATCTGGACGCGCGGGCTCGAGCCGACGCTGGTCCAGTACGGGCTCACGACGGTCTTGGTGTGGGCGGGGCTCGTGGGCGAGCGACTGACGGTGGATCGGATCATGGCGTGGGTCCGGCCTCCAGAGCGCGACCGGCTCGACACGCTCTTCGTGGGCCCCGGCGTGGACTGCCTCAGTACGATGGGGAGCCCGGCGTTCACGGCGGGTGCGGAGTATCGCCCGATTGGGTTCGTGGACAGTCGCCGACCGCCGACGCCGGGGACACTCGGCCACATCGGTGATTTCTCCCTGTTGCTTGCGGCGTCAGGCGCGCACGTCGTCGTGGTCTGCGGGTACCTCAGCGACAAGCAGTTCCACGAACTGGTGGATACCGCGCTGGCGGGCGGCTGTCAGGTGCTCTCCGTTCCGCGATCCGTGAAGATTGCCGGGGTGCATCCCACGACGGTCTGGCGCCGCGGCCAGCCGCTGGTGGAGCTGACGGCGCCGAGCCTGAAGGGCTGGCAGCTGGCGGTGAAGCGAGTGGTGGACCTGACCGGCTCGGTGGTTGGACTGATCGTCCTGAGCCCGGTGTTCGCCGTGATCGCGGCGCTCGTGAAGCTCGAGTCGCCCGGGCCTGTGTTCTTCACGCAAGAGCGTGTGGGCCGCGGCGGCCGGTGGTTTCGGATCATCAAGTTCCGGACGATGGTGGACGGGGCGGAGCGGCATCGGGACGAGCTGCTGTCGCAGAGCCTGTACCGCGATGCGCGGCTGTTCAAGCTGTCGAGCGACCCTCGGACGACGCGCCTGGGGCGTTGGCTCCGGCGCACGAGTCTGGACGAGCTGCCGCAGCTGGTGAACGTGCTGCGGGGCGACATGTCGCTGGTCGGTCCGCGCCCGCCGCTGCCGTCGGAGGTCGATCTGTATGAGGCGCACCATTACGCGCGGTTCGACGCGAAGCCGGGGATGACCGGACCGTGGCAGGTGGCTGGCCGCAACGACGTGACGGACTTCGAGCAGGTGATCGCGCTCGAGACCGCGTACGTCCGCGGGTGGTCGGTCTGGCTGGACGCCAAGCTCATCCTGCGGACGGTACCTGTCGTGTTCGGCCGGCGTGGCGCACTGTGAGCGCCGGGACCGGGCATGTGGCCGTCATCGCGTCGAACTACTGGCCCGAGCCCACGGGAGTGAGTCAGACCGTCACCGAGTTCGCTGAGTTTCTCGCCTGCAGCGGGGCGGACGTGCGTGTGGCGACCGCGATGCCCCACTACCCGCAGTGGCAGATCTACCCGGCGTACCGGCGCTCGCTGTATCGGTCGGAGCGGCGCAATGGCGTGACGATTTATCGAGCGTGGCACCGGGTGCGGCCCGCTCCCTCGGCCGTGGGAAGGGTGCTTCAAGAAGTGACGCTGTGTATCGTCGGGCTGCCGACGATGGTGCGTGCGCTGTGGGGCGCCCGCCTCGCCTACGTCGTGGTGCCGGCACTCGGCTATGCGTTCCTGGGTGCGTGTGTGGCGCGTTGTCTCGGGATCCCCGTCATCGTCGTCGTGAAGGACGTCATGCCGGACGCGGCGATCGAGACGGGGTTGCTCAAGAGCCCGGCGCTGATCGCGGTGTCGCGGTGGTTGGCACGCCGGCTGTACGGCGCCGCCGGCGAGATCCAGACGCTGGGCGAGGGGATGGCTCGGCGGATCGTGACGGCGGGAGCCGCCCGGGGCAAGGTCCGAGTCGTGCCGGACACGATAGACGGCCGCGAGCTGGCACCGGTGCCGCCGGAGCGGAACGAGTTTCGACGGCGCTTCGTGGCTCGGGGGGAATTCGCGGTCGTGCACGCGGGCAACATGGGCCGCAAGCAGGACCTCGATCTGCTGCTGCGCACCGCGGATCGGTTGCGGTCGGAGCCGGACATTCGGTTCCTGGTATTCGGCGACGGCGCGGTGCGAGCCGACTTCGTGCGGCGCCGCGACCAGCTTCAGCTCGAGAACGTGGCACATCACCCGCTGCAGGACCGGTCGCTCCTGTCGCACATGTTGAGCGGGGCCGACGTCGTGTTGGTGAGTCAGCTCGCCGAGGTCGTGGACATCGTGGTTCCATCGAAGCTGGTCACCGCGATGGGAGCCGGCGCTATGATCGTCGCCGCGTGCGCCGGGGAGAGCGAGACAGCGAAGCTCATCCGGGGGAGCGATGGGGGCGTGCTCGTCGGGGCGGGAGACGACGCATCGCTCGCGCGAGCGATTTTGAGCATCCGGGAGGGCAAGGTGGATACGATGGCTTACCGGACGCGGGCGCGTGCGTACGCCCTCGCCCGGTTCGATCGCGACGTTGTCTATGGGCCACTGGCTGCCGAGGTGGTGCGCCGCCTCGCGGCAGCATGAAGGAGGAAGCAATGCACATGCAGCGTGTGTCGGTCACCGGCGCCGGCGGGTTCGTCGGACATCACCTGCTGAAGCGCCTCGTCGCGGAGGGCTGCTGGGTTCGCGGCGTGGACCTGAAGCCGCCCGAGTACGAACCCAGTCCCGCCCACGAGTTTGAGTTGCTCGACCTGAGGCGGTGGGAGAACTGCGCGCGGGCCACCCGCGGCGTCGAGGAGGTATACAATCTCGCTGCCAACATGGGTGGCATCGGGTTCATTGAGTCTCACAAGGCCGAGGTCATGCACGACAACGTGCTGATCAACGTGCACATGCTCGAGGGAGCGCGGTTGAATGGCGTCAAGCGGTATCTGTACACGTCGTCCGCGTGCGTATACCCGGGGTATCGACAGAACTCTGCGGACGTGACGCCGTTGAAAGAGGAGGACGCGTACCCGGCGGATGCTGAAGATGGGTACGGGTGGGAGAAGCTTTTTTCCGAGCGGCAGTGCAGGCATTACTACGAGGATTACGGCCTAGAGACCCGCGTGGTCCGGTTCCACAACATCTACGGGCCGCTCGGGACGTACGATGGAGGGCGGGAAAAGTCGCCGGCGGCGATTTGTCGCAAGGTCGCGCTGGCTGAGGACGGTGGGGAGATCGAGGTGTGGGGAGACGGGAAGCAGACGCGGTCCTACTGCTACATCGACGATTGCGTCGAGGGGATCCATCGCTTGATGCGATCCGACTACAGAGAGCCGCTGAACCTCGGCTCTGATCGGCTCGTGACCATCGATGAGCTCGTCGACATTGTTGCGACCGTTGCCCGGAAGAGCATCCGCCGGCGGTATGACGTCACGAAGCCTCAGGGGGTGCGCGGCCGCAATTCGGATAACTCTCGTCTGCGCAAGGCACTAGGGTGGGAGCCCAGCACCTCCCTGGAGAAGGGGCTGGCGCGGACGTACCAATGGATCCACTCGAGGCTCGAAGCCAGCGGACGGCTGAGGAAAGAGCTCGCAGTAGCTTCGTGACCCGGCGCAGCCGTGAACACGATCCTCGTGACGACCGGCTTCCTCCAGAGCCTCGGTGGCGTCCAGTCAGTGGAACGCCTGCTTCACTCCACGCTGTTGGCCCTGGCATCGGAATCCGGTGGTAAGCATGTCACTTGCAGCTTAAGAGACCCGTCCGAGGTCAGGCCGGGCGAGACGACGGCACACGATGTGATTGGTGCGTCTGGATCGCGACTTGGCCTAGTGAGAGCGGTCGTTTGGCGAGCCCTGCGCCTGCGCCCCCGGGTCATCGTCTTCAGTCACGTACATCTTGCCAGAATGGCGCCGCTGCTCCGTTCTCTGAGCCCTGGTTCGCGCATTGCGGTAGTGGTTCATGGAATCGAGGTCTGGCGGCCCCTCGACATGGTGACACGGTTGGGGATCCGTTCCGCATCCGAAGTGTGGTGCGTCAGTAGGTACACCGCGCGCCAGCTCCTCGAGTACAATCGGATCGATTCAGCTCGCCTGCGCCTGCTGCCGAACGCGATTGAGCTTCCGCCTAGTTCTCCGACGGCCCGAAGGGACGGTGAGTTGACGCTCCTGTCCGTGTGCCGGTTGGAACAGAACGAACGCTACAAGGGGGTGGATTTCGGGCTTCGTGCACACGCGCTGTTGCTTCAAGAGTTCCCTGGTCTTCGCTACCGAGTGGTCGGAGCTGGCAGCGACGTAGACCGCCTAAAGGCCTTGGTGGAGGACTTAGGCACAAGCGAGCGGGTTGTGTTCCTGGGCCACCTGTCGGACGCCGAACTATCTAGGGAGTACGAAGGGTGCACCGTCTTCGTATTGCCGAGCCGCAAGGAGGGCTTCGGCATCGTTTTCCTTGAGGCCATGGCTCGCGGCAAACCCGTGGTCGCTGTGACGGCCGGCGGAACGCCCGAAGTGGTGCTGGATGGCGAGACTGGTCTCCTTGTCCGTCCCGGCGATTTGCTTGCCCTATACGAAGCCCTACGTCAGCTCGTAACGGATCCAGGCTTACGGGATCGTTTGGGTGCCAAGGGGCAGCAGCGGGTAGAGTCTTTGTTCATGGCTGACCAGTTCAGGGAACGAGTGAGAGCGATGTTGCGCGCACACGTCGAAACGACGGAACGCGCAAGCCTGTACGAGTCGGCCTAGCATGTGCGGCATTGCAGGGATAGTCGGGCCGTCCGGGAGCGCCTTGCCGGAAACCGCGCGCGTGCAGCGGATGATCGCGGCGATGCGGCACCGTGGTCCGGACGACGCAGGAGTCTGGTCGTCTCAGGACCCGGGTGGCCTCGCACGGGGAGCGCGCGCGGTGGTTGGGGCGTGCCGCCTTGCCATTCTCGATCTAAGTCCTATGGGTCATCAACCACTGGTGGATGCAGTCACGGGGGCCGTCGTCGCTTTCAACGGGGAGGTCTACAATTTCGCCGAACTGCGTCGCGGTCTAATGGCACGTGGGCTTACGCTGCGTTCCCGGTCGGACACAGAGGTGGTCCTCCAACTCTTCCTGCAACACGGACCATCGTTCCTGCTCCTGCTCGAAGGAATGTTCGCCGTTGCAATCTGGGATCCTAGGTCCGGCAGCCTGTTTGTTGCGCGTGATCGGCTTGGAGTGAAGCCCATCTATCTAGCGGAGCGAAACCGCTGCCTCATCTTCGCTTCAGAAGTGCGCGCCCTGATGGAAAGCGGTGCCGTGGGGAAGACGATCAGCGAGGAAGGGGTCCGGTCTTACCTTCGATTCGGGGCCGTACGGGAGCCGCACACCATTGTCGATGAGACAAGGGAGCTACCGGCCGGAACCTGGCTGAAGTGGACACCAGAAAAACAGACGGCGGGTCGCTATTGGGACACGGAGTCAATCGTACGCCCGTCATCAGATGGCGGCCCCCTAATGAGCTCATACCGGGAAACAGTGGAACAGGTACGCGATCTCGTTTTCGAGGGCGTTCGGCTGCGACTGACGTCAGATGTTCCGGTTGTCACGTTCCTTAGTGGTGGCCTGGACTCGACGACGGTCGTCGCGGGCGTACGGGCTGCGACGGGGGCGGCACCTGACACTATCGGCGTGACTTTCTCCGAGGCGGGGTACAGCGAGGCGCGCTACATCGAT
>WNGH01007824.1_pt1 | contig 10140 bp, 9 predicted proteins | sample 5400631 | NCBI WGS metagenome assembly WNGH01 (sample SAMN13153373, study PRJNA577476) | soil metagenome | isolation source: 115 cm soil or saprolite under Garry oak tree replicate 1 | place: USA:California | collected 2016-06-15 | reverse complement strand
CGGACCATCGATTCCACGTCGCGCCCGACGTAGCCGACTTCGGTGTATTTCGAAGCTTCGACCTTGACGAACGGGCAGCCCGCGAGCCGCGCGAGGCGCCGCGCGATTTCCGTTTTTCCGACGCCGGTGGGTCCAATCATCAAAATGTTCTTTGGCAAAACGTCTTCCGCGATCTCTGGCGGCAGCTTCTGGCGGCGCACCCGGTTGCGCAGGGCCACGGCGACAGCGCGTTTCGCCGCCGTTTGCCCGACGATGTATTTGTCGAGCTCCGCGACGATTTCGCGGGGACTCATGTCGTCGAGCGCCGGGAGCAGCTCCTGTTCTTCAGCGGCTTCGGCGCCGTTGCCCCCGGGGGCGGAAATCAATTCTTTTTCTGACTTGCTGGCCATTCGATCGATTCGTCTCCCGCTCTTCCGCCGGTCAAAGTCTACCGTCCACAGTTGAAAGTTAAAAGTTCAAAGCAAGCTTGATCGGTTTACGACCGCTGCCAATCTTTGGCTTTCCCTGCTGCCTTACCGCTATGATGCGCAAATTGCCAAGTGCGACGCCTGGACCTACAGCTCTTCGACTGTAAAGTTCGCGTTGGTGAAAATACATATTTCGCTCGTGATGCGCATGGCCTCCATGGCCAGATCCTTCGCGCTGAGTTTCGAATGCTTCAGAAGCGCGCGCGCCGCGGCCAGGGCATACATCCCACCGGAGCCGATAGCGACGAGGCCATCGTCGGGCTCAATGACGTCACCGTTCCCGGAAAGGATGAAAGTGGATTTGCTGTCGGCAATGATCAGCAGGGCCTCGAGGTGGCGCAGCGCGCGATCCTTGCGCCAATCCTTGGCCAGCTCGACCGCGGATTTCTGTAAATTACCCGAGAATTCCTGGAGCTTCCCCTCGAAGCGTTCAAAAAGCGAGATGGCATCGGCGGTGGAACCCGCGAAACCTGCGACCACTTTGTCGTTGAAGAGGCGGCGCGTCTTGCGCGCTGTGTGCTTCATCACGTGGTCGCCCATGGTCACCTGGCCATCGGCGACGAGCACGACTTTGCTGTCTTTGCGCACGCAGAGCACCGTAGTGCCGCGCATCGGCGCTCTCTCCTGGCTCTTGGGCATCCGGACATTATAGCGCCATTGCGTCATCCGCAACCAACGCGCGCAGCACGGCGGGGCTTCGTTGACACTTTTGCGTACGCTTCGCTAGACTACAGTTGCAAGTTGATTCGAGCGTTCCTGCCCGTGCCGTTCCCCGGTAGCTCAACGGTAGAGCATTCGGCTGTTAACCGAAGGGTTGCTAGTTCGAATCTAGCCCGGGGAGCCAAATTCTTCATTTTCAAATACTTGAAATTTCTTGAGTGCCGATTTTTGGTCAAATAACGTTTGGTAGTGAGCCGAATGATTTCCGGTTCACATTCAAACCGAGTGCCATGACTTCTTGTTCAGATGCTGTGATTTGCGCGGCGTCGTGTTACCGTCCGTCAAAATTCTCTTGGGTGCAATGGGTGCAAGATCGAGCCTAGGTGGATAGGCCAGCGCACCTTTTTCCTGCAATTATTGATCGTCGCGCTCATTCGGTCAGAGGAGAGAGGTGCAGAATTTCCTCCCCTTGGATTTCAAAGACTCTTACCACAACGCACTTGACAGGGCGATAAGGCGATGGTAGCGTCGCAGCTCAAACGGAGGGTCCCAGCACTCCGCGACCATCCAAATACGATAAAGAACTCTGTCTAGATGATCGCTCGCGTCGCTGCCTCCCTCTATAGCGTCCCCGCGGAAAGAGGAGGCTTCTATGACCGTTTCCACCCCGAAGAAAATTTTTGGATTAGTTCTGGCGGTCGGCTTGTCGTTTGCAATTGCGACTTTGCTGAGCGCGCAGGACCCAAATGCAGCCGACCACGACTTTGCGAAAGTCAAAGTGATTGGCGCTGGCACCGTCGTGGGTTCTGCAGACTTGGTGCGCAACAACAACGGGATTACCTGCGTGATCCACACATCCGGCTTGGTGCCAGGCGATGCGTATAGCGTCTGGTGGGTGATCCCGGATGAGGCCCTGGTATTTAACGCCACTGGAGGTCTTGCCGGCGGCGATGGAACGGCAACCTTTGCCGGACATGCCTCAACAGGCCCCGTTGGTCCAGCTGACGGTTCCGTGGTACTGAGCAACGGCGATGGCTTGTTTGACCAACCCCGCACAGACACTGTCACTGTGGTCATTCGCCACCATGGACCTCCGATTCCCGAAATGATCAACCAGCAGACAGGAAGCTTCAACGCCGGATGCGGCGCTGGGGGCTGCAAGAACGTGCAGGTGGCCACGTTTCTTCCATAGCTAGCGGCGGAACGGGGCTGGGAAACCCTGCCCCCGTCGCGTTCGCTAGTTGACGCACCGCCGTGGGATGAAAGCTGAAATGCACGAGCCTAATCACAGGTCGAACCCTGGCCTAAACGTTTAACTACGCCTGCTTTGGGGGGGCGCCGCGAGTTGGAGGCGGGGAACCCCGGGGACAACCCTTGAAGCTTCAGGGAAGGCTCCACGCGAGCGGCTGATTCTCGACTCCAGTTACCGAGACAGTGGCCGATTCGGGAGCAATTACAACTTGGATTGACGAACGGGCACCAAGGAGGCTAGTGATGCACCGCGACGTGTTCGGGCAAAAAGTCTCAAGAACGCGCTACAAGGAAATGGTCCGGGCGAGGGAGAATCGGCGGGACCTGATTGCTGCGCAGCTTAGTCGGCGAGACCTAGTGAAGATGGGGCTGTTGACCGGAACGGGCTACCTCGTAAGCAAAGGAGGCCTGAGCGCGCGTGCGAAGTCCCCCCTCCCGCTGGACCAACTGGCAAGCCCGCCCGTGACACCGTTTATCGAGCCACTGCACATCATTCCCGTGAAAGAGCCAGTGCAGGTCTTGCAGCCTGCACCATCGGTCACCCCCCTGCCCCACGAGGGCCGAACGCGCCCCCATCAGGCATTGAATGTGTTTCGTCCGAAGAAATTCTATAAGGTTCGGCAACATGTGACTCCGTCGCGAGTTCACCCGGAGCTGCCCGAACAAGTCCTTTGGGGCTTTGACGGAATGACACCCGGTCCCACGTACGTCGCAAGGTACGGCGAACCAATCCTGGTGCGCAACTTCAACGAGCTGCCGCCGGATAACGGCGGATTCGGGTTGAATTCTGTGACCACACACTTGCACAACGGGCACACCCCATCGGAGAGCGACGGCTTTCCATGCGATTTCTTCGAGCTCGGACAATTCTACGACCAGCACTACCCGAATGTTCTAGCGGGAATCCTCTCCACGCACCCAGGCACCGGCGACATCAGGGAATCGTTAAGTACGCTTTGGTATCACGATCACCGCGTGGATTTTACGTCACAGAACACCTATAAGGGGCTGCTGGGGTTTTACCTGCTTTTCAACGAGTTCGACACGGGAAATGAAACGACGGGTTTCCATCTCCCTAGTTTTCCGGAGTTCGATGTGCCGATGGTTTTCGCCGACAAAGTATTCGACGAAGACGGCCGGTTGTTCTTCGACCTGTTCAATATTGACGGGATCCTCGGTGATCGTTTTATGGTGAACGGCAAGATTCAGCCGTTCTTCCAGGTTCACCCGCGGCGCTACCGCTTCCGCTGGCTAAATGTAGGCCCGTCGCGCTTCCAGGAGTTTTTCCTGACAGATCTGGGAAATTCCAGCGCGCACAACCTGTACTGGCAGATTGCAAACGACGGCAATCTCCTGCCGAAACCCGTCCAGGTGGAAAGCGTTCGCATTGGAGTAGCCGAACGGATGGATGTGATTATTGACTTCAGCCAGTTTGCGGGCAAATCCATCTACTTGGAGAACCGGCTGAAACAGCTTGACGGTAGAGGTCCAGTGCCGGCGCCGGATGATATCCTTCCGGCAGGCACCGGAAATCTGGTAATGCGCTTTGACGTGGTGCTCCCCGCGGTGCAGGACCAGAGCGATGACCCCGCGCGGATCACAAAGTTCTACGACTTGCCGGATACGGCCGTAGAACCGGCCGTCGTGCGAACGTTTCGGTTCGACCGGTTGAACGGGGAGTGGTCCATCAACGGGACGTTCATGGATTGCAACCGGACTCGCTTCCGCGTGAAGCAAAATACCGCCGAGCACTGGGTCCTGGGGAACTTTTCCGGCGATTGGCAGCATCCCATCCACATTCACCTGGAAGAGCACCAGATTCTGACGCGCAACCGCATGCCGCCTCCGACAGTGGAGGTCTCCCGGAAAGACGTGACCCGGCTGCGACAGAATGAGCGCGTGGAACTCTTCTTCCGCTTCCGGGACTTCACGGGACGCTACCCCCTGCACTGCCACAACATGATTCACGAGGACCACGCGATGATGTTGCGGTGGGACATCGAGCCGGATGGCGACACGAACATTTCGCCTTAGAGCGTGGGGAAGCAGGTTCGCGGACCAGGAAGGTCGAACAAATGCACACACCGAATAGAAGAGAGATGTTAGGGGCCTCATTCGTTGCGCCTCTCCTCGGCGCATGGTCTGGAACGAGGATAAGCCGCTCAGCGGATAATGGTATGGAGGCTGCCCGGGAGCGGGTCCGAAAGCGCTTCCTTCCGAACGTCCCCTTGGTGACGCAGGACGACAAGAAAGTGCGGTTCTACGACGACCTGGTGAAAGACAAGATCGTCATCATAAACTTCACGTACACGCGGTGCGAAGGTGTCTGCCCCGGAATCACGTCGAATCTGGTTCGTGTGCAAAGGCTTCTGGGGGACAGAGTCGGCCGGGACATCTTCATGTACTCAATCACGCTGAAGCCCGAAGAAGACTCCCCGGACCTGCTCAGGGAGTATGCCAAGGCGCGCAGTGTTCGCCCCGGCTGGACATTTTTGACAGGAAATTCGGACGATATCGAGCTGCTCCGGAGGAAACTTGGGTTCACCAATCCGAATGCGGAACTCGATAAGGACAAGTCGCAGCACATCGGCAATCTCCGCTATGGAAACGAGCCGCTTTGTCTTTGGGCCGCTTGCCCGGGGTTGGCGCATCCGGAGTGGATTGCCGAATCCATCTCCTGGGTTGACCGCTCAAGAGTGAAAAAGAGTTGAAGCAGAAGGGCCAACGATTTCCGATGACGGTTTTGGACAGGAGGTACGAACATGAGTGCCAGACGAAAGAGCCGCGTGCAGATCACCGGGATGTGCCTCGTTCTGCTGGTGATCGGGATGGCCGCGGCGGCTCCCTACCGCTGGGCGCCCTCTTCCGTGCGAGCTGCTATCAGGCTATCGCCACCATTTGATTTCAATGACGATTTCTATACCAAGAACGGTATGGATGTTGCCAAGCTCGAGAGTCTAGGGGCAGATTCTCGTGTTGGCTTCAGCGCGGGCACCAAGACGGGCGCCGAATTCGGTACCAATCCCCCTGATTGGGGTGGTGCATACAACTGGATTGAGGACAACACCAATACTGACCCAACTCGGGGGGGAGCGAATGGCGGCATCCGCGTAACCCAGACGACTGGCGGGTTTGATAAGGATGGAAACCTCATCTATTACAGCATTATGGCCCCCGTTCCAGATCAGACCTTCTTTACCCCGGACGCCGCTGGTGCTCGGGCTCACACTATAGCCAACCAGTTCAGAGCGTTTATATTTCCGAAACAGTTGAAGCACGGTGTCATGCAGTTCACTGCCTGCCCCGTCGGAACACAACTGAAGCTTCCCGATGGCACTCCCAATCCGGCGGCGCAGAATTGCGTTGTGTTGGCTCCGCCGCCGGGAAACCGTCGGCAGGACAATCTGTTTGAAACCAAGGATACCTACTTTTGCGGGAATCTCCTGGGACTCTGGCTGATTGAAATGGTCGTCTTTACACCTCAAATTCAAACGCCCCCAGGCCAACAGGCGTTGGCTGCTCTGGTGGCCAAGAATGGCGCCACTCTGGATGGCACGCCCGTCTTTAAGACCCTGGACCAGATTCAGCAGCTGATAAATGCTGGATACGTGCAACTGCTGGAGTTGCCGGACGATCCACACGCTGGACCTGGTGACCCCAGGTATGTGGTTTGACCGGTCATTCCTGACCCCCGGTCGGGGGCCATTACAAGGGATGCTTTCCTAGTCACAGTAAAGCGGGCTGATGGGACACCCGTGTCACCTGAAGTGCTGGCAAATTTCAACTGTCTCAAGAACACGGGAGATTTCTGCCCTGGAACAACGAATACTGAGAACTAAACTCCTGGTTAAGCATCATCAAGCAACCCTAGCCAAGAAGAATGGCTAGGGTTGTTTTTTTGCGGTTGTTACTTATAGCTGAAGACACATGCCCGCCACCAAGAAGAGGAATGTTTCGCGCCGTGTTTTTCTCAAGGCAGCGGCAAGAATGGGACTTCTCACCGCTGCTGGAGGACCATTCTTCGTGTTTCCCGAGCGCGCCCAGGCCTCGCAAAAGAAGCTGCGCGTTCTGCAGTGGAAGCATTTCATCCCTGGCTACGACAAGTGGTTCAGCGAGGTATTTGCCCGGGACTGGGGCAACAAATACGACACCAAGGTTATTGTGGACCACGTCCCTCGGGAAAAGATTGGTCAACGTGCTGCGGCAGAGGTGGCGGCGCGCAAAGGTCATGATCTGGTGCTGTTTCTATCTCCCCCCGCGATGTATGAAAACGACGTCATTGACCACCGCGAAATTTATCTTGATCTGCGCCACAACTGGGGAGAGACCATCGAACTGGCACACAAATCCACCTATAATCCACGGACAAAGAAATACTTTGCCTTTTCGGATTCCTATATCCCCGCTCCCTTTAATTGGTTGAAAGATATCTGGTCGGAAGCAGGACTTCCCCTAGGCCCAATTGACTACGGGACACTGCTCCGCGTGGCTGCAAAAATCCGGCAGACGCGCGGAATCCCTTGCGGCTTCGGCATGGCTGAAGGGATGGATAGCAACCTTGCTTTGCACTCAATTCTTTGGTCCTTTGGCGGCAGAATCCAGGATGAACAAGGCCGTGTTGCCGTGCGATCCAGAAATACTGTTGAAGCACTCAAATTTGTGAAGGCTCTTTATCAAGAAACGGAAACGCCGGAGGCTTTCGGTTGGAAATCTAATTCCAATGACAAGGCTCTGCTGGCGGCAAAAATCTCCTGCACCATCAACGCAATCTCAATTTCCCGGGAGGCGGAACATAGGAACGGCCAGACATCGGCTCGCATCATGCTCAGCCCCGCCCTGAAAGGTCACGCTGACGCCCTGTCTCCGCCCCACGTTACTCAGTGCTATGCAATCTGGAGCTTTGCCGAAAACAAGGACGGCGCGAAACAGTTTCTGATCGACCTTATCGGCCGCTTCATGGAAGCGTTTCGGGCTAGCCAGTTCTGCAATTTTCCCTCCTTTCCGAAAACCGTGCCTGACCTGTTGAATCAGTTGAATGGAGATCCAAGGGCGGCGCCCAAAGGGAAGTATGCCGTTCTGCGCGACACGCTGCTGTGGACCAAGAACGTCGGCTACCCTGGATATTCAAGCGCGGCGATAGACGAGGTGACGAACACGTTTGTCGTTCCCCGCGTGTTTGCCCAGGTAGCGAAGGGCGAGCTGAGTCCCGAAGAGGGCGCGGAAGCTGCCGAGAGAGAAATCAAGCAGATCTTTGCGAAATGGGAGCGGGGTTGAGAATTCCGTTTCTTCAAGCCGAAGCACCCCGACTGCGAGCTGCGCACAATGTGGTCGCTTCACGACGCCTACACAACAGTCGCAAAACTGACTCGGTGTGCTCTCCATCAGACGGCGACCGAACCAGCTTGGGTGCGGGATTGGGTGCAGCTGGAAAAGGAAAAGTGGCTCCCGATTTCTCGTAAGCGACACCAGATAGGGCACTTAGAATTTTGACCTCATCGGCTGTTAACCGAAGGGTTGCTAGTTCGAATCTAGCCCGAGGAGCCATTTTTTCGAATGCCAAAACACTTCCGCATTAACTGAAACTTGCCCTCTGCGAATCGAACTAGCGCAGAGCGCGGTCGCGTTCGGGACGCCATGGAGGGTTGAAGACGAGTTGAAAAGGTCGGTGCGAACTAGATTCAGCCCGGTCTTTGGCGCGGCTGTGAAATCCGACGACAATTTGATCACCAAGCAGAAGAACTTCTCGGGTTCCGAAACGCTTGAGGCAGCCATGACCGCTCTCGGAGAGTGAGCATGATCGCATTCGGAGGCGATGACAGGATAGAATCGCCTGGAGAGCCTCACTTCAGGGCATCAGCGGAACAGGACGATCATAGCCGGTCATTTCCAGATAGCCTGCACCCCCCAGCGGTTGCCCTTTGCGCTGACCGGTGAGGACGATAGAGCCTTCCCAATAGTTCGGTGCAAGTACCGTACTGCCGGTCACCTCCTGGGAATCGAGGGGAGTTTTGGCATCGAGTTCGATGCTGAATTTTGGAATCTCTATTCTCCAGTGGATCGGATAGGTGGCGCGAGTGACCGGACTCGTCCATGTTTCACCGAGAGGCTGCAGCGTAAAATCACCGGAGCGCAAGTGCGTCGTCCTGCCCTGCGCGTCCACGTAAGTCCCGGCCGAGTAGGGATCAATCGAACCGTCCGCACGGCGAATGTGAAAGAGCATGAGCTCGGTGTGATCGGCGAGCTGGAGGCTCAGCCAGTTCCAGCCCGCTTGATTGGGCTCAAGCTGGTGAGTAAAGAACTCGTGGTCCATCCAGCTGGTGCCGCTCACTTTGAAGCTCTTGCCGCCCAGCTCGATCGAGCCGAAGGTCGCAAGGCGCGTAAGAGAAATGTAGTGCGACGCGCGGCCCGGATCGTCCGCCTTTTGGCTGACGCCATTTTCACCGTGAATGACAGGCGCCTTTTCTGAGCGCAAGGTAAGGTTCAATTGAAAGCGAGCGTCGATCGCGACCAGTCTTTGGTTGCTGCCTTCCCACTGAATCCGCCAATTGCCATTCCAGACGCGGCCGAGGGATTCGCTCACTGCGGCGATGCCTGGGCCGGAGCGGTTGGCGCGCTCCGTGTGGTAGAACTTCCCGCCATCTAGGTCGCTCAACGCCAGATGCGCGAGGTAGAGATCCCGCAGGTCCCAAACGGTGGCCATCGCGGCATCGCGGCGGACGGCCTGACGGAAGAAAGTGAGTTCAAATCCATACCGATGACCTTCAGCGGACTTCAGGTTTCCGGTGTAGTACCACCACTCGGTCTGATAATCGGGATGATTGAAATGGTCGCGGGGGAATTCGTAACGATATCCCGGGAGGGCCGTACGGTATTGGGCCGCAAGCGGAGACAGAATCAGCAGCGTTGCGGCGAAGCGCCAGCCCCTACTCCTCATGGATGACCTCAAGCGCATTCAAGCGCACCGCCACCTGCGCCGGGTAGAGACCTGCAAGCACGGTGGCCGCATATACAACTGTCAGCGCGGCAAGGAGAACTGCCATCGGCCAGTGAAACCGGATCGTCCAGCCAAACGATTGCTTATTAACTATGAAGATAAGGATAAGCGAGAGCGCAAAGCCCAGGAGCAGTCCGGCAAAATTAGCCAGAAGTCCCAGCAAACCGGCTTCGATGAGAATCAGTTTGCGAACTTGTCTCGTTGCCGCGCCAAGGAATCGAAGCAAGCCGAGTTCCCGGCGGCGGTCGATGACCAGAGCCAGAAGCGCGCCCGCAATGCCCATGACCGCGACCATGACCGCGACCGCTTCCAGGGCGTAAGTGATGGCGAACGTGCGGTCGAAGACGCGGATGGCCTCGGCGCGTAGATCGCGGTTCGAAAACATGAGCACACGGTGTCCGGCGGCCGCCTGCTCAATTTCGGCCCGCACTGTTTCCACATTCGCGGCTGGCGCGACGTACACCGCAAGATTGGAGGGTGTGGGATCGGGCAGGTAGCGCAGCATCGTGCTGCGAGACATGACGATGTTTCCCCGTTCGCTGGAATAATCATAGTAAACGTCGGCAATTCGGAAAGTTGCCTGCGTGGCGCCAAGCGAAAGCGTAATGGAATCGCCCGTCCTTACGTGATGCTTGTAGCTGAACGGCTCGCTGACGATGATCGCGTTCGAATCACGCAATTCGGCCAAAACCTGATCGGTTCGGCGCCCGGAGAAAAAATTGGACCGAGGATAGCGGCGAAGCGCCTGCGAATCGACGGATGCCAGGG
>WNGH01007823.1_pt1 | contig 10140 bp, 7 predicted proteins | sample 5400631 | NCBI WGS metagenome assembly WNGH01 (sample SAMN13153373, study PRJNA577476) | soil metagenome | isolation source: 115 cm soil or saprolite under Garry oak tree replicate 1 | place: USA:California | collected 2016-06-15 | reverse complement strand
ACCCCCGCAACCCGCCGCGATCACGCAGGGGCGGACGCGCGGGGCGGCGGCATTACAGATCGTCGGCGGCATAGACTCGGTCGCCGTCGATGTAGGTGGCAAGCACCTTGGTGCCGGCGATCTCCCCCGGCGGCCCGTCGTGCGGATCCCGGTCGAGCACGACCAGGTCGGCGAGCCGGCCTGGCTCGATCATGCCGGTCTCGCCGTCCAGGTGGTTCACGTAGGCGGAGCCGATGGTGTACGCGGCGAGCGCCTCGGCCAGGCCGAGACCCTGCTCGGGCAGCAACGGCTCGGCCTCGGCCCCGGTGGCACCGGGCAGCGCCCTGTTCACCGCGACATGGATGGCGCGCAGCGGGTTCGCGCTGCTCACCGCCCAGTCGCTGCCCGCGGCGAGCCGGGCGCCGGACCGGAGCAGGTCGCCGAACAGGTACTGCCTGGTGGCCCGCTGCGGCCCGATGAAGGGAATGGTCAGCTCGTCCATCTGCGGCTCATGAGCGGCCCAGAGTGCCTGCATGGTGGCGGTGACGTGCAAAGCGGCGAAACGGGGGGTATCGGCGGGATGCATGACCTGAAGGTGCGCGATGTGGTGCCGGTGATCATTGGCGCCGTTGGCGGCGCGGGCAGCTTCGACGGCATCGAGCGCCTCGCGCACCGCACGGTCCCCGATGGCGTGAAAGTGCACCTGGAATCGCTCGGCGTCCAGCCGGGTCACGACCTCGGTCAGCTCCACCGGGTCGACGTAGGACAGGCCGCGGTGGCCGGCCTGGCCGCAGGAGTCGTGATAGGGCTCGATCATCCCGGCGGTGAAGTTCTCCGCCACGCCGTCCTGCATGATCTTGACCGTGTTCGCGCGGAACCTGCCCGCCTGGCCCTGCTCACGGCGGCCGAGCAGGTCGTCGAGCTGGCCCAGGCCGCGGTGCCGGTCCCACCAGAGCGCGCCCTCGACCCGGGCCGTGAGCTGCCCGCTCCGCGCGGCCGCCAGGTAGACCGGCAGCGGGTCAGCCGAGCCGAGATAGTCCCCGACGATGGCGTCCTGCCAGGCGGTGATCCCCCTGGCATGCAGGTGTGCCTGGGCGAGTAGCAGGCCGGCCAGCCTGTCCTCGAAGGTGACCGGCGGAACATGGCGGCCCACCAGCGTGGCGGCGCCCTCGTGCAGCGTGCCCTGCGGCCCGCGGCCGGCCTCGCGCTCGATCCGGCCGTCCGGCGGATCCGGGGTGCCGGAGTCGATCCCGGCAAGCGCTAGCGCTCTGCTGCTCGCCCACGCCCCGTGCGCGTCCCGGTTGAGCAGGAAGGCGGCCCGGCCGCCGGTGACCTGGTCGAGCAGCCGGCGGCCGGGCGTCCCGCCGGGGAACCATTCCATCCGCCAGCCGGCCCCGGCGATCCAGGCCTGGCCGGGGCGGGAGTCCGCGTAGGACCGGATCCTGGCGAGCGCCTCGTCCAGGGAGGCAGCGCCGATCAGGTTGCAGCCGGTCATCGTGACACCGGCGAAAGCGGGATGTACGTGCGCGTCCTGGAATCCCGGCAGCAGCGCCCGGCCGCGCAGGTCGATTACTTCCGTCGCCGGGCCGGTCAGGTCGCGTATCCGCTGGTCCCCGGCCGCGGCCACCGCGACGATCCGGCGGCCGGCCACCGCCACCGCGCTGGCGGCTGTGCCGGCCGGAACGAGCTGGCGTCTGGCCTGGTCAGCGGTGTAGACCGGGCCGCCGGTGAAGACCAGGTCGGCGTGCATCGGAAGCTAAGCCGCGCACTCCCGGCAGACCAGCAGGTTGCCCTTGGTCTCGGCCAGCTGGCTCCGGTGATGCACCAGGAAGCAGCTTGAGCAGGTGAACTCGTCCGCCTGGCGCGGGATCACCCGGAACGAGAGTTCCTCGTTCGACAGATCCGCCCCGGGCAGCTCCAGTGATTCGGCCACGTCGTCCGGGTCCACGTCAATCGTGGAAGCTGACTTGTCCATCCGGCGCGCCTGCAGTTCCTGCAGGCTGTCCTCGGTGAGCTCGTCGTCCGTCTTCCGCGGGCTGTCATAGTCAGTAGCCATCTGGCCCATACCCCTCCATGTTCATGCGCCTCGTCGCGCGGGATGTAACGCTCGGGAGGCCGTAGTTGTGCCCGATTCCGGCGGCGAATTCTGTCACGTCCCGGCGCCGGCTACACGTAGCCAGCCGCCGCGGCAGGTTCGTGTCGCCCCCAGGACAGTGCCTGGCCGCGTGACAGGGGCGTTCACCAGCGAGTAACTTACTCGATCAGCACAGCTCTCCAGCACAGAGTGCGTATGGTACGAACCGCACATCATGCCACGCCGGACCTCGCGGAGACGACGCATGCCCCAGGTCGCGCCACTGCGTCCCGACGATCCAAAGCGCGTCGGGCGCTACCGGCTGACCGGACGCGTCACCGGGGTACCAGGCGGCAGTTCCGCCTACCTTGGCCGCGCTACCGAAGGCGACCGGGTCACCGTCGCCATGTTCGCCGGCGAGCGTACTCCGGACGGTGCCGCCAGGGACCGGTTCACGGCGGAGGCACGGGCAGCCCGCCGGGTTGCGCCGTTCTGCGCCGCCCGGATTCTCGACGCCGGGCTGGAGGATGGCCGGGCCTACCTGGTGAGCGAGTACGTGCCGGGACCGCTGCTGTCCGAGGTGGTCGCCGCGGACGGGCCGCGCGAGGGCGAGGAGCTTGAGGCGCTGGCGATCGGGCTGGCAACCGGCCTGGCCGCCGTCCACCAGGCTGGGCTCGTGCATGGCGAGTTCGGCCCCGAGCACGTTGTGCTCGGGGCCGAGGGGCCGAGGGTGATCGGTTTCGCCATTACCCCGCCTTACGGCGCGGCCACCCCGGCCGCCGACATGCTCGCCTGGGCGCAGACCGTGCTGTTCGCCGCCACCGGCGGCAGGCCGCTCAGGCGGGCCGACACGGCTGTGCTGCCCGAGCTGTTGCGCGGCATCGTCACCAGCTGCGCGGCCACCGAGCCTGCCGCGCGGCCGGCCGCCCGGCAGGTCGTCATCCGGCTCATCGGCCACGACAGTCCCCCGATCGGCGTGCTGGCAGAAGGCTCGCGGCGGGCAGCCAGGGCCGCGGTCCGCACCCCGGCCGAGCCGCCGCCCGGCACCCCGCGCCCCGGTGCCGCGGCCCGGCCCGGGCGGGCCAGGACGATCGGCTGGACGGCGGCCGCAGCCGTCTGCGTGCTGGCGATCGGGGTCGCGGTGGACGTACTGCAGAATGCAGGCTCGGACGGTCCCTCGCACGCCGTCGAGCCGGCGTCAGCCAACGAGCGTTCTCCGTCCGGCCCGGCAAGCCCGTCGCCGTCGCGCTCCATCACGCTGCCGGCCACGTTGGCCGGCACCTGGTCGGGATCCGTGCAGCAGGGCAGCGTCAAGATCGACACCGAGGTCAAGCTCACCGGAAAGTCGCCGGCCGGCACGATCACCTACGCCGGCAGCTCGCTTACCTGCTCGGGGAACCTCACCCTGAAGGCGTCGGCGCACGACAAGTTCACGATGAGCCAGGAGATCGTGGCCGGGGTCTGCCTGAATGGCGTGGTCACGCTCACGCAGCAGCCGGGCGGGACGTTGAGGTTCACCTATAAGGGCGCCTCCAGCCTCGCCGCCCGCGGCACCCTGACCAGGCAGTAGGAACACCCCACGAGGGGCGCCGCGCCGCGCCGCGGGGGGCGCTGCGCCGCGGCGGGGCTATCGTTGCCGCGGCCATCGCCGACGCGGGCTTGCGCGGCCGCCCGCTGGTTACGCGTCTCGCTCGGGATCCAGGCCCGACAGCAGGTCCTGCAGCGCATCGAACAGGCCCGGCCCGGCCGCGACGGTCATCGACGGGCTGGCGGGCCGGCCCGCCAGGCCGGACACCGTCGCGCCGGCTTCCGCGGCGATGAGGCCGCCGGCCGCGATATCCCAGGAGTTCACGCCGCGCTCGAAGTAGCCGTCGACGCGGCCGGCCGCCAGCGAGCAGAGGTCGACGGCGGCCGACCCGCCGCGCCGGATGTCCCGCACCCTGGGCAGCACGGCGGCGACGACCGCGCCCTGGACCTCGCGCCTGGCCGCCCCGTAGCCGAAGCCGGTCGCGACCAGCGCCTGGCCGAGCGGCACGCCGGCATTACACCGCAGCGCGGCCGGCGGCCCGCTGCCCGACCACAGCCATGCGCCGGCGCCGAGCATCGCGCAGAACTCCTCGCTACGCTGCGGCACGACCACGGCGCCCGCCACCACCGTGCCGCTGACCTCGACCGCGACGCTGACCGACCAGTCCGGCAGGCCGTACAGGTAGTTCACGGTCCCGTCCAGCGGATCCACGATCCAGCGGACCCGGCCGTGCCCGGACTCGCCGCCCTCCTCGCCGAGAATCGCGTCGTCCGGCCGCTCGGCCAGGATCTTCGTCCTGATCAGCGTCTCGGCGGCCCGGTCCATCGCGGTCACCACGTCGGTGGGACTCGACTTCGTCGTGAGCACGGCCGGGCGGCCGGCCGGGCGCCGGTCATGCAGCAGCTGGCCGGCCTCTGCCGCGACCGACCGGGCCAGCTCCAGGAGCTCGCCCGCACGGGGCAGGTTCACCGCTGGGCTCCTGGCTGGCCGGCCTGCGCCGCGGGCTGGCCGGCCTGCGCGGCGGGCTGGCGCGCCTGCGCGGCGGGACGGGCCGCGCAGCATCCGGCTGGGCAGCGGTCCGGCAGCACGCCGAGATCGCCGAGCGCCGCCCTCGGCGCGTCGTTCAGCCGCTCCCGGACCAGCTCGGTGATCATCGCGATGAAGGCCGGGTCGGTGCCCGGGGTGGCCGCCCGCGCCAGCGGCAGGCCGAGCCGGCCGGCTGTCTCGGCGGCCTCGACGTCCAGGTCGAACCTGATTTCCATGTGGTCGGAGACGAAGCCGACCGGGACGAGGACCACCGCCCGCGCGCCCGCGCCGGCCAGCTCAGTGAGGCAGTCGCCGACGTCCGGGCCGAGCCAGGGCTGGGACGGCGGGCCGCTCCGGCTCTGATAGGCGAGCCGCCAGCGCCGCCCGCCGCCCACCCGCTCAGCGACCAGCCCTGCCGCCTCGGCAAGCTGCGCCTGGTATGCACCGCGGCCGCCCGGGCCGCTCGCGGCGGCCATGCCCGCCGGGATGCTGTGTGCGGTGAACACGATCTCGGCATTATCTGAAACGGAGACTGGCAGCGACTCGATTGCCCGGCGCGTACTCGCCGCCAGCGGCTCAACGAAGCCCGGATGGTTGAAGTACGGCCGGATCTTGTCGATCCGCGGGGCGGCGGGTCCGGCCTGCGCGCGGGCGACCTCGATGTCATCGAGGTACTGCCGGCAGCCTGAGTAGGAACTGTAGGCGGATGTCACGAAGGCCAGAGCGCGCCGGACGCCGCCGGCGGCCATCGCCCGGACCGCATCGGCCAGGTAGGGATCCCAGTTCCGGTTGCCCCAGTAGACCGGGAGCGCTATCCCGGCCGCGGCGAAGTCCTTCTCGACAGCGGCGATCAGGTCGCGGCACTGCTGGTTGATCGGGCTCACGCCGCCGAATCGGTAGTAATGCTCAGCCACCTGCTCCAGCCGTCCGGGCGGAACGCCGCGGCCGCGGGTGACGTTCCGCAGGAACGGGATGACGTCATCGGGGCCCTCCGGCCCGCCGAAGGATACGAGCAGGAACGCATCGTAAGGCGGCATGTCTCCATCCAACCAGGGCCATCCAACCCGGGCCGCCAGCCGGGGCCGCGGGCCGCTCAGGCCCGGCTGGTCCGGCTCGGATAGTCCTTGGCGTACTCCGCGGCGAGGCCGAGCACCTCGGTGACGTACCAGTCGGCGTGGTTGTAGTCGAAGATCGCCTGGTACAGGGCACGGCTACCGCCGGCTGCGCCGTCCGCGCAGAGCATCCTGGCGGCCGACGGCACGGCGTCGTAGGGGTTCATGATGTCCGGCGGGCCGCGGCGGCCGAATCCGGCGATGCCCCAGGCCTGCCAGGTCGATGGCAGGAACTGCATCGGGCCGAGGGCCCCGGCGGTGGACGGCCCGACATTGGTCCCGTCCGCGCTCTCGATCTGCCCGATGGCCGCGAGGATGGTCCACGACATTCCCGGGCAGTACCTGGCCGCCGACTGCCTGAACAGGCTCAGGTAGCTGCCGGGCAGCTGCCCGGAGACCTTGACCGCGACCGGCAGCCGCGGACTGCGCAGGCTGACGATCCTGGCCCCGGAGCCGAGCACCGCGCGGGTTTCCCTGGTGAGCCCGGCCAGCCCGGCGCCGGGCGCGCTGATCAGCGCGGCGACGCTATGCACCAGGCCGAGCTGGCGCGACGTCCTGGCGTTCACCAGGAGGTCCACCCCGGCGATGCCGAGCCTGGCCGCCATGCCGAACGGCACCGACTTCGCGCTGGCGCCGGCCAGCTGATAGGAGGCGCCCCGGCGCAGCCCGAGCCGGGCTCGCGCGGCGGGTGACGCGACGAACCTGCCGCCGGTCAACGCGGTCCAGAAACCCTGGTCCGATGCGGTCCGCAGCGGTGTCCAGGACCGGAACTGCCCGGGGTTGACGCCGATCACGCTCACCGGGCGGCCGCCGGCCCTGATCTCGCCGCCATCGAAGGCAATCACGTTCCGGACACCGCTGATCTTCCTGATCCTGGTGACCTTGCCGGGGGTGAGCCCGGACGGCTCGATGACGAGCAAGTCGGGCAGGATGATCTGCCGGAAGGCCGCGGCGGCAGCGGCGCCATTCGTGCTCGCCCGGCCATCCGCCGAGGCTGCGCCGGGCTTGTGCCCGGCGGGCCACGGCACGAGTCCCGCGCGGGCCGGATTGTGGCCGGCCGCCAGCACCAGCACCAGACCCGAAACCGCCACGCCGCGCAGGGCGGGCGTGACGGCGGCGGAGGAGCGCAGCACGTTGCGCCGGAGCAGGCTTCTCATCGCAAGGTCCACGATAACCGGCGGCGTCAAGGGGCTGAAGCTCCCGGCCGCGGTTCGCACCCGGCCTTCCCGGTGCGCCGCCTGCGCCCGACATGGCCGCCGGCCTGCGGCGCTTCGTTCGGTAAGGTCCGGGCATGTCCGGTACCTTCGTTGGCTGGCGTAATTGGGCGGGCAATGAGACTGCCGAGCCGCGCGAGGTCATCGCGCCGAGGTCCGCCGACGAGGTCGCTGCGGCCATCGGCCGGGCGGCGGAGCTTGGCCTGACCGTACGGATGACCGGCGCTGGCCACTCCTTCACCCCGGCCGCCGTCACCGACGGCATCATGCTGCGCCCCGGCCGGATGACCGGAATCAGGTCGGTCGACGCGGCCGCCGGGCTGGTGACCGCGGCGGCCGGCTGCCCGCTGCGGGTGCTGAACGACGAACTGCTCCGCCGTGGCCTCGCGCTCGCCAACATGGGCGACATCCAGGTGCAGACGGTGGCGGGCGCGATCCAGACCGGGACGCACGGCACCGGACGGGATGTGGGCGGCATGGCGGCGCAGGTGGCCGGCCTGGAGATGGTGCTGGCCGACGGCACCGTCACGTCCTGTTCCGCCACCGCGAACCCGGAATTGTTCGCCGCGGCCCGGGTCGGTCTCGGCGCTCTCGGGGTGCTCACGGCGGTCACGTTCAAGGTGGTGCCCGCGTTCTTGCTAGCGGCACGCGAGGAGCCGATGCGCTGGCCGGATGTCATCGGCAGGCTCGGTGACCTGATTCGGGACAACGAGCATTTCGAGTTCTTCTGGTTCCCGCATACCGAGGGCTGCCTGACCAAGCGGAACAACCGGACGGCCGGCCCGGCCAGGCCGCTGAGCACGTTCAGGTACCGGCTGGACGACGAGTTCCTGTCCAACACCTTGTTCGGGATCGCCTGCCAGCTAGGGCACCGGTTCCCCGGGATCATCAAGCCGGTCAACACGCTGGCCGGGAAGGCGCTGAGCGCGCGCAGCTACGTCGATGCCTCGCACCGGGTGTTCACCAGCCCGCGCCGGGTCCGATTCAAGGAGCAGGAGTACGCGATACCGGCCGAGTCCCTGGCCGCGGTGCTTCGCGAGATCCGCGCCCTGATCGACCGGCGGGACTGGCGGATCAGCTTCCCGATCGAGGTGCGGGTCGCCCCCGGCGACGATGCCTGGCTGTCCACGGCGTACGGCAGGGACACCGCGTACATCGCCTTTCACGTCTTCCATGCCTCGCCGCACGCGGAGTATTTCCGCGACATGGAGGCCGTGCTGACGGCAGCCGGCGGCCGGCCGCACTGGGGCAAGATGCACACCAGGGATGCCGCGTACCTGCGCGCGGTGTATCCGCGGTTCGACGATTTTGCCGAGCTGCGCGACAAGCTCGATCCGGGGCGGCGGTTCGCCAACGCCTACCTCACCCAGGTTCTCGGCCGGTAACCGCTGCCACCGCCCGCCGCCCGACCAGGTGATCATGGACGGCGCGGTACGCGGGACCAGGTTCGGGGTAAGCCAGCACCGTGATCATGGCCGGCCCGTCTGATGGCACCCGCGAGCGGCTCGATAGCCTGAGCCAGGCCGGCGCCACCAGCGCCGGGCCGCAAACCTCGGTAGCTAAGCCCCGGATCCCGCTAGTCTCGCCTGCATGAACGGGGAACCCGAGCCAGGCCCGCCGCCCGGCCACCTGGCCGAGGCCAGCGCCGTGTCCGCGGACAGCGAGCCGGCCGGCCAGGTCGGCCGGGCCACGGTCGCCGCCGAAGCACCGGATGCTGACGCAGCGCGGGCGAAGGAGAGAACTGTGGGTAAGCCGGTCACACCCCGGACCCGGAGCGGCTCCGGCGGCCGCCCCCGGCGCCCGTCACTCGGCGGCGGCGCTCCCGCCCAGGAACGCGAACTCGGCGCGCAGGGCCGCCAGACCGTCCGCAGGCTGCTGGAGGCGGGGCTAGCCGAATTCGACGAGCGCGGATTCCAGGCGGTCCGCGTCGACGACGTGGTGCGCAGGGCGAAGACCTCGCACGGCACGTTCTACCTGTACTTCGCCAACAAGGATGACCTGTTCAAGACGCTGCTGCGGGACGCGCTGCACGACATGGAAATCATCACCGGCGAGTTCCCCGTGGTGACGAGGAACGAGGCCGGGCGCGCGGCACTGCGCGACTGGATCCGGCGGTTCTGCGACACCTACGCGGCGCACGCCACCGTGATCAGGATTCTCAGCCAGGCGGAACTGGTCGGAGAGGAAGTCTGGGGCGACGGGCTGCAGCTGCTCTTCCGGCTGGCCGAGGCCATCACCCAGGGAATGACGGCAAGCAACCGGGCCGCGGCCGGGGCACCGGGCGGCGACCCGGGCCAGGCCGAGCTGCCCGAGCATGCCGAGCTCACCGCGGTGGCCTGCCTGATGATGCTCGAGCGGGTCAACTACCTGCTCAGCGTCGAGGTGCGACTGCCCAGGGACGAGATGGTGGACCGGCTGAGCGCGATTATCTACGCGGCCTTCCACTCGTCCTGAGACGGCCGGCCAGGGCAGGCCCCGGCGCCTCCTCAGCTCGGCGGGCTCAGCGTTCCGGCCGGCCTGCGGCCGAGCGACCCCCACACCACCGCGGCGATCACCACCGCGCAGCCGGCCAGCTGCCATGCTGACGGACGCTCGGCCAGGACCGCGGCCGAGAGCAGCACGGCCGCGACGGGCTGGATGAGCAGCAGTAGCGACGCCTGCGCGGCGGGCAGCAGCCGCCACGCCCAGGTAATCAGCATCCAGCCGACTACCTGTGAGGTCACCCCGAGCAGCGCCAGCCATCCGGCGGCAGGCCAGCTGGGCACCAGGTCGATGCCCCCGGCCACCGGGCCGAGGGCCGCACTGACCACGGCCGTCACGGCGGTGACCTCGAACAGCGGGCCCGCCACCGGGCCGCTCTCGCCGCCCCGGCCGCGCAGCACCAGGATGAAGACGGCATACGCCAGCGAGGTCCCCACGCCGTAGACGGCCCCGAGCCTCGGATCCGGGCCGTAGGCGCCGCTGCCCACCACGCCGGAGATGAGCACCACGCCCGCCAGCACGACGGGCAGCATGGCGATCAGCCGCATCGGCGGGCGCTCGCTGAATGCCGCCCAGGCGGCCAGGCCGACGAACACCACCTGCAGGTTGCCCAGCACCGTGGCGATCCCCGCGCCCGCCGCCGCGATCGCGTGATTCCACAGCACCAGGTCGATCGCGAAGAACACCCCGGCGATCGCCGAAGTCCTGACTTGCCGCGCCGTCCTG
>WNGH01031642.1_pt1 | contig 10141 bp, 10 predicted proteins | sample 5400631 | NCBI WGS metagenome assembly WNGH01 (sample SAMN13153373, study PRJNA577476) | soil metagenome | isolation source: 115 cm soil or saprolite under Garry oak tree replicate 1 | place: USA:California | collected 2016-06-15 | reverse complement strand
GGTTTACTTCTTTGCACTGCGTATTGGCCACGGGCGATACCCTCGATTCAACTCGGAATCAGTGTAGGTATCACCAGCTTGCAAGTGCTAGATAACTAAGGTAATGGCGGAGAGAGTGGGATTCGAAGCCGTTCTAAAGCGTCAAACAAGAGACTTAACCGAGCACGGTCAGCAAAGTTAGTCAACGTAAGTGCATGAAAGACCGAGATTAGCTCCGACCGCAACGGGTGCGCTTCGATGCCGGTCGTGGTTTGGAGAGTTTGAATGGGCACAATCGTCCCCGCTCGGCCTCAGAGTCACGTCGGGCCCAAGTCCAGAACCATGGCGGCCGATTCGGCCGGAAGCGCCACCGTGAGCGGTTTCGGCCAGACCTGCAATCCTTACGACGAGCTAGGCGTAACGGCTGCAATCAACTGCCAAGGCACGATGACCATGCTGGGCGGGTCAATTCTTCGACCCGAACTCGAAGCCGTCATGGCTATGGCCGGTCGCGATTTCGTAAGCATCCCTGACTTGGAAGTTGCCGCCGGCAAGCGCATAGCAGAGATGCTGAAACTCCCGGACGGCTACGCCGCGATTGTGACCACCGGGGCTAGTAAAGCTCCGCCCAGCGCCATGGCCGAAATCTTCAAGATCTCTCGATGTCCCAACATACCCTAGTTCTTTTCACGCATCATTACTCCCCGTGAGCACGCAGGTATGCGCACACGAAGACTACAATTTGTTGCAAAAAGATCTCGATCTGAGAAATAGAATTGTAAACTCGTCGGCAAATGCCGGTTCCAAAATCCAGCTATCGAGGAGCATCCGAAATGGCACACATCCTGAAAACGATCAGGAGCACCACCTTCAAGGGTGTTTTCGTCATAATCCTGCTTGCGTCAACCTCTGCCTACGCGCAGTTGTACACGTTCTCCAAGCAGGAGTTGATCGACTACACAGCCAAATCCCCATTCGACAGGCTTGCCGACGGACGCCCCAAGGTGCCCGATGCCATGATCGAGCGGGCCCGCGATCTGTCGTCCGAAGAAGTCTGGGCCGGTCTCCACGAGGAGGGCTTCAAGAACCAATATGCGGATGGGTTTCAGGTGCTGCATCCTGGAAAGACCATGGTCGGACGTGCCTTCACGGTGCAATTCATGCCCCTGCGGGCTGACGTTGACGAAATTACCAAGAACAAAGCCAAGCAACGCGGCCTGCACGATCTCACCAATCAAACTGCCATTGACATGCTCCAGCCCGGCGATGTCCTCGTCGTCGACTTGTTCGGAAAGAAGGTGGACGGCACCATTGTGGGTGACAATCTCTTCTACTATGTAATGAAAGCCACTAACGGTGGCGGTCTGGTTGTGGACGGCAGCATCCGCGATCTGGACGGCATAGCCAAGATTGACATGCCGGCATATTTCCGTTCTGCCGATCCGACGCCCATTGGGAACGTAATGCTGACGGGCATCAACGTGCCAATCCGAATCGGCGGCGTGACTGTGATGCCAGGAGATCTCGTGGTTGGGGATCGCGAGGGCGTATATTTCGTTCCGCCGCAATTCGTCAAAGAAGTCCTCGACCACGCAGATGAGACCCATATCCATGATGAATGGACCAAAAAGAAATTTGATGAAGGAAAATATAAGTCCTCGGAGATCTACGGCGCACCAAAGGATCCTAAGTTGCAGGAGGAATACCGGGAGTATCTGAAGAACCGGTTGGACGAAATCTATAAACAGCGAAGTTCGCAATAGCTGAGGTCCCGTGCTCAAATCTCAGCCTTGGCAAGGCGAAGCGTACCGAAGTCGTCGAGATAACCCGGCCCAGTGGGCATCGGCAAACCTTTCACGATGTCGAAGCCGATAAGTTTTATCTGATCGAGAAAGGGGGACGAGTTAAGGTCGCAAGGTTCTTCAGGACGACAGCTGTGAGGTAGCGCACACGAAAATGATGTGACTTTGCCCGTCCGTTACGTCCTGATCGCTTCTTGTAGAACTTCGCGTAAACGCTTTGCAACTACCATATCTTCCCCGGGCAGCAACATCCAAACCCCGACGACGACAGTGTTCGGTCCGCCCGGTAATCCCGCGCTCGCAGGGGAACCTCCGGTCGATGGATTCAGCTCAATCCGCGGCTTGCCTTCCCGCATCTTTTGCATGACTTCCGCGCCCGTGATCTTGATCCGGTCCTGGTCGTAAATGATGAGCAGGTGCGGAACATGATTGGCGACTTCAGGAATAAAGATCTGAGTCTGCAGGGTTGGAATCGATTTCAAGTGTTTGGCAATGCGGTCGGCGCGCTGCCGGTACTCGGCCTCCATGGCAGCATCGTCCTGCTTGAGGAACCAGTCCACGGCGGCGACCAGGCCTACAATTTCCTCTTTCGCTACTTTCATACCGCGCCCGACAGTGTTTGAGTTTGGTGAATTATTTTTCTTGGCCGCTTCGATCAGATCCTTTCTGCCTAGCAGCAAGCCGCTGCACTGCGGTCCCCGCAGGCCCTTCCCTCCAGAGAACGTCACGAGATCAAACCCCATCTGCGTATAGTTCCATAGATTGGAAATCGGCGGGACATCGGCGGCGGCGTCGTTGAAACAAGGCACTCCATGCTGGAGCGCCACTCGCACCCAATCCTCCCGGCTGATTTTTCCTGCACCCGCGTTGAAAAAGTGGGCCATCACCGTACGCTCGGTGAATGCTTGTTCGTATTGCCCAAGAGTCTCCACCTCCACAAAACGAATTCCGCAATTGCGGAGGGCATGGTCATATCCGTAGCGATGAGATTTCTGAACGATCACTTCATTCTTAAGCCCAGCCATGTCAGTAGGAAGGTTAAGAATGGCTTGCTCGTTTCCCATGGTGATGCAAGCTGCCGTTCCCACCACCAGCGCCGCGGCAGCGCCGGCCGTGACCAGAGCGGCCTCACACCGTAGTCGTTTGGCCAGATATGCTCCTGACGCATCAAGTAGATCGTTGAGGTTTACTGGCTGTCGTGCCGCGAGCGCGACGGCCGCCTGCACTTCGTCAGGCATCGTGGAAGCCGAAAGTACCGTATAGGTCCCGGCCGCATTGATGAACGGGGTCACGCCGAGCTTCTGGTAATAATCCACAGCTTGAGGGGCCGATTTCGAAAATGCCCGAGGCTCCAGAGTTGGGAGTCCGGAGAGCGCAACACCTCCCGCGAGAACAGCCTGCGTTCCCCTCCGTAAGAGCTTTCGCCGACTCATCTGTCGCATCGCTATGTCCCCCTCAGGAACATCGTGGAATTTCGAAATTCAGTCTCGTGGATAATCATCGGCTCGTGCCGGCAACGACTCGCCTCGATCGGGAATCGTGAAATACTGCGGACGCGCCTTTTCCCACTGCACCATGCTGAGACCGGAGGGATCGTACAGAATGCGTCCCGCACGGATCGTCATGCGGGCTATCAATTGTGCATTTGCATCCATCTTGGCCACGCCGCAGTCAACGTAACCGAAATGTCCGTGCATCAGGTCCAGCACAGCAATATCCGCGTCCTTGCCTATTGACAATGTCCCCAACTCCGACCGGTGAATCTCGCTTGCCGGATTGACGGTTGACCGGCGAATGACATCGGCCAGCGGCACCCCCAGGGCTAAGAATTTTGACATCACATTGTTCATGCTGACAGTCGTGTAATCGCCGATGTGCAAGTCAGTGGAGATGGAATCGGGGACGAAGCCCTGTTTTGAAGCGGGCACCGCATTGCGGAACCAGAAACTACCAGCGCCATGCCCCACATCAAAAATCACGCCTCGGGCACGGGCGTCTCCGATGGCGGGATTGAGCTTGCCGTCCGCAAGAATAATGGGAAATTGCTGGGCGAAGACGTGCGTGTGTATGTCGCCCGGCCTCATTTTTTTCAGTATCAGGTCCTCGTAAGTTCTCTCCGGTCGCGGCCAGAAATCGACCATGAGCGGAACGTTGGCCACCGTGGCGCATTCCATCGCCCGGTCAACTGCTGCCCAGGGCACGTGTTCTGCATCCCAGGCCTCCTTCGTCCAATAATGGGCGGTTTTTACTCCCACAATGAGGTCTGGATATTTCTTGATCGTGTCGGCACAAAGCTTCGAATCCATCTGGTCCAGGCTTTGCTCGAGTCCACCACTCATGCCATTAGCCACAATGTTAAGGAAAGCCAAAACTCTCACCTTGGCACGGTCAATGACTTCTTCCTTTTCCTGGAGGAACGTCTCCGCACCTGAGGTGCCCGCATCCACTATGGTGGTGACTCCTGACTGCAACGCGAAATCTGCGGGAATACCCAGTGGCAGAGCATGAACTCGCGCGTCGGTCGCGAACCAGTTTAGCGGCGCTCCGCCATGACCAACATGATAGTGAATGTCGATCAGCCCGGGCGTAACGTAGAGCTTCGAGACGTCCACAACCTTTCCCGCCTGGTCAGGCGGAATGTTTTTTTCCACGGCAGCGATTTTGCCTTGGAAAATGGCGACATCTCTCACTTCGTCGATGTGATTGGCGGGATCTATCACGTGTCCGCCCTTTAACAGCAAGTCATAACGAAGGGCTTGGGCGAACATCACGACAGGAGATCCGAGGGCGATTGCGATTACTGCAATTATTGCGCATGGCATTTTGATCCCGCTCTGCATAGGGCCTTCTCTTGTTCTGTCGAACCGAAAGTGTATCCGGTGGGAATGAAATTGTCACCATTCCTGGCGAGTCAAGGGTCTCAAGGTCGGGCAGGGTTGTAAAGAAGAGCGCCCCTATCGTAAGCTGGTCGCTGTTTTTGGGTTCGATCCGACAAGCTGCACACTTCGGATCGGGAATCAACTCATGGATCGGGACGTGCCCCCACCTGTGGCGCCGCCCATCGAACTCCACGGCCCGCCGGACTACAAACCTTCGCCGCTTGGCATGCCGGGATTATTTCCAGGCCGAGTGATCGAGGTCCGCGACCCGAACGCTATCGTACGTAATCGTGTCTCACAGTCGATCGTGCGCCAGATGCTGGAGCACGCGATGAAGGAGTTGACGGAAGAAAAGTCGGCGCAGGCGGCGTGGGCAAAGTTTGTTGAACCCAACGACATTGTTGGGATCAAGATCAACCCATCGGGTGCGCCTGCCTGCTGCTCCTCTCCTGAGATCCTCCGCGAGATCATCGGCTCAGTTCAGTCGGTTGGCGTTCCCGCACGTAACATTCTGGTCTATGACCGGTATTCGTACGAAATGGATATCGGCAGCTATCAGGCCCTGTTGCCTCCAGGCGTGCGCATTGTGGGCATTCAGGACGCCTTCGTGGATTCTTCCGGTTACGATACGAATGTCTATTGCGCGGCCAACTTTTTCGGCGAGTGGGAAACCCGCTCCTACATGGCAAATATCGTGGCTCAGTTAGTCACGAAGATTATCAACGTGCCTACGATGAAGGACCATTCGGCATCCGGTGTCACCGGATGCCTCAAGAACCTGGCTTACGGCACATTTAACAATGTGGCGCGCTCACATCGTGCGCCCCATTCCTTTACCAACCCGCTGATCGGGCTGATGTGTACGGTCGAACCCTTACGTTCGAAGGCTGTGCTGCATATCATGGACGGCATGCGTCAGGTATGGCATGGCGGACCGCTGACCCAAGTCCAGGATTTCATCGATCAGGCCGGCATTCTGCTCGCAGCAACGGATCCAGTCGCTCTGGACACCATCGAATTGGAGGCGATTGAAAAGAAGCGCCGCGAACGGGGCGCGCCTTCCTTGTGGCAACGCGATCCGAACAGCATCACCACAGACAACAATGACTTTTATCATGACGCGGCGAAAAACCTGTTTTTCCGCCAGCCGGGACACGTTGCAGCGGCTGGGAAGCTCGGCCTTGGCGCAGCAGACCTGAAGCAGATCGATCACCGTACTCTCTCAGCGTGAATTGATGACGACGGAAGCGGCCAAGTCCAAAGCTCCGGGAGATTGGCCCACGCTGCTCAAAGACAACGCCCGCACGGGAGGGCAGGGGCAACATCCAGTACGGTCGCCGGAACGAGCTGTTTGGCAGTTTCGTACCGGCAGCTCTGTGCGTTCCGCGCCGATACTTGAGGACGGCATTTTGTATGTCACGTCTGTCAACGGAGTACTGCACGCCCTCGACGTGGTCACTGGCACATCAAAATGGAAATTTCAGGCGGCGGGTCAGGTTCATTCCACGCCTTCGCTTTCCGAAAATCGAATCCTGTTCGGATGCGATGACGGAAAAGTGTACGCACTTGATCGGCATGCCGGAAGCAAGCTGTGGGAAGCGCCGACCGGAGCTGAAGTCTGGGCTTCTCCTGTTGTGCTCCCGGAGCTTTGGACTTGGCCGCTTCCGTCGTCATCAATTCACGCTGAGAGAGTACGGTGATCGATCTGCTTCAGGTCTGCTGCGCCAAGGCCGAGCTTCCCAGCCGCTGCAACGTGTCCCGGCTGGCGGAAAAACAATGTGGAGTACACCCACCGGCAATGGCATCGACTCATCTCCGGCCCAATCCGGTGACCTGCTCCTCATCGGCTCTGAAGATTTTTGGTTTTATGCAATGAACACCATCACTGGAGAGGTGCGCTGGAAGTACGAAACAGGATTAGGCATCGCGTCTTCACCGGCAGTTTCTGGCGACTTGGCAGTCATCGGCAGCAAGGACGGTTTTCTATATGCACTGGATACTCAGTCAGGCCGCTTGCGCTGGAAAGCCGCCGTGGGCGAAGTGGTGACCGCACCTCCGGTAATCGGCGACGGTGTTGTCTGTATTCAAGCGGGAGGTACATTTGCCCTGGACAGCGCGACGGGCAATGTAGTGTGGAGAGCTGCTCTGGCGGGGGCAGTTCAGTCGGTTCCCGTGCTCGCCGGCGATGCCATCTATCTAGCGAGCCTGAGTGGTGAGGTTTATGCGCTGCGATAACCGACGAGCGGCAGCGCTGATCAGCTTCTTCTTAATCGCTTCTTTCGTCCAGAGCTCAGAAAATCAAGCTCTTGTCTACAAGAAGAAGTACATCATGGGCACGGTCTTCGAAATCGCCGCCTATGACCAATCATCCGAACATGCCTCCAATGCGATCGAGAGGGCGTTTCAGGAGATCGTTCGCCTCGACGATCTGATGAGCAACTACAAACCTGACAGCACCCTGAGTAACCTGAACCGCTCCGCTCACTTTCACGCAGAAAAGGTTCCTTCTGACTTATACCGTGTCATTGACCAGGCCGTACAGTTTTCCAGGCTTTCGGACGGAAAGTTTGACATCTCGATCGCGCCCTTGGTGAATTTGTGGAAAGCTGCGCTGCGCGGCGAAGGCACGCCTTCGCGGGCGCAGCAAGAAGACGTTCGAAGTTGCGTCGGCTACGAGAAGATCGAATTAAGTCCCCCGGACCGGATCAGTTTTCGCTCATCCTGTTTGCAGTTGGACTTGGGCGCAATTGGCAAAGGCTACGCCGTCGACCGCGCCGCTGAAGTCCTGCACTCCATGGGAATCCGCGATGCTTTGATCAACGCGGGGGGAAGCACGATTTTTGCGATGGGGGCTCCTCCGGACCACACAGCCTGGCTTGTACACTTGAGAGATCCCTCGAACAAGATAGATCCGCAGGTCATGCTCAAGGATGGAAGTGTGTCCACGTCGGAGCAGACAGCGCCTAGTTTGCTGGGGAACGATTCAGCTGGTCATATCATTGATCCGGATACAGGAATGACCCTGAAAACGGTTTTCACAGTCAGCGCTGTTTCAAGAACAGCAACGGTATCGGACGCGCTGTCGACTACCTTGCTGCTGCTCGGTCCGAAGAAGGGCAAGGAATTGATCAAGAGTATGGCAGACGTTTCAGCGATTTGGATTTCACATGAGGCGCAAGTTGAAACGGTGACCGGCGGTCCGCAGATTCTGTTTGGCAGAGGCTTATAGACTTCTCTCAGTCTTGGCACAATTCCATGAGCATTCGTGACACGATTCTCGTATGGGTTTTCGTCTTAGCATCCACCTCCGCTTGGAGCAATGTGTTCGTACATTGGACAAGGTCTGCGTTCCCCCCAGCAAAGGAACTCGGCTTGAACGACCTGGTACTCTCCTGGAACGACAGCTTTTCGCCGCAGGTGAAAGCGGCCCGCAGGCAAGGCTATCGAGTGTATGTCGAAGTTTCGCTACATCAGGCTGCAGCTGCAGCTGAAACTGCCGCGAGTGGCTTGGAAGGCATCATCTTGACTGTTCGTCAGTCTGAGCGTGCAGAGCTACGGAAGTCTCTTCCAAAATTACGAGGGGCTCACCCCAAGTTCAGATTCCTGGTCCTCAACCCCGATGGTAAGCAACCGGAGATGCGGGGCAGTCTGGTAATCAAGCGAGACTCTGTGCTTGAAGTATCCAGTCCCACCGCCCAACCGTGGATTGACACTAACCTCGCTCTCATTAAGATTGAACAGAGGTCTCTTCAGGGGCAGGTTCCAATGTACACCTTTTCGTGGGAAGGGCTGTCAGACTCCGGGCAGCAACAAGCAGCCCTTACAGCGACGGATTACTCGCTGGCAGTGGCTGAGGCAGGCGCGTTTCATGCTGATTTAATCCTGCAGCTTGATGAGCGCCTGCAGAGAGCTCTCAGCAATCATGATCCGGAGGCCTGGACACTCTGGAACCAGGTGCAGTCCTACGCAAAGTTTTACTCAGACACGAGCGCGCAACGACTGGAAGCCGCTGCCAACGTTGCAGTTGTGGTCGATGATCTCGACACGACTGACGAAGCGATGAATCTGCTGGCCCGTCACAACATCCCATTCAAGGTTTTGCGTCCCGCAGACCTAAAATCGGGGGAGCTTGAAGGCTTCGACGTTGTTGTGGTGTTCGCAAAGCCTGACAGAGGAGCTTGTGAGCGAATCGCCGACCTCGCAACGCACGGCAAGACCGTCGTACTTGTGGAAGCGCATGGCTCTTATCCATGGCAGAACGATCATCCAGTCAGGTTGAATGAAGACGCGGTGGCCTATGCCGTTGGAAACGGAAAAGTCCTTGAGCTCTTGGAGCCTGTCACAGATCCGGAGATGTTTGCCCAAGACATCCGTCGGCTGCTCGGGAAGCAGAATATGCTGGTGAGTCTATGGAATGGCTTGACGACAATCGCTGTACCCTATCGTGAGCACGGCGGATCGGTGAAAGTGCTCGAGTTTGTCAACTACGCTGAAGCGCCGCTTCGCCTGCAAGTGCAGGTCATAGGGACGTTTACTTCCATCCGTTACGAGACGCCAGAACATAAATGTTGCGAGTCGCTCGTCCCCGTAAAACACGACGGATTCACCGAGTTCGTAATTCCGGAATTACGGATCACGGGACGGGTGCATCTTGAAGCTAACCACTTTAATGATTCCCGATCAAGTGGGGTGAGCCCCCGCTAGCGGAATCTTCGAATCAACTGGCGATAACTGTTAATGCCGGTGATAAAGGGAGCCATTTCTGCCGGTTCGGGCCGGAGCCAGTGAACCACCCCCAGAGAGCCCCGGTCGACGGGGACGCAGTAAGTACTCTACAGCAGTTTCTAAATTGCCTTGCTTGTTTGAACCGGATGACAATCTTTTGACAAGCGAGTACGCGAAATACGTGTACAGTATTTGCGATTTCTCAAGCGCAACAGAGGGATTGCGTCTACAGAAATGGAAAAAGTCTTGGCCATCGGCGGTGTGTTCTTCCGCGCCCGAGATCCAGTGGCGCTGGGGCGTTGGTATCAAGAGCATCTTGGGGTCACACTAACGCCGTCAAACCATGATGAATTGCCGTGGCAGCAGGAGGCAGGGCCGAGCGGGATCAGCCCCTTCCCCGAGACCACGGACTATTTTGGCGATTCCAAGCAGATCTGGATGATCAACTTCCGGGTTCGTGACCTTAGCGCTATGACGGCGCAGTTGCGGGCGGCCGGTATTGCCATCGACGTGGACCCGCAGCACCATCCTAACGGTAGGTTTGCCCGCCTGCACGACCCCGAAGGTAGTCCCGTTGAGCTGTGGGAGCCAGCAGGGAGAGACGCTCCTCGTTAGGCCGCTGCCCCAGTGGACATCTGCCAAAGTCAATCTGACGACGGCGTCCAATTCATTGGGGCTGCGAGTTGAGCGTAGTCAGAGGGCATCAGCTGCGAACTGTATTCCAACCCTTCGAGATCAGACTTCGCAACGAAGTGA
>WNGH01007821.1_pt1 | contig 10142 bp, 8 predicted proteins | sample 5400631 | NCBI WGS metagenome assembly WNGH01 (sample SAMN13153373, study PRJNA577476) | soil metagenome | isolation source: 115 cm soil or saprolite under Garry oak tree replicate 1 | place: USA:California | collected 2016-06-15 | reverse complement strand
ATTCCATGGCGAACCGGATGTCAAACCTGCGGGAGCGCCGGAGGACTACTTCGAAAGTTACGAGAAAAACGACACCGTAGGAAAAGACCAAACCCACGGAACATTTACCGCCCCAAGCACCGGAATTCACGGTTGGTTCTGGGAAAATCAGTCGGGCGGACCTGTAACGATCAAGCTGTTCTCCGCTGGTTTCTACGACTTCATCATGCAGAACAAGGACGATATAAAGACTCGTCTGCGGCCATCGGACCTGAAGTAGCGCCGGCGCAGTAACGTTCGTGAATTCAAGGAAGGAATTTGCTTTCTTCAAGTGTGAAGATTTTTGGTTAACGATTAGCTACCCGCTTGGCGGGATTTGTCAAGGAATTCGTGTAGTGGGTAGTGGGTCAATTTGAATGAACGCGGGCTAAAGCCCGCGACTACATGAGACCGAAACGCCGTCGCACCAATGTAGTCGCGGGCTTTAGCCCGCGTTCAGGAGTGGCAATTTTTTCGAAATGACCCACTACCGTGTAGTGTAGCAGAAGTTACCGCAGGGCAAATGTGAACAAACCGTTCCCCGCGGCGACCGCCACGAATTGTTTTCCGTTCACGGCATACGTAATCGGCCCGTTGGCTACCTGTCCGCCGAGCATCGCCTTCCAGAGCAGCTTTCCATCACGTCCATCGAGAGCGAAGAAGTAGCCTTCGCGGCCTCCGGCGAAAACGAGACTGGTAGCGGTCGTCAGGACACCGCTGTCGGTGACCTGAGACATTTTGTACGTCCACTTGATATCACCGGTGCGCGGGTCGACCGCTTTGATTGCGCCAAAATATCCTTCGTCTTCTGTCCGTGCGTAGGTATTCAAGGGCGTGAGGCCGACCGGTATTGTCGGACGGCCGCCGCCGAATACGGTTCCGGGTTTGAACTCCTGTTCGCTCTTCGTGAACACGGAAGAGGTTTCCTCCCAGGTTGGAATGTAGAAGAGGCCGGTGCGCGGGTTGAATGCGGGGTTGTACCAGTTCGTGCCGCCCTGGTTGCCCGGATAAACCAGCACTCCGGATGTTGAGGTCTGCACGGCGCGGATCGGCTTACCCTTCGCATCAAATCCATTCATCCAGGTCACCTTGACGAACGGCTTGCCGAGCAAGAACTCACCGGTCGCGCGATCGAGCACATAAAACACACCGTTTCGGTTTGCCCACATCATTACCTTGCGCGGGCGTCCTTGCCATTCGATGTCCGCGAGAACGGGAACTTGTGTGGAGTCGTAATCGAATTCATCGTGAGGCGAAAATTGGTAATGCCATTTAAGCTTTCCCGTGTCCGCGTCGAGCGCGACGACGGAGCATGTATAAAGGTTGTCTCCCGGACGAGGATCGCCGTTCCAATCGGGGCCCGCGTTGCCGGTTCCCCAGTACGTGAGATTCAGTTCCGGATCGTAGCTGCCCGGCGTCCAGATCGATCCGCCACCGTGAATCCAGGAATCTCCTCCCCATGTTTCATGTCCGGGCTCGCCGGGTTCAGGAATGACGTGGAAGCGCCATTTCTCGTCGCCGGTCTTCGCATCGAACGCGGCGACGTAGCCGCGAACTCCGTATTCACCTCCCGCCGGGCCGAGGATCACCTTGTCTTTAACGACGAGCGGCATGAGTGTAAAGGAATAGTCGATGGGAGTACCGGTGGCCGGCGACTCCACTTTGTTATTCCAGATTTCGCGGCCGGTCTTGGCATCGATGGCGATCAAGTGGGCATCGATTGTTGCCAGATAGAGTTTATCTCCCTGGATCGCGACGCCTTTACTGTTGCGCCCGCAGCAGGTTCGGGCTTCGCCGGGATTGTACGTGTACGTCCAGAAGATTCGCCCCGTGGCAGCGTCCAGCGCGAGAACTTCATAGTTCGGTGCCGGCGGCTTCACCACGTACATGATTCCATCGACGACCAGGGGAGTCGCCTCAAATTTCGTGGTTCCATCCATCGCGCGGACTTGCAGCACCCACTGCAGCTCGAGGTTTTTAACATTATCCGTCGTGATTTGAGCCAGCAGGCTGTAGCGCTGATTGAAAAGCGTTCCGCCGTATGTCAGCCAATTCTGTGGCTCTTTGTTCGCATTGAGGATTCGCTCGAACGGTACTTGCTGGCCGTAGATGGCGCCGGCAATCAGTAATAGGAATAATGCGAGTCGCAGTTTCATTGCTTCATCTGACCTTTTCTTGATGGCTACGCCCTATCGGGCTTGCATTCGCTCCGCTCATTTCAAGGACATCAGATAGGCCAGCAGGTCTGACAATTCCTGGGGAGCCAGCTTGTCACGATAAGACGGCATGGGCGATTTCAACAACGCGAAGTCGCGAAGATCGGACCTTTGCAAGGTCAACAGTCGTTCCTTGGAATCGAAGAGCTGGATAGTGAACGTATCGAGATTGAGAAGTCTTCCGCTGACCGTCGTGCCGTCCTTTAATACTGCGCGGTATGTCCGGTTCGCGGGAGCAACCTCAGAATCGGGATCGAGTAACGCGCGCTGCAGTTGCTCAACGATGGCGGCCGGCGCCGGCGCTGGAGGCGGAGGTCCGAAGAAGACGGCCGCGGGCCGTGGAGCGCCGATGGTCGTGAGATCAGGTCCCACGCGGGAACCGTTCTCACCAATACGATGGCAACTGAGGCACTGACCCTTGCCTTCAAGAATCGCCTTGCCTCGTGATGCGTCGCCCAGCGCAGGCAGATCGCCGGATGAGGTTCCCGCTACTGATCGAAGGTAAGCGACAACCATGCCGGCCTGCCGTTCGGTGAAATTGAAACTCTGCATCGCGGTGCCGGGTATGCCATTCCGAATGATGCCCGCGACCTCGTCATCGGTCGAAGCGCGCCGGAATTTCCCCGACATCAATGCCACGCCCGGCACCTGATCACCGGCCGATCCATGGCAGCTCGCGCAGTTGGATTGGAATAATCGCCCGCCCTCCGCGATCTCGTCGGGCGAGAATGCGTGCTGAGGGAAAAGGAGCGTCAAAACAAAAATTGGCGTTGACAACATGTTCATAGCCGCGAAGCGGCGCCATACGATAGCCCACGGCGTAAGCCGGGAGTTTCTACTGAGTTTTTCATGACGATGATCCGACTCGATTATACCTCAGGAGACGTGCAGGCGGGTTGTCGGCCCAACGGGGCAACGTCAAAGTGTGGTGCGGTGTTGTTGTACCGAAAGTGAGGACATTTTTGTGCTGGAAAGTAGCTAGCCGGGCCTGGATTCGCGAGACTCGCGCTGAAGCTGTTCAAATTGCGATGACACGGCTTTCCCTGAAATTCCAGACTCGATGCTGCTTGAGGCAAGGGGTATCCGGACTTCGAATGTTGTTCCTTCGCTAGAAGTGCTGACCACATGGATCGATCCTCCATGGGCCTCAGCGATCCAACGTCCTATCGACAAACCAAGCCCGGCGCCACCCGCCTCTCGGGATCGGGCCTTATCCGCGCGATAAAATCGCTCGAAAATGAACGGCAGATCCTCGTTCGCGATGCCAATTCCAGTGTCGCGGACAGTCATCACGGCGCGGTTAGCATCGCTCTGGAGATCGATCGCAATACGACCCCCCGGCATTGTGTACTTGATGGCATTATCTATAAGAATTAGGAACAAGCGGCGGAGTGCGTGAGCGTCGGCGTTCACGAGTATCGGACCTGGGCCGAACGAGTGCTCAAAGTGAATCGGCTTGAGGTGTGCAAGGGGATCGCTTTTGATACATGCCTCACGAAGAACCGGCACGATGTCGATGGTTTCGAAGCTGAGTGCCTCTCGACCGCAATCCATCCTGGCCAAGGTCATCAAGGTTTCGATGAGCTGGCTCATCCACTCGGCCTCTTCCAGGATCTGGCTAAGGCCTTCTCGATACTCCAGTTCGTTCCGCTCGCGGCGCAGCGAAAGTTCCGCCGTCGTGCGGATGAGCGCTACCGGCGTTCGCAGTTCATGTGAAGCGTCTCCTGTAAACTGTGTGATCCTCCGGAAGGCGCTCTCCAGGCGATCCATCATCTGATTAAAAGTCTCGGAAAGCCGCTGCAGTTCATCACCGGTCTCCGCAATGGCAAGGCGCATGGACAGGTTGTGCTCGCTGACGGATCGCGCTGTCCGTGTGATTTCGTCGACGGGCGCCAGTGCTCTGCGGCTCATCCAATATCCTCCCGAAGAGGCCAGAATCAGGACAATAGGAATGGAAGCCACAAGTAGCCACCGGAAATCTCCCAGGATGTGGTAGGCCTCGGCAAGAGGGGCAGCCAACTGAATCGTGTAGTCGTTTCCGTGAACTTTCACTTTAGCGGATAAGATCCGCAATGGAGTTCCTTTGAGTTCCAGAGTTTCGTAGCGCGACTTGTTGAGTTCTCCAGCAGGCGGTTCGATGTCGTAATCGCGGATGGAGACGGAGCGGAAGATCCAGCTTCGATCGGCATCCGCAACCTGGAAAAGATCGCCTCCAGGACGCAATCCGGAATGCTCTCGAAACTCGTAACGAATGTCGTCCAAAGACGCGGCAGGGTCATGACGCTCCATGATCCTCTGGACTCCAGTGAGCCTGCTTTGCAGGTCCTCGTCGATCGTGGCGTGCACGCTCGCCCGCAGCGCGAAAAAGATCCCGTTGCCAAATGCCGTGAATGTGACGAGGAAGACGGCAAAGTACCACAATGTCAGCCGCATTCGGATGGATAGCGTTCTCATGAGTCCCGTCCTTCCTGAAGCACGTACCCGAAGCCGCGGATGGTGTGGATCAGTTTTTGTTTGTTGCCATCGTCGAGCTTGCTGCGAAGGAGTCGCACAAATGCATCCAGCGTGTTGCTCTCAATCGAGCAGTCAAACCCCCACACGGCTTCGATGATCGTCGTGCGGGAGAGCACACGGCCTGCGTTCCGCATCAGAAACTCCAGGAGTGAGTATTCCGTCTTCGTGAGACGCACCTGTTTGGAACCCCTACGGACCTGGTGAGTCGCAGGATCGAGGACCAGATCCGCGATCCTGATTTCCGGTAGCTGTTCCGCAGGGCCTCGGCGGGCCAACGCTCGAATACGCGCCAGCAGCACATCAAACCCAAAAGGTTTCGTTAAGTAGTCGTCCGCGCCGGAATCTAAACCGTTCACGATATCGGCAGCGGCGTCGCGCGCGGTCAGCATAAGGACCGGGACTCGATTGTCGGCCTGCCTCAATCGCCGGACGACCTCAAAGCCGTTGATGCCAGGAAGCATGATGTCGAGTATCACGACATCGAAAGAATACGCATGGCTTAGTTCCAGCGCTTCGGCCCCTGCAGCAGTCAGCGTTACAGAGTGTTTCTCTTCTTCCAGCCCCTTCTTCAGGAGTCTGGCCATTTTCATTTCGTCTTCAACTACCAGGATGCGCATCCTTAAACCCTCTTACCGACTGACATTAACGTTCCTTTCTGAAAATCACCTGAAAAAGCGTTTAATACGGGTCTTGACGTACTTGTTCGGGTTGTCTGGATTGATTAGAGTCTCACAACCATGGAGTTTCGTACTCTCAGATCCCCCTCGTTGAACGTACGCGGCTGGGTGTCGGGGGCAACGACATCCGATATGTAGCCGGAACCTTTTGGCGCCGGATCCGCGTCGTTTACGACGACGCAACTTGATCCTGGTTCTTCGAAGGATTCTATCTGCCGTTCACTTGAGTGGCGGCCTACGTTTCCCCGCGCTGAAGACGTTGTCTTGATACTTCTAGAACTGTTAGGATGATTGCTATGAACCGGCGCGTCCTCAGGGTTTTATTTGTCTTATGGCTGTGCTGGTACCTGTCGGGCCCTCTGTTTGAAGCCATCGATTTTTGGGATACCACCCAACAAGAGATGGGCGACATCGAATGGTACAGCGTCGTACTCACTCTGCTGGCTGTTGGACTCTGTGTCGGAATGTTTCTATTCCGGCAATTCTGCGCGTGCTGCAGCTACTTAGCCAGATCTGCCCTGGGAGAGTTGTCTCCTCTAAGTTTCAAACCAGTAATACAGTCTCCCGCCGGAGAACAGAGACTCATCCTCGCGACCTCTCCCTTACGAATCTAGAATCCTTCCCTTCAATACTGGCCGGGGCACATCCAAATTGAAGAATCGCTCCGGTGGGCAAAGGTGCTCGACAGATACTTCTCGATCGCTCCCTAGCAATATGGAACTCTTGCTAATCGGTTTCGCCATTGTTGGCGTTGTGATCGGAATCGCATTAATCGGCCATGCGATCGTTCGAATACTCCTATCGGGCCCGCCAAACTAGACATCGTTGGATTGGCGGGCCTCGTCGCTTTCTCGCGCGTTTCGAACCAAAACCATTTTCCCTCGGATGTCTTCGCAGCAGGGGTTTTCGGATATTCGATTAGCCACTTCGTGGTGGTCCGACCCAAATGATCATTTCGCGATTCTCAGGAGGTCACGTTCATCTATGATGCTACGCGGTTTCAGCAGCGTCGCTCTTGTCGTTGCGGCTGTCCCGTTGTCGTATGGAATCCAAAGTTCGCCAACGACCGGAAACCTTAACGGTACAGTCCGTGATGCGACAGGTGCTGTGCTGCCGAATGCTCTCATCATCGCGCGGAATCTGGGCACGAATCAGGCAAGGCAGGTGTCTTCGGCAGAAGACGGCAGCTACCGATTCGTAGCACTTCCCGTCGGGGACTACGAGATCGATGCTGGAGTGCCAAGCTTCGCTCCCTATGTGAACCCGACCGTGACGGTCGCGTTGGGACGCACGATTCTTTTGGATATCACGCTCAATCCCGCTGGAGTGACGCAGACGGTTAATGTGACAGAGCAACCGCCGCCGATTGATCCCACTGCGACGGCTACGACGACCACGATCGATCCGGAACGTATCGAAGAACTGCCGGTGAATAGTCGCAATTATCTGGAGTTCACGCTGCTTGCACCGGGCGTTGCCCCCTCGAATCCACAATCGATAGCATCCGGCAACGGACAGTCTGGAGCACCACTCGCAGACAGCGGTTTCACGTTCGGCGGTTTGCGTCCACGGAGCAATTCGATCTCCATTGACGGACTCGACAACACGGACGAAACAACCGGTGCGGCGCGGGTAGCACTATCTCCGGAGATCGTGCGTGAATTTCAAATCATCAACAATGGCCTGTCGGCGGAATCTGGCGGGGCCGCCGGCGGCGCGATCAACGTTGTGACGAAGACAGGGACAAATGATTTTCACGGCGACTCCTTTTTGTTTGCGCAGAATGAATTGTTCAACGCCCGTGACTCGGTGACTGCCAAAGCAGGCACGGGGCGGCCTCTATTCCGCCGGTACCAACCAGGGTTCGCTCTCGGTGGGCCAATCCGGCGCGATCGCCTCTTCTTTTATGTGGCCGGCGAACAAGAGCATCTTTCGGCGGAGAGTGCTTCGGAAATCTCGCGGACAGCGCGATCTCGCATCAACGCCGCACTGGCCTCAAGTGTCGCGCTGAACCTTCCGGTGAGGTCGCTTCAATCGGGACGGTTTCCGATCGGTGCCGACGAAACGGAAGCGGCTGGGAAGCTGACTTATTTCGCAGGGTCCCGCCACACTTTGAATTCCCGGTTCGCTTTCACGAATTCTCGTCTCCGCGTGGACGCCTTCAATACGGAAGAGTTGAACGATGTCAGCGCTCGTGGAAGCTCTTATACGAAGGACTACCAACTCACGGCGTCGGATTTCATGGTCGTGTCACCCACATCAATCAATGAGTTTCGTTTTCAGGGCAGCACAAGACGCGCCCTAACGAATGCCGGAGATCGTGTCGGACCAGAGCTGGACATTGTCGGAACCGCCCGCTTTGGCCGTCCCTTTGAAGCCGACACGACACGCCGTGAAAGCCGCGTGCAGTTTGTCGATAACCTTACGGTTAACCGCGGACATCACGAGATGAAGAGCGGTATTACGGTCAACCACGTCGGACTACGTTCGGCAATGCAGGATGGTTTTGGTGGAATGTTTACATTCCGCACCGTGGACGATTTCATCGCTGGCCAACCGGTCGCTTGGCGTCAAGCCTTCGGAACACCGATGACAGACTTCAGCGTGACCAGTGTCGGCGGATTCATTCAAGACCGGTACCAAGCTCGTCGCGGTCTAACCCTAAATCTGGGCGTCCGCTACGACCTTGAACGACTGCCCAAACCCTTCCCGATCGATTTTCGGAATGTAAACCCGAGGATCGGACTCGCGTGGAATCCGTCAAGCGCGTGGATCTTCCGCGGCGGCTTCGGCATCTATTACGATCGCATACCGCTGGCTTTCATCAATCGAGCGATCGAGAAGGACGGTATTCACGCATTCGAACAAGTGGCTACCGACAGTGTTGCCTCGACAGTGTTTGCAAGGAGCGGTGGCGGCCATGTTGCCGCTCCGTTTTTGATTATTACACGTTCGGTATTCGCCGCAGAGCCAGGCCTCGCCACGCCTTACAGTGCCCAGGCGAACGCCAGCGTCGAGCATTTGGTTTCAACGGATGTAACGGTCCGGGCGGACTATCTCTTCACGCGCGGGATTCACCTTTTACGAACGCGCAATATCAATCTGCTGCCGCTGCTGTCCGGTTCGGATGGCCGGCCGATCTTCAGTCCTGGGAGAATCGATTCTCGGTTTGATGCGGTATATCGGCTGGAGAGTTCCGCAGCCTCGACGTACAACGGCGTAACGATGAGTTTGAACAAGCGGCTCAGCGATGAGTTTGAGTTGCTCGCGTCGTATACCCTGTCGAAAACCACCGATGATGCGTCGGATTTCGACGAGCAGCCGCAAAATCCATATATCCTTCGTGCGGAGCGCGGACTATCGCGCCAGGATATGCGCAATCGATTCGTCGTCAGTTCTCTTTTCGACTTGCCAATCGGGGAGGACGAAAAGGATCGAAGGAAATCTCAAAATCAGCAGAATCTCGTGGAGACACTCTTCGGACATATTGAGGCCGCTCCCATCTTTACCTTCAGCAGTGGTCGTCCAGTCAATGTGCTCACGGGCACCGATGAAGAACGAAGCCGGGCCTATCCATTTGCATCGCGCCCGCTTGGTTTCGGCAGGAATACCTTCCGTACACCGCAGGTCGTCGACGTGGACCTCCGCATCGTAAAATACATTCCGTATGGCGAACGGAGGCGGCTCGATTTCGTTACGGAAGCCTTCCATCTCCTGAACCATCGGAACGTTCTCGCCGTAAATGCCTTCTACGGCCCCGGCACAACACCCCTACCCAGCTTTGGCGCTGTGACGGCTTTTGCAGCGCCCAGGCAGATAAGGTTCTCTATCGACTTCGAGTTTTGAGAATCTAGTGGGCAACTGCGAACGGACTATCCCAATAAGGGCCTTTGTCACTCATCGGGTTCATCCTTTCGATACACCTTATGGCTGTGCCAGGTTGGAGCCAATCCAGCATTCGAGCACTCAGGCTGACAGGACAAGTGCGAGTGGATGGGATCTTGAACGAGGAGTTCTGGAACCGGGCGCCGAAAACTGGACATCTCCATGCATGAGCCTCAAAAGGGCCAGCCGGCGCGCGAGCGGACCGAGGTGTACGTGATCTATGACGACAGATTCATATACTTCGGTTTCAAATGCTTTGATTCACAACCCGGGCGAATCGCCGCACAGTTGACGCAGCGCGACAGCGACCTGATGAGCGATGACGCCGTTGTGGTCGTTCTCGACACGTTCCACGACCGCAGGTCGGCGTATTACTTCATGACGAACGCTTTGGCAACTCAAGCCTCCAATGTGCGGGCTTTTGGCTCTTTCAGGAGATTTTCAGATGCGATTCGTACTCTCAGATCCCACTCGTTGAGCGTACGCCGCCGGGCAAGCAATCTATTGCGCCTGTCGGCGCCTGAGTGCAGATGCGGCTTACGTTCTGACCTCTATAAGAGCGGGTGTCCTGATTCGGAGTCCGAGGTGAGAAGAGCTACCCTGATTTCAATTTCTAGAACCCAAATTAGGGCGGATATTGCTGCCACTGTGAAAAGGAGGACCATATGAAATATCTCTCTGTCGTTATCGCCTTGAGTGTTGGCATCTGCTGTTTGGCCACAACCCAGAGTCAAAGGCGTTCCCAGCCGTTGAAACTCGTCCAAACAATTCCGTTGCCCGGCGGCGTACGCTCAACGAGTGGGATCTGAGAGTACGAATCGCATCTGAAAAT
>WNGH01022132.1_pt1 | contig 10144 bp, 8 predicted proteins | sample 5400631 | NCBI WGS metagenome assembly WNGH01 (sample SAMN13153373, study PRJNA577476) | soil metagenome | isolation source: 115 cm soil or saprolite under Garry oak tree replicate 1 | place: USA:California | collected 2016-06-15 | reverse complement strand
CGGTGCTCGCGCATCACGTCGGAGAGCAGGTAGGCGGCCTGCGACCGGGCCCGGAGGGCCCGCGCGGTGTCGTCCCGCCTGATGTCCAGGTACCGGTACCTGAGCCGGACGTCCTCGCTGATCTCGGCGGAGCCCCCGACCGGGAAGGGCAGCGGGTCGGCCTCGCTGAGCACCTCCACCTCGTCCGCCACGACCTCGATCTCGCCGGTGGGCAGCTCGGGGTTCTCGTTTCCCGCGGGCCGCGTCCGCACCGTGCCGGTCACCAGCACGCAGAACTCGGCCCGCAGGTCGTGGGCCACAGCCTCCTCGCCGCGCCACACCACCTGGACCACGCCGCTGGCGTCCCGCAGGTCGATGAAGACCACGCCGCCGTGGTCCCTGCGCCGCGCGACCCAGCCGGCCAGCGTGACCTGCCGCCCCGCCTGGGACGCGCGCAGCGCGCCTGCCTCGTGCGTGCGGATCATCGTGGTCTCAGCCCTTCTGTCGGAGAACTAGCCGCGCTCACAGGCCCCCGGCCGGGCCCGACGCGGGCGCAAGGCCTGGACCGGAGGGGGGCGCAAGCCCTGCCAGGAACGGATTGGACGCCCGCTCCGCGCCGATGGTCGTCTGCGGCCCGTGGCCGGAGTGCACGACGGTCTCGTCCGGCAGCGGAAGGCAGACCCTGGCCAGGCTATCGAGAATCGTCTGGTAGTCGCCGCCCGGCAGGTCGGTGCGGCCGATCGAGCCGGCGAACAGCAGGTCGCCGGTGAACACGGTCCCTGGCAGCCGGAACGTGACCGAGCCGGGGGTGTGCCCTGGCGCGTGATCGACGATCAGGCTGACCCCGGCCAGGTCGAGCATCATCCCGTCGGTGAGCTCGAGCACGTCGTCTGGCTCGCTGAAGGTCAGGCCGCCGAACAGCTGCTGGCCGGCGGCGAGCGAGAACCCCTTCGCCGGGTCCGTGAGAAGCTCGCGGTCGGCCGGGTGGATGTAGGCAGGGATGTTCCGCGCGCCGCACACCGGGGCCACCGACCAGATGTGATCCAGGTGCCCATGGGTGGCCAGGACGGCCGCGGGGTGCAGCCGGTACCTGGCGAGCAATTCGTCGATTCCGGTCTCGGCGTCCTGACCAGGATCGATTATCAGGCACTCGGCACCGGGTTCCGGTGCCAGGATGTAGCAGTTCGCGGCGAACGACCCGGCGGGGAATCCGGCGATCAGCACGGTGACCTCCTGGTCAGCACGGACGGCAGATCGGGTCGCCGGCCACGCGCACGGAGGGCGGCTGGTTAGCGACGCAGACCAGGCTACCCAGGCAGTCACAAGAAGGCTCGGTTGCTGCGTCGAACAGGTAACACAGGGCGTAGGCACTTGCCGGATCCAGTTACCATGCGCGAAGTTTTTCAATAAGACCAGTACCGGTCGATAACGGGAGGGTTGAACGGGTGGCGGGTAAGCAGGAGCGCCAGCGCAAGCTGGCCAGGGAACGCTATGAGCGTCGACTGGCTCGCGAAGCCGAACGGCAGCGCAGGGTTCGCAGGATAACTCAATGGGTCTCCGGCAGCCTGGTCCTGCTCGTCCTGGCAGGCGTGGTGGCCTTCGCGATCGTGAACCTGACCAGCGCGAAGGCCAAGTCTGCGGCGGCGTCGCCGAGCGCCTCGGCCAGCGCAGGGCTCAGCACCAGCCCGTCGGCGACACCAAGCCCGACGGCGACCGGGCCGGTGACCAGCTGCACCTATACCTCGAGCCCGCCGGCCTCACGCAAGGTCGGCCTGCCGCCCGCCAAGCCTGACCTGAAGGCGAACTACCAGGCGACGATCAAGACGAACCGCGGCGACATCGTCATCGACCTGCTGAACTCCAAGGCGCCGTGCACGGTCAACTCGTTCGTCTACCTGGCCGGCAAGAACTACTTCAACAACACCGGCTGCCACCGCCTGACCACCAGCGGGATCTACGTGCTCCAGTGCGGCGACCCGACCGGGACCGGCAGCGGCGGGCCCGGTTACAAGTTCAACGACGAGAACCTGGCCGGGGCGGCCTACCCGGCGGCGACCGTCGCGATGGCCAATGCGGGACCCGGCACCAACGGCAGCCAGTTCTTCCTCGTCTACAAGGACACGACGCTCCAGCCCGCCTACACCCCGTTCGGCACGATCGTGAGCGGCCTGAACGTCATTCAGAAGGTGGCTGCCGCGGGCACTGACAACGGGAAAGGCGACGGCCCTCCCAAGGAGAAGGTCGTCATCGAGAGCGTGACCATCAAGAAAACCTGACTTGACCGTGCCAGACCCGGGCATGGCCTAGTCGGGTACTTAGCTGGAGGTAAGCGGTGAGCACCGAAAGCCATCCATGGGGCCGGGTAGCCGACGACGGAACCGTCTACGTGCGCACCTCAGAAGGTGAGCGGGTGGTCGGGATCTGGCAGGCAGGCAGCCCGGACGAGGCGCTCGCCTTCTTCACCCGCCGGTACGACTCACTGGCCACGGAGGTCAGCCTGCTCGAACGGCGGATCACGACCACCGACCTGGCGCCAGGTCAGGCCAAGGCGACCATCACCAGGCTGCACGCCGCCATCGACGAGGCCAAGGCGGTCGGCGACCTGGACGGCCTCAAGCACAGGCTCGACTCGCTGACGCAGCAGGCCGAGCTTCGCCAGGCCGAGCACAAGGCGGCCAGGGACCGCGCCAGAGTCGAGGCCGTCGAGACCAAGGAGCGCATCGTCGCCGAGGCCGAGAAGCTCGCCGCCGAGGCCACGCACTGGAAGTCCGGCGGGGAGCGGCTCAAGGAGCTGCTCGATGAGTGGAAGGCGGCGCCGCACGGCGACCGGCAGGCCGAGGCCGCCCTGTGGAAGCGGATGTCGGCGGCCAGGACCGCGTTCGCCAAGCGGCGCAAGAGCTACTTCGCCGCCCTGGAGGAGGAACGCGAGGGCGTGCGGGAGCGTAAGCAGCAGCTCGTCAGCAGCGCCGAGGAACTGTCGTCCTCGACCGACTGGGCCGCGACCGCGGCCGCCTACCGCGAGCTGATGGCCTCGTGGAAGGAGGCCGGGCGCGCCGACCGGGCCTCAGAGGACGAGCTGTGGAAGCGGTTCAGGGCGGCGCAGCGCACATTCTTCGAGGCGCGTTCCGCGGCGATGTCGGCGAAAGACAACCAGCTCCGGGAGCGGGCAACCGCCAAGCAGGAGTTGCTCGCCGAAGCCGAGAAGCTGCTGCCGATCACGGATCCGAAGACCGCCAAGGCCGCGCTGCGGTCCGTCCACCAGCGGTGGGACAAGATCGGATCGGTGGCCAGGGAGGCGCAAGAGCGGCTCGAGGGCGGCCTGAAGAAGGTCGACGACGCGGTGCGCAAGGCCGAGGACATCCAGTGGCGCCGGACCAACCCCGAGGCGCTGTCGCGGGCCAGGGACACGATCGACCAGATCCGCAAGACGATCAGGAAGCTGGAAGGTCAGCTCGAGCAGGCCAACGAGACGGGTGACGACGCCGCTCGCCAGCGCGCCGCTTCGGCGCTCCAGACGCGGCGAGCCTGGCTCGCCGAGGCTGAGAAGACCCTCGCCGACCTCACCAGCTGACGGTCACTCCGGACCCGATCCGCGACACTGCCCGGGCCGACCTCCGCCGGCCTTGCCCAGTGCGGTAACAGCACGCCCGCTGCCCTCCCGCGACTTCACACGCGTTGGGTAACCCCAAATGTCGCAAAACGGGCACTGGATTGACTGGAATCCGTGGGAAGTCGCCGAGCGGCGGAACTCGGGTGGCGGAGGAACCCGGCAAATGGGGAACTAGCCACTAACTGGTGACGCGGTGGGCGTCGTAGACGCCGTCGATCGTGCGGACCGCACGCAGCACGTGGCGCAGGTGCTCGGGATCGCCCATCTCGAACGTGAACTTGCTCAGCGCCACCTGGTCACGTCTCGTGGTGACGGAGGCGGACAGGATGTTGACGTGCTGCTCGGAGATCGACCGGGTGATGTCAGACAGCAGACCCGTCCGGTCGAGCGCCTCGACCTGGATCGCGGCAAGGAAGCGCGAGCTTTCCCGCGGCGCCCAGTGGACGGTGACCATCCGCTCGGGTTCTGACTGGATCAGATGGGCGATGTTGACGCAGTCGGTGCGGTGCACCGACACCCCGTTGCCCCTGGTGACGAAGCCGATGATCTTGTCACCCGGGACCGGTGTGCAGCACTTGGACAGCCTGGCCCAGACGTCGGCGGCGCCGCCTCGGCCAGGTCCTCCTGGGCGCCGGCCAGCCCGCCCGCGGACCTGACCAGCTTGGCGACGACCGACTGCGCGCCGACGTGCCCGTCGCCGATCGCCGCGTACAGCCCGGAAAGGTCCGGATAGCGCAACTCCATCGCGATCGCCTGGAGCGCGTCCGCGGTGGCGAGACGCTGCAGCGGGAGGCCCAGCTTGCGCATCGTCCGCGCGATCATCGCCTTGCCGGTGTCGGCCGAGGCCTCGCGCCGTTCCTTGGAGAACCAGTGCTTGATCTTGTTCCTGGCCCTGGCGCTCTTGACGTAGCCGAGCCAGTCCTGGCTCGGCCCGGCATCGGGCGCCTTGGAGGTGAGGATCTCGACGGTCTCGCCGTTGGACAGCGGCGACTCGAGCGGCACGAGCCGACCGTTGACCTTGGCGCCCACCGTCCGGTGCCCGACCTCGGTGTGAATCGCGTAGGCGAAGTCCACCGGCGTCGCGTCCTGCGGCAGGGCGATGACCTCGCCGCGCGGCGTGAACACGTAGACCTCGGCGCTGCCGACCTCGAACCGCAGCGACTCGAGGAACTCCGCCGGGTCGGCGGTCTCGCGCTGCCAGTCGACGAGCTGCCTGAGCCAGGCCAGGTCGGACGGGCTCCGGCCGGTAGCGACCTCCTCCTTGTACTTCCAGTGCGCGGCGACGCCGTACTCCGACCGCCGGTGCATGCCCCAGGTCCTGATCTGCAGCTCAACGGGCTTGCCGCCCGGGCCGATCACCGTCGTGTGCAGCGACTGGTACATGTTGAACTTGGGCATCGCGATGTAGTCCTTGAACCGGCCGGGCACCGGATTCCACCTCGCGTGCACCGAACCGAGCACCGCGTAGCAGTCCCGCACGGTGTCGACGAGGACCCTGATGCCGACCAGGTCGTAGATCTCGTCGAAGCCGACGTTCCTGGCGATCATCTTCTGGTAGACGGAGTACAGGTGCTTCGGGCGGCCGGTGACTCGCGTCTTGATCTTCGCCTCCCGCAGGTCAGCGGAGACCTCCTCGATCACCTCCTGCAGGAACGCCTCCCGGCGCGGGGCCCGCTCGGAGACCAGCCGGGCGATCTCGTCGTAGCGCTTGGGGAACAAGGTGGCGAAGGCGAGGTCCTCCAGTTCCCACTTGACCGTGTTCATCCCGAGCCGGTGCGCGAGCGGCGCGTAGATCTCCAGCGTCTCGCGTGCCTTCTGCTCCTGCTTCGGCCTGGGGTGGTATCGCAGCGTCCGCATGTTGTGCAGCCGGTCGGCCAGCTTGATGACCAGCACCCGGATGTCGCGGGACATGGCGACGACCATCTTGCGCACGGTCTCGGCCTGGGCGGCCTCGCCGTACTTGACCTTGTCCAGCTTGGTCACGCCGTCGACCAGCGCCGCGATGTCGTCCCCGAAGTCGCGGTGCAGCTCGGTGAGCGTGTACTCGGTATCCTCGATGGTGTCGTGCAGCAGCGCGGCGCACAGGGTGTCGTGGTTCATGCCGAGCTCCGCCAGGATCGTGGCCACGGCGAGCGGATGCGTGATGTACGGGTCGCCGCTCTTGCGCAACTGGCCGGCGTGCCACTTCGCCGCGACCTCGTACGCGCGCTCGATCAGCTTGACGTCGGCCTTGGGGTGCGTGTTACGCACCGTCCTGATCAAGGGCTCGAGCACCGGGTTGACGCCGCCCCTGGACGAGCCGAAGCGCCCGAGCCTGCGCCTGACCCCGGCGTGGCCGGGTGCGGAAGACCCCGAGCCGAACCCCTCGGCGGTGGACAGATCCCCCGGCATCGACCGGGTCGGCGCGTTGGCCGTGTCGGCCGGGGCGGCCGTGTCGGCCGGGGCGGCCGGGGCGGCCGGGGCGGCCGGGGCGGCTGGGCGACCGGGCGCGCTGACTGGCGGGGTCACCCCATTGCCAGCCACGGGCAGCTCTTGGTCTGCAGGGCTATGCCCCGCGGCCTTCTGGGTGACTCCGCTTCCGGCCATTCCGGCCGTCGCTACGTCACCGGCCACTGCCGCTCCTCGCGTCAGTCGAAGGCACTAGTGTATCCGCGGCGCGGCCCGCCGCGAGCCAGGCCCGCCGCAGCCGGCCGCCCCCGGTGGCAGGGGTTCGAAGGTCAGCGGCCTACAGCTCGAGCAGGGGGCGGATGTCCAGGCCCGGCAGGCTGGCCCGGCCGCCGAGGAAGCCGAGCTCAATCAGCACGCCGAGCGAGACAACCTGGGCACCGCATCGCCTGATCAGGGCGGCCGTCGCCGCCGCGGTCCCGCCGGTCGCGAGGACGTCGTCGATCATCAGCACCCGGTCCCCCGGCGCGAACGCGTCGACGTGCACCTCGACCGTCGCGGTGCCGTACTCCAGCTGGTATGTCTCGGCATGCGTCGGTCCGGGTAGCTTGCCGACCTTGCGTACCGGAACGAAGCCGACGCCCAGCCGGCACGCGACCGGGGCGGCGAGGATGAAGCCGCGGGCCTCGATCCCGGCCACCCTGTCGATCCGGTCGTGCCCGGCGGCCAGCGCCTCGATCGTCGACGCGAACCCCTCGGCGTCCGCCAGCAGCGGGGTGATGTCCTTGAACACCACGCCAGGCCGCGGGTAGTCAGGGACGTCCCTGATCAGCCTGCGCAGGACAGCCGCGATGTCGGCCTGGCCACCGCCGCCCGGCGCATCCGGGCCGCCGACGCCCGGCGCATCCGGGCCGCCGACGCCGGCCGCGGTCGCGGACACAGGAGCCCTACCTGCGCTTCTTCTTGCCCGATGGCCGGCGCTGCGCCGCGCTCGGCCGCCGCGGCTGCTGGCGCGGCCCGGATACCGGACGGGATCCGGCGGAACCGCCGGCCGGGCGGCCCGCCGTCACCGGCGACGCCTGCGCGGCGCCGTCGTCGGCCGCGGGCTCCGGTGCCTCTGCCTCGTCGTCGGCGACCTGGCCGGCTCCCGGCGCGTTGCGGACGGCCACCTTGGCCTGCCGCTTCGCGCTGCCGACCCGCTGCGCGATCTGCTTGCGCAGCTGCCGGTACTCAGACTCGCGTTCCTTCAGGTCGGCGAGCACCGGGGTGGCGATGCAGATCGAGGAGTACGTGCCAGAGAGCATGCCGACGAACAGCACCAGGGACAGGTCCTTTAGCTCGCCGTTGCCGAGCAGCGACGCGCTGACCGCCAGGATCGAGACGACCGGCAGCAGCGCGATCAGCGAGGTGTTGATCGACCGGACCAGGGTCTGGTTCAGCGCCAGGTTGGCCGCCTCGCTGTACGTGGTCCGCCGCGTGGCGAGCAACCCCGCGGTGTTCTCCCTGACCTTGTCGAAGACCACCACGGTGTCATAGAGCGAGTAACCGAGGATGGTCAGCAGTCCGATCACCGTCGCCGGGCTGACCTGGAGGCCGAACAGCGCGTAGACGCCGACCGTGATCACGATGTCGTGCAGCAGTGCCACGAGCGCGGCCGACGCCATCCGCCACTCGAAGGCGACGGACAGGTACAGCACGATCACGATGAGGAAGGCGATCAGCGCCTCGAGGGCCTTGTGCGAGATCTGGCTGCCCCAGCTTGGTCCGACCGACGACAGGCTCACCTCGTCCTTGTGCCCGCCAAGGAACCTGGTCGCCAGCGCGTCCTGGACGTTGAACCGCTCGGTCTTGTCCAGGCTCGGCGTCTGCACGCTCCAGCCCGAGCCGCCGACCTGCTGGACGGTGAGGGTCGAGCCACCGCCCGCGGCGGTGACCGTGTTCGCGACCTGCGTCTGCGTAGGGTGGACCGTCGAGGCGGCGGTGAACTTGTAGACGTCGCCGCCCTTGAACTCCACGCTGTAGCTCAGGCCTCGGAAGATCAGTGCGCCGATGCTGATCAGGAGGATCGCTGCGGAGATCTTGTACCAGAGCTTCTGCCTGCCGACGAAATCGAACGACACCTCGCCGCGGTAAAGCCGCCCGCCGATGCTGCCGAGCCAGGACATCACGCCTCCCTCGGTGTGGTCCGGGCCGCGGTCGCCGACGTCGCGGTCGTGACGCCGCCAGTAGCCGGCCTGGCGGTCGCCGGCTTCGAGCCGCGCCACCGCGAGTTGGCCCCCAGCCTGGTCGGATCAAGACCCGACCACCGGTGGCCCTGGCCGAAGAACCTCCTCCCGGCCAGCAGGGTGACCATCGGCTTGGTGAACATGAACACCACCACGATGTCGATGAGCGTGGTCAGGCCGAGCGTGAAGGCGAAGCCCCTGACGTCACCGATCGCGAAGAGATACAGCAGCAGCGCCGCCAGGAAGGAGACCGTGTCGGAGACGATGATCGTTCGCCTGGCGCGCTGCCAGCCGCGCTCAACCGCAGCCCGCAGCGACCGGCCCTCTCTGACTTCGTCGCGCAGTCGCTCGAAGTAGACGACGAACGAGTCGGCCGTGATGCCGATCGCGACGATCAGGCCGGCGATGCCGGCGAGTGAGAGCGTGAAGCCCTGGTACTTGGACAGCAGGATGACCGCGAGCCAGGTCAGCAACGCTGCCGTCGCCAGGCTGAAGACCGACACGATCGCTAGTCCCCGGTAGTAGAAAACCGAGTAGAACACCACGAGCAGCAGGCCGATGGCCGCTGCGATCAGGCCCGCGTGCAGCTGCGAGGAGCCAAGCTGCGGCGAAATCGAGTCGGTCGCCTGCCGGGTGAAGGCCAGCGGCACGGCTCCGTACTTCAGCACGTTGGTGAGCTTGGTGGCCTGGCCGTGAGTGAAGCTGCCGCCAGGGCCGGTGATCTCACCGGAGCCCGTCGTGATCGGGCTCGTCACCTGCGGCGCCGAGATGACCTTTCCGTCCAGCACGATCGCGAACTGGTCGAGCACCGACGTGGCCGTCTGGGTCTGCGAGTTGAAGTACTTCGACACCATCGTGCTGGTCATCTGGCCGAAGGCCTTCTGCCCCTGGCCGTCCAGATTGAAGTTGACCACCCACTGGCTCTGCGAGTTCAGTACCGCGGCGACCTTCGTCAGATTCGTCCCGAGCACCTTGGCGACATCGAGGACGTACTTGGTGCCCGACGAGTCGCAGGCCACGATCTGCTTGGTGGGGTCGTCCCACTTGGCCGGGTTATCGCCGTAGATCTTCTGCTGCCACTTCTTATTGGTGCAGTTCAGCCGGTTGAAGTCAGCGATCACGGCCTTGCTGGTCACCTTGGTGATGTCACCGGACGCGTCGGCAGCCGTCGGCAGCCGGGTAGTCAGCGACGGGGTCGGGCTCGGGGACGCCGCACCGCTCGGCGACGAGCTCGGGCTGGCCGAACCGGACGGCGACGGCGACGGGCTGCCCGACGCCTTCGCGTGGCCCGCGCCCGTGAGCGCGCGCGCTCCGGCCGCCTGCCCGCTTCCCCCGGACGGCGAGGGCGACGGGCTTGCCGAGCCGCTTGGCGACGGCGAGGAACTCGGCGACGGCGTCGAACCGGCGGTCGGCGCAGTCAGCGCGGTCGGCTTGCCGGGTGCCGCGAGCAGCACCTGGCGGAACCTGAGCACCGCGGAGCTGAGCAGCGGCGCGATCTGCTCGGCGCTCTTGCCGGGCACCGAGACGACGATGAGATTCGAGCCCTGCTGCTGTACCTTCGCCCCGGTAAAGCCCTGGCCGTTGACCCGGCTGTTCAGGATCGCGATGGACTGATTCATGGCGCTGGAACTCGGCGTGGCCTGCTGACGGCCATGCACCTTCAGCGGGACAGCCCTGATGGTGATCGTCGTCCCGCTGGACAGGTCGAGGCCGAGCCCGACCTTGAACTTGTCGTGCCAGCTCCCCGGGTTGCCGATGTCGCCGCCGATGATCGTCGCGAACATGACGATCAGCAGCCCGACGAGCGCCGCCAGGTAACGCCACGGCTGGGAGGTCACTCCCGGCTGCCTCGAAGAACCGCGGCCGGTACGTGCCCGGGCCGGCCTGTTGCTAGGGGGTGCCACCTGTGCCTGTCCTTTAGTGTGAGCGGCCCGCGGCGCGGCTA
>WNGH01014637.1_pt1 | contig 10147 bp, 6 predicted proteins | sample 5400631 | NCBI WGS metagenome assembly WNGH01 (sample SAMN13153373, study PRJNA577476) | soil metagenome | isolation source: 115 cm soil or saprolite under Garry oak tree replicate 1 | place: USA:California | collected 2016-06-15 | reverse complement strand
ACCACGCCGCCGCTGGTCACCCGCGCGCCGTAAATGTCCGGGGCCGTGTCGACATTGCGCCCATCCTGCCAGACGACAAAGGAGTCGCTGCCGTCGGCGGTCGCGGCGGGCGACAGTTGGTCGCCGGCGGCGGTGCAAATCGGCAGGCCGCCTGCATCGACCACCCGCCCGGCACTGTTGACGCGCGCGCCAAAGATATCGATCCCCTTGGTGGCGGCATTGCGCCCGTCCGCCCACACCACCAGAAATCCCGTGCCATTGGCCGCCACGGCTGGGGTCGCGGCGCCCGCCGGGCTGATCGCAATCCCGTTCGGATCGGAGATGATCCCAGTGCCAGTGACCCGAGTCCCAAAAATACCGGCGCCGGCCGCGCCGGCGCTGCGCTGGTCCTCCCAAGCCACAAAAAAGTTCCCCGCATTAGCGGCGACAGCCGGGTTTTGCTGGGCCGCCGGGGCGGGCACGACGATCGGGGTGTCCATTCCGAACTCCGGAGCGACCAGAGGGTCGATCGCTAGCGGATAACTGGCTTGGGCCAAAATCACTGACGGCACCGTGATGCGGAGAGAGTCGTCGCGGACCTGCATCCCTACCTGCCACGTTGCTCCGGCTGCATCGATGACCGTCACGTTGCCCACGCGCAACCGGGCGGTGCCTGTCCGGTCTGCGAAGTGATGGCCAGCCGGCGTCTGGCCGGCATACGCCAAGCCGGTCAACCGCGCTTCAACCACGAGCGGTCCTTGGTCCGCCAACGGACGGGGCAATACCCATGTCACGGCCACGCCCTGGCCGCCGCACTCGAAATGCTCGACCAGCCCGCTGGCCGGATCGAGCAAAGCCTGGGCGGTATTTCCGAGCACCGCCCATTTGAGGGACGACGCAGACGCCGCGTACAGCTCGTGGTTCTCTTGCCGAACCGATACGGTCTGAAACGCCGCCTCTGTCTCCGGCTCCCGTTGTGGCCGCCACCCAGAATCGGGTCGGTGCGCTCCGTCGCGCTGACTATCCGCGGATTTCTTCTCGATCGCCTGCGCTTCGGCTTCTTCCGCAGCCAAGGCGGACAAACCGGTCATGAGCAAATCCTCCTCTTCGGGAGTTTCCGGCGTCCTGGTCGCCAAGGCCGAGAGCCGCTGCTCCTTGCCCTTCGATTCGGAGCCGGTGTTTCGGACTGCGGACGATGCGCCCGCCGAAGCCCCGGCCCCGGATCCGGGCGGGTGATAAGGCGCGAACCGCAGCCCGGCTCCATCAACGGTGGCGGCATAAGTCCTGGCCTGAACGGTCGGCAGCGTTCCTGGACGGTCGGCAGTAAGCGCGTGTGAAACCCGTTCAATCACGTCGCTCAAGTCGATTGAAGGGTGCGGTTGAGCGGGAATCGGATCTGGTTTAGCGTCTCGTCGCCGCCAGAATTCGTTCCCGTAAGCAATAGACCACGACGGTGCTTCTTCGGGATGTTGGTAGATGTGGATTGCGTCGGCGGAATCGGTCTTGGCCGCGTTGCGGGAAGCCAGGCCGCTGCTTGGCGGCGTTGCGCGGGTTTTCATCCGTTCGGTTCCGCCGCGGCGCGCCTGCCACAAGCCCAGCGCACTCAAGACAACCAGCAAAACCAGCGCGGACCAAAGTATCGTCTTTGCCTTCATAGCTCTTCAGTCGGTTCCAGATCGGTGTTTCGGAAGGCCGGCGCATCCACGCTCGCGTCAAACGAACGGTGCTTGTCGTAACGCGCGGTGGCGACCCGCCAGTTTCGTTCAAAAGCCAACGCCCACCAGAATCGTCAGACTCTTCTTGTAATCGACATAGGGAAAGACCAGGCCATAGCCATTTTGGACGCGGCTCTGGGCCGACAGGATAAAAGTGTAGGCGCACGATTTCGGCGCGCAGAAAGGCGGGAACGGCACGACGTTGTTGTTGACTCCATTCCAGCGTTCCGGACCGTCCTGATTGAGGTGGCCGGGGACATAGGCGTCCGAAGCGATGCCGCCCGACACATTGTTTCCGTAAGTGTAACCCAGGGCGTAGCTGCTCAAGGCGCCGTTGGGATCGCTCACCGTGAGGTCGAAGGTAAAGCCGTGGAAAGCGAGGACGGGGAAGATCGTCACGCAGTCGCCCTGCGTTACGATCCCGCACTCGCAAATCGTCGCGCCATTGTAAAAGGCGTTGTTGATGGTCACCGACGGCGGCGTGTTATCGACAAAGAGCGTCAAGCTGTTGCCGGGCGGGCTGGCGAGAACGAATCCGCCGGAATTGATCAGCTCGAGCTTCAAATTATAGGTGCCGTCTCCGAACAGGCCGGTCTGCCAACTGATCAGCAGATTCGGCAGGTACCAGATCTCCCACGGCGGCGGAATGCTGTAGGCATCGTTGATATCCGGGCCAATGGCGTTGGGCACCCAGGTCGTGCCGTTGAATTTAAAGTTGGTCCAGGTCTGGCGCAGCCGCGTGTAAGGCCCGCCATCTTTCGAATAGAGCACCCGGTATTTCACCGCGCCATACGCAAACCGAAGCGTGTTCCAATGGCCGAACACATTCAGGCTGCCGCCGAATGGCGCGTTCGTCGCGTAATAATAGCCGGAAATGTTGATGTTGGCGTAACCGGAACTGTCGATGTAGGTGGCCGGCACCAGCCCGACGCCGGCAAATATCGGCCCCGTTGTCCCCGGCGGGAAAGAGGGTGAGGTCGCCAGGTCAATCTGGTACATGAACGAGTTGTCGGGCGACGTGTTCGGGTCCGGCTGCGCGATGTAGAAGGACGGGTTGACGGAATTGATCGAGACGTTGATTCGGACTTTCGGGATGATGCCGGCGGAGGTGGTCCACATGCTCGTGTCCACGCCCAGCTCGTTCAGGCTAAGCCGGAACTCCCAAAAGCGGTGGTGGGTAGCCGAGTTGAAGGAAGGCCCGAAGCTTTTGGCCGCGAGTGAATTGGGATCCACCGCTTGACATCCGGTCGAGGAACCTTGGCTCAAGCGGATCGCCTTGACAAAGGGCCGGCCGTCGTTGCAGACCGCGTAAAAGAAATCCACGTTTGGAGTCACGGCATAGTTCAGGTCCTTGTCAACATAGAGGGCAAAGAAATCGCCGGTGAAAGTGTTGGTATTCCAAGCGTCCTCAACAGTATCGAAATAGACGTCCAGCAGGAGGTACAAGTAGGACGCGTCGTTCATCGTCCGCATCTGGGCGTAATTGACGCCTAGATAGGAGATTGTCGTGGCAGTGCCGAACGTCCACTCGCCGGGCGACACCGTCCCGTCGATCACTGGGGCCGTCCCGGCCCAGCGTCGGGCGACTTCCACATCGGCGCGAGCGCCATCCGCCAGCAGACCGCTGGCGAGGGCAAGGGCAATGAAGAACCCGGACGGGGTTCGATTCGGTTTGAAGTTACACTTTTTGCTCCTCATTGCAGACTCCATTCTGTGTCAAGCGTTTCATGGCAAAGCCGGCTTCAAAGCGCGCAGCCAGGGGAGACGCGATCAAGCCGGCTGAATTTCGGTCGCACTTCTTAGCAAAGCCCGATTCTGAATGCAAGCAGAATTTTGGGAAAAGATTAATTCGACCGGCCCTTGCGCCTTCCAGTGCGCAACACGGCGCCGAGGGAGTAGCCCGGCGCAAGAGCCGCGCGGAATTTCAATCACGGAAAGTTCCCGCTTCCGCTTTTGGGTTCAGCCGGTAGGGTTGCGCCGTGCCCGAGTCGTTCACAACTGGCGCTCCGAAAGTTGGGTCCGTTGAGCCAGCGCCACCGGCGGCGGCGCCCGGCCCTTCCCGGGCCTTGGCGCCATGGCATAAGCCGGTGTTCATCCTGTTTCTAGCGTGCTGGGCAGTGAACGTGGTCCTGCTCGGCCTGGGAATCGATCAGTCTCTGGGCGGGCGATGGGTGGAAGGGATTTTTCTTTCGCTGGCCGTTCTGACAACCTTATTAACGCTGGGACGGCGCTTGCCGCTGCAAAATGTCGCGACCACCGCGCTGCTGGTCGCGACGATTTCCGGCATCATCATCTCCGTGGGCAGCGTCACCGGAATTCCCTTCGGACCGTGCGTCTATTCGGACCTGCTGGGGCGCGACCTGCTCGATCTGTTGCCCTCCTCGGCTGCCTTTGGACAACAGAAGAGTTTCAACGTGCTGCCGTGGCCGTTGCCGCTGGTTTGGATCGTGGTCATCGTCAATGGCCGCGGCATCGCGCGGCTCATCATGCGGCCCTGGCGCAAGACCAACTATTACGGCTTCTGGGTGATCGGTTTCACCTGCCTGCTCGCGGTGATCCTCGATCTCTCGATGGAACCGTTCGCGGTGCACGTGAAGAGCTATTGGATTTGGACCACGGCGAAGTCCGTCCCCGCCTGGTACACAGCGCCGCGGGTGAATTTTCTGGGCTGGTTCGTTACCGCGCTGAGCATCCTCGCGTTCAGCATTCCGTGGCTGATCAACAAGCAACCGATCAAACAGCCGGTCGATTATCAGCCGCTGGTCAACTGGTTGCTTCTCAATTCCTGGTTGATGACCGGCAACGCGGTGCATCGCCTGTGGCCGGCAGTGGGGCTGGGGCTTGGGGCCAACGCGGTGGCCGCCCTCTACGCGATTCGCGGGGCGCGGTGGTGAACCAGCCGAGTTGGATCCACTCCAATTTTAAGGTCGTGGCAAGCGAACCGAAGCCAGCTTAGGGTACTGAGGCGCTTTTCGTCCGCACTTCGGGGGTCACCGCCCAAAGGTTGAGCGGAATGAACGCAGCGCCAAACCGCAAAAATCGGACGCTGCCGTCGGCGAAGGCGTGAACGGACCCACCATGGTGGCGGTTTTGGTCGAGTTCCTTCAAGTCGTCGCCCGGAACATAGTCCATCCAGTAGTGCCCGGAGCCGGAATCTTTCTCGCCGAACACGATGGTATCTGATGGTTCGGTGATCGAAGTGTCCGAGAATGATGTGCCGGCCGGTGGGACCATGCCGTAGTAATCGTTAAAGCCATTGATGATGTAACTGCGAGGGGCGACATTGGCCGGGTAGTTGGTATCAGCTCCATTCGATAGTCCGATCAAATCGTCCGGACAACGAAGGATCTTCAAATCCCGGTAGCCATCCCGGAGCGCCGTCGGCCACCGGGTCGGCTCAGGACCACCCCGCGGTGGGAACTTGGCGTCGTTGTCGTCTATATACATCACCAGCGACAGCCCCAGTTGCTTCAGATTGTTCGTGCAGGCGATTCGTTTGGCGGTTTCCTTCGCGCGACTCAGGGCCGGCAGGAGCATGCCCGCCAGGATCGCAATGATCGCGATGACTACCAACAGCTCGATCAGCGTGAACGCGCGCGCCCGCGCGCGCGAATTTTTCCTAAAGTCGTTTTCCAAATCGTGCATAATTTGCCTTCCCGCAACGGGTTGAAGAAACCCGCAACTGTGATTTTGGACTGCCAGGGCGAAAGGAAAATTCAGAAAAGTTTCGGATCGTGCCCGACCGCGCGGGTAGGCCGATGACGCCACCGACATCCAACTCACGGTCCGACGCGTCCGCGGAGCTTCGCCTTGTGGTGGGTCATTATTTGGCCAGATGACACGCGGCCCAGTGGCCCGGCTCGATCTCGCGCAACGGGGGAGCTTCAATCCGGCAACGCGCTTCGGCGATCGGACAGCGCGGGTGGAACGGACAACCACTGGGCGGGTTGATCGGCGAAGGGACATCGCCGGGCAACACGATGCGCCGACGTTTTGAGGCCGGGTCCACGATTGGCACCGCGGAAATCAGCGCCTGGGTATAAGGATGTTTCGGCGCGCGGATGACCACTTTCGCGTCGGCCAGCTCGACGACCTTGCCAAGATACATCACCAATACGCGCTGGCCGATGTGCTCCACCACGGCGAGATCGTGGGCGATGAAGAGGTAAGCCAGCCCGCGTTGTTGTTGGAGGTCTTGCAGCAAATTGATGATCTGTGCCTGCACCGAGACATCGAGCGCGCTGACCGGCTCATCGCAGACGATCAACTCCGGTTCCACCGCCAGCGCGCGGGCGATGCCGATCCGCTGGCGCTGGCCGCCGCTGAATTCATGCGGATACCGTCCCGCCTGCGCGGCGTCCAGGCCTACTGACTCCAGCAACGCCGCAATCTTTTCCCGACGGGCCGCCGCGTCGGCGGCGAGTTTGTGGATGTCGATGGCTTCGCCGATGATTTGTTCGATCGTCATGCGCGGGTTCAACGATCCGTACGGGTCCTGGAAGATCATTTGAAACTTGCGGCGGCGAGGACGAAGTTCCGAACCGCGCAACCGGCTGATCTCTTCGCCGGCAAAAAAAATGTGGCCGGCGGTTGGCTCGATGAGACGGACGATCGCACGGCCCAGCGTGGTTTTGCCGCAGCCGCTCTCGCCGACTACGCCAAGGGTTTCCCCGGCGGCCACGGTCAAACTCACGTCATCGACGGCCCGGACGCGCGCCTTCACGCGGCTGAAAACGCCGTGTTTGACCGGGAAATGGACCAGGAGATTTTTGACTTCGAGCAGGTTCATGCCGAAAGCGCCCGGGGTGCGCGCACTATGCTGCCGCCTGTGTCCGACGGACCGAGGCGTCGATTCTCGTATCCCTTTGGCATCGTTCCCTGCGTTCTTGATTCTCACTCGCCCCAGTACGGGCAGCGCACCCAGCGTGCCGGCTCGACTTCCACCAGGCCGGGAGGCGTGCGCGCGCAATCCGGGCGCACCTTGGAGCAACGGGGATGAAATCGGCAGCCGGACGGAAGGGCGCCGAGGTTCGGCACCTGGCCGGGTATGACCGTGAGGCGGGAGGCATTGCCACCGAGTTTCGGCACGGAATTCATTAGTGCCTGGGTGTACGGATGGAGCGGCCGGGCCAGCAGTTCGGTCGCGGGGGCCAGCTCGACGATCTGGCCCGCGTACATGACCGCGACACGATCGGCAATGTCGCCGACGATGCCCAGATTGTGCGTAATCAAGAGCATGCTCATGCCCAACTGCCGTTTGAGGTCGCGGAGCAGTTCGAGGATCTGCGCCTGGATCGTCACATCCAGCGCGGTCGTCGGCTCGTCGGCCACCAGCAGTTTGGGCCATGACGCCAGCGCCATCGCGATCACGACCCGCTGCTGCATTCCGCCGGAAAGCTGGTGCGGATAGTCCCGTCGGCGCGATTTGGGCGCGGGGATGCCGACCAGTTTCAGGAGGCGAATCACCTCGTCATCGGTCGCCGCTTCGGGCCGGTGAAGCCGGAGCGATTCTTTGATCTGGTTGCCCACCCGGAAAACGGGGTTCAACGAGGCGGCCGGTTCCTGAAAGACATAACTGACGACGCCCCCGCGAATTTCGCGGAGCTGGGCCTTGGACATCCGCAGCACGTCCTGACCGTTCAACAAAATCTGTCCGCCGGGATAACGTGCCGGCGGGGTCGGCACGAGCCGGGCAATGGAGAGGGCGGTCACGCTCTTGCCGCAACCGCTTTCGCCAACGAGGCAAAGGGTTTCGCCAGAATCGATCGCGAGGGAAACATCGTCCACCGCGCGGAGGGCTTGGCCGTCAGAAACGAAATCGAGCTGGAGACTCCTGATTTCGAGCAGCGGCGTTTTGGTTCCCGTCATTTTCAAGTCCGGTGGAGAACCGATTTCAAGGTGACTTGCCATTTCCAAATACGCGCTGGGGAGTTTTTAGTTCAATTCCGGCGCGGTGAAAAGCTTCATTTGAAATCGGCTTGCCCGCCGGCGGACGACAACATTAGTTTTGCTCCCTATGCGGTCCATTGCCCTGTTGCTGCCACTGATTGTTTTGACGGCTTGCCAATCGACCGAGCGGCCGGGGAGATCAACCGCGGCCGGCTACACGGCGCTCGGCGGCTGGCAAAAGCGAGCCGCGCGGTTCAACTCCCTCATCACGCTGCCACAATTCGAGACGACGCCCGCGGCGATCCGCCAATCGGTCTCCAACGCCATCGCCCGCGCCGACGCGGCGCTGGATCGCATCGGCGCGCTCGACCCCAAACGCGTTTCCTTCCGGGAGACGGTGGGCGCGCTCGATGACCTCAGCTACGGGGCGGGCGCCACCGCCAATCGCCTGGCCTTGATCAAGGAGACCAGCCAGGACCCCGCGGTGCGAGAAGCCGCGACCGAAGGCACGAAAGTGTTGCAGGAATGGGCGGTGGGCATCGAGTATCGCCCGGACGTTTACCGATCGATCAAGGCTTACGCGGACACCAAGCCGGGTTTGGCCGGCGAAGACGGGAAGCTATTCGAGGAAACCCTGCGCGATTACCGCCGCGCGGGCATGGACCTGCCGGCGGAGTGGCGCGCGGAAGTCGAGAAGCTGCGCAAGGAATTGACCCGCTTGGCCACCGACTTCCAATCGAACGTGACCGCCGCGAAGCGACCGGTCTGCTTCACCGCGGCGGAACTCGAAGGAGCGCCGGAAGATTTCTTGAAGCAGCCCGGCGTCAAAACCGGCGACGATGAGTACACCGTCATGGCCAACATCACCTGGCATTACACGACGGTGATGGAGAACGCGAAGCAGGAGGGCACGCGCTTGAAGCTGGAAATTGCGCGCGCCAACCTTGCGCGGGAGGAAAACGTGGCGCTACTGCAGAAAATTCTCACGCTCCGCAACGCCATCGCCCAAAAGCTCGGTTACCGTTCGTGGGCCGATTACCAGATCGAGCCTAAAATGGCGAAGACCGCTGCCACCGCGCGCGAGTTCCTCGAAAAGCTCAAGACCGGCCTGCAACCCAAATTCGAGGCGGAACTGAATGAATGCCGCGCGTTGAAGGCGCGAGACACCGGCGATCCGAACGCGAAAATTCAAAGCTGGGATTGGCGCTACTACAACAACCAGTTGAAGAAGGAGAAATATTTGTTTTACCTCGACATGTTCCCGCGCGAAGGCAAATACAACCACTTCGCCGAGTTCGGCATCAGTGAAGGCCGGCGGCTGCCCGGCGGCAAATATCAGCGGCCGGTGGTCGCGCTGGTCTGCAACTTTCCGTCGCCCCGGCCCGGCCAGCCGTCGTTGCTGACGCACCGGGACGTGGAAACGCTCTTCCACGAGTTTGGCCACGCGATGCACGCGATCCTGACCCGCGCCAACTACGGCCGCTTTGCGGGCACCAGCGTGCCGGGGGATTTCGTCGAGGCGCCGTCGCAGATGCTGGAGAACTGGGTGTGGGACAAGCGGGTGCTCGACAGTTTCGCGGCGAACTATAAGAACCCCGCCGAAAAAATCCCCAAGGCGGTGCTCGATAAATTGAAGGAGGCCAAGCTGGCGACGATGGGCCTGTACTATCGGCGGCAACTGGCGTTCGCGCTGTTCGATCTGGCTTTGCACGCGGCGATGCCGGAAGGCCAGACGCCTGATCCGGTGAAGGTTTCCAACGACATTCTCGCCGAGGTGTTCTTGCCGGAACCGGAGAACACCGCCTTTGTCGCCTACTTCGGGCACCTGGTGGAATACGACGCCGGCTACTACGGCTATGCTTGGGCCGATGCCATCGCCGCGGACATGGCGACGGTGTTCGAAAAGTCGCCGGATGGGTTTTTCGATACGAGCGCCGGAAAACGTTTGCGCGAAGAGATTTACGCAGCAGGCGATTCGCGCGACGTCAACGTGTCGATCGAAAAATTCCTCGGCCGGCCGCGGTCGATCAAGCCGTTCCTGAAAAACCTGGGGATCAACACAGATACCGCATCGAAGTAAAGCAGGCGGGAGCGTCGCTTTTCGACAAAAGACCCGCCGCGTGAGGGCACGCGGCCTACAGGAATTTGTAGGCCGGGTCCCCTGACCCGGCGCAAACACTTTTGACGCTCTATACAGATTCGCAGTGAGGGTGATGCGCGTGCTCTTGCCTGCGCTGCTGCGAGTCGGCGCTACAAAACGGTCTGCAGCAAGCGATAAATTCCCACGGTCAACGCGGCCAGCGAATCACCCGCGATCAGGCCGCCGCCAATCAGCGAGGTGGTACTCATGTCGGCGGGCACTTCGGGCTGGCCGGCTACAGGTGCCAGCCGGTTCGGCCTCCTTGCTGCGAAGTCGAGCGAGGAGCCGAGGATGCCGCCCCCGGCGAACCAGAGCGTCGTGGGGAACTCCACGAAGCCCCCGAAGGAGGAAGCGTAAGGGCTGGGTATGATCACCGCGTCGAGGATGAAATCGATCACGCCGCCTGACTTGGTTCTGATGAACG
>WNGH01026446.1_pt1 | contig 10148 bp, 7 predicted proteins | sample 5400631 | NCBI WGS metagenome assembly WNGH01 (sample SAMN13153373, study PRJNA577476) | soil metagenome | isolation source: 115 cm soil or saprolite under Garry oak tree replicate 1 | place: USA:California | collected 2016-06-15 | reverse complement strand
ATTCCCGTCATTGTCGTGGCGCAATTAAATCGCCAGCCAGAACAGCGTACCGGCGGCAAACCGCGGTTGAGCGATCTGCGCGAATCTGGCTCGATCGAGCAGGATGCGGACCTGGTCGGGTTACTCGTTAGGCCCGAGCTGTACGAAGAAGACGAAGAGGCGCGCGTGGAAAAGGCCGGCGAAGCCGAGTTGATCATCGCCAAGCAGCGCAACGGCCCTGTCGGCGAAATTCCGCTCACATTCCTGAAGGAATACACCCGTTTCGAAACTCGCGCGCGCAACGTGAGCGGATCAGAAGAAGCGTTTTAATGAAACGAGCTGGAGTTGGCGCGCCGCTTTGGAGGCGCGTAGCAGATCGGCCCGAGGGCGACCGGCTCCAGATTTTCAGCAGCCGAGTTCGCGCGCCGCATCGATCACATGTTGCGCATCGATACCGCGTTCTTTCATCACTTCGGGCCCAGGCGCGCTGAGGCCGAACTGGTGCAGCCCGACGACTTTCCCGTCGAGGCCGACATACTCGTACCAAATCTCGGGCACGCCAGCCTCGATCGCGACGCGTCTGCGGCATTCGTTAGGCAGGACCTCGTCTCGATATTCTTTTGGCTGGCGATTGAATCGTTCGAAGCAGGGCATCGATACAACGCGCACCCCGGCCCCCAGTTCCTTGGACGCGGCCAGCCCGTGCTGCAATTCACTGCCGCACGAAAGGATGATCAGTTCGAGTTTGCCGGTTTCTTTTTTAGCGACGTAACCGCCACGGAGCACTCCTTGTCGCCGCAGGTCCACATCGATCTCATTCAACGTCGGAACAGCCTGACGGGTGAGCGCCAGGAACGTCGGCCCATCGGTCCGCTGCATCGCGGCGTCAAATGCGCCTGCAGTCTCTTCCGGGTCAGCAGGACGAATCACATCGATGTTTGGTATCAAGCGAACCGAGCTGACGGTTTCCACAGGTTGATGCGTCGGGCCGTCCTCGCCGACACCAATCGAGTCGTGTGTGAAAATGTAAAGGTTCGGAAGCTTGGCCAGGGCAGACAGACGAATCGAAGCCCGGCAGTAATCTGTAAATACGGTGAATGTTGCGCCCGACGCGCGAAACAACCCGTGGTACGATATGCCGTTGAGGATCGCGCACATGCCATGCTCGCGTATCCCGAAGCGAATGTTGCGCCCGCCGGGATTGTCGCGGCTAAAATCCCCGCCGTCCTTAATGTAATTCATCGTCGATCCGTACAGATCAGCGCTGCCGCTCATAAGCAACGGCATCGCCTGCGCGATCGGCTGCAAGACTTCGCCGCCGGCTTTGCGCGTCGCAAGCTTTGCATCTTTCGGAAATTCCGGGATCTCCGATAAAAGATCGGAGGGAACTTTTCGCTCCAAGCCGTCATCCAGCAGCTTTGCCTTATCAGGATTTTTCGAGCGCCAGCTTTCGTAAGTTTTTTCCCAGCGACCGTACTCGACAAGCAGTTTCTTCTTATGCTCGGCAAAATAGCCGGACACGTCCTGCGAGACGAAATAATGCTCGTCGGGCAAGCCGAGCGCCTTGCGAGCAGCATCGACGAATTTTGCGCCTGCTTCACCGTGCGCTTTGTAAGTGCCCGCCACTTCGGGAATTCCTTTGCCGATCAAAGTATGCGCGATAATGAATTGCGGTTTGCCGTTATCGCGGCGCCTGGCGACATCGAACGCATCAAGAAATTCTCGCATGTCATGACCATCGATCTCCTGGACATCAAAGCCGTAGGCCTCCATCCGTTTGCCGGTATCCTCGCTCTGCGTGTCTTTCGCGGGGGCGTCGAGCGTCACGGCGTTTGAATCGTAGATGAAAATAAGGTTGTCGAGACCCCAATGGGCCGCGAGCGCGCATGCCTCTGAAGCGACACCCTCCTGCATGTCGCCGTCACTGCATAAACAGACCACATGCTGGTCGAAAATTTTGTGCTCGTCGGTATTGAAGCGTGCTGCAGCCATATTCGTCGCAACAGACATGCCAACCGCGTTGCCGACACCCTGACCGAGTGGGCCGGTGGTGCACTCTATTCCCGGCGTGTCGCCAAATTCGGGATGTCCAGGGGTTTTCGAATGCAGTTGCCGGAAACGTTTGATTTCCGACATCGGCAGATCGTAGCCGCTCATGTGCAGCCAGGCATAAAGGAACATGCTGCCGTGCCCGCCGGAGAGCACGAAGATGTCGCGATTGATCCAGCGCGGCTGGTCCGGATTGTACCTGAGTGCGTGGCCAAATAGTACTGCGCCAATTTCCGCGCAGCCAAGCGGAAGGCCGAGATGCCCCGATTGCGAGGCTTGTACTGCGTCCATGCATAACCCGCGCGCCTGGTTCGCCGCTTTCGAAAGTATTTCGATGTTCAGACTCATGAAGCTTTATAAGCAGACTGCTGTGGAATTCAAAATGTCGAAATTCACATTGGTGCTTTTTTGCGGGATCAAAGACACACTAAATTCGCTGGATCGTTGAATCGTTGAATCGCAAATCCGATGTAACGGTGTAACGGTTTAGCGATTTAACGTGGCGACGCTATGAATCAAAGCACTCTCGTTCAAATTGCCGAACGACTGGAAAGTTTGGCAGGCAAACTTCCCGAAAAAATTCGCCGTCCAGTGCTGCGGGAATTAACTCCGCTGAAGCAACTCTTTCTCCAGCAGCGACGACCACGATTTCTTTTCATTGGCTCGAGTAAAATGCCCATGCAACAAATCATTGATCCGATTTTTGCTTCGGACCGCGAACAGCGCCTGAACGTGACACTAACGCCTGTGCATCGTTGGACTGACTGGACCATCCCCGGTCATGGAACCATCTCGATCCTGGACGCGCGTGGCGCGGGCAACTCCGTCCAAGCGCAAATCGAAGACGAGCTCAGGCGCGAACCTGCCGATATCATTTTCATTTTTGACGATGGCCGATCGGATTTAAACGAACACATCACTGCGCCGCCCGGCGAAACGAAGATCATCGGTGTCTCGCTTGGTTCTGCCACGCGGGTCGTGCAATTGGAGGAGGCGCTCGATGCGCAACCGCATGTGCGCGATCGTCTCCTCACCGTAGTTCGGATCACCGAAAAGCAATCCGCCGAAACGCAGCGCCTGATGTCGCTACTCGCGGCGGAATTGCCAAACCAGGCAAAGATCGAGATGATTCGCATCTCGCGCGACCGGCATGCGCAGCTTCATGTCGCACAAATGCTGATCAAATCGACAACCGCGATCTGCGCCGCGGTCGGCGCGCAACCAATTCCGTTGGCAGACATGCCGATTCTGACGTCGCTTCAGGTGCTGATGGTCTCGGGAATCATGTACATCAGCGGCAGAGAGAGGAGTCTGCGCGCTGCGACGGAGTTCATTGCCGCGCTTGGGGCCAATGTTGGTGTGGGAATGCTTCTTCGTGAGGGCGCGCGCGCAATGCTGAAGTTTTTTCCGGGATGGGGGAACGTGGTTTGCGGGATGGTCGCCGGCGCGGGAACGTACGCGATGGGTCGCGCGGCGACGGCGTACTTTCTCGAAGGCGCTTCCTTGAAAGAGGCGCGGCAGACGTACCTGAAGAGCCGACGAAAACGGTCTCGCCGCGCGCTGCCGTCGCATGAATAGGGATTGGGGCGTCGGCGATTACAGACGTCGGATTATAATGTTCGGCGCCGCAGAAATCCTGCGTGAATAACTTGTGAACAAGTTCGCCGTCTCGACGCATTTTGTTCACCTATTCTTGTGAACAAGCATGCGAGTTTCCGATGCCATCTGCGGCGGCACGCAAGATTCGAATGAAACTTTCCGACATACGCGCGACGCTTAAAGAAATCGGCGTCTTGCCGTCCAAGGCTCTGGGCCAAAATTTCCTCCACGACCAAAACCTCGCTCGCTGGATCGTCAATCAGGCCGATATCAATCCGAAAGATTATGTGGTCGAGATTGGGCCCGGTTTGGGCGCATTGACCAGATTCATTCTTGAGAAAGGCGCGCACGTTCTCGCGATCGAGAAGGACGCGCGCCTTGCAAATTTTTTGCACGAGCACTTTCGTGGCGAGCGAGTTGAAATCCTCAACATCGACGCGCTGAAATTTGATCCGCGCGTTCTTTTCGCGCAGCGCGAGGTAAAACTTATTGGTAATCTGCCATACAACATTTCCAGCCAATTGCTTTTGAAATTTCTCGGCGATCCGTCTCCTATATCATTGTGTCTGTTGATGTTACAAAATGAGATGGCGATGCGCCTTTCCGCATCACCCTGCAGCCATGATTACGGAGCGCTGACGGTGCGCGTGCAACTGCATCATCGCGTGAAACACCTGCGCAGGATTCCTGCAACCGTCTTTTTTCCACGGCCTGATGTCGATTCGGCAGTGGTGCGCCTCCTCCCGCGGGATCGCCTCGATATGCCTGCGCACGATCACGAGCTGCTTTTGAAATTGATCCGCGTCGGTTTTTCTCAGAGACGAAAACAGCTGAAAAAATTATTGCGGCAATACGTTCTTGATTGGGACACCCTCGCTCGTGCCCTGCAAATAAATCCGAACGCCCGAGCAGAGGAATTATCGTTGCTGGAATGGATCGGCCTTGCAAATTGGATTGCGCCGGCTCCTCGACCAGACACCTGCACCGCTGGCAGCGAGCTGTTTCCCGTGGTCGATGAGAACGACCGAATCCGGCGCTGCGCCAGCCGCTCTGAAGTGCATGGGAATAACTTGCGGCATCGGGCCGTTCATATCCTCATTTTCAGCGCGGGCGGTGACCTTTATCTCCAGCAACGCTCTCGTTGGAAAGATCGCCATCCATTGAAGTGGGACTCCAGCGCGGCCGGCCATGTAACCGCTGGAGAAACTTACGATGAAACAGCGGGGCGCGAACTGAAAGAGGAGTTAGGCGTTGATGTTCCGCTTAAGAGAATTTCGAAGATCACCGCTTCACCAGGCACCGACCATGAGTTTATCTGGCTCTATCGCGGCGTAATCACCGGAGATCTTTCCCCTGACAAATGCGAAATCGAAACAGGAGTGTTTCTCCCGCCGGCCATAGTTGACGGGTGGACCTCGGCGAGACCGGAGGATTTTGCACCGGGCTTTCTACGATGTTGGAAGGCGTACCGGCGGAAATGGCATTCCGACCGCGAAGAATCTATCCGCCGAGAAATTTCCTCCGCGGCAGACGGCGCAGCATCGCGGAGGAAATGGACCTGAAACCCGTGTGTCTGCTTTTTCGCGCGCGGTTTCGTGTCGATGCGGCGGATGTTCTCTTCCGATTGAGGATTGGGACGTTTTCGTCGTGGCATAATGACTAACGACACACTAACCAATCCATTGCGAGATTCAATGAGCCGGTGAAACCGTGCCGCGGAAGGCATCCGGCGATGGCAAATTCCACGCGCGCCATTTCTTTTCATACTCCGCCGCCGGCAACAATGCGTAGCAAGGATGGCGCTTTGCTCGCAACCAGGTGATAATCTTCACGAGGTTATCCTGCGCCATCGTGGTGCAGCCCGTTGTGGGCCTGTTCACGCCTCGCCGGATATGAAAGAAGATGGCGCTTCCTTCTCCGGGCACAGGCGGATTGGAGTTATGCCGAATCTCAATCAGCCAGTGGTAGGCAAAATCGCCCGAGCGCATTTTTTCGTGAGTGTAATTGTCGGGCGGATTCTTCGGATCAATCACAATGTGTCGGTTGTAATTGGGCGAACGCGGGTCATCGCTCCAAACGTCTGCGTCAGTGACTTGATGGTACGGATAGTCAGCGCCGGTCGGCAGGTGTGCGTCGTACCCAAACACCTGGCCGATCTCGAAAACCCCTGTCGGCGCGCGGCCATCTCGCTCCTTTTTCCGAAGGCCCGGCTCGTTTTGTCCTGCCAGTCCTGTTCCCCAGGCAAGGCCATTCTTGCCGAACAAAACGGGAAACGGCCCCGCCGCAACTACCCAGTCGCCCCCGTGTGGTCGCTCGAACAATCGCACCTCGCCGCGCATCGAATCCCAAGTCGGCGCAATTCCCAAGATAAGCTGTGTGCAATCATCGGGAACGCCGTCTGCGCAAGCGTTGCTTGTCAGCCAAATTAGCGAGAGCATCGGTAAACAGCGCAACATCGACATAAAGCTTCCGAGACTGGACGAACTTTCAGACGGTTCCGGCTGTTTCTACCGCAGCAGTGTCCGCCGGAAGATATTTCACACCGACGAGCCAGGCCAGGCCGGAGAGGAGAATAATTCCGGATACAACCAGAAATGCCACATGCATGTTCGTGTGGCCGCCGATGTAGCCGAGCAGCCAGAATGCTTGCACATCGCCTAGCGCGTGGATGACGAGAATGTTGACGGCGAAGGCCGTTGCGCGCACGGCTGGCAACGAGACATTGGCCAGAGCCGTGTTTGAGGGGCCTGTGTTCAGAAACAGGAAAAAGATCGCGACGAACATTGGAATCCACGCCACAGGGAAGGGCGTATAAAGTGTTGCAATAAAAAACGGACACGCGATCAGCATTCCGATACCTGAAACCCAGAAATAAGAACCGGCGAAACGCGAACGTAATCTATCCGCAATAACACCTCCCAGCAAAGTCGACACCAGGCCTGCTACGACGGTGATCAGGCCAAATATCGTCATTCCTACATCCGGACTTTGATTCCGATAACGGAGATATGCTGATGCCCAAAAACCCAGGCCACCTGTTGCAAATGTCATCAACGTTTGAGCGACGCAGTTGATGAGATACGAACGCGTCCGGAAGAGTCTCACGTAATCTCGCAGGTTGCGACGTGGCGATTTCTGCACCACGTGATCCGCACCGACTCGCGGATCGCGTTGCAAGAAACACAAAAGGCCAAGCAACAAACCTGGCGGTGTGACGAGATAAAATGCCCAACGCCAGCCCAAGTGAGCACCGATGAGCCCGCCGATTACATACCCGAGGGCGCTCCCAACAGGAATCGCCGCATAAAAAATCGCCATGACGCGACCGCGTATTTCGATCCGGAAGAGATCGGACAAGATTGTCGGTGCCGCCGGTCCGTAGCCGCCTTCGCCGATCCCCACGAAGATTCGAGTCGCAAACAGAATGGTGAATGTCGCTGCCAGACCGGAGCCGCCGCTGGCCAGGCTCCACAAAATCACAGCAGAACCAATAATGATCCAGCGGGAGACTCGATCGGCGAGCAAGCCGAGAATCGGCGCGCTGACCATGTACGTGACAAAAAACGCGTCGCCCAACCAGCCGGTCCGCATCATCGCATTCGGATCGTTAGGCGCAAAAAACGCGGCGCGAATATCGGGCTCAAGCGCGGCGAGAATCTGCCGGTCGATGTAATTGAAAAGATTGATGGCCAGGAGCAGAGCAAGGGCCACATACGAGCCCGTCAACGGTTTTCCGCGGCTAGCTTCTCTCTGCGCTTGGTCTGGAGAACTTACCGGCTGGCGGTTTTCTTCTTGTGCCGAATCATATCAGCTGGGTGGACGCGCTCGTCCTGCAGCTCGCCTGCCCACGGCCGATTCGTTACGTCATCGACCAGGAGTATTATCACAAACGGATTTTGCATCCGATCCTGCGCGCTCTCGGCTGTATTCCGATCAGCAACCGGCATTCGCATGCTGCAGTGCGCGCCGCTGCGGAACGAATCGCCGCCGGAGAGATCGTATGTGTATTTCCTGAGGGCGAGTTGGAAAGAAGGGGAACACTATTGCGTTTGCAGCGCGGATATGAAGTCATTGCGCGCCACGCCCAGGCCCAGGTCGTGCCGGTTTGGCTAGACCAACTCTGGGGATCGATCTTTTCATTCCAAGGCGGAAAATTTTTCAGAAAATTTCCGAAGCGAATCCCGTATCCGGTCACCGTCGCTTTCGGCAGACCACTCGACGCAAAGTCGGCAGACATTGCCACCATGCGTGAGGAGTTGCTCAAGCTAGGCGAATTCTGTTTCAGCCGCCGGCCTTCACTGGAGCGACATCTTGGCGAAGAATGCGTCCGCGGCCTTAAGCGCAGACCGTTTGCCACAGCGGTGATAGATGGAATCGATAATAGCAGCCTAAGTCGCGCGAAACTGCTCGGCGCAGCGTCGGCATTGAGTCGCCATTTGCGCAAGGAATTTCCCGACGAGCGAATTGCGATCGTTTTGCCCGCCAGCAAGGGTTCGATGATGGCGAATCTGGCAGTGATCCTGGCGAATAAAACCCCCGTGGACCTTAATTTCACCATGGGACGCGGGGCGAATGAATCCTGCTGCCGGCGCGCGAATCTCGGGGTCGCAATCTCAGCGACGCCGTTCATCGAACAAAAGGCGGGCACGCCGAAGCAGTATTGCTTTTTACCAGCGGAACCACCGGCGAACCGAAAGGAGCGGTGATGAGTCACCGCAACGTCGTGGGAAATGTGTTCCAATTTCGGCAACTGCTGGATGCGAAGAAAACCGACGCCATTCTCGCGTCGCTGCCGTTTTTTCACACATTTGGATCAACGGTCACACTTTGGTATCCGCTCATCGAAGGTGTGCGCATCGTTACGTATCCGAACCCATTGGACGCGTCGAAATGCGCAGCCCTGATCGACCGATATGAGCTGACGTTCCTGCTCCTAACGCCCACTTTTTTGCGCCTGTATTTGCGCAAAGCTGAACCGAAGCAGCTCCGCAGCTTACGCCTCATCATTACCGGCGCGGAAAAATTGCCGCTCGAACTGGCTACACACTTTGAGGAACGCTTCCGAAAAAAAGTTTTCGAGGGTTATGGGCTGACTGAGACTGCGCCGGTAGTCAGCGTCAATTTGCCTGATCCCGAGCCGAAAAAACCCGGCGAACATGTGCAGCCCTCCAGCCGTTTGGGATCAGTTGGGAGACTCGCGCCGGGTATCGCTGCAGAGATCCGTGAACCGGAGACCGGTCGAAAACTTTCGCTGTTCGATCCCGGAATGCTTTGGCTGCGCGGGGTCAATATTTTCGAAGGCTATCTGCACGATCAGGAACGAACTGCAGAAGTTCTGCGCGACGACTGGTTGAAGACCGGCGACATTGGCCGGTTCGACGAAGACGGATTTCTTTACATCGAAGGTCGCCTCTCGCGGTTTTCGAAAATCGGCGGCGAAATGGTACCGCATGAAGCGATCGAACACAAAATCATCGAGCTACTGGGACTATCGGGAAGAGACGAACGCCTCATCGCCATCGTCGGCGTGCAGGACGAGGCGAAGGGCGAGGCGCTCGTGCTGCTTAGCGCAGTTGATATCAATATTGCCGAGCTACGCGAACAATTGCACGACGCAGGTGTTCCAAACTTGTGGATTCCCAAACACGTCCAGCGAGTTGAAACAATTCCCGTCCTTGCTTCCGGTAAACTAGATCTAAAAAGATGTCAGGAGTGCGCTGCTGAAGGGTAGGGCCATCGTCGGCGCGCCGATGAATCACGGATGAGCGATGGAATCTTCTTCTTTGACTCGCCACGGCGAAATTCTGCCAAAAAGATCGCGAGTAGCGCCCGCGATGTCTTCGGCTTTCGATACGCCGCTATCGATTAATGCGCGCCCGGTGCTTGCCCAAATCTTCCTAACAACGAGCGCTCCGTTTTCGCGCACGATTCGCCCGAGATGCTGGACAGCCGTGGCAGTAGCAGATTTCCGAATCGCTTCCGGCGAACTGCGCGAGGTCAATTCGCAATAACGTCGCGCAACTTCGCCCACGCGCAGCGTGAGGAACGCATTCGCAGCGCCGTTGGAAACGCATTTCACCAGTAGAGCAGAGATGCCACTCAATCCTGGAATCCCGCCTTTGAGCGCGGGCACCACAGAGACGGCAAGCGGCGCCACCATTTCGCCGAGATCAAGCGATTCAAGGCCGCTGGCAACAAATGCTGTGACAGAAACATTCGCATACAGCCGCATCAGTTCGCGTGGCGAAGGACGTTGGACGTAGATCCGCGCAATTCGTCCGACCATTTGAATTTGCGTAAAGAGCACGATGAGCCCATCGAGCCGGCCATTTTGCATGAGCGCAGTGCTGAGAAAGACGGTGCTCGCCGTTCTGCGGACAACCAAATCCGCTTCCTTCGACAACTGCGCGACTGCGGCTTCGATTTCAACCGTTGTCGCCAGTGGCAACTCACGAGCTCGCGGATTATTCGCCAGTCGAACGCGCAACGCTCGCAAATACGCCTCGTGCTTCGGCCCAGAG
>WNGH01007813.1_pt1 | contig 10149 bp, 9 predicted proteins | sample 5400631 | NCBI WGS metagenome assembly WNGH01 (sample SAMN13153373, study PRJNA577476) | soil metagenome | isolation source: 115 cm soil or saprolite under Garry oak tree replicate 1 | place: USA:California | collected 2016-06-15 | reverse complement strand
AACTCGAACTCGGCCGCTGGCAGGGAATTTTCTTCTGCGAATTCGACGGCCCGCGCACCCGCCGCCTCCGGGTCAAAATCCTCCCCGACTGACCCGCTCCGAGCCACGCAGACTTCAGCCGCTCTCCCAGATGGGCTCTTCTTCCATCTTTCCTGCCGCCCGTCCGACCGTGTCCTGGCTCCTCATCAGCCAATCACGTGAAATAACTGCACCTGCGGATCCGCCGGAATTTTCAGTTGAGGGTATTTTTTCGCTTTAAGCTGGCGCAGCGCTGCTTTTTCAGCCGGATCGGTAACATGAGAGAGGGTAACGTCATACAAGTTATTTCCAATTTTTAAGCGCACGTGCGGGTCGCGCGCCACATTCTCATTCCAACTTCTCCCGTGGGGATATTCGACTCCCGCACGATAAAACGAGTCCAGGTAAAGCTGGCCGTTATAAGCGACGCAATAAGTCGTTACCGAATGCGGAAGCAGATACCAGGTCCGGGTCTGCACCTTCACTGTGTCGATTTTGTCGGTGAACGACCAGTCGGTCACTGGAGTGGTCACGAGATTCCCTTTCAGCCACAGACCGGGCGTTCTTTGCCGAGGCTCGAGGCCGGTTACACTCAGCACCACCAGCAATAGCACCAGGCAAGCCACTATCGCTCCAGCAATCTTCAACAGGGTCTTCATCGTTCGCTCCTAATCTGCAAGAAGATAGTACTCGACGGGTTGTCTGGGCCAGTAACTTTCGTGGGCACTACTTGCTTAAGCCACGCGTCCGTCGGGTGGTTGCATGGGCGCGACTTCCCGAAGTGCGCTCGTCTTCGGCGTCGGCGTCGTCCATCATCTGAACCGTTCCTGGGAGCGAGCACCCTCAAGGAATTTACGCAACGTGCTTGACGCTACCTGAGGACTGCTGCTGTTGCAAAGCGGGGCGGGGTGTGTTATCGTATCGCCGCGTAAGGCTGTTAACTCATTGTTTTAACTAGGCTTAGGCTGAGACGCCGCCTCTTGAATCAAAAGAAGCAGATCCTCAAGTCAGCCTCGGTCATCTCCCTTGTTACGGTAGTCAGCCGCATTCTCGGTTACGTCCGAGACGAGCGTATCACCCTGCTCCTCGGCACCACGCCCACGGCCGATGCCTTCGTGCTGGCCTACCGCATCCCCAACCTGGTCCGCCGGCTGGTGGGGGAAGGGGCGGTCACTGCTTCGTTCATTCCCATCTTCGCCAATTATCTGAACAACAAGCCGCGCGCAGAAGTCTGGGAGTTTGCGCAGCGCCTCTTCTGGACGACGGCTGTTTTGCTCGCGGCGATCACCATGCTCGGAAGCGTGTACTCGGCGCAATTCATGCGCCTGTTTACCTTCTTCGCGCCGGGGCAGCCGGCCTGGGAACAAGCCGTCTATCTGAATCGCATCATGTTCCCGTACATCTATTTCATCGGCCTCTCCGCGTTGGCCATGGCCATCCTGAATTGCTTTCACGTCTTCGGCACGCCCGCGGCCACTCCGGTGGTGCTGAACCTTTGCATCATCGCGGCTTCGGTGGCGGCGGTGTCGCGGCATTTTTCGAGTCCCGCGGTTTCGCTGGGCGTGGGGGTGCTGATCGGCGGAGCGTTGCAATTCCTGATTCTGGTGCCGCAATTGGTGCGCCGGGGAATGCGCTTCAATTTCAGGCTCTCGCTGCGCCACGAAGGCGTTCGCTCGGCGGGAGGATTGCTGGCGCCGGGATTTTTCGGCATCGGCATGGCGCAGATCAATTTTTTCGTGGGCACAATCTTTGCCACGTCCAGCCGCATGCCATCGGGGAGCGTCACCGCACTGTACGTCGCCGAGCGCGTCATGGAATTGGTCATGGGGGGCTATGCCATCGCCGTGGCCACCGCGATTTTGCCCATGATGTCGCATCAAGCTGCGGCCGGCGCCATGGAAGAGATGAAGTCCACGCTGGCCTTTTCCGTGCGTATCGTTTCGTTTATCACCATACCCGCCGCGGTAGGCCTGGTGGTGATGCGTGAACCCATCATCAGCGTGCTTTTCCAGCACGGCGAATTCGTGGCCGAATCCACGGAACTCACCAGCCGCGCTCTTTTCTATTACGCCTTTGGATTGCCGGCCTTCGCCGCGATCAAACTGATTGTGCCGGCTTTTTATTCCACGCACGACACGCGCATACCCGTTCGCGTGGCGGCCTACTCGCTGGGCCTGAATATCGTTCTGAACGCGCTCTTCCTGCGCTGGTTTTTCCCCATTTTTGGCAATGGCGGACCGGCCCTGGCCACCGTAATCGCGGCGTATTTCAACTTCTTCACGTTATTTGCGATTTTTCGGCTGCGCTTCGGCCGCATGGGTACGCTCGATATCCTGGCCTCGCTGGCGCGCAGCGGAGCGAGCGCTGGGATGATGGGAACGCTCTGCTGGATGGGATTGCATATGTCCGGCTTCGACACGTATTCACATTTTCTGCCGCGCCTCGCGGTATTCGGCGTTTTGCTGGTGGGCGCGACGTCTGTCTATCTCCTGCTGGCCTGGGCCATGCGTTGCCATGAGCTCCCTGAAATTTATGGCATTGCCATGCACGGTGAGCCGGAGGCCGCGAGCTTGGCAGGCTTGAGCCAGGAATCGTGACCATGCGGATCCATGCCCTGATCGCTTCGTTCATGAATTACATCAAGGTCGAGAAAGGCCTGGCCCCCAATACGCTCGCGGCCTATGACCGCGATTTGCGCAAATTCGAGGGCTTTGCCGAAAAACGCGGCCTGAGCCTCGAGGCGCTGAACCGCGATCACATCGTGGATTTCCTGGGCGACCTCTACCGCCAAGGGCTCGATAGCCGCACCGTGGCGCGCCATCTGGTTTCGCTCCGCAATCTTTTCCGCTTTGCGCTCGCCGAGGAGGCGCGCTCGACCGATCCGACCCTCAATCTGGAGTCGCCGAAGGTGCGGCGTTCCTTGCCGACCTATCTGCGCATGGAAGACGTAGACCGTTTGCTGAACCAGCCGGATGCCTCGACGCCGCGGGGACTGCGCGATCGCGCCATCCTGGAGGTGCTCTATTCCACGGGCTTGCGCGTCTCCGAGCTGGTTAACTTGAAAGTATCCGACCTGGAAATGCGCATGGGCTGCTTGCGCTGTATCGGAAAGGGTGATAAGGAGCGTCTGGTGCCGGTCGGGCGGAAGGCGCTGGCGGCGGTGCAGGCATATCTGGGGAAGTCGCGGCCGCTTCTTTTGCGGGGACGCGAGGCGGGGAGGGCGGTCCCCTGGCTCTTCGTCAACCGCAGCGGCAATCGTCTCAGCCGCATTGCCATTTGGCGCCTGCTGACGGCGCACGGCCGGCGCGCCGGCATACGGGCGCGTCTCTCGCCCCATAAGCTGCGGCACAGCTTTGCCACGCACCTGCTCGAGCGCGGTGCGGACCTGCGGTCGGTGCAGTTGATGTTGGGCCACGCCGATATTTCGACGACACAGATCTATACGCACGTGATGGAAGAGCGCTTGAAACAGGTATACAAGGCGCACCATCCCCGCGCGTGACGAGCATGCTCACTCGAAAAGCAGATTCCCCGCAAAGTCGTCCGGGGCGCAGTGAGCGCCTCGGGCCGAAACGTGGCCCGAGGGGCGACGTCAAACATCAAAGTGCGGACGATTCATCAACCGCAATCGCTCAATTTCGCTAGAGAAGAGAATGGCTGATGCCTGACTACATGTACATGCTGGAAAGCCGGCTCTCCGCCGAGCAGCGCGCCGTCCTGGTGCGCATGCAAGAGCTGGCCGTCGAGACCACCACCAACCTCTACCTCACCGGCGGCGCCGTTCGCGATCTGATTTCGGGAATGTCCATCCGCGACCTCGATTTCACCGTGGAGGGCAATCCTTCGCGTTTCGCGCGCGAACTCGAGAAGGGCGGAGCGCGCGTCGTGGACGAAGACGAAAAGCTGCGGCACCTCGACCTGATCTTCTCCGGCGACGTGGACGGCAGCATTGAGGCGGCTCGCGAGGAGGTTTATCCCCGCCCGGGGGCGCGTCCCGAGATGCGCTGGTCCACAATTATGGATGACCTGCGCCGCCGGGATTTCTCCCTGAACGCCATTGCCATTTCGCTCAACGCCGCCTCCCGCGGTCTGCTGCTCGATCCCACCAACGGCCTCGCCGATCTCGAGGCCCGCGAAGTGCGCGCGCTTTCCATCCACAGCTTCACCAATCAGCCGGTGCGCCTGCTGCGCGCGGTTCGCTATGCCGCGCGCATGGATTTCAAGCTCGACTCGCGCACCGAGGATTGGTTCAACCTGGCGCTGGAGCGCGGGCTGCAGGAATCCATTCCTGCCGGCGACGCCGGCGCCGAGTTCCGTCAGCTCGCGCGGGAAGATAAGCCCGTGCACGTTCTCAAGGCGTGGGAAGCGCGCGGCCTGCTGGAGGCCATCTCTGCTCAACTCGCCAAGCGCCGTCCCCATTACGAAATGCTCGCGCGCATTCTGCGCGCGCGTGATGATCTTGCCGCCGCCGGCATTCGGCCGCGCCTTTTCGCGCCGGTAACTTACGCGGCGCTGGGGAAGCTGAAAGACCGGGAAGTCTCTGCCGCCTTGCATCGCCTCGAATTTCGTCAGCAGGAGATCGAGGCGGTGACCGGCCTCGAAGAGCGCGCGCAGAAGATCACCCAAACCCTCGCCGGACGCAAAACAGCCGCGCCCACCGACGCCTATGCCTTCCTGGAGAAGGCCCCGGCGGATTTGCTCGCTTTTATCCTCGCGGAATCCTCCAATTCCAAGGCGGTCGGCAAAATCCGCACCTATCTCAACAAGTGGCGGCCTTTGCGGCAAGCCCTGCCCGCTGCCGTCCTGGAACTCGAAAGCATCGGCATGGCGCATGGGCCGAAGTTCGATAAGGTGATCGAAGATCTCTTCCACGCCCAGTTGCAGGGCAAGGCCAGAAACCCGGAACTTCGTCTCAAGCTCTTGCGGAAACTCTCCGGCATCAAGGAGCCGCCGAAAAAGAAGCTGGACGAAAAAGAACGCAAGAAGCTGGGGGACAAATCCAAGAAAAAACTTGTCGCCAGACAGCCCGGGGCCGCCCCGCCCCCGAGCGGGGCGCCGGTCGGATCCCAGAAGGCCGCGGACACGCTCGCGCGCCTGCAAGCGGCTCGCAAGAGCAAAGCCGCGGCGCCAGCACCGCCGCCCGCCAAAGCCGCCAAGCCCAAAGCCACCGCCACCCGCAAACGCTAAGCTGAGATTTGCGGAGACAGAGAGTCTGTTCTATGCCACGCTTCTCCGCACTTTCGACGAATTTCTTATAGAATGCCTGCGCCAACGTCGATCACATTCGCGACAAGGGAGGATTCCATGAAGTGGCCATTGAAACTATGTGCCGTGTTCGTCGCCGGAGTCGCGGGACTGGCAACTCCTCCCGCACAGGCTCAAGTGGCCGGAAAATATCTTGCGCCGCGAGACCAGGTCGTCGCCATCCGCGCCGGGCGCCTGTTTGACGCGCGTTCGGGCGCGATGCTCACGAACCAGGTGGTGCTCGTGCGCGGTGACCGCATCACCGATGTCGGCCCCGGCCTCGCCATTCCCTCGGGCGCGCTCGTCATCGACCTCTCGAATGCGACCGTCATGCCCGGCATGATCGACGCTCACGTACACATCAACACGGGCGGCGTGAGTGAAGCGCAACGCACGCTGATCGCGCTCGCCAACGCCCAGATCGACTTGGCCGCCGGTTTCACCACCGTCCTCGATATGGATTCCCGCGGCGGCTACAACACCGTGGACATTCGCGACCAGATCAACTCCGGCCGCGTGCAAGGCCCGCGCATGCAGGTGGTGGGCCAATCGCTCAATCCTCGCGCGACCAACTATTATCCGGATATCCGGCCGGGCCGATTCCAGGAAGGCTCCATCGAGGACAAAGACATCAACGGCCCGTGGCTCGCGCGCGCGGCGGTGCGCGAGGCGAAGCTGCACGGCGTCGATTGGGTAAAGATCTACACCACGCAGGATTTCGCCGGCACCATGCACATGTGGACACCCGACGCGAAGCTGATCAATTCGCCTTCGATGACGTTCGAAGAAGTGCAGGCGATCGTGGATGAAGCGCACCGGCTCGGCCTCAAAGTCGCCTGCCACACCTATGGCGGCGAAGGCATGGCCAGTTGCATCAACGCGGGCGTGGACGCGCCCAATCATCTGCTCGAACTCGACCAGGACGGGATCAAGGTTCTGCTCGAGAAGAAGCTTCCCTTCGAGGTGACGCTCGACGATCTGATCGGGCTGGAAAAAGAGGATCTGCAGGAGACCGGCGGGCGCAATTCGCGCTTGAGGCTCGCCGAGCAGGCCTTCCGGCGCGCCATCGCGGCCGGCGTCCCCATCGTCTTTGGAAGCGGCGCCACGTCAGCCGAAATCCCACACGGCAAGCAGGCCAACCAGTTCGCCTATTACGCGAAGTGGGGATTGAAACCGGTGCAGGCCCTGCAGACCGCGTATATGAACGCCGCCCACATGCTGAATTACGGCATCGAGAAGGACATCGGCAGCGTCGAGAAAGGCAAATTCGCCGACGTCATCGCTGTTTCGGGAAATCCGCTCGCGGACGTCACCGAAATGGAGCGCGTGCGCTTTGTGATGAAGGGCGGCATGGTCATCCGGAACGATCTCGGCGGGCACTAGTGCCGTTCCAACTAGGGCAACAACTTACTAGACACATCCATGCTGGGGGTGTAATATGACCGGCCAGCGAGGATGGAGCGAGATGAAATTTGACAATAAGGAACACACAATTGAGACCCTGATTGGATTCTTCAATAAGGACAAGATTAACCTGATTCCCCGATTCCAACGTGGAAGCGTGTAGAAGCTGACGGACAGGAAAAAGCTCATCGTGAATATGGTGCAGGCTCGCCCAATTCCAGCCATCTTTCTGTATAAAGAAGTTCAAGGTTCTCAGTTTGTTTACAACATCCTTGATGGTAAGCAGCGTTTAGAAAGTCTGCTGCTATTTATCGGCGATGAGCGATCCGACCTAAGAATCGATGGCGTTGATCGGTACTTCTTCCGTAATCCGGCTAAGGACAGCGTGAATTTTTCTATTCCGTTAGATGGCAAGGCCGTCACGTTTGCCAAGCTTGAAGATCAGTTGGTAGCGAAGTTTCGTGAATATGAGATACCCACGATTGAAATTGAACTGGATGAAAATACCACGATAGATGAGATCGTGGACTTGTTCATTGATATAAATCAACAGGGCGTCAAAGTTAGTCGTTTCCAGATTGTTCAGGCTCGCACTAAAGATAAGCTGTTTAGGCAAGTATTCGGTTTGATCGCACTGCGGCAGACACGCAGAGGAAAATCCAAATTCTTCAAGCCAAAACAAACTACGCCATATGTACGCGTGATGAAGCATCTGAGCATCATAAATCGCATACCAGACCAAAACTCACAGGTAGAAAGAATGTGGGAGCGGCTTACTGAACTGGCACTTTTCGTGCGTTCAAAAAGGCACCGTGCGCCTGTGTCGATACTGAAAGCATTCATAACTTCAAAAGACGATGAATTAAACGAGCGGCTAACCCAGCAGGAATTGACTTCTTTTCGACGCGTTTTTGCATTTCTGGATTCTGCGTATAAGCAATATCCCAGTATCCAATCGAGCCGACTCGCTACAGATCAGCCTCAGTTTTATACTCTCGTGACTACGCTCCTATCGAGTGATCTATTCGGGCAGTTCAGCGAGGATAGTTTGGCTGCAAGGATAAATAAGGCGGCGAAACTACTTTCTGGAGAAATACTTCCTACTCCTGAACTGAAGAAGCAACTATCTACGTATAAAGATAGGGCCACCAAACAGACCACGAACCCTGACCGTCGTACTAAGCGTCAGGAAATTCTGACAAAGCTGATTCTGGAGTCCGAACCTAACGATGTCATCGTAACTGGAGCGCAAGCCGATGGATAAGTCTGACGAATTTTCAAAATTTGACGACGCCATGAGACGTATCCTATCTGTTCCCCGGCGAGAATTGTTAAAACGGGAGAAAGAATATAAGCGAAAAAGGGCAAAGAAAAAGAGGGCTAAGACTTAGCCCTCTTTCCACGTCCTTGGCGCTTTCTAGTTGAGGATGTGTTTTTCCAATTCAGTCTTGCCAGTAAGGCGATTCCAGGTGAGCCGCTTTCCAATAATCTGAGAAACCACAGCGCTGAAACGCTCGCCGTCATGGGCCAAGTCGCGATTGTTGTAACGGAAGGACTGTTCATCAAGGTAACGGAATAGATGGAACGGCTCGACACTAACATAGGTTCCAGAGATGCCGCGCTTCAAGAGACTCCAGAAGTTTTCCAGTCCGTTTGTGTGAATCTTTCCATCTACGTATGCCGTTGCGTGGTCAATTACTTCGTGGGCGTAATGAGCATCGAGGCCGCTATAAGAAAGCAGTGCGTCAGTGTAGAGGGCGGCTCCCGCCTCAACATGCTTCTTAACTTCACCTTGCAGTGCGTGCTTACGACGATTCGGAACTACTATTGTGCGGACTTTTCCGCCGCGCTCAAGGAATCCCATAACAGCGGTCTTATCCTTGACACCCGTGCCGGTAATTCGGCGCTTGCGCTGGGCCATGTGCATATTGCGCGCCTTGCCACCGATGAAGGTTTCATCCGCTTCCACTTCGCCCCGCATCTTTTCACCGAAGGATTCATCATGGAGAGCGAGACGGATGCGATGCATCATGAACCATGCCGTCTTTTGGGTGACGCGCAAATCACGAGCGACTTCGTAAGAACTAATCCCGTTCTTACAGTTCGTCAGCATCCAGATAGCGGTAAGCCACTTATCCAAGCCGATAGCAGAATCTTCAAAGATCGTTCCGACCTTCACCGAAAACTGACGCTTTGCATGATGGCTTCCGCACTGCCAGATACGCCGCTTAGCATTGAACATCACTTTCTCGGAGCCGCAAATAGGACAGACAACGCCATTCGGCCATCGTCGCACCACAAGGTACGACAGGCAGTTGTCAGGATTCGAGAAGTAAATAATCGCTTCTTGCAGGCTCTTTGGTTCGCTCATGATCTTGATCTCCATGAGCAAAGGTACACTAATTAGGTGGATGAGTCAAGTAATTTGTTACCCCAACTAGATTGGCCAAACGCGCAAGCGAACGTTTCCGAGAGATCGCCGTAATCAAGAGCCGAACGAATCGATTCATCTGGCCGGCTCCCGTTGAGGGGACAAAAAGTCGATTCGTTCGGTTCAAGACGAAAGACGATTTGCTCAAACAAGTTGGAACGGCACTAGATTTTTTCCAGTCGGCGAGTCTGCCGGCCCGGCACCTAGGTCAACGGTAACGTCCAGATCAGGAGGATGCTTTGGTTGTCGTCGGCGGCGAGCTGCGCCGTGCTTCCGGAAGTCGCCACCGCCAGACATGTTTGGATCCCGGCCGGCCATACGGAATCCCGGTTTAGGAGCGCTTTCATGATTTGTGTGACTTCCTTGGTGCGCCGCCTGCTCACGGTGACGCTGCTTCTCGCGTTCGCATCTGGCGTGCGCGCGCAGGTTTCGCCCGAAACGCCCGACATTCCGAAGAAATATGAAGCGCCGGCGTCGTCCTACGACTACGTCAAGCGCGAGGTGATGGTTCCCATGCGCGACGCCGTGAAGCTGCATACGGTGATCGTCATTCCGCGCGGGGCCAGCCGAGCGCCGATCATCCTGACCCGCACGCCCTACAACGCCTCCGGCCGCGCCGGGCGCGAAGCTTCGCCGCACATGCTGGGAACGCTGCCGCAAGGCGATGAAGTGTTCGTGGCCGCTGGCTATATTCGGGTCTTTCAGGACGTGCGCGGCAAGTATGGCTCCGAAGGCGACTATCTGATGACCCGTCCGCTACGAGGCCCTCTCAATTCCACCAGCACCGATGAGTCCACCGACGCCTACGACACGATCGATTGGTTGGTGAAGAACGTACCCGAATCCAACGGCAAGGTCGGCATGCTCGGCAGCTCCTACGAGGGCTTTACCGTGGTCATGGCCCTGATCAATCCGCATCCGGCATTGAAGGTCGCCGCGCCGATGAGTCCCATGGTTGACGGCTGGATGGGCGACGATTGGTTCCACTTCGGGGCGTTTCGGCAAGTCAATCTCGATTACTTTACCGAGCAGACCGCGGTACAGGGTGAAGG
>WNGH01028638.1_pt1 | contig 10151 bp, 3 predicted proteins | sample 5400631 | NCBI WGS metagenome assembly WNGH01 (sample SAMN13153373, study PRJNA577476) | soil metagenome | isolation source: 115 cm soil or saprolite under Garry oak tree replicate 1 | place: USA:California | collected 2016-06-15 | reverse complement strand
CAATCTTTTTCTCTGCCCATCCACTCCCGGACGTACGCCGGACAGTCCTCAAGCTTCATGCCATCCGCCTCGCAGCCTCTTAGAAACCTCACTGCGTCGCGATCCGCCAGCCTCACGTCTCGTAAATCCAGAATGATGTGTCGGTAGTCGCGCTCAAAAAGCTTCTTCAGCTCCGGAACCTGCGCCGCCTCCATACGCCCACTTAGGGTGAACACCGTGAACCGCTGCCGCACTGATCTCTCGATTCTCAAGGTCATCGGTTGTCGTCGCGATGTTCTGCATTGCGGCCGTCCCCGGCCTGACGTAAGTGGAAATGCAATGCAGCGGCCAAATGCAACGTATTGAAAGCAGGTGGTTAGAGGTAGCGGTCGGATGACGAGACTTCGGGAAGTGCCGAATTTTCGGGAGTTGAAGAAGGAGGAGCTTACTACTGCTCAGAGATTAACTTGTGTTTCTTGATCTTCAGCTGCTTGATTTTCGAGTCCAGCGTTGATCGGGGAATTCCGAGTTTCGCTGCCGCTCCTTGTGGGCCAGCGACTTTCCCTTTACTTTCCGCCAAGGCAGCTTCAATAATTCCTTTTTCCTGATTTTGGAGGGTATCTGGCAATGGACCTGCTGATTCCTGCCGGGGTGGGTGCACGCGTGCGAGCCAGGCCTTTTCGATCCAAAAGGTGTCGCCGCCGCACAAGATCACCGATCTTTCAACAATGTTTTGCAACTCGCGGATATTTCCCGGCCATGGATACGATTGGCACAGTTCCAGCGTATTGTTGTCGATTTTTCGAATTTGTTTCCCCATTTTCTCCGCGTACCGTTTTACGAAGTACTCGACCAACATCGGAATATCCTCCTTCCGTTTGCGGAGAGGGGGCACCTCAATCGGGAAAACGTTCAACCGGTAAAACAAGTCGGCTCGAAATGTTCTCGCGGCTATGGCCGCCGCTAAATCACGGTTGGTTGCGGCTATGACGCGAACGTCGGTGGGAATAATTCGGTTACCTCCCACTCGTTCGAACTGCCTCTCCTGAAGTACTCGCAGCAACGCAATCTGGGTCTCTGCGGGAAGCTCGCCGACCTCGTCTAGAAAGATCGTACCCGAGTGCGCCATTTCAAAGCGGCCCTGGCGACGCTGCACCGCGCCAGTGAAGGCGCCTTTCTCGTGGCCAAAGAGCTCCGACGCGATCAAGGAGGAAGGAATCGACGCACAGTTCACGCTGATGAACGCCCGGCCGGAACGTTGCGAGTGCTTGTGTATGGCGCGAGCAATCAGTTCTTTTCCTGTGCCGGTTTCGCCGGTGATCAGCACCGTGGAATCGGTGGGGGCCACTTTCACAATGCTGGAGAGCACGGTTTGCAGCGCCGGTGACGCGCCCACAATTTCCTCAAACATGAACGCGTGATCGATTTGCTCCCTGAGCGCAAGGTTTTCGTCACGCATGCTCTCCTCGGCTCGCTTGCGATCCTCAATATCCGTCCCAGTCGCATACCAGCGAATAATGTTTCCGTGGTCGTCGCGAAGAGGATTGTAGCGGACAAGAAACCAGCGATACTTACCGTCTTTTCCAAGCTCTCGTTTCTCAAGTTCAAAAGGCTTACCGCGCGCGAGCGCCTCATTGCGCTTCTCAAGCAGCCTTTCCACATCCTCCGGGTGGAAGATGCGTGCGGGAATGTCTTCTCTCTGCACCTCCTCCCAAGTGAGACCGGTGTAATCGAGCACTGTCTGATTTGCATAAAGGGGTGTCCCATCCGGGCGGAACACATAGATATAACTGGCGATGGCGTCGGTCATCCGCCGAAGCTCTGTTTCCTCCGCCTTTATTTGCTCAAACGCAGTCTGCAGAGCCGCTCTCGCTTCGTGCTGCTCGGTGACATCTACGGTGGTTCCGAAGAACTCTATAAGATCCTCTGATTTGTTCAAGATCGGGTGGCCTGTGGCATGGATATACTTAACGGTTCCATCGAGTAAAACGATCGGATAATCCGCCTGGTAATCGGTTTTTTCAACCACGCACGTTTGAAAGGCTTCCCGAATGCGCTCGCGGTGGTCAGGATGAATCCTTTGGAAGTAGACCTCTGGGGCTGCGCTGTCCTCATTCGGCTGAAAGCCGTTAATTCGAGCGTTTTCCGGTGAGCTCACGACTCTCCCTGATAAGACGTCCCACGACCAGGAACCTGTACGCGCCAGCCGCTGTGCTTCGTGTAATAGCGCTTCGCTCTTACGCAAAGCCTCCTCGGCACGTCTGCGGTCGTCGACGTCTGTTAGCAAATAGTACCAGCGCACGATGCGGCCTTCTTTGTCCCTGAGGGCAAGGCCGCGTGCGTGAAACCAGCGGTATACCCCGTCGGCGCGCCGGAGGTGGTGCTCAACTTCATAGGGTTCGCCCGTCTGAATCGACCGGGTCAAGGCGGCGATCGTGAGAGGAAGGTCATCCGGGTGAATCGCGTCGCTGGTCCGCCAGTTGGCGAGTTCCTCCGGAGTCTTGCCGAAATACTCCTGTACTTGGCGGTTGAGGAGTTCGATTTCGCCGGCTGGCGTCGTCGTGACAACGAGCCCGGGAATGGTATCGACTAGCAGGCGAAGATTCTGCTCGTGTGACCGGATAGCTTCCTCGGCGCGTTTGCGCTGTGTAATGTCCTCGGACAGCGCCATTATGAATCGCGGTACCCTCTCGGTGCCCGGTACAAGAGAAACGTTGTTGCTTACCCAAATCGAACTGCCGTCCTTGCGGCGATACTTTTTCTCAATCTGAAACTGTCGTCGTTTTCCCTCCAGCAACTCGGTGATGAGCGCCCAGTTGGCTTCGCGGTGGTCCTCATGCGTTACGTCCAGAAAACAAAGTGCACGCAGTTCCTCCTCCGTGTAACCCACGATTGTCTGGTAGACATGATTGGTGGCTAGAAAGCGGCCGGTCAGGTCAGTCAGCGCAACGCCGATAGCCGAATTCTCAAAGACGGATCTCCACCGCTCCTCGCTTTTCCGAAGGGCTTGCTCAGCCCGCTTGCGATCTTCGATGTCGATAGCGGTTCCATACCATCTGAGGAGCTTTCCGGTTTCATCGCGCAGCGGTACATTGCGAATAAACCACCAGCAATATTCTCCGTCTGCCCGCCGAACCCGCGCTTCACTCTCCATGGCTTGCCCGTTCTTAACGGCTGTGTGCCAATCGGCGACGACCCTCGTCCGGTCATCGGGATGAAGAACCGCTTCCCACTTCCACCCGAATGCCTCGTCCAAAGCTAAACCTGTGAACTGCAACCAACGATCATTAACGAAATTAACCTGACCCTCGGGCGAAGCGCTCCAGACATGTGCCGGAACCGTATTGACCACGTCGCGAAGTTCTCTCTCGCTCCGGCGGGCAGCTTCCGTCCGCTGCTTAATTTCCTCGAAAGCTTTCTCCAACTCGGTTCTGGCCTTCCACTGTTCAGTGACATCCATCGAAGTTCCGACAAATTCCACCAATTCACCCGACTGGTTCAGGAACGGATGGCCGATAGAGAAGATGTGTTTGATCGACCCATCCGGGAGAACAATACGGTAGGAGGCGTCGTAATCGGTCTTGTCGAGTTGGGCCCTTCCAAAAATCCCCTCAACTACCGGTCGATCCTCAGGGTGAACTCTTTCGAGGAACTGTGGCCAAGTGGGTCCCATTTCCTGATATTCATAGTCATAAATGCTAAAAATTTCTCGCGACCAGAAGAGAACGCCGGTACGCACATTCCAGGCCCAACTGCCTGTGTGGGTCAATTTCTGTGCTTCGGCTAAATAACCCTCACTCCGCCTGAGTTCTCTTTCTGCTTTCTTCCGCTCGGTAATATCTCGATAAATGAGGTAGAAGACCATGTGGCCGAAACCAAGCGAAATGCCCCTCGCGACGACGGAAACGTCCAAGGGAACACCGTCTTTGCGTTGCCGAATGGCCTCCAGCTCAACTCTTTCCCCCGAAATGAGCGCATCCCGGTTCTTGAGACCCTCAGCGTGCAATTCTTCGGGAATTATTAATTCCGGAAGCCACTGTCCGGCAGCCTCTTCTGCTGTGTACCCGAAGATGCGTGTGAATTCCTTGTTGACCCGCAACACGTGAAAGTCATCGTCGGTGAGGATTACCGCGTCGGGTGACAGCTCAAATAATCCGTCGAGCTGCTCTTTCTCCCTGCGCAATTCCTCATTCGCCGCAGCCAGCCTTTCCTTTCGGTCCGTCACCTCGACCTCGAGAGCATCCCTTGACCGTCTTACCCAGATCATGAGGACGGCAAAGAGCAAGAACACCAGGTTATACAGAACGCGAGAGAGGCTGCTGGTTGCCCCTTCGACGATGAAGCCCCGAATCAATGACGAAAGCAAGACTGCCACAATACCGGGCTTCGTACCGGCGTACCAAAACGTCACCGCGATTGCCGACAGCGCAAATGCAGCAAATGGATGAGGCAGATTGAAGTGGTGAAACAGAAGCTCCAGCAAGAGAGCGCCGGCGACCGAAGCGAAAGCCAAACCATAGCGGCGCGCGAAGGACGCACTTGGCAGCGCCATCTTTTTTGCTGCAGCTGAATCAGCCATGGTTCAGCGCTCCTTTCACCCTCGGATGAAAGCTACGATGGTTTCCGTATTAGTTTTTACTGTAGCTCCGTTCCAATTGCGGCACAACGCGCGGTGTACAACTTTAGAGTCGCTCGAAAGATCGTCCATGCAGTTCAAGCTCAGCACCTTGATACGCTCAGAGTCGCAAAGCGAGAAATGTTCCGGGAGAGTCCGCGTGGGTGGAGACGCTAGTTTCTCGCCAGCGCTACACGTCGGACTCGTCGTCCCGCCTTGGGCAGAGTACTTGTCCGCCGATTCCCGTTGAAACACGCTTACGTGCACGCGCTTCTCAGACCCTAAACGAGCACTGGCGTGTTCGTTCTCTTGGTTGGAAATTTCCCCTGAAAAACGAATTCGCGAAGCCCTGCCTTCCCCAAAAGTGAATATTGTCCGAATGACGGCAACCCAGAAGTTATCAACTCGCCGGTCGGGTTGGTACTGACCCATTTCATCATTGCTTGTTTTCCGGACGAGATGCCGACTAATCCCGCCGTCGAGGCCGGATAGCTCCGGATCGCTTCCGGATAGTTACCGGTTAGCCCACTCGGGAGTTGGCCTCTTTAATCACCACAAGCGCGTTTCTCGGTACCAATCCGGAGGCATTACCTCTGGATTGCCCTTAAATTGGAATCTGACCGCAGATAACTGTCCGGTTTCGCGACGACTCTTCCCGCAACCGGACAATTGGGCACCGCCCCTCTTTGTCGGTAAACCACTAAGTATAGGCAGCACAGTGAGTTAAAAGAGAGGAAGCTCGGGAAGAATAGGTGCCTTTAACTAACCATACTTCAGGGATGTGCCTATGCAAATACTTTGGCAGGATTTGCGGTTCGCCATTCGCATGCTGAAGAAGAATCCCGGATTCACCATCGTTGCCGTGCTGACGCTGGCCGTAGCCATTGGCGCAAACGCCGTAGTCTTTAGCGCAATGAATGGTTTAATTCTCCGCGCTCTGAATGTGCCTCAGGCGCAGACCCTCTATACGCTCGAGCACGGAACCGACAAGGACTCAAGTGAGTCGTATCCCGATTATCTCGATCTGCGCGATCGCAACCGCAGCTTTGAGGGTCTCATCGCGTATAACATCGATCAGGCTGGCCTGGACACCGGCAAGAATCCTGCCCGCGCTTGGGTCTTTGAAGTAAGCGGCAACTACTTCGACGCATTAGGTATTCAGCCTTATCTTGGCCGGGTTATTCATCCCTCCGATGAGCATGCTTCAGATATCGTGCTTACCTACGCGTATTGGCACAGCCACTTTCAGGATGACCGCAGCGTGGTGGGCCGCGTTCTCCACCTCAACAGCCATCCTTTTACCGTTATCGGTGTAACGCCGCCCGGGTTCCGCGGGACTGTATTGATCTTCTCGCCCGATGTCTTTGTACCCATCGTCAACCAGGAACAAGACGACGCAGCGAATCTATTGAACGCGCGCGGAAACCGTTGGATTGGCGAGGTCCTTGGGCATCTGAAGGCGGGAGTCACTCCGGCCCAGGCGGTTGCCGACCTAAACTCGATTGGCTCCGCTCTAGAAAAGAGCTATCCCAAAGAGGATGCTCTGATGAACTTTAGCTTGGAGCGTTCAGGTCTGCCCGGTGGCAGCTTTAGTACCGCTATCCAGGCATTCGTTGGCGGATTGATGCTGCTGGCGGGATTAATTTTGTTGGCCGCATGTGCCAACTTGGGCAGCTTGTTTGCCGCGCGCGCCGCGGACCGTTCCCGGGAAGTTGCTCTGCGACTCGCGCTGGGAGCGGGCCGATCACGCATTTTGCGGCAACTATTTACCGAAGCGGTTCTGATTTCGACGATGGGAGGCGCTGCCGGACTTTGGGGCAGCGTAGTGCTGCTGCACTGGCTGGGCGTGTGGCAGCCATTTCCCCAATATCCAATAAATATGCCGGTGAATCCGGACGCAACTGTTTATGGAGTTGCTTTGCTATTGAGTTTAGCCAGTGGGTTCCTATTCGGCGCGGTTCCCGTCAAGCAGGTGCTTCGCACGGACGCCTATCAGATCATCAAGTCGGGATCGACGGGCGCAATTGGTCGGCGACTCACTGCCCGAGACCTGTTACTTGGCGCACAAATTGCGATCTGCGCAGTGCTCGTCACCTCTTCCATAGTTGCCGTGCACGGACTCGTGCGCTCGCTACACAGCAGTTTTGGTTTTGAGCCGCGGAACGCAATGCTCGTTGATACAGACTTGAATATGGCAGGTTATAAAACCGATAGCGTGCCCGCAATGCAAAAGCGAATGATCGACGCGATGGGGTCGATTTCTGGCGTCACATCCGTAGGATTGGTCAACATTCCGCCATTACAAGCAGCCTGCTGCAGCGAGTCGAATATCTTTACTGACAAAACCACGGATCTCAGGCCATCGAATGCTGCAGCCCGCGTCATAATGTTCAGCATCTCTCCCGAATATCTCCAGGTGGCGGGCACGCCCCTATTGGCCGGCCGAGACTTGACGTGGCACGACGACAAGAATACGCCGCGTGTTGCCGTGGTGAATCGGCTATTTGCTAGCAGAATGTTCGGCTCCGCCACAAACGCGCTGGGCGGATATTACAAAGTGGATGATGGAACCCGCATCCAAGTGGTGGGCGTTGTCGAAGACGGAAAATATTCTCCGAACATCACAGAGGATCCACGGCCGGCGATGTTTTTGCCAATCCTGCAATCACCCTCCACTGAGACTTGGCTCGCGGTGCGCTCCACGGGCAATCCGCACCAATTGGCGGCGGCCATAAGATCCAAGCTGCGGGACCTGGACGCAGGGCTGCCCACTTTCGTCCAAACATGGAACCAAGCGATGGACGGGGCTCTGTTTCCTTCGCGAATAGCCGCGGTTTCGCTGGGTATTCTGGGCGTGATGGGCTCGATCTTGTCTGTTACTGGCATTTTTGGATTGGCTGCCTATTCCGTCAGCAAACGCTTGCGGGAATTGGGAATTCGTATGGCCCTCGGCGCGCAGCGCAAGGAAGTGTTGCAGGCAGCGTTGGGACGCGCACTAAAGTTGCTGGCTTTTGGTTCCGCGGCAGGATTGCTCCTCGGAATTCTGGCCAGCCGGGTGCTCGCCTTCATCGTGTATCAGGCAACTCCCCGCGACCCGCTCGTATTGGCTGGCACTGTTCTAGCGATGTCGTTATTGGGACTAGTAGCTACGTGGATTCCAGCGCAACGCGCGCTCTCGATTGATCCTGCGATCCTGCTGCGCGAGGAGTGAACTGCCGCGGCACAGGCTGCAATAGGTTCGACTCGTCCGTGTTCCGGGTGCCGAAATAATCTAGATTAGCGACGTGCTGGTCGGTGTCGAGAAGTCTTAGTGTTGTATCGGAAGCGCGAGTGAGCAAGCTGCACGCACGAGCACGGTGTGTTCGCGCGCTTTCGATACAACGACTTGAAGGAAGACGCTGGCGTTTGCGGCGGATGCGGGCTAATGGCTAGGGGAATTCAATCTTTTCACCCATCTGTAAGCTATTGGTTTTGCGGTACTTAGAAAATGAGCATGTGCGAGAACCGCAATTCGATGCGTTACGCTGGGGCATGACGTGCGGAGCATAGCACGCGAAGCGTCCGCCGCGCCAGCGGCTTAGTTCAAGTCGGCTTCTCTCCAACGATTGGTCGGTGACTGCTGGCCCGTTTCTCGGTAGCAATCGGAGACCGACAACAAACAAGCTGCAGAAACTCGTGACCTAGGGAGCACAGATTCCCGCTGAGCCAATCTTCTATCCACAATTTTTTTGCGTTGTCGAACAATTGCCGGAAGAGGATGTTGGCTGCCTATGCCCTCCGATCCGGCCAACCGCTCCAATCGATTCCTTTTGCGGCTGTCGCTGGGGTTGACAGGCGCGATTCTGCCCTGCTCTTATCGTTAGCGAATTGTGGTACGGCTGTTGTTTCTTATTAGCGCAATCGTTTGTCTTTCCGAAACAGATCGTACCCGTCGTAAGCCGGAGTCCTCATGAAGCTGAGATTGGTCCTGTTTTTGTCTTGTATCCTGCTGTTTTCTTCCTTGTCGTCCTTGTCGTTGAACGCGCAGCAGGAGGGTGAGGTGCAGCTGTGGCTAACGAAGGGCGCGAAGCCAGAGTTCGGACCCAATGTAATGGTCTTCGATTCGTCGATGCCATCGCAGGCGATCCAGAAGCAGATCGATGCGGTGTATGCGACGCAGGAGCACAACGAGTTTGGACAGCAGCGAAACGCGCTGCTGTTCCTGCCGGGAGACTATTCGGTGGACGTGCCGGTAGGCTTTTACACGGAGGTGATAGGGCTTGGGGCGTCGCCCGATGCAACACGGATTGCGGGCAACGTGCATGCGGATGCGAATCACGAGCACAATAATGCGACGACGACCTTTTGGAGAGCTGCGGAAGGGCTCTCGATAAAGCCGGCGGGGGGCACGATGCAGTGGGCGGTTTCACAGGCAGTGTCGCTGAGGCGCATGCATGTACGCGGCGACCTGGTGCTGCACCAGAATCGCGGCTGGGCGAGCGGCGGCTGGATGTCGGATTCGCTCGTGGACGGCAATGTCGACTCCGGCAGCCAGCAGCAGTGGATCTCGCGCAACTGCGATTGGAAGAGCTGGACGGGCTCGAACTGGAATATGGTGTTTGTTGGCGTGGCGCATCCGCCGGAAGGCGCATGGCCTTCGCCGCCGTACACGAAGGTGGCGCGTACGCCAGTGGTGCGCGAGAAACCGTTTCTGCAGGTGAATGCTGCGGGCGAGTTCAGCGTGCGGGTTCCGGAGCTGTCCAGCGACGGCGTCGGGATTACGTTCCGTGGTGGGGAAACAGCGGGAGAGACAATTCCGATTGCGCGGTTCTATATTGCGCGCCCGGATGTGGATACGGTCGAGACGATCAACGCACAGCTCCACCAAGGCAAGAACTTGATTCTGACGCCGGGGATATATGAACTGACGGCCCCGATTCGCGCGACACGGCCGCATACAGTGGTGCTGGGTCTCGGATTTGCGACGCTACGTCCGATGAAGGGCACAGCGGCGATGACGACGGCCGATGTGGACGGAATCGAGATTGCGGGGCTGCTCTTCGATGCGGGGCCGAGCGAGTCTCCGGTGCTGTTGGAGGTGGGTCCGGAGGGAAGTCGGGCGCGTCACGCGAAGGACCCGATCACGCTGCACGATGTTTTCTTTCGTGTTGGAGGCGCGGGAGTGGGCCGGGCCAAGGTGAATTTGAGGATCAACAGCAACGACACACTGGTGGACCATACTTGGATCTGGAGAGCGGACCACGGCGCCGGAGTGGGCTGGGAGCTGAATACCAGCGAGAACGGGCTGGTGGTGAACGGAAACCAGGTCACGATGTATGGCCTGTTTGTGGAGCATCACCAGCAATTCCAGGTTCTGTGGAAGGGCAATGGCGGGCGAACGTATTTTTATCAGTCCGAGATTCCTTACGATCCTCCGAACCAGGCGAGCTATACGAGCGCGCCGGGGGTGAACGGCTGGGCCTCGTACAAGGTGGCGGACGGAGTAACGAGTCATGAGGCGTGGGGGCTGGGCGTGTACAGCGTCTTCGAGCATCCGGATGTGGTGCTGACCCGGGCA
>WNGH01007807.1_pt1 | contig 10152 bp, 6 predicted proteins | sample 5400631 | NCBI WGS metagenome assembly WNGH01 (sample SAMN13153373, study PRJNA577476) | soil metagenome | isolation source: 115 cm soil or saprolite under Garry oak tree replicate 1 | place: USA:California | collected 2016-06-15 | reverse complement strand
CTACCGCGCCGTCGATCCCCATGCGGTTGCCTGCGCCGGCGCCCCACATCGTGCTCGCGAAATCGCCGAGACCGTCGGCGGAAAGCAGCGCGGCGCGTTCGAACGGCGAAACGAAAAAGCTGCTCGCGAGATGCGCCAGGTGGTGCTCGATGCGGTGGAACTTGGCAACAAGCTTCTTGGGATCGGCCTCAAAGGCTGCCGCCAGCGCTTCGGGAATGCCCGTGAATTTCGCGAGAACTTTGACGCGTGCCCGCGCGAAAGACGGCATGCGCAGCGCGTACAAGAGTTTGGTGGCCAGCCTGGCGTACGGATTTCGCGGCACAGCAACGTGATCGACGTCCGCGAGCGTGAGGCCTGCCTCCTTCAGGCAATAGCGAATCGCCTGCGCGGGAAACCCCGCCGCGTACTTCACGCGGTTGAAGCGTTCTTCCTCGACCGCGGCGATCAGACTGCCGTCGCAAACAATCGCTGCCGAAGCGTTCCCGTGGTACGCATTGATCCCAAGAATATTCATCTCGCGATTTGTCAGTGTACCTCAGCCGGAAGTTTATGCCGCGAGGTGTTGGCGGCACCACTCGTTCAGGACGTACAAGGACCAGGGGCGCGACCAGCTGGTTTTCCCGGCAAGAAAATTCGTCCACACCGACGAGACACCTCCCGGGCGGAGATAAACCGCCAGCGGCGGTGCAGGGTCGGCGAAGCTCGCTTCCATCCGCGCGCGCAGTGGTCCACGCAGCCACTCCTCCCACGGCAGAGTAAACGTGCGTTTCCGTTGCGTTAGGATTTCTCGCGGCAGCAAATCGCCGAGCGCTTCCACCAGCAGCGCCTTTTGTCGCCCGGAGCGGCGGCGCGCGCCATCCGGCAGGGACTCAACAAATTCAACCAGCGGTGTGTCGAGCAACGGCAGGCGAACTTCCAGCGATTGCGCCATGCTGACGGCATCCGTGTCGCGCAGCAGCGTGCTGGGCATGTAGGTGCGCATTTCAAGCCAGGAAACGGCGGCCACCGGTTCCAGCTTGCGAGCTTCGTCGGCCGTTCGTGCGAGCCATCCGAGCCAAGTCGGCTCGAGCGTGACACCGTCGGCGCTCACCGCGCTGGGGCGAAACCGCGGCTCGATGATTCGATCGAGCTGCCCCGGCGGGAACAGCGTCCGCGCATAGAAATAAGGATGTGGCAAAGCGTCGGGGCGGGCCCACGCGGCCGCGGCCTTGTGCCGAGCGTCGGGGGAGGCTGGCCGCGCGGCGAGACCGCCAACCAGTGGAGCAGTCATTTGCCGCACCGCTCCAGGCACGTACCACGCGCATCTGATCAGTCGCTGAAGACGCGGCGTATCTGTAAAAGTTGGATAGCCCGCGAAAAGCTCATCTCCCCCCAGCCCCGATAGCGCAACTTTCAGCCCGACTTCTCTTGCGGCCCAAGAAACAAAGTAAGTATTGATCGCGTCCATGGTGGGCTGGTCGAGCGCGGCCAGGGCTTCATCCAGACGCGCCAGGACCGCCGCTCCGCTCAAAGGCACTTCGGTGTGTTTGGTCTTGAATCGATTTGCCGCCAGCCGCGCCAGCTCCGCTTCATCGAACTCTGTGCCCGGAAACGTCAGTGTGAAGCTCTGGATTCCGGCGCGGGCCTCGGCGGCGAGCGCCCCGATCGCGCCGGAGTCCAACCCGCTTGAAAGGAACAAACCCACGGGCACGTCGGCGACGAGATGCGCGCGCACGGCATCTTCAAGAAGCGGCCGCAACTTTTTCGTCGCCGTTGGAAGATCGCGCGGTTTACGCGGTTCGCGCGCCGCGGGCGAAACCGCGGGGTCCCACCAAGGCCGCGCGCGCGGCGTGCGCCGCCGCTCCGGGACATGCAGCAGCATGCGATGTCCCGGAGCAAGGGAAAACACTCCTTCCACAAGCGTCACTGGCTCGGAGACGCTGCCAAAAAGCAGATAGGCGGTGACCGCGTCCTGCGACAAGCGTTGGGGAACCGCGCCCGAGGCCAGCAACGCGCGCACCTCCGAAGCGAACGCAAAACCTTCCGGCGTCTGCGTGTAATAGAGTGGCTTGATGCCCAGCGGATCGCGCGCCAGCAAGAGAAGCGGTGCCGGGGAATATCGCTCGCGAAGATCAAGCAACGCGAAAGCGAACATACCCCGCAGTTCGGCGAGGGAGTCGTCGCCCCATTCCTCCCACGCGTGAACGAGTATCTCCGTGTCCGATTGTGTGACGAAGTGGTGACCGCAGAGCATTAGGCGCTCGCGCAGGTCGCGATAGTTGTACAGCTCGCCATTGAAGATGACCGCGACATCCTTGGTTTCGTTCCAGGTGGGCTGGTGGCCGCCGGCCAGATCGATGATGCTCAACCGGCGCATCCCCAGTGCAAGTCCCGGCGCCCGCGCATCGCCGACAAGAAACCCTTCTTCATCCGGACCGCGATGGTGCATCGCCGCGGTCATCGCCCGTACGCGAGATTCAGCGTCTGCGCTGCGCGAAGTGAACGCGACGCCGCATATACCGCACACGCTACTGTTTGATCTCCGGCGCGGAGAACAAGGCGGCGCCGGCACGGACAGCATGCTTTCGCAAATGGAAGCGCGGGATTCTCAAACAGCTGACCGCATACCAGGCCAGCAGGGCCCGCAACAACAAGAAGAACAAGGTCGCTGAAACCGTGAGAACCAGATAAAAGAACGATTCGCGCTCCAGCAGTAGGCTCCAATCGACCACTTCATCCCAGCCCGGGTATACCCGGTCTAACACACCCCGCATATGCAAGCCCTCGAGCGGTAGCCGCGCCAGCCGTACGTGCGCGAATTGGTCATAAGTGTACTCATGCGGGTAGTTCTGGACGGCGCCAGTGGCCTGGGAAAACAAGACCGGATCCTGCAAATCCTTGCGCGTCAGATAGTGGCCCCGTGCATCCTTCATGATGAGCCGGTAGGTGGGATCGACGATGACCCAGCGTTCGTCGATGAGAACCTCGGCAACCACATGCTTGGTTTGGCGATCGGGGGTCAACAGGAGTAGGCGACGGACTCGCAGATCGGAGCTTCGCGCAAGGTTCAAGAAGGCGTTCGTCGCCGTACCGCAGACGTTCAACAGCTGGTGGTAGGTAAGCGTCACTTCCGGATCGCGTTTCCCAAGGGTGTCCGGATTTGCCGCGTTGCCTCTCAACGGCTCGCTGCGCATCCAACTCAAAATGGCTTCGACCCTTTGCTCTGCGGGCAAGGTATTGGACACAATCGCATCCGAGAAGCCGTCGAGATACCAGCGCACGGAATATTCTCGGTGCCAGGAGTACAGCATGGACACAAACGCGACGGCCAGCAGTAGGTTGCTGCTCCACCAGATACCGCGAAAAGTACGATGTCCCAGTGTTGGCAAGAGACTACCCCATCGGCTTAGATTCTGCCCCCACGACCTGCGGTGAGGCAAGCCCAGCGTATAACGCTTCCATGTCGCGAACGGGTTCTTCCCACCCCAGACGCGATGCCACCACGGCGCATCCAGCCACCAGCCGCGCGCGGAGTTGCGCTTCACTCAGGATGCGCGCAAGCGCGTTTGATAGTGCCGTCGTGTCGTGGCGCACCACCAAGCCAGCCTCATCCGCAAGTAGTGGCGCAATCCCGCATTGTTCCGTCACGATAACGGGAGTCCCAGCCGCCACCGCTTCCGCCGCGGTATTCCCAAAGTTTTCATTGCGCGACGGAAGCACGAAAACGTCCGCATCCCTATAGGCCGCCCACTTGGACTCGCCAAAGACCGGTCCGGCAAATTGAACCTTCGACTGCACGCCCAGTTGCGTTGCCATCTGACCCAGCTCTGCTTCCACACCGCTTTCGTCAGGTCCCGCGAAGACCAGCGTCATGGATATTCCGGTGGTGCGCCCTGAAAGTTCCGCGAATGCCCGCAGGAGCAAATCCGGGCTCTTCTTGGCGGATAAGCGCCCTAGGAAAAGGACCAGCTTCTCCTCGGCCGAAATACCGCGCGCCTTCCGAAACGTTCCTCGCGCGGGCCACGTCGCAGGCACTTCTACACCGTTCCGCCGCGCCACGACCCTCGTGCCAGGAAGGCCACCGACGAGGAGTTCGCCGGCTTCCTGATCCGAGGTGGCAATCACCGCGCTTGCCCCCTCGAGCAGCCGCCTACCCCAAGCCGCATGATACATCCGTTTCAGCCAAAGATTTCGCACGATTGGCAGAAACATGCCGATAGGCTCGAGCACATACGGCAGGTTTCGCTTGCGGCTGGCGGCGGCAACCACCGGACCCAGCAGGTCGTAAAGCCCGAAAATGTGCACCACGTCAAAATTCTGCAGCCGCGCCCGGCAGTAACGCTTGACCGCCGGATTCCAACTCACTGTCCGGTAATGCAGCCATGTCGGCACATAGATGGCCTGCACGCCATTCTCATTCCACCGCCAACCAAACGGAGACCGCTCAGCGGTGATTTTTTCTTGCGGAGTTTGCAATCGCTTTTCCAGTCCCCAGTCGGCGGTGAGAACGGTGACCTGATGGCCTCGCCGCGCCAGACCTTCGGAAAGCGCGCGCACCTTTACCGGGGGGCCGCCGAATTCGAGAAAGGGAGCGTACGTTTCCGTGACGTTCAGGATTCGCATTGTTCGCGCAGGATTTTTTTCAGTGATTTTGCGAAGACATTAAAACGGAACTCGTGCTCAGCGCGCTGCCGCCCGCGCGCGCCCATTTCCTTGGCATGCGCGGGGTCGGCCAGCAAAGCTTCAATGCATGTAGCGAGATGGATCGGATCGCCATGCGGCACCAGGTACCCGGACACGCCGTCCTCGATGATTTCCGGTGCGCCGCCGTGGGCGCCCCCGATGACCGGCTTGCCGTACGCCATGGCCTCGAGATACACCATCCCGAATCCTTCTCCCGCGCTCGGCAAAGCAAAAATTTCGCACGCGGAGTAGCACGCGGCAAGTTCCGAGTAGCTCAATCCCGTCAGAAAATGCACGTGGCGTTCCACGCCGTTTTTCTCCATGAGATCCTCAAGCCAGACGCGGTCATCGCCTGTTCCCACTAGAACTAGTTGCAGTTCCGGCCAGCTCGTCAGCAGTCTCGGCAGCGCGATAATCAAAGTGTCCATGCCCTTGTATCGTTCCGTGGCCAGCCAGCGTGCCACGGTCAGGATGACGCGGCCGTCGGGGAAGCCTTGCGGCGGAGCGGCTTTCGCTCCCGCCGCGAGCAATGCTTCAAATTCCGGATCGAGTGCCCAGGGCAGAACGCGAATCCGCTCGTGCGCGACCCTTTGCTCGGAGGCAACGCGGTCGGCAGTGTCCCGGCTTGGTGCCAGCACCAGGTTTGCGTTGCTCAGTGCAAACCTGCGCAAGCCCCCGAGCGGCTCCCAGACATCGATCCCATGCGTGCAGATAATGCGCTTCATCCAGGGCGCTACAAACCGCATCGCCTGTACCACCGGTCCCAGATTCGGGTGCGCGGCCAGTACGAGTTTTGCTTTGCGCCGGGCGGCTCGTAGTGCGGTCATCGTGAATTGACCCTTGGCGCGGTCGCACCCGGTGAACACAAATTCCTGCCCCCCCAGGGTCATGCGGTGCAGCTCCGGCGAATCATTCAAGCTGAGAAGACGGCACTCCATGCCGCGGCTGGAGGCGAATTCTGTGAGCACGGCCGCCAAGTGGCGGCTGGCCCGCTGCACCCCACCGGGGGCGTTCAGTTCGGGAAAGAGTCCAATGAGCACGCCGAAAGTCTGACAAGTGCCGCGCCCAATGGCAAGCCCCGAACGCGAGCGCCATACCGATGGCCTGGGCCCTGCTCTTGTTGGCCCTTCTATTTCTTGATGCAAGACTAGTGGATATCAGTTGAATCGCGAGATAAGCTGCATTTTAACTCGAAATTGCCATCCCTCTAAATTTGCCCCTCAGTTTGCCCCATCCTTCCTTCGACTGATGGCGCAGTCTATCACCCTAATCCAATGGATTAGTTTGATCGGCTAAACCCTTGGTAGGCAGCATTTTCCGTTGACACAATTGGAACAATCACCGGATTGCTGAGCACTTTGCTGTTCGTTAGCCTCGATTTGCCCGGCCAAGTTTGTTTGCGCGACGCTACCTCTCCTCCACGGAACTGGCCCACGCGGATGTAGCCGTACAACTGGCCGAGTATTTGGTTTGAAGTCTGGGCCCAATTTCTGAGTTGAGTGAGGTATGGTTATGAATCAACCGTTCCGGTTTAGTGCCATTTTCACCTGGGTCCTTGTGCTTTTCTCGGCCACCATACAGACCGCACAAGCTCAGATTCTCCCGCCTCCCCCGATCGCCTGTTCGACAACTACGATCGACTTGAAGCTGCTGGTGGTCAGCAATGGAAAAACGGAGGCAGATTTTCCGGCGATCAAGCAGATCCTCGACTATTTGGGCACGCCTTACGATGTGTTGGACATGACCGTCAACACCGGAGGAATTACTTCCTCCATGTTGTCCGATGGCAGCTGCCACGGTTACTACCAGGGCGTGATCTTCGCCTATGGCGCCTACATCTACACGCTACCCGGGATGGCGATCCTGACCTCCTATGAGCAAGCGTTCGGTGTGCGGCAACTGAACTGGTACATGTATCCCAACAACGACTTTGGATTCAACTATCCGTATAACGGGACGATTAACTCTGCCGGTACGGACAGCGCTAGCTTTACCTCTGCGGGGGCGTCAGTTTTCGGGTACGCGAACACCGCCACGCCGGTTAGCATCTCAAACGCCTACACCTATCTGGGCACGCCACTCACAGCGTTACCAGCAGGGGCTTCGGTAACGCCTTTGCTTACGGACGCCTCCGGTAATGCTCTCTCGCTGATCTATACGCGGGGCGATGGGCGGCAATATCTCACCCAGACCTTCGACAGCAGTCCGTATCTGATGCACGATTTAGTCTTGGCGTATGGTCTGATCAACTGGGTCACCAAGGGCATGTTCCTCGGCGAATACCACGTGTACGCCGCCGCACAGGTGGACGACTTTTTCATCAATGGCTCGGAATGGATACCCGGCACACCATGCACCGATCCCAAAACTCACGATCGCACGCCACCGGATGCCACCTCGCTGCCGTTTTTTAGGATCAACTCCGCGGACATGACTCCGCTCGTGGCTTGGCAGAACAAGATGCAAAGCGACCCCTTACTTTCAAATTTCAAACTAACCCTAGCCTTCAACGGCGTGGGCACCACCGGCAACACCGACTGGACCGGCCTGCCCACCGCCGGGGTTGCCAATGACGACTTGACCACCAACGTGCAGAACTACCAACAGTACTTTCACTGGATCAGTCACACCTACGATCACCCCAACAGCCTGAACGGTTTGCATAAGTCTGATCCTGGTGGTGATCCAGACACTCCACAAGTAGACTCCATCGACCTGGAGATTCTTACAAACCAGTACGTAGCCACCGGCACGGGGCAGAACCTGGACCCCGATCCCAGTGACACCGTCAGTCCCATCCATCTGAGCGACTTCAACCCGGTGAACCTCGTGACTCCGGGGGTCACGGGTCTGAACGATACTTTGGTCCCCACTTATCTGGCTCAAGACGGAGTCAGGTTCGTGGTGACCGACACCTCGGTGATCGGACAGGCGAACAACGGACCAAATCCATCGCCCAATGTAGGCCTGACGAACAGCTATGCTCCCAGTCTTTACGAAGTACCGCGACGTCCCAACGATATTTTCTTCAACGCCGTGAACTGGGCGGACGATCAAGCGGAGTTTTCCTGCATCTACAACAATCCCGTACAGGCACCCTACAGCACCTTCACCGCACCACAGATTCTCGATTACGTGAGCTCGGGCTTCGTCACGAGCATGCTGATGGGAGACATGGATCCGCAGATGTTCCATCAGAACAATCTGCACGACTATGACGGACAGGGACACTCGCTGCTCAGCGATGCCTATGATCAGGCTTTCAGCAAGTATGAACGGCTTTACAAACTGCCGGTCGTCAGCCCAACGCTCGATCAGTTGGGGCAGAACATGCAAAATCGCAACGCTTACAACCTGTCGACCGCGACGGCGAGCCTGACGAGCGCCGCCGGGACGAACTTGACGATCAGCATCACGGTGCCCGCGACCGCTAGCGTTGCGAGTGCGATCATCCCGATTACCGGCCTGTACAGCGCTGGAGCAGAACCCTATGGAGGACAATACATCTCGCACGTACAGGTGAGCAGGGGCCAAACGATAACACTGCCGGTGATGTCTGCACCCCCTGTAGCCGTTTCCTCGCTGACGTTGAACCCTACGAGTGTTACTGGTGGAACGCAATCGTCCACCGGTACGGTGACGCTGAGCGGGCCAGCTCCCGCGGGCGGTGCGCAAGTTACGCTTTCCAGCAGCAACGCGGCGGCCAGCGCTCCTTCCAGCGTGACGGTCCCGGCCGCAAGCACCACCGCAACCTTCACAATCAGCACTACCGCGGTGGCCGCATCCACCCCGGTCACCATTTCCGCGTCTTATGGCGGCACGAGCACATCGGCTTCGCTCACCGTGATGCCTCCGCCTCTTCCAACTGTTTCTTCGCTGACGTTGAACCCTACCAGTGTCGTTGGCGGCGTGCAATCGTCTACGGGTACGGTGACGCTGAGCGGGCCAGCCCCCGCGGGCGGTGCGCAAGTTGCGCTTTCCAGCAGCAACGGTGCGGCCAGTGTTCCTTCCAGCGTGACGGTTCCGGCCGGAAGCACCAGCGCGACCTTCACGGTGAACACGTCTATAGTTCTCATATCAACTTCTGCCACGATCTCGGCTTCGTACAACAGTTCAACTCAAACAGCAAGTCTTGCAGTGTTGTTGTAGCCGCCTGGAGGCCTAGAGAATTCTAAAGTAGCTCGTTCCTTGATCCTTGTGGTCTCGACTGGATGCAGTGTCGCCGGCGACTGCGGTTCCGGCCGTCCCGTTGCGGGAAAAATGAAAGAAGTGTTGTTTTGGCATTGGAGAGGTCAGGTTTTTTCGGGAGGCTGGATTGCGTTGGTTCCCCGATTGCCGAATTCAAATCGGAAATCTCGGCGAAATCTCAGCACTATCCAAATTTTAGGGGTGTCCTACTCGAGGAGAATGACTGGTGAATATTCTTGTCACTGGAGCGGCAGGCTACATCGGCAGCATCTGTTCGGAATTCCTGCTGGCCCGCGGAATGCGCGTCATTGCCCTCGACAATCTCATCGAGGGCCACCGCACCGCCGTCCCTACTGGCGCTGTCTTTTGTCAAGTAGATCTCGGGAATCGCGCGCAGCTAGAAAGCGTCTTCGCCCAGCACAAAATTGATGCCGTGATGCATTTCGCCGCCGAAGCCCTGGTGGCCAAATCTGTCCGTGAGCCGAGTATTTTCTATGCCACGAACGTGGCTTGCGGCGTGAATCTGCTGGATGCTGTCACCCGTCACGGTGTCAAGAAATTTATTTTCTCGTCCACTGCGGCCACTTATGGCGAGCCCGAGATCGTTCCCATTCCCGAGGACCATCGCAAGGCGCCCATCAATCCTTACGGAAAGTCCAAGCTCGTGTTCGAGCAAATTCTCGCGGACCACAAAACCTACACCCAGCTTAACTACGTGGCCCTGCGGTATTTCAACGCCGCAGGTGCCTCGAAGGAATTTGGCGAACATCATCGCGCGGAGACTCATCTCATCCCTCGTGTACTCGACGCTGCCAGTGGCATCCTTCCGCAAGTCGATATTTTTGGCACGGACTATCCCACGCCTGATGGAACCTGCGTACGCGATTACATCCATGTGCTCGACATTGCTGATTCCCACCTCCGTGCCCTTCAGGAAATCGACCGCGTTTCCGGCGAAGCCTTCAACGTCGGCAACAGTCGCGGCTTTTCCATTCTCGAAGTGATCGAGGCCGCCGGGCGCATCACCGGCCACAAGATTCCGCGCAAAATCGAGCCGCGGCGCCCGGGCGACCCGGCCGTTCTGATTGCTAGCAACGAAAAACTGAAGCGCACCTTTGGCTGGGAAGCCTCGCATTCTTCGCTCGAGGAAATTATTCAGTCTGCCTGGGCGTGGCGCCAGAAGCACCCCCACGGCTATTCCGAGAGCATTTCTGCGCGGATCTAGTCGGAGGACTTCTACCGGATGATGCACCACAGCGCCTGGACGCCGTCTGTCCAGGTAATTTTCTTCCTTCTTCGCAC
>WNGH01007806.1_pt1 | contig 10152 bp, 9 predicted proteins | sample 5400631 | NCBI WGS metagenome assembly WNGH01 (sample SAMN13153373, study PRJNA577476) | soil metagenome | isolation source: 115 cm soil or saprolite under Garry oak tree replicate 1 | place: USA:California | collected 2016-06-15 | reverse complement strand
GTTCTTCCAGGTGACAAAAAATGGAAACTCGGCGCCCGCCCGGTTCATTTTTGTCAGTGAAGACGGTTCCATCTCGGGTTGGAACAATACTCTGGACCCGACGCACGCCATCATCGCCGTGGACAACGGCACCAACCGCGGTGTTAACAGCGCCGTTTATAAAGGCGCAACGCTCGGCGTCGCCAGCAGTCACAATTTTCTCTACGTGGCGGATTTTCACACCGGCAAGGTTGAGACCTACGATGAGAATTTTCATCAGGTAACTCCCAACGGTTTCGTCGATCCCAATCTTCCGGCTGGATATGCACCGTTTGGCATCCGGAATTTCAACGGCGAAATTTTTGTGACCTACGCGAAGCAGGATCATAAGAAACACGATGACGTTGCCTGTCCCGGCTGTGGCTTCATCAATGTGTTCGATACCAGCGGCACCTTCCTGAGGCACCTGGTCGCAAACGGGAATCTCAATGCACCGTGGGGACTTACTGAGGTGGAAGGCAATCTGTGGGTCGGCAATTTCGGTGACGGCCTCATCAACGTTTACAATCCGATGACGGGCGCTTTCATCGAGCAGCTCATGCGCGCCGATGGCACGCCGCTCCAGTTTGATGGCCTATGGGATATGCTCCCTGCGCAGGTTGGCGGAGGAGTTTTTTTCACCGCTGGAATCGCTGACGAAGAACACGGTCTCTTTGGGATCATCACTGAGAATCCATAGAACAGCGCGAATTTGGGGGCGCACGCATCCTTGTCTGCCGCTCACGCGGAGTTGTCCCAGCAAGGACGTGCGCTCGCCGCGCGTACGCGTCTAGCACTGCGATTTTCGCTGATGAACTCGAGTGCCCTGGACGATGTCAAATGTCGTGCGCGCTAAGAATTTCGGAGTTTCGATTAGCCCTCTCGTTCTTCTTTCGAGAGTAAGCTACTCAATCACCGCAGTGATCGTGCCGTCGACGTCCTTCAACGTGACGGTGTCAACGCCTGCCAGGTCTACCTTATTAAAGGTTACTGAGAGTCCCTCGTCGTCCACCAGGTTGAAATCCCAAAATTCCGATCTTGCGTCTCTCTTGAAGCGCACCTGGATTTTTCCCCCAGCAGCGAGCACTTCTCCGTCGAGAAGGAGATTTGCGTCCCAATCCTTGTTATCAGAGGCGGTGATATAGAGGCCTTCAAAGCTTCGCCCGGTTTGGTTCACCAGTGTAAAGTCGAGATCGTTCGCGAGTGCGTTAGAGACGCTAAGGAGAAGGATGAAGAGAAAGAAAGGCAATTTCATGGAGTCAGGGCTATTTCTTCTTTTTCTTGTGAGAAGCGGTCTTTTTGTAAACGGTGCGACCGTATTGGTCTTTCACCTTTGTAGTCTTGAACACTCTCTTGCCCTTGGTCTTTTTGCTTGTTGATGTGTAATAGCGTGGTTGGCGGTAGATTTTAGGCTGGTTGTAGTAGGGGTCGAAGTCGCTCGGAAAGGGCCGCTCGCCCACATACACGACGAATCCGTCTGAGAGGACCAAAGCATGGCTTACTTCAGGACAGCCCGCGACAAGAAAAGCAACTATTACGATGTATGAGAGAGCGCGAAAAATCACGCCTGCTCGTCTAGCAGGAGCATTTTGCCGCGTCAATGCAATTAGCTCGGTTCAAAACCACCGATTATCGACCGCGGTGAGGATTGGGTCAGAGCTCACTGTCGACACTGCTCGAACGAGAAATGTTCCGGTACCGCCACATCAATTTGAAAAAGCGAATCGTGTCCCGCACTGGATGAATCTTGCTCACTTGATCGGTGTAAACTGTCGTGATTGGGACTGATTCGATCCGGTAACCTTTGCGGCTGGCGATGATGAGCACTTCAGTCTCGTAATCAAATCGGTGTCCGCTAGCACGTAACTCTGGCGCCAATTGCCAATCTAACATGCGGAATCCGCACTGCGTATCGGGAATTTTTTGTTCGCAAACACGGCTAATCTCGCTGCTCATGTAACGATTCACAATGCGCCGGATCAACGGCATGCGGGCAGTATCATTCATGCGGTTGCCGATGAAAAAACTCGGCTCTCTTACGGAAGCCGCTGCCGCTATAAACCGATCGATCTCTTCGGGAAGATGCTGGCCGTCCGAATCGAGAAGGATCGCCCACGCGATTTGTCGATATGATCCGCCGCCGGACGGATTCACTGCGGCGAACCAGTGCGCTAATCCTGTCTTAATCGCTTCGCCCTTGCCGCGGTTTTGATCGTGAACAATAACCTCGGCGCCGGCTTCGCGTGCGCGTTGTGCGGTTTGATCGGTCGAGCCATCATCAATCACAAGGACGTGATCAAGTTGTTCGCGTGTTCGGCTAACGATGTCTCCGATATGTTTTTCGTCCTGATACGCAGGGATGACTGCGGCGGTTTGCGATCTTATATCCGTTTCTGTCATGTCGAGCGAAGCCGAGACATCTCAGTATTAGATCCAGAGATTCCTCGACTCCGCTTCGCTCGGAATGACAATGATTGCAAGCGCACGCGTAGTGCCTCGCATTCTTTCCATCATCGGCGCACGACCGGATGAAAATCGGCTGCGTGATAGGAACTGCGGACCAGCGGACCCGAGGCGACGTAGAGAAAACCTTTTGTGCGCGCGATGTCGCCGAAAGAACTGAATTGCTCAGGCGTGATGTACTCGACGACGGGCAAATGTTTCGGACTCGGACGCAAATATTGCCCGATCGTCAGCACTTCGCAGCCGACTTCACGCAAATCGTCCATCGTTTGAAACAGTTCCGTCTCTTTCTCACCGAGGCCGAGCATCACGCCACTCTTCGTGACAATCCCGCCACTGCGGGACGCTAGCTCTTTTGCGCGACGCAGAACTCGCAATGACGTGTGATATTTTGCGCGTGAGCGCACGAGTGGCGTCAGGCGTTCGACGGTTTCCATGTTATGATTGTAAATGTCCGGCCCGGCATCGAGCACGATCTGAATGCACCAATCTTGCGCGTGAAAATCCGGCACTAGCACTTCGACGATGATTGAAGGGTCCATTTCGCGAATCGCTGCAATCGTGCGCGCGAAATGGTGAGCCCCGCCGTCCTTGAGATCGTCACGAGCAACTGCAGTGATGACGACATGTTTTAATTTCATCCGGCGAACCGCTTCAGCCACACGTTGCGGTTCGTCGCGCTCAAGCGCGAAAGGCTTTGCCGTCTTCACCGCACAAAATCCGCACGCCCTCGTGCAGCGATCTCCCGCGATCATGAAAGTGGCTGTGCCCTGGCTCCAGCATTCCCAGCGGTTTGGGCATTGCGCGCTTTCGCAAACGGTATGCAAGCGCAAGTCGGAAATGAGGGCTTTGGTTGAAAAGAAAACCGGATTGGATGGCAGCCGCACTTTGATCCACGGCGGCTTTTGGGTCCGGTGCAACGCCGCATCGATTTTTGCGCAGGACATGGCAAAGAAAGTTACAACGTTACAAAAGTTAAATCAAAGAGAGGCGTTGAGGCATTGCCATCTATCACTGCGCTGAGACAGGCTTTGACTCACGGCTGAATACTTCATTGACACCTGGCTTTAGCCAGGTGTGTTGGCCATGTGCCGTAAAGAAGCCGTTTAAACGGCTTGGCTGCGGCGTCACAGTGAACACCGCGCTCAAGCGCGGTGTTAATCAAATCGTCAACTGCACTTGCGCTTCAAAGTCACGATCAAATCTTCGTACGCCCAGAAAGCGCGGCAGAGAGTGTCAATTCATCGGCCGATTCAAGGCCGCCGCCGGCCGGAATGCCGCGCGCGATACGCGTGAGCGTGATCGGCTTGTCCTTAACTAAATCAACGATGTAATTTGTAGTGGATTCGCCTTCTACATCAGCAGGAAGCGCGAAAATAATTTCCGAGATCTTTTCGCGCTCGACGCGCTCGAGCAATTCTTTGATGCGCAAATCTTCGGGACTCACATGATCGAGCGGTGAAATTTTACCGCCAAGAGAATGATATCGGCCGCGAAAGACGCCGGTTTTCTCCAGGGGAAGAATGTCGGTTGGCTGTTCTACAACGCAGAGCAACTCGGTTGAGCGAGACGAGTCGGCGCATATTTCGCAGAACTCGCCAGCAGCAAAAAATCCGCAGAGATTGCATGACCGAATAGACTGGCGTGTGTCCACGACCGCGCGCGCAATTTGCTCTGGTTGATCATCCCGCGCTCGCACCATCCACAGAGCGATCCGCTCCGCGGAGCGTGGACCTACTGCCGGCATTTGCCGCAGTTGCGTAATCAAATTCCGGATCGCTGCCGGATATTCCGTCCTTCTCAAAGCGCTCAGGTTTGTTCCAAAGGCGATTGCCTCAACTGAAGAAGAAGCGGCTCCAGCCTGCGCAAATAAAATTGCAATGGCGCATCGTCTTCATTCCCTGAGCCTCGTGCCTTCTGAAATTCGCTATAGGCTTCCGCCCAGCGCTTTTCTCGATAAAGAACCACGCCGCTCCAGAAAGCATCCCGCCGCGCGACGTGTTCCGGCTTGGCTTCCTCTGCAAGCCAAACTGGCTCGTAAATTTCAAGCCGATCATGCGAATTTAACCCGCTGACAAAGTCAATCGGACGCGCGACAACTGCGTCACTTACCCGATCAAAAGTGGGCGTGTCCATCAGGGCGTTTGACCCGTAGAAATGATTCAGTGCGCAGAATCTCCGGGCAAGGTCGATCGGTTCACCGCTCGCCAGCAGCAGCGGGCGCTCGCTGTCTTTCACCGTACCGGCAATGATCAAGCCAGAGCTAATCCCGACGCGAACATCCCAGTTGTCAGTAGTTTCTCCCTTACCCTGGCGACGCTCGCGAAAATTCTTTAGAACTTCGAGAACAACGCGGACTGCTTTCTGAGCATGTTCAGCGTTTGGAACCGGAAATCCAAAGAACGCAACGACCCCTTCCCCGTCAGCGGCATGCAGGTAAGCGCCTTCATCAATGAGATGCGTGGTCGTCTCGCGAATTAATTTCCCCGTAGCTTCTGCGAAGGCGACTGGGTCAGAATTTTTCTCGAATGCGAATTTGTTGGCGACGTCGCAGACGACCACGCTTACTTCGTATACTTTCGGCTCAGCATCGAATGCGGTTGTTCCGTCGCTCAGCCTCCGAAACTCCTTTTTCGACACGCGATCGGCAAACAATGTTCGCACCAGATGCGAGCGATCTCTTCGTACAAATGCGGACCAGCCCTCCGCCGTTGCCCATGCGAATAAAAGCGCAAGAACAGCAGGCGCAGGCTGAAAGAATATTTTATAAAGAGAGCAAACCCAGGAGAGACCCACCAGCTCGATCAATAACAAACAAATCAATAACCGGCTATGCCGTCGTGGAACGTTGCTGAGCCTGAGCCACGCGACACCAAGAGCAATCAACAAGACAAAAACGTATTGCCATTTTTCGCCGACGATTCTTGTCGCGCTCGCATAGTCGGTGACAAGCCGTGCGGCGACAGCTTCAAAACCTGCCATGAACTTTGTGGCATGAAGCGCTCCGACGGCGACAGCCACGGCGACTCCAATTATCAGCGTTGTGATCAACAACCGCTTCATCAACTATCAAGCTCTTTGGGCGACTGAAGCAGGATAATAAGATTGCACCACCAGTTCGCTCAGGAACTTGTCCGGAGCGTCGATTGCCCCGGCATCAAGGACAAACTTTGTGTGGCCGGTGTTCTTTTTGATCAGATTCAAGCCGAATTGGTAATCCTTAAATAAATGAGCGCACAGATCGCTCATCGTCATCCGCTCAACTTGCGCGCGCTCCACGAGGCGTCGGATCGCAGTCTCATCGAAAACAATTTCCAATCCGTGCTCACTGTTAAATTTCTCGGCGAATTGGCGCGCACCAGCTTCGAGCATTTGCGCTTCCAGCTTGTGTCCTTCAACCCGCAACCGGTCAAGCACGCGCTGCGGCTCGCGCACCAGCGCTGCCGTCACACGCAACTGGCTCAGACCCGACCCAGCCAGGTAGTATTTGTAATCGCGAAACAATTTCTCGAATACCGTAAGCAATCCGCGCGCGCCGGTCTTTTCCATTGCAGCGGCCTCTGCCAACAGACGCAACGCTTCATCCTCGAAACTGATCTCGATGCCGTAGGCGCGAAACGCGCGCTCGTATTGGCGAAGCAAACTGCCCTCGGAATATTTCATGATGTTGAAGAGATCATCGGCGTCGAGATCTTCACACACAACGCGCACCGGCAACCGGCCGATAAATTCCGGCTCGAAGCCGTACTCGATGAAATCCTGCGTCGTGACGTGCTGGAACAATTCGTTGTCCATCACTTGAACTGGCTCGGCTCGAAACCCTATCTGTGCTTGCCGGACCCGACGCGCCACTTGCTCCTTCAACTTTTCGAACGCGCCGCTGACCACAAAGAGAATATGGCGGGTGTTGATTGTCTCGCGTTTTGCCTTGCCGCGCCTTTGGAATTCGAATGCCGCCTGGAGCTGCGCCTGGAGATCGTTCATGCTGCGCACCGGCACTTCCGTTTCCTCCATCAACTTCAGCAGCGTCGTTTGCACCCCACGTCCGCTCACGTCGCGACCAATCATATTTCCAGCGGACGCAATCTTATCGATCTCGTCGATATAAATGATCCCGAATTGCGCCAGGTTCACGTCGCCATCGGCCTTGTGCACCAGCTCGCGCACCAGATCTTCAACGTCACCACCGACATAGCCGGTCTCGCTGAACTTGGTCGCGTCCGCTTTCACAAACGGCACTTTGATCAGGTCCGCGATGTGCTTGATCAGATATGTTTTGCCGACGCCGGTTGGGCCGACCAAGATCACATTTTGCTTAATGTATTCGACCTCCTGCGCCCGTCTGACATCTTCTTTCTCGAGGCGGCGCAAATAGTTGGCGTGGTTGTAATGATCGCAAACGGCAATCGCGAGAACCTTCTTCGCCTCATCCTGCTTTATCACGAACCGATCAAGATGCGCTTTAATGTCGCGAGGCAGGAGGCTGAATTCGAATTCCTTATGGTCTGCCTTCTCGACCTTTTTATCCTCTTCTGCCGCCGCCGGCTCCGGCTCCGCAAAGGTCGCAACCGAGACCCGATCGCCGAAGTTCTGTTTCATGAACTCCGTGATCTTGGCCTTCAACTCTTCCGGTGAAGGAAACGATGGCGGTGGCGGATTTTGTTGTGACATGTAGACAAAAACATCGTGCCAAAGAGCCTTGGTGGCAACGATTCGTCTAAAATCTGACTCTCAGGCGCGAGATTCGTTCATCCTCACTCTGCTGCCTATTCCCTCTCTTACTCTTGCTCGTGTTCATGCTCGTGCTCTGCTCTAGTCCGGAAACGTTGAAAGATCCGACGCCTATCGAGTTTATCGTATCAGAAAACGACGCGAAACTGCGCCTTGACCATTTTCTGGCAAAGCGACTTCCGCAATATTCGCGGTCGCGGCTTCAGCAGTTGATCCGCAACGGATTCGTTCGGCTCAATGGCGCATCCACTCGGCCCAGGCAAATTGTTCGAGCGGGTGACAAGATCGATGTCAGGGAATCGCCGGTCGAACAGATCGAGACACGGCCACAACGAATTCCACTCGATATTCTATTCGAAGACGACGATCTCATCGTCATCAATAAACCGGCAGGGCTGATAGTTCACCCAGGCGCAGGTCAGCGGGAACACACTTTGGTCAACGCACTGCTCAGTCATTGCACGACACTTTCAGGCATCGGCGGAAAGGAACGGCCTGGGATCGTTCACCGCCTCGATAAGGAGACAAGCGGTTGCGTGGTAGTCGCTAAGAATGACCTTGCCCATCGAGAATTATCCAGACAATTCGCCGACCGCACCGTAGAAAAGATTTATCTCGCACTGGTGGCGGGAAAACTGCGCAAGCCGGCCGGCGTAATGGAAGAAAGAATCGGACGACATCCTGTCCATCGGCAGCGAATGAGTGTCACCACAAAGCGTGGACGCACAGCCAAAACCGAATATCGCGTTGTTCGCTCCAATGAGGAAGCAAGTTTGATTGAATGCCGGCTGCACAGCGGACGCACGCACCAAGTTCGCGTGCATCTTCATCATCTGGGTCATCCGGTCCTCGGTGACAAAGTCTATGGAGCACGCCTGGTCAAAAATTTTCCGCGCCAAATGTTGCATGCTTGGAAGCTTGCATTCCGTCATCCGCAGACCGGCGAATGGAAACAGTTTCAAGCCTCTGTGCCTGATGATTTCAAAGAAGCTGTCGCGCGAACAGACCTTCAAATGGCCTGACCGGTGGTCAGGGTGTCAGTAGTCCTGTTGTCCTTCAGTCGCCTCGGCACCATTGCGCTTGCAAGCATTGTCTGCACAACTTCACCTCGCTGATTGGTTGTGACGTTCCGCAGGCGAATGATGCCGTAATTGGGCCGCGAACGCGAAGGACGCACATCGATAATCTCCGTCTCCACAGTAAGCACATCGCCCGGCCGCACCACATTAGGCCAGCGCAGTTCATCAACCCCGAGGCCGATGGCGCCTTCAGTGAAGTTCAAGGTTCTCACGAAGAGCCGCATCGTTATCGCTGCCGTGTGCCACCCGCTTGCAATCAATCCTTTGAAGATTGTTCGCTCGGCGGCTTTCCTGCTGAGATGAAACATCTGTGGATCAAACTTGTGAGCGAACTCGATAAGCTGTTTCTCCGTCACGTTTTGCGTTTCGGACTTGAAGCGATCGCCGACTTTCAAATCATCGAAGTAATGCTCCTTCATTCCGCCGATACGTGAACCACATTCGTTAGCATTGAGCAACTCGTAACTAAGATTGCAGCGGCTGGTTAAAACTTACTTCCCCGTCAACCGGCGGCACATCCACCGACCGAGCTCAATACGAAATGTTTGTGCCTCGAGATAAACAATGAACTGGAAAGCGCTTGATTCTTTCAGACGCGGTTGGGTCGAACACGGCTTCAAAACGCTCGTCGATTGCAAGATTGTAGAACGACGGCGGGAGGAGCGGCGACTTGCCGAGCGGCGCGCCACAAAGCATCACTTCCAGGCAATAAAATCATGCATCGCTGATGCGCGAAATTACCGCGTCGCTCGAAAATTGCCCTCTCTGTCGATGGCGCACTTCGACTGAAGAACTAATCGACTGGGATTGTCGGTTCGGCACGATTGATCAAACGGTGCCCATGCGGGTCGAGTTTTGCTCGCGTCACGCCGCACTTCCCGCTAAAATGAATTTAGATGATTTGGCTTTTCTCAGGCGGTCACAAGATGAGCCAAGCGGATTAGACCCCCTAGCAACTCTTATGCGAGAGCTCACTGTTGTACTGACCGTACTAACGGTTGCCACATTCCAAACGTACGCTGGAAGTCTCGACTGGCTTTTTGATGTTGTTAACAACGATAATATCGCACGTAGCGAAGCCCAATTCTTGGTGTGGGATGGTGTGACGCATCCGTTCTCAGCGACGTTCGAGAAGGTAGACCTCGTGGACAAAGTTTTGCCTTTTTATCTCTTTCACGTTGTAATCACCAGTCCAGGCACCGGAGCAGAGCGCGATCGCAGCTCATACCTGGTCTGCTTCAAGCTGACTGAACGCGCAACCGAATTCCGCATAGTTACCGTGATTCAAAACGCTTCAGACCCGCCGACAGAAAACGAGATTGCGATAGATAAGCGTCTTAATAGATGGCCAGTTTCGCCGCCTTGGAAAACAGGAGATGATCTACCACATCATATCAAGCCTCCTGGCTTGAGCATCGTGTTAGACAAGTCCCGCGCACGATCGGACCAGTAAGACCGATACCATTGCTGCCGGTTACGCAGATTCGTCGCACGTAATGGCGATAATGTTCGCTTTCATTCACAAGCGGCCGGATTACGCAATCAATGGCAACTAGGAAGTCTCAGTCGCGATTGAAAAGGTCATAATCCCAGTGTCATCGAAGCGCGCGAGCTCAAGGGCGAGCTCAAAACTGGGAGTGATTGCTCTGTAGTTTATGACCTATAGACTAATCTCGCTGTGCCGAGGATTTTCCGTCATCAGGTCAGGCAGGGATCATTCGCCATCGTTGTCATTTGTGTCTTCCTGGCGGCGATTACATGGTTGGTCTTCGGTCAGACCCTGGGTCACGGCTTCGTTAACTACGATGATCCGCAGTATGTCTATGATAATGTAGAGGTGACCAGCAGTCTCAGCCTGCAC
>WNGH01054959.1_pt1 | contig 10154 bp, 11 predicted proteins | sample 5400631 | NCBI WGS metagenome assembly WNGH01 (sample SAMN13153373, study PRJNA577476) | soil metagenome | isolation source: 115 cm soil or saprolite under Garry oak tree replicate 1 | place: USA:California | collected 2016-06-15 | reverse complement strand
ACCGTTGGGCGCTTCGATCGACTCCTGCGTCCGGAGCGTCTCGAGCGCCTGCGCGAAGAGCGGCCCGCTCATCGGCGCACCCGGCGCTCGTTGCATCTTCGAGATGTTTGCGAGGACCTCGGGCGCGAGGCCGGCCCTCCGTGCGACATCCCCCGCGGTGGCGAGGTCGGTGAACGCCTCGACGCCGTTGCGACGGTAGATGGTGAACCCTTCGACGAGCGACGAGGACTTGAGCTCCTGGATCATCGTGCGCGTGACGTCCGGACGCTCCTGGAGCATGGCGCCCTCGATGGACGCGACCACGGCCGTCGTGAGCCGGCGGGCCGCCATCTTGTTCTGGTCGATCAAGGCATCCGACTCGCGCCGGATCGTGACGATCGTCGAGGCGCCGAAGCCAAGGATGAGCACGATCACGATGAGCAGCCCGATCTTGATCGCGAGCCGGGAGCGGAACATCGCAGAGCGGTCAGCGCTGCGCGGCCTGCGCGATCGCCTGCGCGAGCTCGTCCGCCTCTTTCGGATCGAGCGGCCTGAGGCGCGCGAGCACCTCTCGCGCCTCCGCGAGCCGGCCCATCTGCACGTACGCCTCGCCGAGGTACTCGAGCGCCTGCGGGTACTGCGGGCGGAGTCGCAGCGCTTCCTGGTAGGCCTTCACGGATTCCTCGAACTTCCCCCGCTTCCGCAGCGCGTGGCCGAGCCCGTTCCACGCCTCTGGGAACGCGGGCCGGACCCGGGTCGCCTCGCGGTAGGCCTGCTCGGCTCCCGCCCAGTCGCTCTGGCGCGCGAGGGCCTGGCCCTGGTTGAAGTGTGACTCGGCGGTGACGGCCGCGGGCTGGCCGGGTGCGGAGGCGTCGTCGTCGGGGTTCGCCGCGACCCCGGTCGCCAGGAGGAGCACGAGCGACACGAGGGCGAGACGCATGGCCGATCCTACCATGGCGCGCGCGGTCAGGGTCTGCTAGAATTCGTCTCCGATGGCGCGAGCCGACAACTTCGAGGAGTTCGAGGCGACGAGCCTCTTCTGTCCGCGCTGCCGGCGCGCGACGCCGGTGCGCAAGAAGCTGCTCCTCGTCCTCCCGAGCGGCAACAAGTACGACTACGTCTGCGCCGAGTGCGGTGCGACGGTCGGTGGCAAGACGGACAACGACGCGAGCGCGTTTCACACGACGATCCCTCCCGCGTCGTCGCGCGATTTCCGGTAGCAGCTAACTCCGCGCCAGATCAGTCGCGCAGGTCTCGGGTGTCAGCCCGTTGACACCGCCCGTTGTGGTCGTCGTCCTCATCTCAACATCCTGTTGCATAACACGACGCGTCTTGGCATACTCTCTCAACTTCATTCTTCTTTTTTCCTTCCCGCGTTCATCGAACAGCGGACTCCGTAGTCGAAATAGTAAGGAGGAACCGTATGAGTAGGTACGGCAAGGCGGTTCTCGTTTTGGCGTTCGCGCTCACCGTCGCGGTGGGTGGGCTCATCCTCACGCGCCAAGTCATCGCCGTCGCAGGAGAAGCCGACGCCGAGCGGCTCAGCCGCGCGGTGCTCGAGTACATCGCCGAGAAGAACCCGCAGGCGCCGATCAAGGCGTTTCAAAAGTTTCCCGAAGTGCTCATCGCCGAAGCCCAGCGTGCGAACATCGACCACTGCCTGGTGCTCGCGCAGGCGGAGGTCGAGTCCGAGTTCCGTCACGATGCGGTCGGCCGGGCCGGAGAGGTCGGCCTGTTCCAGATGCTGCCGTCCACGGCGGTGCTCTTCGAATCGACCGTCGGTCCCTTCCGGCGCCCGGTGCTCAAGGGCCAGCGCGATCTGGGCGACCTCGCCGACCCGCGGGTCAGCGCGCGCTTCGCGTTGGCCTACCTCCGCGACATCATGAGCCGCAAGCCGAACATCAAGGACGCACTCACCGAGTACAACGGGGGTCCTGCGGGCCGTCACCCGCACTACTATCGGATGGTCATGGGCGCGTACGTCGAGATCCTGGAGCGGAGTGAGCTGCGGTGCCGCCTGCAGCCCGCGCCGAAACGGCTCCCGGTCCTCGCGTTCCTGACTCGCGTCTGATCCGTGCCGCGCCCCCTCGCGCGCGTGATCGGGGAGCGCTCGCGCCCGCCGTCTACGTGCGGCTTCCGCTCGTGATGAACACGAAGCCGCCGCGGCCGGTCGCGAGCACCCGACTGCTCGAGAACTCTTCGATCCCTCCCTCGCCGTCCGCCTAGCGACCGTGATCGGCGACGAGCCGGGCGCGGCCGAGGGACGTCGCGACGATCCCTCCATGGGCCGTGCCCGGCGGGCCCCCGTACTGGCGGCTGACGATGCTGGGCGAGACGCCGCGGTCGTCCCTGAAGGACCGGACGCGAAGTCCGACCGGGCGGCCCGGTCCGCAGCCGAAGCAGTGATAATAGAGGTCGGCGGGCGTGCGGTGAAACGCTGCGCCTCGAGCCCGGCGAGTCGCTCGCGGACGACGCGGAGCCCGGTGAGCGCCGTACGGCCGAGCCGCAGAGACGCTCCGGCCTGGAGGGAGGCGAAATGCGAACCCGACGGTCCCTGACGCTCGTTCTCGCCGGTCTGCTGGCGCTTGGCGGGTGCGCCTCGAGCCAGTCGCCAGTGCTCTACCCCAACGAGAAGCTGAAGCAGGCCGGCCGGGAGCAGGCCGACCGCGAGATCACGGAATGCCGCAAGCTTGCGGACGCCTACGTGCAGAGCACCGCCGGCAAGGACGTCGCCAAGGGTGCGGCCGTCGGCGGAGCGGCGGGCGCGGCGATCGGCGCCGTCGGTGGCGCGGTCAGCGGCCGCGGTGCCGGAACCGGGGCGGCGGTCGGGGCCGCGACCGGTGCGACGGCGGGCGTCGTCCACGGCGCCGTCAAGCAGACGGCGCCGAGCCCGGTCTACAAGGCCTACGTAAACCGCTGCCTGAGGGAGCGGGGCTACGAAGTCATCGGCTGGCAGTAGGCGCTACGCCAGGACCGCGTCGATCTTGCGCGCGAGCGCAAAGTCCTTGGCGGTGAGACCGCCCGCCGAGTGCGTCCAGAGGGAGAGCGTGACCGCGTTCCCGTGGATCGCGATGTCCGGGTGATGTCCGGCGCTCTCCGCGAACGCCGCGACGGCGTTGACGAAGAACATCGCGTCTTTGAAGCTCTGGAACCGGTACGTGCGATCGATCGTCTTGCCCACCCGCGTCCAGCCCGGCGTCCGCTCGAGCTCGGCCACGACCGCCGCATCGCCCAGGAGGGTCATCCGTCGAACCAGCCCCGGATCAGCGGCGCCCACGCGCTGAGGGGACGGGCGGCTTTGCCGACCACCTTCGCGTCGTCGTCCCAGCGCCTGAGGGCGAGCGCGGCGGCGAGCCACGGATGCCCGGCGAGCCGCGCGATCTCCGCGGCCGCCATGACCCCGCCCTGGAGCCGCAGCGTGTGCCGCGAGACCGCGGACAGCCGGCCGAAGTAGTCGGGCTCGGTCGCGCACAGGTAGCGTTTGGCGTCGGCGTGCATGCGCACGCACCACGCGACCCGCTCGGGCACCCACGGCGCGATCAGCTCGGCACCGACCTCGTGGTGCCCACGGGCGCCCGGTCCCGCGCGCGTCGGCTCGGTGGCGTCGGAGACGAGCGATTGATCCACGGCATAGCGGCCGACGTCGTGCAGGAGGCACGCGAGCTGGAGCTCGTCGTCGGCGCCCGCGTCCCGCGCGAGCTCGGCGCACTGGAGGGCGTGCTCCAGCTCCGACACGGCCTCGCCTCCATAGCCGCGCGCCGCGGCGCACGCCATGGCGTCGAGCAGCCGGTCGGCCATCGTGCTCACACGCGGATGAACTTCTGCAGCGAGCGGATCTCGCGCGGCGGCGTCTCGTTCCTCCCCTGCGCGGTCCAGGACACCTCGGCCACGTAGAGCGCGCCGCGCGAGTCGACGGCGCAGCCGTGCGGCGCCACGAACTCACCCGGCTTCTCGCCCACGAAGGGGCCACCGATCCGCCCCACCAGATCGCCCTTGAGGGTGAGGATGCTCACGCGCGCGCCGAGGTTCGGCACCTGGGCGTTCACGGCGAGGTGCGTCGGCAGCTCGCCGACGTAGAGCAGCCCGCCGTCGCGTCGCTCCGCGAAGAGCCCGCACGGGCGATGCAGGTTGCTGAGCTGCGCGAGGTACTGCCCCTTCCCGTCGAAGACCTGCACGCGGTGATTCTCACGATCGGCGACATACACCAGGCCGTCCGCGTCGGTGGCGAGGTTGTGCGGGACGTTGAAGCAGCCGGGTCCGTCAGCCAGAGCGTGTCGTTCGGGCCGATCGTGATCCCGTGCGGCCGGCGGAAGATCCCCTCGCCCCACGAGCGGAGGAAGTTCCCGTCCCGGTCGAAGACGATGACCGGATGCGCGCCGCGGTTGAAGACGTAGACGTTGTCTGCCGCGTCGACGGCCACGCTCGTGGCCTCGACGTAGGACCACCCCTCGGGCAGCCTGCCCCCCCCCGCCACCGGACGGTAGTTCATGACCGACCCTCCCCCGCTCGGAGCCCCATACTGCCACAAGCGGACCACACGGGCCATCGCCGGACGGAGCCGGAGTCACGCCGTCCGCTCGCGTAGAATATCCACGATGCGGTGCCCCGCGTGTCGAACCGAGAACCGCCCCGGCGTGAGGTTCTGCGAGGAGTGCGGCGCGACGCTCGACGTGGTGTGTCCCGCGTGCGGCGCCGGCGTCCCGACGGGAAAGAAATTCTGCGGCGCGTGCGGCGCCCCGCTCGCCGCCGCCGCGCCCCCGGCGCCCGCCGTGGCGTCCCCGCGGTTCGAGTCGCCGCGTGCGTACACTCCCGCGCATCTCGCGGCGCGGATCCTGAAGGACCGCGCGGCGCTCTCGGGGGAGCGCAAGCAGGTCAGCGTGCTCTTCGCCGACGTCTCCGGCTTCACGTCCATCTCCGAGCGCCTCGACCCCGAGGAAGTCCACGCGCTCATCAACCGCGCGTTCGAGCTGATGCTGGCCGAGATCCACCGCTACGAGGGCACGGTCAACCAGTTCCTGGGGGACGGACTCATGGCGCTCTTCGGCGCACCGATCGCGCACGAGGACCATGCCCAGCGTGCCGCTCACGCCGCGCTCGCCATGCTGCAGACGCTCGCGCGCTACCGCGACGAGCTCCAGGCGACGCGCGCGATCGACTTCCGCGTCCGCATGGGCCTCAACACGGGGCTCGTCGTCGTGGGCGCCATCGGCGATAACCTCAGGATGGACTACACAGCGGTCGGGGACACGACGAACACGGCGGCCCGGATGCAGCAACTCGCCGAGCCCGGCGCGATCGTGGTGGCCGAGGCCAGCCAGAAGCTGATCGCGCCGTACTTCGCCACGCGGGCGCTCGGCGCAGTCCCCGTGAAGGGCAAGAGCCAACCCGTGGCCGCGTACGAGCTCCTCAAGGCGCTCGAGGGGGTCACGCGTCTCGACGCCCGCGCGGCACGCGGCCTGTCGCCGTTCGTCGGGCGTGACGACGCGCTCGAGACCCTGGCGCGCGCCTGGGCGCAGGTCCGGAGCGGCCGCGGGCAGGCCGTCTTCGTCGTCGGCGACGCGGGCATCGGCAAGTCGCGGCTCCTCTTCGAGTTCCGGCGGCGAATCGGGGACACGGTGACGTGGATCGAGGGCGACTGTATCTCGTTCGGGCAGTCGATCCCGTTCCTCCCGATCGTCCAGATGCTCAAGCGGAACTTCGGCATCGAGGATCACGACTCCGAAGAGCGGATCGTCGCCCGAGTCCATCACGGCGTCGCGTTCCTCGGCGAGGAGGCCGCGAGCGTCGAGGCCCTGCTGCGGTACCTCCTCGCCGTCGATCCGGGCGATCCGGCCGTCGCCGCGCTGGACCCGGTGCAGCGGCGTGCCCGCGTCGTCACCGCGATCCACCGGCTGACCGCGACGGGCAGCCGCCGGCGCCCGGTCGTGCTCGTCGTGGAGGACGCGCACTGGATCGACGGCGCCTCGGAGGACTTCCTGAAGTCCCTGACGGAGAATCTGCCCGGCATGGCGGTGCTGCTGATCGTCACGTATCGCCCGGTCTACGCGCAACCGTTCGGCGATCGCTCCTACTACTGGCGCATCGGGCTTCAACCGGTCGATGAGGACGCCGCGGCGCACATCGTGCGCGCGACGCTCGGCGTCGCGGAGCTCCCGCGCGAGCTGGCCGTCACCATCGCGGGCAAGGCGGAAGGCAATCCGTTCTTCCTCGAGGAGATCGGCCGCACCCTCGAGGAGACGGGCGCGGTCCGGGCCGAGATTGGCCGGCTCGTGCTGGCGCAGGCGGCGTCGACGATCACCGTGCCCGAGACCGTGCAGGACGTGATCGCCGCGCGCCTGGACCGACTCGCGGACTCGCAGAAGCGGACCGTGCAGACGGCGTCCGTCATCGGCCGCGAGTTCGCGCTGGCGCTCCTCAAACGCGTCTCCGATCTCCAAGAGCAGCTCGAGCAGAGCTTGAGCGAGCTCAAGCGAATCGAGTTGATCTACCAGAAGGGCGGCTTCGGCGAGCTCGAGTACGTCTTCAAGCACGCGCTGACCCAGGACGTCGCCTACGCCTCGCTGCTCCAGTCCGAGCGGCGTCGCTTGCACGCGCTGATCGGTGCGGCGATCGAGGAGGTCTACGCCGGTCGCCTCGAGGAGCGGACCGAGGAGCTCGTCTACCACTTCACCCGCGGCGAGGTCTGGGACAAGGTCGTCCGGCACGCGCGGGTGGCCGCCGAGCGCGCGGCGGCGCTCTGCGTGGACGACAAGGCCGTCGAGTTCTACGAGATCGCCCTCGAGGCGCTGCGGCAGACGGCAGAGACGCCGGAGACGGCGCGGGCCGGCATCGACCTCCGCCTGGCCATGCGAGCGCCGCTCTGGCGGGCCGGACGACTCGATCCGCTGTATGGCGCGGCGATCACGTCCTGCACGGTCTCGGGCACGGTGATCGTCGACGCCGCCTGCGCCCTGGCGGCCTTCTCCCTCGCCGAGCTCGGGGACACGACCGGAGCCCTGGCGATGATCGAGCGAGGGAGGGCGGCCGTCGACGCGGCCGGGCACCAGTACAGCGCGGCCGTCATCGACGTCAATCACGCGTTCGTCCTCGCGCGGGCTGGCCGTCTCGAGGAGGCGGTTCGGATCGGCGAGTCGGTGGTCGCCACCTGCCGGGAGAAGAAATTCGCCGGTCAGTTCATGCTGGGCGCCTGCGCGTTGGCGCACGCCTACGCGGCGCTCGGCCGCGGGCGGGAGGCGGCCGCGCTGGCGGGCGCGGCAATCGAGCGACAAGACACGGCGCAGGCCTTCTCCGACCGCGCGTGGATGCACTCCACCAAGGCGCTCGGACACGTCGCAGCGGGCGAACTGGACGAGGCCGCCCGCGACGTGGCGCGCGGACTCGAGTTCGCCGAGCGTCACCGCGAGCGCGGCTGGGAGGCGTGGACGCGCTACGTCGCCGGACTCATCGCCGAGCGGCGTGGTGATCGTGCCGGTGCCGCGCGCGGCGTCGACGAGGCACAGGAGATCGCGGAAGAGCTCGGGATGCGGCCCCTCCTGGAGCGCTGCCGCGCGGCGCTCGCGAAGCTCGGTTAGAGCCCGGACGGAGCCTACTTCCCGTACGCCGTCGACAGGTACCTGACGATCGCCTTCGCGTCCTCGTCGCTGATCGAGGCGCCGAAGACCTTGATCATCTTCGTGACGACCGCTTCCCACTGCTTCGCGTCGCCCCGTGGCTGCATCACGATGTAGTCCGTCGAGTGGCACGAGCGGCACGCGCGCTGCGCCACCTCGACCCCCGGGCCGGGCGTGAGATCCCCGTACGCGTGGTCCGGCGGGAGCGTGATCGCCTTGGTCTGCGCCGCGGCCGTGAGCGGGAGCGCCGTCACGAGCGCCGCGAGAACGAGCGTGCGTCGCATGGCGCGCCTCCTAGCCCGCGTGAACGCCGCAGTGCTCGACGACGTTGCGCAGGTAGCCGGCGGGGTTCCAGAGGGGCTCGGACCCCTGCGACTCGCCGATCGCGTTGAGCGCCCGGACCATGAGCGTGTAGTCGCCCGCCCCGGGCGGCGTCCAGACCGCGCTCCACTCACGGAACGAGTACCGGCCGAGGTCCGGCCCGAGCTGTGCGCGCCGCCACGTGGCGCCGGCATCGTCGGAGACCTGGACCTCGCGGAAGCCATAGCCTCCGTCGAACGCGATACCCTTGAGCGTCACGGGTCGCCCGGCGGCGACGCGCGCGCCGCTCGGGGGCGCGACGATGAAGGAGCGGACCGTCATGCGGTGGATCGGCACGGTGCTCTTCGGCGCCGTGCCGGGCTCGACGCAGCCGCACGGCGTGTCGGGAATCCGGTAGGCCGGTTTCATCCAGAACTTCTCGAACACGTGGTCGACGACCGCGATCTCCGAGAGGTTCTTCACCCAGTAGGTCGCATACCACCCGGGCACGACCAGGCGGGCCGGGAAGCCGTTCAGCATCGGGAGCTCGCGCCCGTTCATCTGGTAAGCCACGATGACGTCGGGATCCTCCATGACGCGCCGGACGTCGAGGCTCTTCACGAACTGGGGGACGCTCGGGAAGGCAGGCTTGTCCAGGCCCTCGAACGTCGCCTGCACGGCCCCCTGGCGGACGCCGGCCGCGGCGAGGAGATCCCTGAGGCGCGCGCCCACCCATTCGGCATTCCCCATGGCGCCGTCGCCCCACTCCCCGCCGAGGACGCGGGGCGAGAACCGTCCCCGGCTGTTGCCGGCGCACTGGGTGACCGCGGTCACCGCCGCCTTCGGGAACCTGGTCTTGAGGTCCTCGAGCGAGAGCTCGAGGGGCCGCTCCACGAGCCCCGTCACCCGCAATCGCCAGGTCCCGAGGTCCACGCCGGTCGGCACGGGGAAGGTGTGGTAGCGGACGAAGAACGCCTCGTTCGGCGTGATCGCCCGGTCGAAATACGTCATCGGGGTCTCGAGTTGCGGGGGTCTCGACGTCATGAGGATGAGGTCGGTCTTCTCGGGATAGCGGACGAGCGGCCGCCCGGCGAGGATCGGATCTGCCTGCTGCGAGAACGCCCGGGGCGCCCGCCAGAGCATCTCTGCCGAAACGGCGAACGCGCCGAGTCCGCCAACTGTTCTCAGGAAGTCCCTGCGAGGGCTCCGCGCCATGGCTCCCCTCCCGATCCGGGTGAACGCCCCCCGACTCTATCCGGACTCGAGATCGTCTTCCACCCCCTCGAATTCTCTCGTGCGTATACCCTTACAGCATGGACGAGCGCGCGTTCAGCCGTGTGGCCGAGGCGTACGCCGGCCGGCTCTACGCCGTCGCCTACCGGCTCCTCAGGAACCGTGCGGACGCCGAGGACGCCGTGCAGCGCGCCCTCATGAAGGCGTTCGCGGCGCGCGCGTCGTACTCGCCGCGCTGGGCGGTCTCCACGTGGCTCTACCGCGTGCTCTCGAACGTCTGTATCGACGAGCTGCGCCGGCGCCGCCCCCCGCCCGACCCGGCGCCCGCCCACGGCGGCCGTGACTCGGGCGACGTCGAGCGCCTGGACCTGGCCCGCGCCCTGGACGCCGTGCCGCGAGAGGCGCGGCTCCTGTTGGCGCTCCACTACGTCAACGGTCTCTCGTACCGGGAGCTCGCCCGGGTCCGCGGAATCTCGGTCAACACGGTCAAGAGCCAGCTCGCCCGGGGCAAGACGATTCTCCGGCGGGCGCTGGGGGATCGACGATGGATCTCGACCTGACGCTCAGGGAGTTCTTCACGGCCGCGGCTCCGCCACGCCACGCGCTCGCCCGCCTGTTTCGGGGGCTCGGGGATCGCTCGCCACGGCTCGAACCGCTCGCCGATCGATTCCGCATTGAGGCGAGCGACCACGGCGTGACGCGCCTCCGACCGGGGCGGGGCCTCGGCGCGGCGTCCCTCCGCGCCCGCGGCCACGCCGAGCAGGCGCGCGAGGAGCTCCGCGAATACCTCGCGGGCCGCCGGACGTTCTTTCGGGTCCCCCTGGACCTCGACGGGGTGCCCGAGTTCCAGGCCACGGTGCTGGCGGAAGCCGCGCGCATCCCGTTCGGCGAGGTCGTCGCGTACGCGACGCTCGCGCAGCGCATCGGCCACCCACGCGCCGCGCGCGCCGTCGGCAACGCCCTCGGCAGGAACCCGGTGCCCGTGATCGTCCCCTGCCACCGGGTCGTCCGCGGGGACGGGAGCTGGGGGCA
>WNGH01009901.1_pt1 | contig 10155 bp, 7 predicted proteins | sample 5400631 | NCBI WGS metagenome assembly WNGH01 (sample SAMN13153373, study PRJNA577476) | soil metagenome | isolation source: 115 cm soil or saprolite under Garry oak tree replicate 1 | place: USA:California | collected 2016-06-15 | reverse complement strand
GGATTTACTCGTTCCGGGACGTGATCCGGTCCAAGCAAGAATATGGCTATGATCCCGGCGTGGACGGGCCGCTGTTATTAGGCAAGGTCAAAATCTGGGGCGAGATCGTGGAGCACGAAGCGGGTTACCGCTCCGAGTTCGGCAAAATCGCGAGCCTGGACTACGGCGATCCGGAGCTTTTGGAGAAGTTCCGAAAAATCTACAGGGTCGATCAGGCGCCGCCAGGGACCTATACTTCTGAAAACTGGACCGGGAAGGCCGCGTAATGCCCCCGAAAACCATCGGGACTTAAGGCCGTCCGTTCGACGCAAACTGTAGCCCCGTTTCCCCGACAAGCGCGCCGGGGTCCCCGCGGCACAAGCGCCGCGCCCCGCGGTCCGGGGAAGGATGCCGCGATACCAGGAACCCTCCATGAGCCGGCCGACCGAGATCCGGCTCCACAAGGACCGCAAGGCCCTGACGGTCACGTTCGATACTGGCGAGAGCTTCGCCCTGCCGGCGGAATACTTGCGCGTGAAAAGTCCGAGCGCCGAGGTCCAGGGCCATTCGCCCAGCGAGCGCAAGACCGTTCCGGGCAAGAGATATGTGGAGATTCTCGAGGTGCAACCGGTCGGCAATTACGCGGTGCAGCTCACCTTCGATGACATGCATTCCACTGGAATCTACAGCTGGGAATACCTTCTCGATCTCGGCCGCAATCGGGAGACGTACTGGCGCGAGTATCTCGACGAATTGGCGGCCAAGGGGCTCGCCCGCGAGCCCGCGTCCCGGAGCTGAAAAGTTACGATTGCATGTTGAAAGAAAGTCTCCGCCAGGCCCTCATAGATCAGGCCCAGACCGGGAACCCCACGACGTACAAAGAGCTCGCCGACCGCCTCGGACTTGAGCCGCCGCAAACAATTCATCGCATCGCTGAGGCACTCGAGACCCTCATGGAGGACGACGTCGCCGCCGGTCGCCCGATGTTGGCTGCATCTTCCAGCTTTGCGCCTGATAGCTAATTATAAACCAACCGCACGCGGCTTCTGCACGGTGATAACTCTCCTTCGCCCCTCGACACAGCAGTCTCGGACGGCGCCTGTCTTTGATGGTGTTCTCAGGCTCATCGCCAATCACCACGACCTCGCCATCTTGGAAAGACGGTCATACGACCCTGTCCGACTCCCGCCATGGCCGCCGCCTGTCGCGACGTTGAGGCCGCTACCCTCGCCCGTGACGGGTCTCCCCCGATTACTCCAACCACCTTTCCGACGTGCCGTGCCCACTACCCCGGCGGATCAAGCGGGTGCGCGTGTCGATCCGCGCCTTCGGGGCGGACTGCCACAACCTGACGTGGCCAATGAAGCACACAGTGCGGCGGCAGGCGAGCGTGACCGCAGTTCGGTGAATGGACAATTGCTCCTGAATTCTTGCGCTCAGTCTCGGTCACTCATCGGTCAATACGGTGGAAAATTAATGCGGACATTGTTCACCGACGGAAACGGACTTGTACGCTGGCGCAATCATGCTGGCGGCGTGCAACGAAACCATCGGAATTAGGAAGCAGACGGCAGCCACCACGACGTACAGGGTACTGACAGCAAACGTCGCGTTGAGCCTGCCATCTGATTGCCTTTCCGGCTGCCCTGGGCCTTTCTCGGCAGTCGGGGAAAGAATATATGCCTTGTTGCCGATCAGGCGCGACGTTACTCTGGCAGTGCATCTGACTAGCTTTTCCCCGGGACCGCAATGAAATGCCCGAAGTGCCAGCACGAGAACACTGCTAAGGCGAAGTTCTGCGAGGAGTGTGCTGCCCCGCTGGCCCGAGTCTGTGCCAGCTGCGGAAGCCAGGTTTCGTCAGCGGCCAAGTTCTGCCCCGAATGTGGCCATCCCCTGAAGTCAGTTGAGGACGATCCCCGCTTCGCCTCGCCCAGGACTTACACGCCCCAGCACCTTGTAGATAAGATCCTTACCTCAAGAGCAGCTCTCGAGGGTGAACGGAAGCAAGTCACGGTGTTGTTTGCCGATATTAAGGGTTCGATGGAGTTGCTTGCTGACCGCGACCCCGAGGACGCGCAGAAGCTTCTCGACCCAGTGCTCGAACGCATGATTGAGGCGGTCCACTACTACGAAGGCACCGTGAACAGGGTTATGGGCGACGGGATCATGGCGCTTTTCGGCGCGCCGCTCGCCCACGAGGATCATGCCGTGAGAGCGTGTTATGCGGCGCTCAGGATGCAAGAGACCGTGACGCGATATGCAGACGAGGTTCAGCGGTCTCAGGGGGTCCCGGTGACGATCCGAGTCGGACTAAACTCAGGGGAGATCGTCGTCTGTGCCATCGGCAATGATCTGCACATGGACTACACCGTGGTGGGCCAGACAGCGCACCTAGCGGCTCGCATGGAACAGATGGCAAAACCCGGTTCCGTGCTTACAACAGCCAACACCCTCAAATTGGCGGAAGGCTACGTCGCCATGAATCCCCTTGGCCCCATGCCGGTGAAGGGGCTCGCCGATCCCATACAAATTTACGAGGTTACCGGCGCAGGCGCCGCGCGAACTCGTCTCCAGGCCGCCGCCGGACGTGGCTTGACGCGCTTCGTCGGCCGCGACGTTGAGCTGGAGCAACTCCGCCGCGCGCAGCAGCTTGCCGGCCAGTGTCGCGGTCAGGTGGTGGCGATCGTTGGCGAAGCGGGGGTGGGCAAGTCGCGCCTGGTGCACGAGTTCGTTCATTCGCACCATACAGCGAACTGGCTGGTTCTGGAATCTAACTCCGCTTCCTATGGTCACGCAACGCCCTACCTGCCGGTCATCGAACTCCTCAGGCATTATTTCAAGATCAACGTCCATGACAGCACGCCATCGATCCGTGAGAAGGTGACAGGCAAGATTTTGACGCTCGACCCGTCGCTGCAGGACGCGATTCCGCCGGTGCTGGATCTCCTCGATGCGCTGGATGGCGAGCATCCGTTCCGATCCCTCGACCCGTTCCAGCATCGGCAGTACACGTATAACGCAGTCACCCGCATGTTGTTGAGCGAAAATCGCGTGCAGCCCGTCGTGGCGATCTTCGAGGACCTTCACTGGAGCGACTCCCTCACTCTCGGTCTGCTGAACGAGCTGGTCGTAAGCGCGCAGGATGCTCGCGTGCTTCTGGTGGTAACTTACCGCCCCGAGTATAGAGATGAATGGAGGAACCGACCAAATTACCACCAGGCGCGCCTTAATCCTCTTGCCAGCGAGGACCTTACGGAGCTGTTTCAGGCCTTGTTGGGCTCCGACCCGAGTCTGCCGACCCTGAAGAGCTTTCTGGTGGAACGCGCCAGTGGGAATCCATTTTTCATCGAAGAGATTGTGCGAGCGCTGGTCGAAACTGGTTTGCTCGAAGGCGGGCGCGGCAGCTACCACCTTGCGAGGCAGTTCTCGAGCATCGAGGTCCCGCCCACAGTGCAGGCGGTGCTTGCCGCGCGTATCGACGCGCTGCCCGCCGCCGAGAAGCGCCTGCTGCAGGAGGCGGCGGTAATTGGACACGACGCCCCATTCACCCTTTTGCGTGCAATTTGCGAGCTGGCAGAGGACGAGCTTCTCGGGCTGCTTTCCAATCTACAGGCCGCTGAATTTCTTTACGCGACACAGCTCTTTCCTGACCTGCAATACACCTTCAAGCACTCCCTCACCCACGACGTCACCTACAGCGGGGTGCTCCACGAACGCCGCCGCGACATCCACGCGCGCGTCATGGATGCGATGGAAAAACTCTACGCCGACCGGCTGGGCGAGCAGGTCGAGCGGCTCGCCCATCACGCCATCCAGGGCGAGCTGCGGGAGAAGGCTGTGCATTATCTACGGCAGGCCGGAGGGAAGGCGGCCGCGCGATCGGCGCTCTCGGACGCCCGTGCCTGGTTCGAGCAGGCGCTGGGTGTTCTCAAGGCATTGCCGGAGAGCCAGGCCGCACTGGAACAGGCCTTCGAGATTCGCCTCGAGCTGCGGCCGGTGCTGCGCCAGCTCGGTGAAGTCCGGCAGATGCTCGAGCACCTCCGCGAGGCCGAGGCCCTCGCCGAGCGGTTGAAAGACGATCGCCGGCGTGGCCGGGTCTGCGGTTTCATGACGACCGTCCTGTCAACGCTAGACGAGCTGGACGAGGCACTCGTGACCGGCACCCGCGCCGTGGAGATCGCCCAGCGGCTCGGGGACTTGAGGCTTGGCGTCGTCACGACGAGCTGTCTCGAGGAGGTGTACTACTATCGCGGCGAGTACGAGCACGTGGTCGAGATCGCCACCGAGAACCTCGCCGCGCTGCCGCCCGAATGGGTCCACGAATATTTCGGTCTGGCCGTGCCGGCATCGGTCTTCGGTCGCGCCTGGCTGATCATGAGTCTCGCCGAGCTCGGTAGATTCGCCGAGGCGGCCAAGTACGAGGAGGAAGCGATCCGACTCGCCGAGCCAACGCAGCATGCATTCACCATCGCTTGGGCCCACTTTGCTGCGAGCATGCTCCACCTCCTCAAGGGCGACTGGGCGAAGGCGCGCGCAATGGTCGAGCATTGGATCGCGATAACTGGAAACGTCGCCATGCTTCTTCCCTGGGCGGTCGCCTCCTCCGCCTGGGTGCTGGCGCAGATCGGCGAGGCGAACGAGGCGCTGAGCCGAGTCCGGGAGGGCGAGCAACTCCTTGAGCGTCAGGCGGCGAGGGGAATCGTCGGTCATCGCGGCTGGGCCTACCACGCGGTGAGTCGCGCCTGTCTGCTGCTCGGCCAGCTCGACGAGGCGCGCCGCTTGGGTGATCGCTCAGTCGAATCCTCTCGGCGCCAACCCGGCTTCGCGGCCCACGGGCTGTGCCTGCTCGGCGACATCGCGACCCATCCCTACTGGTTCGATGCCGAAAGCGGCGCAGCCCACTACCGGGAGGCGCTGGCACTCGCCCAGTTGCACGGCATGCGCCCGCTTGTCGCCCATTGCCACCTCGGCCTGGGCGAGCTCTACCGACGCACCGGCAAGTCGGACTGCGCCCGCGAGAATCTCACCACCGCGACGACAATGTATCGCGAGATGGACATGGGCTTCTGGCTCGAGCAGAGCAAGGCTGATAGGACGAACTGTGGCGATGTGGAAAGCGTGTTCGGCCCGCCGTCAAAATCCTCGGCGCCAGGCCGTACCGGAGGTCCGTAATTTTGCGTAGGTTGTGAGCGGGAACCATGCCAAACGAACGTTCCGTAGACCCAAGACCCTCCGCTCCCTTTTCGTGCCTCCCGCACGTACTGGAACATCAGGCCAAGCGTATTCCGGACGCGCCGGCGATTCTCGCTCCGGGGCGCGCTCCGCTTACCTACGGCCGCCTTTATCAGCACATCGACGAGACGGGGCGCACGCTGCGGGCCACGGGAATAGGCCGTCATGACCGGGTGGTAGTGGTGCTGCCGAATGGTCCGGAGATGGCCGTGGCGATTCTCACCGTGGCGGCGAGCGCGGCGTGTGCCCCGATGAACCCAGCCTATGGGGTCGAGGAACTGGAAAGATGCTTCGTTGATCTGCAGCCTCGTGCGTTGATCACGCAGGCTGGAATCGACTCGCCGGCGCGCCGTGTGGCGCTCTCGCATGGCGTGCGAGTCGTCGAGCTATCGACCGCTTTCGACGAGGTCGGTCTCTTCACGCTCACGGGAGACCAGGGGCGTGCGCCGTCTCACGAGTCTGTCAGACCCGGCGACATAGCGCTGCTGCTGTTCACGTCAGGCACGACGTCGCGGCCTAAGATTGTCCCGCTGACGCACGCCAACATCTGTACGTCGGCTTACGCGTCGCGTGCGGCACTGGCGCTGAGAGAAACGGATCGATGCTTGAATGTCCTGCCCCTGTTTTATGGGCATGGTCTGATTGCCACGGTGCTGGCCTCGCTGGCGGCGGGTGCTAGTGTCGTATGTACCCCCGGGTTTGACGTCAACAGCTTCTCCGCGTGGCTAACCGCCTTTCGACCGACGTGGTACTCCGCAGTGCCTACCATCCATCAAGCAATTCTTGCCCAGGCTCGTCACAATCGCGAGCAAGTGGCGGACTGTCGATTACGGTTCGTCCGCTCCGCGTCGGCTCCTTTATCGCCCCGGATGTTCACGGAACTGGAGCGGACTTTCGAGACCGCCGTGATCGAGTTTTACGGTATGACGGAAACAGCTTCGTCGCCTATCACGTGCAATCCGCTACCGCCGCGTCAGCGCAAGGCGGGTTCGGTCGGCGTACCAGTCGGTTTGGACGTGGCGATCATGGACGAAGGAGGGGCTCTGCTGCCCGCCGGTCAGCCGGGGCAGATCGTCGTCCGTGGCGCGAGTGTTATGTCGGGCTACGACGGTGCCCCATTGGCGACCCAGGCCGCGTTTGCGGGTGATTGGTTCAAGACAGGGGACCACGGTTTTTTCGATGACGACGGGTACCTGTTTCTCGCGGGCCGCTGTCAGGAGATCATCAATCGCGGTGGGGAGAAAATCGCCCCACGGGAAGTCGACGAAGTGCTCCTAGAGCACCCGGCGGTGGCAGAGGCCGCGACCTTTGCCGTCCCCCACGCCACCCTGGGTGAGGACGTCGCTTCGGCCATCGTGTTGCGCCCGAACGCTGCGGCGACACCGAAAGACATTCGACAGTTCGCCATCGGGCGCGTAGCTGACTTCAAGGTCCCGCGCCAAGTGCTCATCGTCAACGAGCTCCCAAAGGGCCCGACGGGCAAAGTGCAGCGTGTAGGCTTGGCGGCGAAGTTCGGGCTCGCTAGCCGCGTCACCAAACCTCAGACCTTCGTCGCGCCACGGACGCCCCTCGAGAAAATGCTTGCCGGACTCTGGGCAGAGATCCTGCAAATCGAACAGGTCGGTATCCATGATGACTTCTTCGCGTTGGGCGGAGACTCTCTTCTGGCCACAAACGTTCTCACCCACGTATACGACGCCATGCATTTCGAGGTCGGGGCCTCCCGCTTTTTCGAGGCGCCCACCGTTGCGGAGATGGCTCACCATCTGGAGACGTTGATCCAGGCCGGCGTATCGCGGCGACCTTCGTCAGCCATTGTGCGCGCACCCCGAGAAGATGGGGTGCCGGCCTCCATCGTCCAGGAACGGCTGTGCAAGCTACAGCGCGCGTTGCCCGGCATCCCCTTTTTCAATATTCTTTACGCGCTCCGACTGACGTCGTCATTTGACCTCGCGATCCTAGAGCGGAGCATCAACGAAATCGTGCGACGCCACGAAGTTCTACGCACGACTTTCGCCGTCGTCGACCATCGACACGAACAGGTCATTGCGCCGCAGCTGACCGTGCCCCTGACATTCGACGATCTGCATACGTTGCCAAAATCCAAGAAGGAGACCGTCGGACGGCAACTCGTGCAACAAGAATTGCTTCATTTCTTCGATCTCGCGAAAGGCCCTTTGCTTCGAGCTCGCCTAGTATGCTTGGCCGAGCGGGAACACCTCTTTCTCATCACCATGCACCAGATCATTGGCGACGGCTGGTCACTCGGCGTACTCGTGGATGAGCTCGTCGCTTTGTACGACGCTTTTTCCGCCCGAGAGACATCGCCCCTGGCGCCCCTCTCGATTCAGTATGCGGACTTTGCCTATTGGCAGCGGCACTGGCAGTCACATCCGGACATCGTTGCTCAGCTCGCATACTGGCGAAAGCAACTTCGCGATCCACTGCCCCGAATGGAGCTCGCCACGGTTCGCGCAACACGGACAATTGACGGTCTCTGCACGGCCCGCCGGCGGTTCGCGTTGCCGTTGAGCTTGTCGGAGGCCGCCAAACGCTTCAGCCATGAAGAAGGTGGCACGTTGTTCATGGCGCTCGTCGCCAGCTTGAAGATTCTGCTGCATCGCTACCTCAGTCAAGAGGACTTACGAGTGGCTACGCTCGTCGCTAATCGCACTCGTGCGGGGACGGAAGGGCTTGTCGGCCCGCTGGCCAATACGGTGATTCTCCGCACCAACCTCGGTGGCGACCCCAGTCCTCAGGAGGTAATGCGTCGGGTTCGTGCGACAACCCTCACAGCCTTCGCCAATCAGGATCTTCCTTTCGAAGAGCTCGTTGAGACCCTTGAGCGCGAGCGCGCCCTCAAGCCCGCGGCGCTGGCTAAAGTTATGATTTTGTTCCAGAATGCGACATTGCGGCCTTCGGTGAGATCCGGACACATGCTCAGTTTCGAGGAGGCCCATCCGAGCATGCTGCTGCCGCTGGTGACAGTAACAACATTCGATGTTATCTTGATGCTGCACGAAAACAGACATGGCCTGGAGGGATCTTGTGTCTACAAGCCGCATCTCTTCAGCGCCTCGACTATCAATCGCCTGCTTCGAGACTTCCAGGAGGTGCTCGAACATATGGTGACGGAGCCGAACCGGCCAATCTCAGCGATCCGCGTTTCAATGAGTGAGAAACGCTCGAACGGGAAAGTACCTGCCTAGCGGTGCTTCATGACCGAGCCGTCTGGACAACTTAGGAGGATCCCCCATGGGAGGTAGATACAAGCTGTTTTCTATTGAGGAGATCAACGCGCTGGACGCGAGTCAACTCGACGAGCTTAGGGACGCAGTTGTGCGCGAGATAGAAAAATCTCCAGAGATCCGCGAGTTGCTTAGAGCGAAAGTGCGCCGCACGTACGATAAACTGAAGGGTAAGGGGCGGCGGAAATAGGCTCAGGGCCCGCGTCGCCAAGCACGATCCGAACGGTCGATCACTGGCAAGAACTTCTGGCGGCCCTGTAAAGACCTTTGGCTGCGGTCGCTTCGGTCACGCTCCAGCTTTTCGGAGATTCCCGCTCAAGTCTGGAGTGCCGCAGGCACCTCCGAGCGTCAGAGCCGAACCTCCAGAGCGGCGCATCCTGTTGTGAATGAGATGCCCTCATTCCGCTACTGGAGCGCGCAGATCGATCCACCGGCCGCCGACGAGCGGGGTGCTCACCTCTGGATGCAAGTTGGCGGAGCGGCGGTACGGACGACCAAAAATTCGACCACTAGGCACAAGGCGATCCACCCGTCCGCCCCTACGGTTGGCGCGGCGGATCGCCTCAGCGAGGCGAGTCTGGCCCAAGAGCTCGGGGAGGGTACAGCCTGAACACATCCGGGGTTGCCCGGCACGCGGCAGCATGGCTGGGCGCGGGTCCACGTCGGTGCGGAAAGCCGCACAAGTGCCGAAAAATTGTGCGCGAACCTGCGAGGTGCGGAGGCTAGTGACGCGCACAGTCTCGCCCGAGGCCGCGCACATCGGTGAACCCCACTTCCGAGGGAGGCGCGTGAACCACTTACTTTGACTGAACGTGCGGCGAAGAGTGGTGATGCGCGATCTGCCATTCACCACCGCGCTTAGTGACAAGCATCGTGAAGCGCGACATTATTGCCGACGACCTGCTGCCCCGTTTTGCAGAGCCGGAGGTCTAGGCAGCGAGTACAGCACAGCCGGAAGCTCGTTGAACCCTCTACAGGTGACCATTAGAGGCTTGCAAGGGAATGAGACATTATTATCCAAGATGATTGTCAGGGTTTCCGAATACTGCAAGCCGGGTTTCAACCCGCCGTCCTCAATGCCGCTGTTTGTTTCTGCTCTGGGCTTCAGTAGCGGCATATCTTAGGCGGTCAGCAAGCTCCAACTCCCCTCGCTGATCTGCCTGCTGTGCCTCGTAAAGCGCGATCTGGTTTGCTAAGAAGCGTGTTCGGGTTCCAGGTTTTTGCCAAACAACAACCCAAACATCGTGGCTCTGCTCTATGGAAACGTGTGAGGCATCGCTTTTTGCCAGCCGCCTTCGAGGGTCTTGAGCAAGTTTCATCCCCTCACGGAGCCACCCCACTAATTGAAAGAGCCTCGCCATGTCCACTCCCTCGCAAGCCAAGCCCATCTCTCTTTGTCCCCTGCATAATCCGTCTTTTCCACCCTCTGAAGGCAAAATTCGGACTTGTTCGCGGCGGGCAATCGCATCCTTGGCCGCCCCACATGCAGCGATTGAGCGAGGCACCGGAGGTCGTCCAAGCCCTGGCGAAAGCCGAAGAGTACGCCCGTTTGGCAGAGTCGGCGAAAACTGCGAAGGACCGGAATGATTACGAGCGGCTGCGGCACAAGTGGCTGGGCATTGCTGACGGCTGGCGAGTAATTACCGAGATTGGTGCGGTTCATGACCAAAAAGTCTGAATAGGAAGTCTATCGGAC
>WNGH01007803.1_pt1 | contig 10155 bp, 9 predicted proteins | sample 5400631 | NCBI WGS metagenome assembly WNGH01 (sample SAMN13153373, study PRJNA577476) | soil metagenome | isolation source: 115 cm soil or saprolite under Garry oak tree replicate 1 | place: USA:California | collected 2016-06-15 | reverse complement strand
AAAGGGCCGCGACTCCCATACCCCGAGATAGAGCAGTAGATCAATCCCCTGTTTTCTTTGGAGAGGCTGTCATAGCTGAGCCCGAGTTGCTCCACGACGCCTGTGGTGTACCCTTCTATGAGGATGTCTGCCCCTCTCGCGAGGCGGCGCACAATTTCCTGGCCTGCCTTCTCCTTCAGGTTCACACATATGCCCTTTTTATTGCGGTTGAGCTGGATGAACAGGGCCGACTCGCCATGAGTGAAAGGGCCTATTTCTCGCAGCCAGTCCCCGTTGGGTGGCTCTATTTTGGTGACCGCGGCTCCCAGGTCGCCGAGCATCATGGCGCAGAGCGGACCAGGAACTCCCTGTGAGACATCAATCACGTTGATCCCTGTAAGTGCCAGGGCCATGCGCCCTCCTTACTCAGCGGGCCGCGGATCATGCGGCAGACGCGCGGGCCGGGACTCCCGTCAGGCCAAGCTCCCGCAGAATTTCCGCTTGGTGTTCTCCCAGCCTCGGCGCGGGCCGTGGGATCGAGGTCACCTCTCTGCTAAAGCGCCAGTGCGCCCGGCTGACTCGACACGGACCCCAGGGGGTGTGGATCGTCTCGATCATCTGGTTTGCCTGGGTCTGGGGATGGTCGTGCACGAGATGGCTGCGCGGTTTGTCTCGCAGATAGAGGGCGCAGGGAACACCGTGGGCTTTGAGGACCTGTTCCCACTGCCACGCGGCCTTCTTTTTGAAGATCCCTTCGAGAAGGGGGATCAGCGCCTCCCGGTTTTTGACCCGCTCGGCGTTGGTCACAAACCGTGGGTCCGTGCTCAGCTCTTGCCGTCCCAGGGCTGCGCACAGCCGTGCCCAGATCCCGTTATGGACCGCTGATACGCTGAGGTACCCGAGTGCCGTCGGGAAGGCTTGGTCGGGCACGATGTTGGGACGGGCGCTCCCCAGGGGGCCGGGAACGGCGCCCGTGGTGAAATACTCGGTGTAGCGCGTGAGGCCGGCCAAGATGGTGGTGTGTAACTGGCTGGTCTCCAGCTTCATCCCACGCCCGGTCTTGCGGCGCAGATACAGGGCAGCGAGCAGCCCAATGCAATTAAGCATGGCGCCATTCCAGTCCAAATTGGCCGTGCCCCGGAGGAATTCCGGCGCGCCTCCCGGTTTCCCATTGAGGCTCGTGTACCCACCCGCGGCCTGCGTCATCCACTCGTGGCTGAGCATACCTTTCCACGGACCCCGATTGCCATAGGCTGAGGCCTGCAGGTAGATGATCCGTGGGTTGATCTGGTGTTGCACCTCGTACCCCAAGCCAAGCCGCTCCATGATGTCGCCCGAGCGGAAGTTGTCGAGGACCACGTCCGCAGTCGCAATCAGCTTGCAGGCGATTTCTCGGTCCTCGTCCGTCTTGAGGTCCAAGCACAGCCCCCGTTTCGTGTAATTATTCGCGATAAAGGTGATCCCCATGCCTTGCATAGTCGGGCCGCTAGGCCGGCGCACGATGTCGCCCTTCGGTTGCTCAATCTTGATCACGTCAGCGCCCAGTAACCCGAGATAGGTTGTGGCGAGCGGTCCAACGGCGGCCATGCCGAAATCTAGAACCCGTATGCCTGCTAGCGGTCCCGCCATAACGTCCTCCTGATTATTATCCTCACGCAGCCACTTACCTCTAAGGCGGTCCGAAATCAACCGTTCGGACACAGGGCGCAGAGGAAAGTCTTGACGACCAAGCCGCTATTGGAATAAACCCTTAACAGGGAAAACAGATCTCGAACGGACAAACCGCGACTTAGCAGAGTGCTGAAAAAGCCATTCATGCTTCGACTTCGCCCGCAGGGCTACGCTCAGCACGAACGGCAATGCTGGCAAATCAACACCTTCCGTTCGCCCTGAGCGTAGCGAAGCGGAGTCGAAGGGTTCGGAGCTAAGTTTTTCAGCACCCTGTTAGATAGTCAAAGGAGGAGATGTATGGACCCCTATCGTTTCGTGATCGAGTCGTCAGAGGTGCTGTGGAAATCGTTGGTTCTCGATCGGGGAGGATCGACCCAGCTGCAGATGTATCTGCGGGGCGCTGACGGTGGTCCAGAGGCAATTCGCGCGCGTATCTCAGAGGGCTACGAGGTGGAACCCCATTTCCACTTGGCCGCGCAGTTTCAACTCTTGTTGGAAGGGACGATGGAGTTTCCGACCTTCCGGCTTGAGGCGCCAGCCGTGCATTATACCGAGCACAACGTTCCGTACGGTCCGTTCATAGTCCGCAATGGCCATGACATGCTGGTGCTGCACACCAAGCCGGGCGGGGTGGTGCTGATGCGGGACAGGGAGCGTCGGTATCAGGCGAATACCCGCGGCCGCGAGATCACACGCTGTGCCCACGAGGTTGAGTGGGAGCCGCTGCCGGGCTACGCGGGAGCATGGCGAAAGGTCCTGATCCCGGCGAGTGAAGGGCCAGCGGCTGAGATCATCGAGTGTCCACCACACCTGGAATTGAGGGCGCCAGCGCCTTCTTATGGCCGTTACGAGGTCGTCTACAAAGGTTCTGCTGTTGTAGACGGGAAGACACTCGGACCGAAGGACTTACGCTTCATCGCCGCCGGTGAAGAGGCAGTGCCGCTCAGATGTGGGCCGGAAGGGGCAACGCTGATTGTCCTCACCTATGATCAGGATGCCGCCCAGAGTTATGGTGGGAGTACGGAGGAAGTCATCGCGCAGATGGAAAAATAGCTACGATGACAAAGAGCCTCTAACAAGATGACAAGCGACGCTGCCGACTCGTGCAAATCCCCCTGCGCTCTGCGCTTCCCCCCTTTGCAAAAGGGGGGAATTAAGGGGGGATTTGTGCGTGCTGCCACGTCTGGGGGCGGCCACATAGGGTCGCCCAAAAGATGATAAGGAGATTGGACTATGCCCGAGTGGAAACCGCCGACGCAGGCTGAGGTTGAGCAATACTCTGCGCGTCTCAGTAATTGGGGGCGTTGGGGGGACGAGGATCAGCGGGGCACCCTCAACTTGATTACCTCTGAGAAGCGGGCGGCTGCGGTCGCCTTGACCCGTAGCGGGCGTGTCGTCTCGCTGGCGCGGGATATCACGCCCCAGCCGGCGCTCGACTACCACATGCTCTGTCCTGTCCGACGCGGCAGCTCCAAAGCCGCCGTCGATTATGTGGGCATGGTCTATCACGGCTACGCTGTGACCCACATGGATGCCCTCTGTCATGTGGAGTATCAGGGCAAGCTGTATAACGGCCGCAGCTTTGAAGACCACATCCGCTTTGGCGGAGCCAGTTGGGGTGCGCTGGATGCCTGGTTTGAGGGGGCGGTCACTCGGGGGGTGCTCCTCGATGTGGCTGCTGCCCGAGCAGAGGGCTACGTGCGTATCGGTAAGCCGGTCACACCCCCGGAGTTGGATGCGGCCGCGGCCCGAGCTAGGGTAAAAGTTGAACCCGGCGATTTTGTCGTGGTGCGGAGTGGCCGGGAGGCATATGAAGCTGCCGAGGCCGATGCTGTACTCCCAGGTTCTACGCAGGGCATACCCAATATCAATGTGCGGCCGGGCCTGCATATCTCCTGTCTCGAGTGGCTCCGCGAACGTGACGTGGCTGGCATTGCCTGGGATCTGCTGGATGAACGCCCGGTCGGGTATGACGGGTTCGATTTTGGTGTCCATCTGGGGATTCCCCTGCTGGGGCTGTGTCTGATTGATAATGTCTATCCCGAACGCTTGGTAGCGGCCTGTGCCGAGGAGAACCGTTATGAGTTTCTCTTCGTGGCCCTGCCGTTGCGCATCGCCGGGAGTACGGGGTCGCCCTGTCAACCAGTCGCCATTTTCTAGTTGGCTGCTAAAAATGCTCCGTTCACCCTTCGACAGGCTCAGGGCGAACGGAGGACGCCCTGGAAACATTGAAGATTTCCCGTTCGTGCTGAGCTTGTCGAAGCACGAACACTAGTTTTTCAACATCTTGCTACAGGGATATCCATCACCACAAAAAGGAGGGAGTACGATGGCAGAGCCTGGGATTTTTGAAATCATCTATTCAACCCGCGCCATGCGCCGCCTGAAACCTGAGCCGATTCCTGAAGAAACGCTCAAGAAAATTGTCGATGCGGGCACCCGCGCCGCTAGTGGCGGCAATACGCAAGAGTGGGCGTTTGTCCTGGTCCGGGACCCGGAGCTGAAGCGCTTTATCCGCGATTACTACTGGAACACGTGGCAGCAGTTGCAGGCCAAGAGAATCATCTCCCCGGCGAATCTCCCGCCTGCGCAGCAGCGCATGCTCAATGCGGCGGCCCATCTTGCCGCCCATGTGGACGAAGCGCCCGTGATTCTCCTCGCCTGCGCGCATAAGGAGTATTTGCCCTTAGCCTCGCTGAACAACCCCCGCGCGAGCACGATCGTCGTCCACGGCTCGATCTTTCCCGCGGTCCAAAACATTCTGTTGGCCTGCCGCGCCTTAGGTGTCGGGGCGACGCTGACCACCATCCACTGTTTCTTTGAAGAGGAACTCAAACACAAGCTGGGTATCCCGGACAATATGGAAGTTGCTGCCATGCTCCCGATGGGATATCCGCAGGGCAAGTTTGGTCCTGTCACCCGCAGGCCGGTCGAAGAGGTCATCCACTGGGATCGCTGGGGGAATCAGCAGAGTTGAAAACAGTCTGGGGTCTAGCGTCTAGCGTCTAAACCAGAATTCAAGACATTGGTACACTTTACCCTGGAATTTCTCAGGACTGTCATTCTGAGCGCAGCGAAGAATCTCACTGCGAGACCCTTCACTTCGTTCAGGGTGACGATCCTGGTGTGCCAATCTCTTGAAGCCCGATTTAGGGTCAAAAAGAGTGCAAGGTTCAAGGTTCAAAGGGCAAAGTTGCAAAGCCCTAACACCCAACACCCTCTCAGGTGTTTTTCTGCCCCTGACCCTGGGCCAGATCGGCAATGGCAGCCCGGTAGCCTGTCTCTTTCTCGTACTGATCGATTGCCTTGGCCACCGCATGCATCGCGCCGCCGATCAGGCTATCGTGATCCTTCCGGCACCACTCTCTGGAATTAACGGCCAGGTCAGATGAGCCTTGAAAGCGGGGGAAGACCTCCTTGGCCAGCAGTTCATAGGAAGCTAAAGACGCCTGCCGATCGACCCAGTCCTGAGCCATAATCAGGAAGCAGCCAAAGCCACCTGACTGCTTCTTCAACCGCTCAAGCTGTGCTGCGGCGTCATCCGGAGTGCCAATGACGGCTGTGCCGGACTCGACGAGCGCTTGGGACCACTTGCGTGGATCGGGTTCGGTGGGAGCAAGGGGCAGCGCTACCACATTGCGAAAATAATCAATCCATTCATGGATGCCGTACTCAACTTCCTCAAAGGCTTGCTTGCGACTGCGCGCTACATGCATCGGGCCAACTAACCGCCAGGTCGAGCGATCGACTTGATGACCGTGTTCCTGCGCTTGATCGTTCCAGATCTTCCAATGATCGCCTAACACGGCAAATCCCCCCATACTGGTTGCACCAAGAGAGAGGAGTCCGACCCCATAGTGGCCGGCCGTGCGTGGCCCGGCCGGAGAAACCGTGGCGGCCACGGCAATCTCAAAATGGGGGTAGGTATACGGTCGTAGCTGCAGACGGGCTTCACGCAGCGTAAACCAATCGGTTTGCTGCGAGACCGGCTCATCAGCAGTGAGTAGCGCTATGATCGCCCCCAACGATTCCTCCATGCGCTCCCGCTGAGTCGCAGGATCAATGCCCATCATATAGGCGTCGGACGGCAAAGCGCCTGGCCCGACGCCGAACATGACCCGACCCCGGGTGAGGTGATCGAGGAGCACCATGCGGTCGGCGAGCATCAAGGGATGATGATAAGGCAAGGAACTCACGCCGGTTCCCAGGCGAATGTGGCGCGTACGCTGGGCGGCTGCGGCGATGAAGACCTCGGGCGAAGCGATGATCTCCAAGCCCGCGGAGTGATGTTCGCCGATCCACGCCTCGTCGTAGCCGAGTTCGTCAAGGCGAACGATTAATTCAAGATCGCGCTCGAGGGCGAGGGTGGGATTCTGACCGGCAGGGTGAAAGGGCGCCATGAAGATGCCGAAGCGCAAAGGACGTTCCATTTGCTTTCCTCCGTGTGCTAGACGCGACCTAATCGACTTCCTGAGTGTGCTCACGATACAGTCTTCAAAAAGCCCAAGAGTGCCTTATTGACTTCTGCCGGGCGCTCCATCTGGACCCAGTGTCCGGCACCGTCGATGAACACCTTGCCGCGCATGTCTGTCACCCGATGGCTCATTTGCTCTACCAAACCGCCTCCCCCATAAGACAGTACGATGTCTTTCTTTCCAGCGATGAAGAAAGAAGGCTGTTCGATCTTCGCGTTTTCGAGTTGCGGGGTCAGTTCGTCGTTACGGTCGATATTCCGATACCAATTGAGCGGCCCGCGAAAACCACTTTGCTGGTATTGGGCAACATAGTAGTCGAGATCTTCCTCAGTGAGCCAGGCGGGTAAGCGCTCAGGGTTAGGAAGGCCATCAAGGAACTTTGCCGTGGAGGGTTTCGGTACAAACCAAATCCCCTCAGGCGCATCGCCAGAGGCCACGAAATAGGTTATCCGTAAGGACTTGCGAATATCCGCCTCGAGTTCAGCTTCTGCCACTCCTGGCTTCTGGAAGTAGACGATGTACCAGAAATTGTTCCCGAAATTCTCCTGGCGGGTCATGGTGCCGGCCCGCCAGCGGGTGTACGGGACGCTCATGCCGACGACTGCCCGTGTGCGTTTGGGGTGCAGGAGCGCCGTGTGCCATGCGACGGGCGCACCCCAGTCGTGGCCGACGACGATAAACTGCTTGTGGCCCAGAGCATCAGCAAGGCCAACGACGTCATTCGTCAGTTCAACGATGTTGTAGGCTTCGATCGGCTCGGGCCGGTCGCTGCCACCGTAGCCACGTTGGTCAGGCACGGCGACTTGGAACCCAGCTTCCACCAAAGGGTCGATCTGGTGGCGCCAGAGGTACCAGCACTGCGGGAAACCGTGCAGCAGAATGACCAGCGGACCTTTGCCTTCGACCACGGTGCGTAGCCGGATGCCATTCGTTTGGATGAGTTGGAAGTTGCGCTCTTTCATAGTCTTTTACTCCTGACGTGGCGAGATGGTCTTCTAAAGCCACATTTCATTACCATCGCAGCAGGCCAACAATTGCCCGACGGTTGTGTCGTCGAGTATACGTCTCAGCTGCAGCGGTCGCCGCAACTTCCTGGAGATGATACGAGAGAACATCATCCTGCTGCGTATAACATCGAGAAAGCTCTTTCAAGAAGGAGGCAGTATGGCAGACGCCGCGCATCCGATCCGCTTTGGCATCCAAACCCCGCAACAACATACCTCCTGGCAGGATATGCTCTCCCTCTGGCAAGAGATAGATACCTTGGGCTTTGACACCGCCTGGGTGTTTGACCACTTCCTGCCCATCTTTTCCGATCCCACTGGCCCCTGCCTGGAAGGCTGGACTGCGCTGGCCGCCCTGGCAATGGCAACCAAGAATGTGCGCCTGGGGGTCATGGTCACGGGCAACACCTACCGTCAGCCAGCGGTGTTGGCCAAGATGGCGACCACGGTCGATATCATCAGCGGCGGGCGCCTGATTCTGGGGATTGGCGCAGGCTGGTTCGAACTGGAGCACCGGGAATATGGCATACCCTTCCCTCGGGTCGCCGAGCGGCTGGCGCGGCTCGGCGAATCCCTGGAAGTGATCAAGCGGCTATGGACGGAGGAACGTACCACCTTCTCTGGCAGATACTACCAGCTCCACGAGGCAGTCTGTAACCCGAAGCCAGTGCAGCGTCCCCATCCCCCCATTCTAGTTGGTGCGAGCGGCGAGCACGTGGCCTTAGGTATAGTGGCGCGCCACGCGCAGATGTGGAACACGTTTGGCACGCCCGAGGTGTTTCGCCACAAGATCGCGCGGCTGGCTGCGCACTGTCAGCGGATCGGCCGCGACCCCGCGACGATTGAGAAGTCGGTCTTGCTGTCGGCCCTCTTGCCGCTCGGTGAGGTCCGCCAACGGATCATGGACTATGTCGCTGTCGGGGTCACGCACCTGATCTTTTCCGTGCCCTCGTCTGTTGACCGTCAGCTCCTCCGCCGTTTTGCGCAGGAGATTATCCCCGCATTTCGCCAGGGGTGTCATGACCGCGCGCCCTACTGAGCCACAGAAGGAAGCCGTGCGCCACGCGAGACTTTTTTTTCCTACAAGCACCTGCTTGTGCTTGCTCTTTATCACCGCTGCCTTCGCCAGTCCGCTGTTAACCGCTCAGTCCGCGTGGGCGACACCCCTTGGCCAGGAAGCTGCTCCACTCACAACTCCTCCATCTAGCGAGGCAGCGCCCGCCGAAACAAGAATCATCAAGGGCTACACCCTGCCGCCGGAGAAGTATGAGCAGGCGGTAGCCTATTCCCGCGCCCAGTACAGACTGTACTTCATTGGGGTCATATACGGGCTGGTCGTGTTGCTGGCGGTCCTAGGTGGGCGGGTAGCGCCAAAGTTCCGCGACTGGGCCGAACGCGCCTCTTCGCGCCGGTTCATTCAGGCAGTGGTGTACGTGCCGCTGCTGATGGGGACCCTGGGGATACTGGGGTTACCCACGGCCATCTCCGGCCAGTGGTTGGCGTTGAAGTACGATCAGTCGGTGCAGGGCTGGGGCTCGTGGTTCTGGGACTGGACGAAAGGCCAGCTGATCGAGCTGGTGATGAGCACGTTTCTGATCTGGCTCCTCTACGGCGTCATCCGCCGCAGCCCGCGCCGCTGGTGGTTCTCCTTCTGGCTGGCATTGCTGCCTCTCCTTGTCTTTCTGATATTCATCAGGCCGTATGTGATTGATCCCCTCTTCTTCCAGTTCACGCCGTTGGAGCAGACGCAGCCGGCGCTGGTCACGCAGTTGGAGAAGGTAGTGGAGCGTGGCGGGCTGGAGATCCCACGGGAGCGGATGTTCGAGATGAAGGCCAGCGAGAAACTGAAGTCGGTGAACGCCTACGTGACCGGCTGGGGAGCCTCGCAGCGCATAGTAGTGTGGGACACCATTATCGAAAAAATGACCACCCCGCAGATCCTGTTCGTGTTCGGGCACGAGATGGGCCACTACGTCCTCGGCCACATTCCTCGCTTCATTGCCTTCTTTTGGGTCGTGTTGTTAGCGTTGCTCTATCTCGGCTACCGGGGTATGCACTGGGCGCTCGAACGCTGGGGCCGGCGCTGGGCCATCCGCAGCGTGGACGACTGGGCCTCGCTGCCCGTGCTGCTGTTGTGCTTCTCGCTCTTCCTCTTCTTGGCTGCCCCGCTGCTCAATACCCACAGCCGCTCCGTAGAGCACGAGGCTGATATCTATGGGCTGGAGGTCATCCACGGAGTGGTCCCTGATTCTCAGCAAGCGGCGGCCGAGGCCTTCCAAGTTCTTGGTGAGATTGACTTGGCCGACCCAGATCCAAGCCCTTTCATCAAGGTCTGGCTCTACGACCACCCGTCGCTCAACGAGCGAATCGTCTTTGTCCAGAGCTACGACCCCTGGTCGCAGGGCCGAGCACCAGCCTTCGTCAAGTGAACCACAGCTCCCTACGTAGCCGCTGTTTCAACTTTGTTTTCATTCTGATTTGGGCGTGCCCACCCGCGGGTTTGGAGATCGAAGTAGCGGCGGTAGGCACCACTCGGGCGAGAGAGGAGCTCGCTGGGGCTGCCGCGCTCGAGAATCCGCCCGTTTTCCAGAAACAGGATCTGGTCGGCCGCGGCAGCCGTAGAGAGACGGTGTGTGACGACCAGGACGAGGCGGGTGCGGCTGACCTGTCGCAGCATGGCGATGAAGCGCTTTTCGGTTTCAGGATCGAGCGCCGAGGTCGGCTCGTCAAGAATCAGGATCGGTGTATCCCGGACAAGGGCGCGAGCAAGGGAAAGGCGCTGCTTTTGCCCGACCGAGAGCTTGGACCCTGCCCGTCCCAAACGAGTCTGGTAGCCTTCTGGAAGCTTCTGGATAAACTCGTCAGCCCCGGAGACCTGGACAGCACGATGTATTTCGGTCTCGCTCGCGTCGAGCTTCCCAATACGGATGTTTTCTTCGACCGTTCCATCGAAAAGCACAGTCTCCTGGAACACGAACGCTATCTGGGCGCGGAGCGACTGGCGTGTGACTCCTGCGATGTCGGTG